>Ga0247721_100004_pt1 | contig 180876 bp, 171 predicted proteins | sample MSEWel2017_08_16_FD_189089 | JGI IMG/M metagenome (GOLD analysis project Ga0247721, IMG submission 189089) | Subsurface sediment microbial communities from gas well in West Virginia, United States - MSEEL Well Study Marcellus 3H_2017_08_16 | ecosystem: Environmental > Terrestrial > Deep...
AAACTTTCTAATCATATGCGGATGACGGTATCCATGAATACGGAGGACAATGCAAGGATAATGCTGAGGGTCACATCTAAGGCTGAAGAACACCAGAAGTCAATTTATAATGCCCTGGGGTATTCATTCAAAATTTTACGCAATAAAAAAGTCTGTAGTGAATAATTTCAAACCCACTTCTATACATATCAATACATTACGCATTTTTTTGGCAAACTTGGGTTAAGGTAAAGGTAAAGGTTAAAGAATTAATACAATTGAAATAGTTTTTGTATTCGTCCTGGAATTTGTGACTTACAGCAATAAATAAAATCAAAAAACAGAACAACCACTAATAGCTACAGCCACACTGCCTTAGAATCACGAAAGCCCTTCTTTTTGTAAACATGGAAAAGCTCATTATTGAAAGATCCATATCTATAAAAATCGGCTCAAATTTTGCATAACAATGTTTTTCTTTAATTACACCCAAAAAAAATTCTATTTATTCACCATCATATCCTGACTTAAACCTTCAAATCGGCTGTTTTTAACATTTGGTCAAAATTTAACAATTATATATTAATTCAAAGTCGTAGATTTCCTGTTGATTAACTATGTTTTTCATTAATAATATACAATAGCTTTGAACAGTTAATGTTCCGGTCGGAGAAAAAAAGCTTTGGTTTGAGGGATTTTGGGATGGGAAACCGAAGTTTGGTATTGGTAAAACTGTTCAAAGAAAATTTAGATTTTATTCACGGAGGTTTTAGAAAATGGAAAAAAGAATCAGAGAAGGTCTGGAAACAGTCAGCTATTTTTCCCTGTTAGCGCTCCTTTGCGGAGTCGTTGCCGTAGGCGTTGCACTTATTTTGTAACAATAAAAAAGGGGGCTTAAAGCCCCCTTTTTCAAACCCGAAAAAATCCTTTCGAGCAAATATTTTCAAGATTATTTATAGAATAAAAAATATCAGTGTCTTGCCTTAAAAATTTGACAGTGAGTTTTTCCACCTCTAGGCCCACTTCCTTCTGAAAATTTATAAAAAACTCATTAAACTCAATATTTCTACCTATATATCTTCTCAAGGCTGTATCAAGAATATTTACATATGCCGTGTTATTCATATGCATATTTGTATCAAAATCTGAAAATCGAACGGTTTGCAATAAACGCTCTTCAGCCTCAAAACTCTTGCCAACCTTGTAAGAGGCAATCGGAAATGAAGTGGCCTTAAAATTTTCAGTCTCATAAGCCTCGCCCAGATAATAAGGAATACGCTTTATACGCTTGGTAGCCATATCCAAAAGTGTCCACATTGAAACTGCTCTTACCGTATCTGTGCCATTCATGCGGACAATAAACTCCCTGAAGGCCTTTACACCGGATATTCCCGATGACCACGTTGTTACTGTAATTTTATCGCCTAATACAGGATAGTCTGCAATATCTACATACAGTTTGTTCAATACCCAGGCCACACCCATATTTTTAAGTGTTTCGGCATCATAGCCAACCTTATCGGAATGGTGTATTGCAATTTCCTGAAAAAAAGAGACAAGACTGTCCGGTCTTAATTTAAAGTCAAACCCGATATCTTTGTAATTTACAACTTTTTCCAGATTCACAATCATGATCAGATTACCGGCTCAAAATATTTTACGGCAGGGTTGTAATCAAAAATATCCCCTTTATCAATAAGATAGTACCATCCGTAGATATTTAGGGATTTTTCTTTTACCTGTTTTTCTATAAAAGGATATGTCATAAGATTTTCTAACTGCATAACGACATTGATCATTTCGATATGATAAGGCATTCTTATGTCAGCATCCAGACTCTCAAAAAATTTTGCTTTTGTATTTGCCGATAAAGAAAGCCATTTTCTTACATTAGGCAGCAAACTGAGATCCTGTTCACTTTTTAAAAGCGAAGAGCACCCGCCGCAATTGGAATGACCGCACACAACAATGTTCTGTACTTTTAAAACGAGTACTGCATATTCTATAGCTGCAATTGTAGAAGAATATTCACCTTTTGTGAAATATGGAGGAACGATATTTGCTATATTTCTGACTATAAACAATTCACCGGGCAGAGAATTCGTAATAAAGGAAGGAAGAACTCTTGAATCACAACAGCTTATAAACAAAGTGTGTGGAGCTTGACCTGAGCCAAGCTCCGAAAACAAATTTTTATGTCTTTCATACGAATACTGCTTAAAATCTTTTATCTTTTCATGCAATAAGCTCATAGAAATTCATATCATTTTTTCTTTTCTTTTGCAATCTCCACAATAGGTCGTCTCCCCCGTTTCTCCCTTTTAAAAATTTCCAGAATAATTTCGGATTCCTCAAAAGGAACAGTGATAAAGGAAAATTTTTCAAAAACCTTTACATCTTTTATCGTTTTATTTTCCACACCGGCTTTATCTATTATAAACTCAACCAGAGATTTGGGAGACATACCGTCAATTTTGCCCAGCGCAACGAAAAGTCTGCTCCTGCCTTGTTTATTGATATTGACACTGCTGATTTCTTTATAGCTATCTTCATTCAATTCATCCTCATAGGCAATGCTCAATAATCCTGAAACCACTTTTAGCGGGTCATTGTTCTCCAATAAGTTTTCGGCTATCTCATAGTAGCTTTCCAGGTCACCGGAATTTACTACACTATTAATTTCTTCCTTTATATTGTCTTTTTTTGCTTTGATGATTTCTCCAACACCGGGGAGGCTCTCTTTCCTTATATCCGTTTTGGCTTTTCTCATAATAAAAAGAAGTTTCCTGTACTCCTCAGGAGTAACAAAAGTAATCGCAGTTCCTTCCTTTCCGGCTCTGCCCGTTCTTCCGATACGATGTATATAAGCGTCAGGGTCCTGCGGAAGAGCATAATTTATTACATGAGTCAAGTCCTGGATATCTATACCCCTTGCTGCCACATCAGTTGCAACAAGCATGTTAACCTGTTTATTTCTGAATTTTTTTAAAATTCTCTCCCGCTGATGCTGGGAGATATCACCATGCAGGGCTTCAGCATTATATCCTCTGTCGATCAGCTTATTTGCAAGTCTATCTACATCAACTTTCGTCCGGCAGAAAATAATGCCGTAAAATTCCTTCTCCATATCTCTGATTCTACAAAGTGCTTCAAATTTATCCGTTTCCCTGACCTCAAAATATATCTGCTCAGTCAAGCCGGCGGCGAGTTCTTCACTTTTTGTTCTGAAAACTTCATACTCACCCATAAATCTTTTGGCAATATTTAAAATTTCTCTCGGCATAGTAGCTGAAAAAAGAAGCATCCGCTTATCGGGATTCGCTCTTTTTAAAATAGACTCAATATCTTCGATAAAACCCATATTGAGCATTTCATCAGCCTCATCCAGAACCAGATAATCCAATTTTGAAATATCAAGAGTTCTTCTGTTAAGGTGATCAATGACCCTTCCCGGAGTTCCGACGACAATATCTGCTCCGCTGGTCAACCGCTTGAGCTGAAGTTCAATTGACTGCCCTCCGTATATAGGAACAATTTTCAGCTTCTTTTTACCTTTCAGGGAATTCAATTCTTCAGAAACCTGGATAGCCAATTCCCTGGTAGGTGTCAGTATCAATGTTTTAACCCTTTTCTCATCGGATACAATTCTGTCCATGATCGGCAAACCGAAAGCGGCGGTTTTTCCTGTCCCGGTCTGTGCTTGTCCGACAACATCTTTCTCACTTTTCATTAACGTTGGAATAACCTGTGCCTGTATAGGTGTAGGCTCTTCAAAGCCTTTCTTTTTAACAGATTTTAACAAATTTTCCGATAATCCTAACTCATCAAACGAATGATTTTGCTGCATACTTTTCTACCTCTTTTATTTTATATTTATAAGAAAGTTCACATTTTCAAAAATGTCAAAAGTGTACAATCTTACTTCCCACTGCTGGGCAATAAATATTCATAGCTGAATAAATTGGCCCCAACTAACGAAACCACAAGCGAAAAGGAATTTTGATTTATTTTGTTTAAGAACCTGAACAATGATAACCCCGAATTCCTCACACGAAATAATAACACAAGACCTTTGAAAAGTTATAAATCGTCATACTGGGCATAACCCGGCGGTAATAATACTTTTTTCTCCACGAAATACAATAAACATATGCAAAAGTCTCAACAGAGAAATATATCAAAACTGAAATTAATTGCAATGATTTTGTTACAATATACATCTATTATAGCAAATTTATTCAAGTTTCACACTTCGCAATCTCAAAATAATAAAAAAAAGAGAGATTGCCTCGTCTCCGCCCACGGCCGTATCCTCGCAAAGACTTGCAATAGGTGCAAGTGCGAAAATTAAAAAATTTAAATAAAAATCAAGCTTGTATAGGAATATAACATCGTTCTCATAAATTTACATGTTTGAATTACTAATGATCATTATAGATTAAAACAATAAATTATCACAGTCTTAGATTATGTTTGTATATTGTATACAACAACATTGACACCCTTTATGATTTGTGTTAAAAACGAAATTGTTAAATTAACGTTGTTTGTAAAATAAAATATAAGGGGTGTAAAATGCCAAGAAGAGACTTAGTCACCTATCCAAAAAAAGTTTCCTACCGGAAACACACCGGGATGGCGGCATGGCTGCTTCACAGAATTACCGGTGTTATCGTTGGTTTATACTTGATTTTTCACATTCTTGCAAAATCAGGCGTTGCTGGTTGGTTTACCAGTCTTACTGCTAATCCTATTGCGAGAACTATTGTTTTGGTAACGTTAGCTTACCACGCATTTAACGGATTCAGGATCGTACTGATTGATTTTTCTTCCGGAGCCGAGGAAGGAATGTTCCAGAAACAGTTTATGGTCGTAATTTTCTTAACGATTGTTGTGTCTATTTTAGGCGCTATTCCAATATTTTCATAAGGAGGGATTAAATGAAACCTTATAAGTTTATGGGCTCCAGTGACAGCGGTGTTTTTGAATGGCTGTTGCAAAGAGTTTCAGGAGTTATAATGATAGTTGTAATTTTTATACACTTTTTCTCCATGCTAAGTACAGGATCATGGGGATTGCAGAAAATAGTTCTGGGTCCGTTGTTTATCTTCGCCGTTTTCCATACAATGAACGGCTTTAAAATGATAACCGATGATTATGTGTCAAACAGCACCTGGCGGGCAATTCTGCTTGGCATTTACTGGATTGTTGGTTTAACGGTCGGATTTCTCGCATTATCTGTAGCATCAATGATGTAAAAATCTTTTAGAGGGGTAATAAATATGTCTGCAAAAATAGAGTATCATAAGTTTGATGTAATTGTTTTGGGAGCCGGCGGTGCAGGTCTTAATGCTGCCCAAGTAGCTTCACAATATGTAAGTACAGCAGTAATTTCTGAAGTTTATCCCACAAGAAGTCATACAATTTCTGCTCAGGGCGGTATTTCCGCTTCCCTTGGCAACATGGAAGAAGACCACTGGCTCTGGCATATGTATGATACAGTAAAAGGAGGTGACTACCTTGCTGATCAGGATTCATGCGAATATATGACAAAACTTGCTCCGCAGAGAATTATTGAACTTGAGCATATAGGTCTACCATTCAGCAGAACAGAAGAAGGAAAAATCGCACAGAGACCGTTTGGTGGTCATACTTCAAACTTCGGTAAAAAGGCCGTTAAAAGAGCCTGCTACGCAGCTGACAGAACAGGTCATGCAATGCTGCAAACGCTTTACGAAAAATCTGTTGAGCAGGGAACTCAGTTTTTCAGTGAATTCTATGCACTCGAGCTTATTACAAATGAAGGTGCTCCGAACGGCGTTATCTGCTGGGATATGAAAAACGGTGGATACCATCTATTCCATGCAAAATCTATAGTTTTTGCATCAGGCGGTATGTGCAGAATTTATCAAACCAATTCGAATGCGCATATTAATACAGGTGACGGTCTTGCTTTGGCAATGAGAGCAGGTTTTTCCTGGAGTGATGCAGAATTTACACAGTTTCACCCAACCGGTCTTTATGGCGCAGGGAACCTTATTACCGAAGCTGTTAGAGGTGAAGGTGGTATTCTTCTTAACGCAAACGGCGAAAGGTTCATGGAAAAGTACGCACCTACTATTAAAGATCTAGCTCCGAGAGATATTGTATCCAGGTCAATGGCAAAAGAAATTCTGGAAGGAAGAGGTGTGGGCCCCAATAAAGATCATATACTTCTGAAAATAGATCATATCGGTGCAGATGTTATTATGGAAAAACTCCCTGGCATTCATGAGCTTGCTCTTGTTTTCGCGGGTGTTGACTGTACAAAAGAGCCTATTCCTGTTGTGCCTACTGCACATTACCAAAACGGTGGTATCCCAACTAATTACCACGCACAGGTCATTAAAGCCGGGGGAGAAGATCCTGAAAAAACCGTGCCCGGATTTTTTGCAGCAGGTGAAATTGCTTCTGCTTCAGTACACGGAGCCAACAGATTGGGAACCAACTCTCTGCTTGACCTCGTTGTCTTCGGAAGAACGGCCGGAGAAGAAGCTGCAAAATGGGCTAAGGAAAACCAGTATGTGGCTCTTCCGGAAAACGCAGGCAAATCCGGTATAGAGACAATGGAGAAATATGCCAATGCTAACGGCAAGCATACATTCAACGAAATTTACCAGGACCTTATTGAGACAATGCAAACCAACGTTACTGTTTTCAGAACCGAAGAAGGCATGACAAATGCTCTGGATAAAATAATAGAACTTAAAGAAAAAATGAACGATTACAAAGTTGTGGATAAATCTACTGTTTTCAATCTTGAGCTCATTGAGGCCATGGAACTCAACAACATGCTCATGATTGCAGAGGCACATACGCGTGCAGCCCTCCAGAGGGAAGAATCCAGAGGTGGACATTACAGAGACGATTATCCGGACAGAGATGATGACAATTACTTGAAACATACAGAAGTATTTTACAATGAGGATGGAACGTTCTCTGTGGAATACCGGGATGTCAGATTGAAACCTCTGACCGTCGAAATGTTTAAACCAAAACCAAGAGTATACTAAGCAGGGAGGGTTAGAAAATGAGTAAATATGTCAATATAGAAGTTTTCAGATACGATCCGGAAAAGGATAAAGAACCATATTACGAAACATATAGTGTTGAAATTAGAAAGAAAGGTATGCTCATGCTTGAAGCGCTTAATCAGATTAAGTGGGAGCATGATACAACTTTCTCTTTCAGAAGATCATGCCGGGAAGGTGTTTGCGGTTCCGACGGTTTGAACATCAACGGTGTAAACATGCTCTCATGCATCACAAAAATTGAAGAGTTGGGCACCGACCACATAACAATTCAGCCGCTTCCGGGTATGACAGTAATAAGAGACTTGGTTACAGACGTTGAGGACTTTTTCAATAAGTTCATAACTGTTAAACCTTATCTTATCAGAAGAAGTGCAATTCCTGACAAAGAAATGTATCAGTCACCGGAAGACAGAAGAAAATTAGATGGACTTTACGAATGTATAGCATGCGGATGCTGTTCATCATCCTGCCCTTCCTACTGGGCGGATAAGGACTATTTAGGCCCGAACGCTTTTCTCAGAGCTTACAGATATCTTGTTGACTCAAGAGATGAAGGCTCAGATGTAAGACTGCCTATTTTAAATGATAAACACGGTGTGTGGAGATGCCATACTATTTACAACTGTGTTGAAGCATGCCCTAAAGAGTTAAATCCCACCAAATCCATTGTGGGTATCAGAAAGATGCTGATGGAGAGACAATACTAAACTTAAAAAAAACGGGCTAAATAGCCCGTTTTTTTATATTCACCAGGAATTTTAATTTTCTTATTTCATGTCTTTTTCCGCATAATATTCGTTATAAGCAAACTTTTCAATATCATGGAGGAATTTTTCGTTGTACTGTTCTTTAAACTCAGAAGCTTTTTTTCTACCCATAATAACATCAAATAAGTCATTATCAAATATACCATTCAGAAATTTATTTAACTCTTCCATATCAGCAGCAGTGTAATGCTTGGGTACGTATTCGAGAGCAAATTTTCTTAAAAGAAGTTCATTTTCAAGCATAGCTCTCCGGGAGCAGAGAAAAACGCATCTCTTGTATTCTTTGCTTTGAAGAAAATCATTCATCCGTTTTTACTCCAAAAAAACCCGCTTTTTCAGCGGGCTTACACTATTTATTCTTAACCAATTCTTTGCCTACTTTGAGAGCTTTTTTGTTCAGATCTTCAGTACCTTTGGGAACTTTAGCTAGAATCGCTTTTTCCAGCGAATCAAAGTCCACAATTTGTGCAATTTCATTAAGCACACCAAGGGTTACAATATTGGCAACCATCGATTTGCCTACATCTTCAGCTGCTGCTTTTACAATAGGAAAAGAATAAAGTTGAAAGTTTCCTGAAGGCTTATTCTTCACAAGCATGTCATCTACAATCACAATGCCGTCATCCACTACCTCACTTGAAAACTTATCAGCCGCTTCCTGAGTAAGTGCCACTAAGATATTTGCTTTTATTACTTTAACAAAATTAATTTCTTCATCGCTGATTACAACCTCAGATCTTGCGGCACCACCTCGCGCCTCCGGACCATATGATTTCGTCTGAACAGCGTTTTTATTGTCATACACGGCAGCACCGCCCAAAATAGCTCCGGATGTAATCATCCCCTGACCGCCTGATCCGCTTAATCTAACATCTATTCTTCCCATATTCACACCCCTTTTTGAAATCCGACTACAGCGTCATATGTTTCAACATGTTCCGGTCTTTCTTCTTTATGCAATACACCGATTTTATATTTTCCTTCCATTTCCTCATCTGACATTTTCGCAGCTTTCTGCATGTTTACCGCTCTTTCTTTCATGTTCAGAAGCATGGATGTTGGTGTTTTAAATTTATTTTTTCTTCCGAAACCTGTCGGACATGCACTGATAATCTCAACCACACTGAGGCCTTTGTGTTGAAGAGCTTGTTTAACCATTTTTTCGCAATGAGGCGTATGATAAGAAGTTGTCCTGGCAACAAAACTTGCGCCTGAACCTATAGCCAACTCTGTAATGTCAAAATTACTTTCGGGCATTCCGTACGGAGCTGTTGAAGCCCATGCGCCTCTTGGCGTAGTGGGAGAATACTGAGCCCCTGTCATACCGTAAATGTTATTATTAAAAACAAATACGGTTATGTCAATATTTCTTCTACATGCATGTATAAAGTGATTACCACCAATAGCTGTCATGTCACCGTCACCGCCTAAAGCGATAACCTTCAGATCTGGATTTGCCAGCTTTACACCTGTTGCAAAAGCTATAGATCTGCCATGTGTTGTATGAAGTGTATTAAAATCCATATAACCGGGCATCCGGCTAACGCAGCCAATACCGGAGGTTACAACTATATCGTCTTTTTCCCAGCCTAAACCGTCAATTGCTCTTATCATTGACTTTAAAGCTATCCCGTATGTACAACCCGGGCACCAAATATGGGGTAGCTTTTCATTTCTTAAATATTTACTGTAATTATAAGCCATTTAAGCAAACCTCCTAATTTTCTCGAGAATATCTGCAGGAAGAATCGGATCAACCATAAGACTGTAAAGTCCTTCCACTTCACAGCGCCCTTTGGCTGCCTTGTCAACTTCCAGAGTCATTTGTCCCAAATTCATTTCAGGAACCACGATACCTTTTATATTATTTTTTGAGAGAATTTTTTCCAGATGTTTTTCCGGAAACGGCCAAATTGTCAACGGTCTCATGAGACCGGCCTTTATTCCATTATTTCTGGCTTCAAGAACAGCATGCTTTGCCGATCTGGCACTAACGCCGATAGCAAAAACAAGAACTTCAGCATCATCTGTCATAAATTCATCAACATGTACTATATCATCATAATTTTTTTCCAGCTTTTCTATAATCCGTTTGGTGTTTTTAGTATGAAGAACAGGATCATTAGTTGGAAAGCCGGTTTCGTCATAATGAAGACCTGTTACATGGAATCTGTAGCCTTTGCCAAAAGGTGGCAAAGGATTAACATCTTTGCTCATATCATAAGGTAGATATTCTTCCGGTTTACATGTCGGCATTTCTCTGTCAACTATTTCAACATCCCCTTTATCCGGAATAGTTATAGATTCCATCATCTGACCGATAATCGCATCAGTAAGAACCACTACGGGACATCTGTATTTTTCAGAAAGGTTGAACGCTCTTACCGTTTCATCGAACTGCTCCTGAACGGAAGCAGGGGTAACTGCAATTATAGGATGATCGCCATGTGTCCCCCATTTGGCCTGCATAATGTCAGACTGACTGGGGCCTGTAGGCATACCGGTTGAAGGTCCGCCCCTCATAACATCAACTACCACCACAGGGATCTCAGTCAAGCATGCATAACCCAGATTTTCCTGCTTCAGTGAAAAACCGGGACCGCTTGTAGCAGTGAGACTTTTGGAACCAGCGAGTGAAGCACCTACAACAGAAGCCATTGCTGCAATTTCATCTTCCATTTGTATGAACCTGCCTCCCACCTTAGGCAGTCTTTCCGACATGCGTTCGGCAATTTCGGTTGAAGGGGTTATGGGGTACCCTCCAAAAAATTTGCATCCGGCATATAAAGCACCCTCAGCAATTGCATGGTTACCCATCATAAAATCTACTTTTTTAGCCACGTAAATCCTCCTTTAAGATTCTTTCTTATAAACTTCAATTGCGAAATCAGGACATCTTAGCTCACACTGCATACAGGCAATGCATTTTTCAAGATCTTTAACAACAGCTTTAAAATCCTGCATCTCCAAAGTATTGGTCGGGCATAACTCGACACAAATTTCACAGCCTTTACACCACTCTGTGTGAATTGCGATTTTCTCTGCTTTTGCCATTTACATCTCCTTTATTTACTAATAATTTTTGCAACTGTATTTCCAATATCCGCCGGGCTGTATACAACATGCACACCTGCGGAACTCAGTGTATCCATCTTTTCTTTTGCTGTACCTTTGCTGCCGGATATTATCGCACCTGCATGTCCCATTCTTTTACCTTTGGGAGCAGTTTGCCCTGCTATAAAGGCAATAACAGGTTTTGATATATGTTCCTTAATATACTCTGCTGCATCAATCTCCAAAGTACCGCCGATTTCACCAATCATTACAATACATTCGGTTTCACTGTCTTTTTCAAACTCCCATAGAAGTTCTTTGTAACTCATGCCTATTATCGGATCACCGCCTATTCCTACGGCAGTGGAAATTCCAAGACCCTCTTTTACAATCTGATTACTTGCTTCATATGTCAGTGTCCCGGATTTAGATATAAGCCCTATTTTACCTTTTTTAAATATGAAACCGGGCATAATCCCAATCTTGCACTCCTCAGATGTTATAACACCGGGGCAATTGGGTCCAATCATTTTTACCTTTCTATGTTTCAAATATTCCTTTGTGTCAAGCATATCTGTAATAGGTGTTCCCTCTGTAATCGCGACAACAAGCTCGATACCCGAATCAGCTGCCTCCATAATTGCATCAGCAAGAAAGGCAGGTGGTACAAAAACCATTGAAACCGTAGCTCCTGTCGCTGAAACAGCTTCATCAACAGTATTAAAAACAGGCAAACCAAGGTGTTCTTCTCCTCCTTTGCCAGGAGTTACGCCTCCAACTATCTTTGTCCCGTATTCCAAACACTGTTTGGAATGAAAACTGCCTTCTCTACCTGTAATCCCCTGAACAATAACTTTTGTATTTTTATCAACCAGTATACTCATTATTAATTCCCCCTGACAGCGCTGATAGCTTTTCTCGCACCATCGGCAATCGAGTCAGCAGCAATAATATTCTTTATACCGGAATTTGCAAGTATTTCCTGAGCTTCTTCAGCATTTGTACCGTCAAGCCTGACAATCACAGGAACATTAACATTGGTGATTTTAGCAGCTTCCAATATACCCTGTGCAACTCTGTCACAACGGACTATTCCACCAAAGATATTAACAAATATAGATTTCACATTGGGATCACTGAGAATAATATCAAAACCCTTGGCTACAGTTTCAGCATTAGCGCCGCCGCCAACATCAAGAAAATTGGCCGGAGTACCGCCTTCATGTTGAATTATATCCATTGTGGACATTGCAAGCCCGGCTCCATTCACCATGCATCCCACATCGCCGTCCAGTTTAACATAGCTGAGTCCATGTTTGTTTGCCTCAACCTCAAAAGGTTCTTCCTCACTCAAATCCCTCATTGTTAAAATCTCCGGCTGTCTGTAAAGGGAATTATCATCGAAACTCATTTTTGCATCCAAGGCAACAAAATTTCCCTCTTTGGTTAATACAAGAGGGTTAATTTCTATAAGGCTAGCATCGTAGTCCATATAAACATTATAAATGGATTCTGCAAACTTTATAAACTTGTTAACCTGTTCCCTGGGCAGGCCTAATCCGAAAGCAAGTTTCCTCCCGTAAAAGCCTCTGAAACCAATGGTAGGGTTAATAGCCACCTTGACTATTTTTTCAGGAGATTTATCAGCAACGCCTTCGATGTCAATCCCGCCTTCGGAAGAAGCCATCATAACCGGCATTTCTTTAGATCTGTCAAGAATCATACCCAGATAAAATTCCTTTTCAATGTTTACGCCTTCTTCTATATAAATCCTGCTAACTTTTTTTCCGTGCGTACCTGTTTGATGAGTAACAAGAGTGCTTCCGAGCATCTCTTTAGTGAGCAAACCAACTTCTTCAGTGGACTTGGCCAATTTAACACCGCCGGCTTTCCCTCTGCCGCCGGCATGAATCTGAGCTTTCACAACCCATATGTCAAGGTCACCGCCCAGCTGTTGAGCTACCTTTACAGCATTGTCAGGTTTGTAAACTACATAACCCGATGGTGTTGGTACACCGTATTTCTTGAAAATTTCCTTTGCCTGATGTTCGTGAATATCCATAACTACCCACCTCTTGTTTTATTTTAGTACACTTTTGTAGGTAGCATTTATCACCAAGCAAATCAAGAAATAATTCTTATTTACGAGCAACTTAGTTAACTAATACTAAATTATTTAACTAAGAATTTACAGGGCAGTACGCCCTGCAAATCTTATAAGAAACCCAATCTCTTCATATCTTCAAGCAGTTTTTTAACAGCGTTTACAGAATCATCAAGCATTTTGCCTTCTTCTTCATTAAGGCTCAACTCAACAACATTTTCAACACCATCACCGCCAATAATTGCAGGCACTCCCAGGTACATATCATTAACGTTGTACTCACCTTCAAGGAATGCACACACCGGCAGTAATCTTTTCTGATCTTTTAAAAGTGCCTCAGTCATCGCTATCGCAGCTGAAGCCGGAGAATAAAAAGCGGAACCTGTTTTCAAGAGGCCAACTACTTCCCCGCCTGCCTTTCTGGTTCTTTCAACAATTGCATCCATAACTTCTTTTGCTTTATTAGCATCACCATATTTCCTTTCAAGCAGTTCCATAACAGGTGCGCCGTTTACATTAGCATATCTTATCAACGGCACCATAGTATCACCGTGACCACCCATTACAAGCGCATTAACATCTTTCACGGAAACTCCAAGCTCCCATGCAATAAAGGAAGAAAATCTTGAAGAATCGAGCACTCCGGCCTGTCCGAAAACCCTGTTTGTCGGAAAACCTGTTATTTCCTTCATCAGGGTAACCATAGCATCCAAAGGATTGGAAATAACAATAACATAGGAATCAGGAGCATGGTCTCTTATGCCCTCTGCTACCTGTTTCATAATACCCGCATTCTTTGTAAGCAGATCATCTCTGCTCATACCGGGTTTTCTTGGCAAGCCTGCTGTAACAATAACAACATCTGAGCCTTCAATTCCTTTGTACTCATTGGTACCTTTCAACTCTACATCAAAACCGTCAACTCTGGAAGCTTCTGCAATATCCAGAGTCTTGCCCTGCGGCATATCTTCCACGATATCAAACATCACTACATCGCCCAGCTCTCTGAGAGCTGACAGTTGAGCAAGTACACCGCCAATTTGACCGCCACCGATCAGTGCTATTTTAGGTCTTTTAAAAGCCATAATTCTGCCCCCTTTATTTTTGATTTACCGGGAGATGTAACAAACTCCCGGTAAAAAATTAATTATACTATATTGAATCTATTATAGAATTAAGTGTTTCACTTGGACGCATAGCATTAAAAGCTTTATCCAAGTCAGGCCTAAAGTATCCGCCTATATCCACAGGTTTGCCCTGAGCTTTATTATTAAGTTCTTCGATAATGCTTTTTTCATTTTGTTTCATCTTTTCGGCAACAGGAGCAAATTTTTGTTTTAGATCTTTATCATCGTCCTGATTTGCAAGAGCCTCTGCCCAATACATGGCAAAGTAAAAATGGCTGCCTCGGTTATCAAGTTCATAAACTTTCCTGGATGGAGATTTTTCATTCTCAAGAAACTTTTCAACCGCTTCATTCAGTGTATCAGCAAGAAGCTGAGCTCTCTTATTGTCAAACACTTTGCTGAGATGTTCAAGTGAAGCACCGAGAGCGGTAAATTCTCCCAGGGAATCCCATCTTAGATGCCCTTCTTTGAGAAACTGCTGAACATGTTTAGGTGCAGAACCACCCGCTCCCGTTTCGAAAAGTCCTCCGCCATTTAAAAGCGGAACAATTGAAAGCATCTTAGCACTCGTACCAAGCTCAAGTATTGGAAAAAGATCGGTAAGATAATCACGAAGGACGTTGCCCGTAACTGAAATTGTATCTTTACCTTCTCTGATACGCTTGAGAGAAAATTTCATGGCCTCTTCAGGAGGCATAATCCTGATATCAAGTCCGTCTGTATCATGATCTTTCAGATATTCATTTACTTTTTTAATAAGCTGAGCGTCATGAGCTCTGTTTTCATCCAGCCAGAAAACTGCCGGAGCACCGCTTGCTCTTGCTCTGTCCACTGCGAGCTTAACCCAGTCCCTGACAGGAATATCTTTAACTCTGGACATTCTCCAAACATCACCTTCCTCAACATCGTGCTCCATCATAACATTGCCGTCTTCATCGACAACTTTAACCTTACCATTGGCAGGTATCTCAAATGTAGTGGGATGCGATCCGTATTCTTCAGCTTTTTGAGCCATTAGCCCGACATTGGGGACACTCCCCATTGTAGCTCTGTCAAATTTTCCATTTTTCTGGCAATCTGCTATAGTTTCCTGATAAATCCCCGCATAGCATCTGTCCGGGATCATTGCTTTTGTATCATGCTGGTCATCATCGGGTCCCCACATTTTACCGCCGTCACGAACAACAACAGGCATAGAAGCATCGATAATGATATCATTGGGAACATGAAGGTTGGTAATTCCTTTGCTCGAATCCACCATTGCAAGCTCAGGGCGTTTTTTGTAAACGCCTTTTATATCGTCCTCAATCTCTTTCTTCTTGTCTGCCGGAAGCTTTTCCAGCTTGGAATAAAGATCAGCCAATCCATAATTTGGATCGACCCCAAGCTCATCAAATGTTTTTGCGTGTTTTTCGAATACATCTTTAAAATATACATAAACACAGTGACCAAAAAGGATAGGATCAGACACTTTCATCATAGTGGCCTTCAAATGAAGAGATAAAAGAACCCCTTTTTCCTTGGCGTCCTGTGCCTGTTTTTCGTAAAACTCACGCAATTTCTTTTTGCTCATAAAAGTTCCGTCAAGAACCTCTCCATCAAGGGCTTCAAGTCCGTCTTTTAACACCTTTACGTTGCCTGATGCATCCTGAAATTCAATTTTAAAGCCTTTCTTTTTCCCGGTAATCACGGATTTTTCATTGGCATAAAAATCCCCTTCATCCATATGTGCAACATGGGTTTTGGAATCCTTGTTCCAGTCCAGAAGGGGTAAGCCCATTGATTTGGGATACTTCTTAGCAAACTTTTTAACAGCAAGTGGCGGTCTGCGGTCCGAATTCCCCTGTCTGAGAACAGGATTAACGGCGCTTCCGAGTACTTTACCATACCTTTCCTGGATTTTTCTCTCTTCTTCATTCTGAGGATCCCATGGATAATCCGGAACATTGAAGCCTTTGCTTTGCAGCTCTTCGATTGCAGCCCTAAGCTGAGGTATTGTAGCACTGATATTGGGCAGTTTGATAATGTTGGCTTCAGGTTTGAGAGCCAATTCGCCGAGCTGAATGAGATAATCAGGTATTCTCTGATCTTCCTTAAGATAATCCGGAAAGTTAGCAATTATCCTTCCGGCAAGCGAAATATCAACTGCTTCAATATCAATACCGGCTGATTCAAGAAACTTCCTCACAATAGGAAGAAGTGAATAAGACGCCAGTGCCGGCGCTTCATCGATTTCTGTCCATACAATTTTTTGTTTTTCTGCTGCCATATTTTCTCCTTATTTTCATGTTTTTATGACTAATCAAAATCGTCTCTTAACCAATTTCACAAAACATCTTTATCACTGAGATATAAAAAACCTCAAACACAATCCTGTATACTGTATACTATATACAGAACATATAAGTCTTTGTCAAGGAATATTGAGAAGATTAATAACAAAACGGTATTTACTTTTTAAAACATAATGACTTTATTCACAATACCTACTCTTTTTTGATTAACATTCTTTTAACTATAAATTCCCAATTTAACCTGAATCTAACAGATTTACAAAGAAACAAACCTTCCTTTCTTTTTAACAATTAATATACTTTCAAATTAATATAACAGTTTGTAATAACAATAACTTATTAAAAGGCCTTTTTTCACCCTTTCATTTCACTCCTAACCCCATAGCAAAATAACCTTTTATAATAATATTCACTTTAATTACAAATTATAAAAAAAGGCCGCCTTCCGGCGGCCTTTTTATGAATAGGTAAGTTTTACTTCTTCCATTTTGTCAAACTCAAGATATTTATAAATTTCCTCTTTATTGGGAGTTACTTTCTTTTCAACAATGTTCATATAATCCTCAACAGAAGGCAGTTTACCCAACAGCCCGGTTATTGCAGTAAGTTCAGCAGAGCCGAGATAGACTTGTGCGCCGTCTCCTATCCTGTTGTTAAAATTTCTCGTGGATGTTGATAATACGTTTGTTTCAGGTCTTACCCTCGCCTGATTACCCATACAGAGTGAACATCCCGGTATCTCAACTCTGGCACCTATTTGAGAATAAATTGAATAATAGCCTTCCTCTTTAAGTTTTGCTTCATCCATTTTGGTAGGGGGAGTTACCCAGATTCTCGTCTTAGGATATTTCTCACCTTCCCATATTTTTCCTGCAGCTCTAAAGTGCCCAATATTAGTCATGCAGGATCCCACAAACACTTCGTCTATCTTAGTTCCTGCTACCTCAGAGAGCAGCTTGACATCATCCGGATCATTGGGGCAAGCAAGGATCGGTTCTTTTATATCGTTCAGATCAATTTCAAGTACTGCAGCATATTCCGCATCTTTATCTCTTTCAAGCAGCTGAGGATTCTCGAGCCATTTTTCACAGTCTTCTATCCTCTTTTTCAGTGTATCTGCATGCTGATACCCATCTGCAATCATTTCCTTCATAAGGGCAATATTACTCTTAAGATACTCTGTAACACTGTCTTCGGAAAGCTTAATAGTAGCACCTGCTGCAGACCTTTCTGCAGAAGAATCAGTCAATTCGAACGCCTGCTCCACCGTAAGATTCGGCAGTCCTTCCATTTCCACGATACGGCCGTTAAAAATATTCTTTTTACCGGCCTTCTCAACAGTAAGAAGTCCTTCCTGTATAGCAAAATAAGGGATTGCATTTACCGCATCTCTCAAAGTTATACCCTGATTCAATTCACCTTTAAATTTCACAAGAACGGATTCGGGCATATCAAGCGGCATAAAACCGAGTACACCTGCAAAAGCCACCAAACCGGAACCGGCAGGAAAAGAAACACCTACAGGAAATCTTGTATGGGAATCACCGCCGGTACCAACTGTATCCGGAAGGAGCAGACGATTAAGCCAGGAATGTATAACACCGTCACCCGGTTTCAAAGAAACACCTTTTCTTTCGGTAATGAAATCGGGAAGACTTTTGTGCATTTTTACATCGGTTGGCTTGGGATACGCCGCAGTATGGCAGAATGACTGCATAAACAGATCAGTTTGGAATTTCAAACAGGCAAGTTCTTTTAATTCATCAGCAGTCATCGGACCTGTTGTGTCCTGTGAGCCCACAGTTGTCATCTTCGGTTCACATGAAGTACCGGGGAGCACACCGTGCTCACCGCAGGCTTTGCCCACGATCTTTTGTGCAAGAGAATACGCCTGTCTCGGTTTCGGTTTTGGGTTATCAGGTTTGATAAACAGATCGGACTCACCCATACCAAGAGCCGCTCTGGCTTTGTTGGTAAGTGAACGGCCAATGATCAGGTTCAATCTTCCGCCGGCTTTATATTCATCTCTTAATGTTTTCGGTTTAAGTTCAAAGTTTGCCAAAACGGTACCGTCCTCTTTGCGGACTTCCCCTTTCTCAAAGTCAAGCACAATAACATCACCGGTATTCATGCCGGTCACATCACACATTACAGGCAGACCGCCGGAATCCTCAGTAGTATTAAAGAAAATAGGAGCAATAAGCCCGCCTATAACAACACCGGCATTCCTTTTATTAGGAACATTGGGTATATCCTCCCCTATATGCCACATCACAGAATTACATGCAGACTTTCTGGAAGATCCCGTTCCTACAACATCGCCGACAAAGGCAACTTTATAGCCCTCTTCACGGAATTTTTTAATCGTTTCATTGCCATCAGGGAATCCCGATTCGCCCATAGCAAGGGCATGCATAGGAATATCAGGACGAGTCGAGGCATGTTTCGCAGGTGAAAAATCATCTGTATTAGTCTCACCTTCAACTTTATACACCTTCAGCTTCATCTCTTTTGGGAAATCAGGCTTAGATGTAAACCATTCGCCCTCAGCCCACGATTTTATAACCTCTTTCGCATTTGAATTGGATTTGGACAGCTCCAAAACATCATCGAAAGCATCATAAACAAGGATCGTTGTCTTTAAAGCTTCAGCAGCTTTTTTCCCCAGTTTATCATCATTAAGCAGTTCAACCAGGTATTGAACATTGTAGCCGCCAAGCATTGTTCCAAGAATATCAAGGGCATCTTCTGCAGATACAGCCGGGGATTTCACTTCTCCGGTAGCAACCTTATTAAGCCATTCGGCCTTAACCTTGGAAGCAGGGTCCACACCCGGTGCAACCCTTTCCTTCAGAAGATATAAAAGATAATCCTGTTTTTTTTGATCTCCAGGATTTTCCAGCTTTCCACAGACTTCTTTTGTCAGTTCCGGAGAAAGAGGTAGCGGTGGTATACCGAGCTTCTCTCTTTCCTGAACATGATTTTCGTATTCTTTTAACATAGCTAACCCCTCGCTTTTTGTATTCTGTATACAATTTTTTGTGCTTTTTGTCAAAATAATTTTTAAAACATATTTTGATAATCTCAATATCGAATATGCATATAAGCAATAAAAAACTCTTTTAAATAAAATTTATAAAACAGACCTATAATATACAGAGAAGTTATAAACTATGAATTTATCATCAAAAAATAAAACACCTGTTAATTGTATACAATATGCAGTTGACATATCTATAATTATATAGCAAAATTAAGTTAAAAGGCAATATATATGCTTTTTTCTAATACCAGATTAAAGAGAGGTGCTTATGAATCTCCAGGAATCAATATTAAAGTTAATACGGAAAGCATCCACGGACTTGTCACCGGACGTGGAGGATGCAATCAAAAAAGCGTACGAAACTGAGACTGAAGGTACGCCGGCAAAAAATGTCTTCGGTACCATCATGGAAGATATCGAGCTTGCACGTAAAAAATCGACGCCAATCTGCCAGGATACCGGAGCTTTGATATTTTACATCGACTTGCCAGTGGGGGATAGTGAACAAAAATACCGTGAAGCAATTGAAAATGCTGCAAGCCAAGCAACAGAATTACAGTATTTAAGACCTAACGCCGTAGACCCTGTCACAAGCAAAAACAGTGGAAACAATATCGGCAAAAATGCTCCTTATATCCACTTCCATCAATGGGATAAAGATGAAGTGAGAATCAGACTGATGCTAAAGGGGGGCGGCAGCGAAAATGTCGGAACCCAGTATAAATTACCGGATGCCGGACTTAAAGCAGGCAGAGACCTTAAAGGTGTAAAAAAGGTTGTTATCGATGCAGTTACAAAAGCTCAGGGGCTTGGATGCGCACCCGGCATTATCGGTGTGGGCATAGGTGGAGACAGAATGACTTCCTATGCATTGTCAAAAGAGCAGTTTTTCAGGAAACTCAACCAGCGCCACGAAAACCCGGAAATTGCAAACCTTGAAGAAGAACTTCATACTGATCTCAATAAACTAGGTATCGGTCCCATGGGCTTCGGCGGCAAAACAACAGTTTTGGGCACTCATATAGATTACCAGCACAGACATCCGGCAACATTCTATGTGGCCATTTCCTATATGTGCTGGGCTTACCGCAGAAAACAAATGATAATCAAAAACGGCGAGGTGACATATGATTAATCTCACAACTCCGATCCCGGAAGAGAAAATCAGGGAACTTAACGTAGGTGATGAAGTATCACTTTCAGGCACAATAGTAACTGCAAGGGATGCTGCACATAAACTGATGGTTGAAGAAAAACCGGATTTTATAAGAAAATATCTTGAAGAATCCGTTATCTATCATTGCGGGCCAGTAGTAAGAAATGAAAACGGTCAATGGTCTTTTATAGCGGCAGGCCCAACCACCAGTGCAAGGGAGGAACCATACCAATCCGATGTAATCAGTGAATATAAAGTAAGAGCTGTAATTGGTAAAGGAGGTATGGGAGAAAAAACAGCTGAAGGGCTTAAAAAAAGCGGTGCTGTTTATCTGCATGCTGTGGGCGGAGCCGGATCTCTTATTGCTGAAAAAGTAATCAATGTAAAAGATGTTTTCAAGCTGGAAGAATTTGGAACCCCGGAGGCATTCTGGGTTATAGAAGTTAAAGATTTCCCATGTGTTGTAACGATGGACTCAAAAGGCGGAAGCCTTCACAAAGAAATACTTACCAAATCCCAGCAAAAAGCAAAAGAACTTATTGGAATATAAAAAAAAGGGGCTTAAAAAGCCCCTTTTTTAATTATATCAGACAATTATTTCTTAACTTTTGAATAGGTACCCTACCCAACCTCCCCTAATTTAGGGAAGTAGCTTTATCTCCCATTTTATCAAAGAGTTAGGATGGGAGTAAGGGGCCTGCCCTGTTGAATGCTGTAAGCGAAATGCTTAGCCATTTACAACTGGGATGGTAAAATTTATAAAAATACATTGCTCAAAGGTCTTACTTTGCAACTGAGCCTTTGAGCTTGATATCATATACCGGATGCTGGAATGAATGTATCCCAGGAAAATTTTTAAACAGCCAACCGTCAAAAATAAGCCCTTGTTTATTATAAACTTTAATTTTTGCTGCCGGCATGTTTTCTTCAGCTGATCTTGAAGTCATTACTCCGCTCTGATCCATTACAAAATCAGGCAAATAATGCTCAATTTCAATAGCAAGGGGAGTACCTGAAATTTCGGCCTTTTGACCAATCATTATCTCCCTTTCTATAAACTTCGACGAACCGGAGCTGTTATCACTGACTTCGACAATAACACTTTTAAACTTAGCTTTAACTTTTTCAGGAACAACAATTTTTCTATCCTTTCCATCAGTACCGCTCATTCCGGAATGCGGATTGTCCTTTTGAGTGCTCATTTCTTCACTCTGGGAATTATGCTGAGTATTCGCATTTTCGTTTTTACTTACTGTCTGAGTGTTTTCCTCCTTCACACTATTTTCTGCCGTTTCTGATGAAGTATTCTGCGAGCACGCAACAACAAAAAACGCCATAAGAATAAACAGTCCAAATAAAATTCTTTTCATTCTCTTTCCTCCTTAATATCCTTGAAATATAGAGAAAGCCTTAATATAAAGCTGAAACTCTATTTTTCATGTGGGGTATGTATAATTATAAATTTCATTGAAATCAAGAGTTTTTTAAAGAAGAGTTAGTTCATAAAAAAATTAGGTCCTATTTATAATCGAGAACCATTTCATCTATATATGCATTAACAGCTTGTTTAGTTCCCGTAACGCATAAGGCTTGTGCAGATAAGAATAAAACCCGTATTTTTTGTAGTTTTTTATAAGTTCGTCTGAGGTAAAGCCGCTGGAAATAACACACTTCGCTTTTGGATCTATTTTGGTTATCTCTTTAAAAACCTTCTTACCACCGAAACCCCCGGGCATCGTAATATCCAGTATTAACAGATCATAAGGCTCCCCATTCCTTAAAGCCTCAGCGAACTTCTCAACAGCTTTCTCCCCGCTTCTTACCGCATCTACATTTACCCCGAGCTCCCTCAATAATTCCGAAGTTGATTCCAGAACACTTTCATTATCATCCATAAGCAGCACTTTTTTATGATACTTTTGAATCTTATGAGAGTCCATTTTTGTTCTGTAGCCGTAGTCATCCTTCTTCGCAGGCAGGTAAATATGAAATGCAGTACCCGCACCTACAATAGAATCAACAGCTATATGCCCTCCGTGCTTATTAATAATGGAATAAGATGTTGCCAGACCAAGCCCGGTTCCATCTTCCTTTGTTGTGAAAAAAGGATCGAAAATCTTATTCTGCAAGCTTTCAGGGATACCTTTGCCTTCATCAACAACAGATATTTTCACATAGTGTCCCCTTTGCAACGGAAGCGTGGTGTCTTCATCGACGTCGATATCTTTGCAGTCAACTCCAATTTTGCCTCCATCGGGCATGGCCTGCATAGCATTCACAAGAAGATTGTTAATGACCTGGGAAAGTCTGGATTTATCAACTTCGACATAACTCACATTCTTAGTACAGTGAACATTATAATAACAGCTGCTTCCGCTGAGTGTAAAATCGCATACACTTTTCAAAAAATCCTTTAGCGAAACAACTTCTTTAGCCAATACCCCCTCTTTGGCAAAAGTCGATAACTGTGTTGTGAGATTTTTTGCATTAATAACCGCATTTTCCGCATTCTTTAGAACTTTTTCCACACTTTCAGACTCGGCCTTCAGCTTGGCCAGTGATACATTGCTCATAATAGCCGTCAATATGTTATTATAATCATGAGCAATCCCCCTGGCCATAATAGACAGAGCTTCCATTTTCGAACTGTTTAACAGCTCTTCCTGAATACGCAGATAATCAGTAATATCTTTAAGAACCACAACTCCGCCAATGATATTACTATTTCTGCCAATAAGGGGTGTTATAAACACATCCACTTTATAGTCGCTGCCTTCTTTATTTCTCAGGGTAAGGCAAAAACGACTGTTGGGATCATAACCACGGGAAGTGAAATATTTTTTGGGCCCCATCCTGCACAGAGGAAGTTGATTAATCTCAGAAAAATTAAGGATTTTTTCAAGCATAACATTCTCAACTTCAGAAGAACTAACAGCAAGCATCTCCTCTGCCATTTTGTTGACCATGATAACCTGACAGTTATTATTTACGGTAATCACACCGTCATTTATGCTTTTCAAAGTTACGGAAAGAAGCTCACGCTCTCTCTCCAGCTCTTTCTCAACGATTTTTTTATCCGTAATATCCCTCAATATACCGAGTACTCCGGTTTGTGAGGCGTTCAACTTTCCCCTGAAAAAAGATCCGTCCACATATATTTCACTGCCTTGTTGATCAACAAGTTTCATTTCGACATTTTTGGTGCAACTATCAGAGACAATTTCTTTAAGCTCAAAGGGAAGTATGCTGCTATAATCTTCAGCCAATATACTGCTGATGTTCTTACCGATAAGCTCATCATCCGAGCAGCCTAAAATGAGTCTGGCTGCACTGTTCATATTTTTAATAACTCCATCTGTATCAAGACCTATAATCATATCATTGGCATTATCGTAAATCTGCTGAAACATTAACTCCGAGTGGACTTTATCCGTGACATCATTAAAGCTTATTATAAAAAAATTGGTTGTTCCCTGCTGTTTTTTCAAAGGCACAATCTTTATATCAAAATATTTATTTTTAATCGCTACATTATGAAATTCTTTAAAATTTTCTTTATAAGATGAATCATTGCAATGGTTTTCCCTGATCTCAGTGGGGAATATTTCAGCAAAATTTAAACTATAAATTGGTTTTTCATCCGTTTCCAACATTTCACATAATCTGGAATTAAAGGAATGTACCCTGCAGAATTTATCTATAACCAGTATCCCAACACCTACACTGTTAAAAATTGCAGAGATCTCTTCTTTTGCGATAACAAGTTCTTCGTTGGTTTCATTCAGATGTTCAAGAATCTGATCAAAAGACTCGGCTATTATTCCAATAGGATCAATGGATAAAATGGATTCAACATCAAGCTCATCAGGATTGAGAGGTTTCGTCCCCAGAACTTCCAGAAGATGGTCTATTTTTTTCTTAAGATAATTATAAAGTTTTTCCTGCTCACCGCCGGTTTCATTACCCATTAATTATCCTTATAATAAAAATCAAATTTATTTATATATCTTAATCTTATAAAATCCGTGTAATTTTTCAACATCGAATCTGTAGCCCATTCTAGTTGCAGATTCCGGAATCGTGTTAATAGCATCCCTGTTGTCCACTTTAAATTCCAGAATCAACCCCTCCTTTAATTGAACTTTCCGTTCATTGATCTTTTTCAAAGCTGTTAAAAGTGTGGAGGGGCAAATCTGCCCCCTCAGATCAAAACTTTTGTTCTCATACCCCATTATTTCACCCCACAATCAATTTTTCAAAAAATTTACTCCCTATCCAGACACCGGGCAGGAGCCCGCCCAGAAATAAATATGCACCCAGATCCAGCAGAGGAAGCTGACCAAAAAGATACCACACATTACACCCTCCGGCCAGTCTGGAGGAAAAACCCATCAAAAATCCGCCGGTTACAGCAATAAAAAACTGCTTTAAAGGGATATTAAAATTTACGCTGAACTCCTTTAGATTAAATGCTGAGAAAAAAGATCCGGCAAGTATTCCGATAATTACCGGAAGCTGAATAAGGTATATACCATCAAAGTGATATCCGAGTTTGCCGGAAATATCCGAATCTGTAAAAGAATTGTTATAGCTCAGTACCGTATTTTGAAAATAACTAATACTTTCATAATAATCGTTTGAAAGCAAATGAGCAAAAAAAGCACTGAATTTTGTGTATGTTGAAGTAATACCCAACGGCATCTTGGTTATAAGAAATATACCGGCAAGACAGAAGGACAATATCACAGAAGCATAGAAAGGCTGTAAGTACCCGGATACATGGGATTTTAAAAACAATCTGTTTTTGTTTTTCAATACAAGATATAACCCCGTAAAAACCAGAAGATAAAAAATAAAAAAGTAAAACTGTGGAATATTTATAAGATTGTATAAACTGACAAAATTTGATGTAATATTAAATCTATCTGCAATATCTGAAATCTCAGGGTATATAACAGCATATGCAAAAGAGCCGCAAAGTATACCTATAAATGCGCAAAAGCTGGATACATTGCCGGAACCTATCTTGTAAAGTGTTCCGATTACACAGCCGCCCGCCAGCACCATCCCTGCGCCGAAAATGATACCACCCATAAACTGCCTGCCGCCTACCGCTCCTGCCCATGGATGTGAAATATCTATAAAACCTGCAAAAAACAGCAGCAGATACAACGCCGCACTCATTAAAAGAAGAAAAAAGAGGGAAAAAACCGTATCAAAACGGTTAAACATGAAAATATCCCTGAGCATGCCTGCAACACAAAAGTTACTGCGGTGCATTACAAAACCTGCAATCATCCCTATAATTAGCAGCAAAATAAAAATTGAGAACATTCTCCACCTAATTTACAAAAAATAAATATTCTTAAATAATAACGTATATTTTATTAATTGTCATATTAATTTTCCTGCCCCCTTTCCATATTTTTAAGTGCTATGCCAATAGCTGGATTCTCACGAATGAAGAGATCGATGTTTAATATATTCTGCACATTTACAAGACTTTCAGACTGGTGATAGAGGAACGTACTGCCAGTTACCGATCACACACTGTGAATAAACCTTTTAACCGGGTAAAAATTTGTTAATAAACGATTATGAAAGGAAGGTGTAGGCGGTTACTGTCAGTAGTTACGAGTTCCGATCTCGTATATGAGTGGAAATCCCGCCATTGATTTAATATACTTCACATATTTACCAGTCTTTTAGACGGGTGCTAAAAATATTGCCGGATTTCAAGAAGTTGCCAAATTTTTTTCAAAAACAGGAATTTCCACTTGCAAAAAACATCATGTACAATAAACTTATTATCGTAAAAGTAAGTGTTTTTAATAATTCAGTAAGCTTGGCTGATTCAGCACTTAAGTTTTAAGTGCTCGGCCGTAAACTTGGAAAACACATTATTCAAAGCTTTTCAAGCAGAGGAGGTACTCATGAAATGCAATATGTGCGAATATCTAAAGCTACAATCGGAACCCGTTGCAACAATTTGGTCAGATGAGGCACCTGAAGAAAAAATCCAGTTCAAAAAAGGAAGGAGAGGTTGTGTAATCTCACTCATGACTGCTGCAGCTAAGGGAAGAACCGCTGTTGTGGATGCTGAAACCTTTGGATGCCCGGGCGGAGGTGTCGGACTGGGGTTCGGAAATCAATATGAAAATTTCCCCGGTGGTACTGACTGTTTTACCAGATTTTTATCATACGGCAACAAGGGATACCCGAAAGGTGAAGCTGTGGCAGAACAGATGGAAGGAAAAGCACCTGAAAATTTTATGCATAAATTCATTTATGGTGAGCGCAATGCAAAAAACCCCGATATAGTGGAAGATTTTATCAATGAGCTGGGATTTATGGATATCCCTGCTAAATATACAGTATTCAAACCTTTAAGTAAAGTAGAAGAGAATGAAAAGCCAGTGACCGTAACAATATTTTGTAATGCTCACCAGCTCACAGCTCTGGTAACGTTATGCAACTATTTCAGAAAAGGAATGCACAATGTGGAAGTTCCTTTCGGTGCCGGCTGCCAATCTTCTGGTATTTTAACATACAAGCAGTTAGATGCAGAAAATCCCAAGGGCATAATAGGTCTATTAGATGTTTCAGCCAGGAAAGTTGCCAAAAACAGCGTCGGAGACAACATAATGAGCTTTAATATGACTTATGATCTTTTTAAGAAGATGGATGCCGAAGCAGGTGAAAGCTTCCTTAGCGGAGAACATTGGGAAGAATTAATAAGTTAACATCGATTTGAATATGTTTAATGTAAAAGTAATATGTTTAAAAATATTTTCTGGTTGTTTAAAAATACCAAATCTATATAATTTGAATGAGATATAAATCAAGGAGGCTTAGGATATGCCAAACAAAAAATTGCTGGAAGCTTTAAAATTAGGTTATGAAGCAGAAAAAGAAGGATTGAGGAGCTATCTCAAATTTGCCAAAGAGACAAAAGTCGTCTCTGGTAAGAATATGTTTGTTCAGCTGGCATCAGATGAGGTTGACCATCTGGAACTGATAGAAAGAATGATTTCCTCTTTATCGGAAGGAACAACAGTTGAAAAAGTGGATGTCCCCAAGGGCAGGCTTTCCAAGTTCATGCCGGATCAGAAAGATTTGAGTCTACAACCCATTGAAAAAGGAGAAATCGGAGATGAGGAAGCCTTGAAAATCGCCCTCTCTCACGAGAAAAAAGCTATAGACTTCTACAAAGCAGAGGCTCAGAAAGATTACACTGAAGAGGTCAAAGAATTTTTTACCAAGCTTGCTGGCGTTGAAGAAAAACACTATCAGATCATTGAAGCCGAGCTGGATTTTATGCATCAGGACGGCTTTTGGTTTGACACAATGGAATTTTCCTTAGAAAAATAGTACAAAAACCAGGGAAGGTTAATCCTTTTCTGGTTTTTCACATTTTTCAAATACACTGTTCCAGAAAGACATGTCATCATTCAGCTGCAAAGATATATCGGTATAAAATGTTTTATTTTTCAATTCATCTGGTAACTTCACATAATCTTTTTCTGTAGTTATAAAGTAGTCAGCTCCGGATTCTTTCAGCCCGTCTTTAAGATCAGCAAAATCCTTTTGGTCATAATAATGGTGATCCGGAAAAGATCTGGATGCAGCAATGGAAATATTTTTCTCAGCAAGCATTTTAAAAAATTTTTTATTGGAAGCAATTCCCGAGAATGCATAGAATTTATAATTTTGAACAACATCCTCGGGAAACTTCTCACCTTTTAGATAAAATCCGTTAACAACAATATGCGAAAAAAACACAGGTTTAGACTTAATATACCTTTTCACTTTATCGGGAACAGTTTGATCTTTTGACCTCGTCAATACAACGATATCAGCCCGCTGAAGATTTTTAGGCATCTCTCTGAGATACCCGAAAGGAAAAACAAATCCCGTGGAAACAGGTTTTGAGTGATCCAAAAGCACAATATCGATGTCTCTGCGCATTTTTTTGTACTGGAAAGCATCATCCATAACAACAAAATCGGGTGAAAATCGCTCCACAGCGAGCTTAAAACTTTTCTCCCTGTCTTTACCCGTTATGACAGGTACATTCTGAAGTTTTTGTGCAATCAGACACGGCTCATCAGCCGACAGCGCTTTATCAACAAGAAATTTTTCTCCGTCGTAAATTATATTTGTACCAAGACCTATTTTTCCCTTATGCCCTCTTGATAAGACACAGACACGGAATCCGCGATTAAGAAGCTCCCTGCACAAATAGATAACAAACGGGGTCTTGCCGGTACCCCCCATGCTGATGTTACCAACCGAAATTATACGACACATATCAGTAATTAAAAATCTCCGTGCCTATAGGCACTTCCTTGTCAAAAACACCTGCCGGTATATCAACATTCAAGCTGATATTTTCAAACATAATTTCCGTATGGTTACCCTTCTTGTCAACACTGTATATTTTTTTCAGATATTTTTCACCAAAACTCATTGTGAGATATTTCAAACCCATATCCGATTTGGGAGTTAACCTGAATTTATCTTCAGAGATTTTTCCTATGACAAACGAATCCTTAACTTTACTTATATCAACCAGCAACTGAAAAACAATGTTATTACCGCCGCTTGATGTTACCTTCTGTCTGATAAGCTGATCTGTGGAGCTGTCATAATACTCCATAGTGTCTGTGGTAAACAGATAATATTGTTCATAAGGTTTGTTATAGTCCCATAAAACTTTTTCGTTATTAATAAGGTAAATTTCACCTTTGTAAACATCCTCACCAAACCCCTTGATTTCTGTTTTCTGAATAAACCGGGCGTGCATCGTATCAATATTTTCAAACCTGCTGATGAGCTCATCCAGACTCGCAGCAAACAGTAAATTCGGCAGTAAAAAAACCATAATCAACAAAATATTAAACAACTTATTAAACACTTGATCCTCCGTCACTATATCGCTATTATAATTTTATACTAAAATGCATATGGTGTAAAGTAATGAAAATCCTTCCTGTGGATGACGAAAAACATTTTAAACATATATTTTCCATTCTTGCCAGAAAATATAATTTCCAGAAGGTAACGGAGTAGAGCTAAATCGATTTATTAAACAAAATTACCCTGATTTAAAAACTGTATTAAACACCGATTATACAACTCTTTGGGCGGGAATTTTGATTATTATGTAGGAAAATAGATGATAATGCTATCCACTGAAAAGCACTTCTTTGCCCTTCTGAAATAAAACCGACTGTATTTTTTTCAATAGCGAATCAAGGCTGGATCTTTTGGTTGCCGAGATAAGCACTGATTCGGGATATTCCCTCTCAATTTCAAAAATTTCATCCTCGCTGAGCTTGTCAATCTTGTTAAAAACAAGTATCTTTCTTTTTTCATCCAGTCCGAGCTCATCTAAAATTTCTGCTACAGACTCAATATGCTGTTTATAGTGATAACTGGAAGCATCCACAACTTCCAGCAGCAGATCGGAATCATCCAGCTCTTCCAACGTTGATTTAAATGCTCCCTTGAGACCTGCAGGCAGATCTCTGATAAAACCCACCGTATCAGTGATAATAACGTCTCGTTCTCTTGGAAATCTGATACGTTTGGAACTGGTATCAAGTGTAGCAAACATCAGGTTGTCCGAGTAGGTATCACATTTTGTCAGAGTATTAAGCAGAGTTGATTTCCCGGCATTTGTATACCCAATAATCGATACAATGGGGAGATTGTTCTTAAGCCGCTTGCCTTTTTGAACATCTCGGTTTTTTTCTATATTTTTCAGTTTCTTGTTTAAAAAAGCTATTCTGTCGTTAATCCTTCGCCTGTCCACTTCAAGTTTTGTTTCGCCGGGTCCTCTTCCGCCTATTCCGCCTGTGAGTCTTGAAAGGGAATCGTCTCTGGCACTGAGCTTCGGCAGTATATGTTTCAACTGGGCAAGCTCGACTCTTAGTTTACCTTCATTTGATTTGGCACGTGCGGCAAAGATATCCAAAATCAACTGTGTCCTGTCTATCACCTTAAGCTCCGTAAAATTGGCCACAGCCTTAGACTGAGCAGGTGAAAGCTGGTTATCGAAAATCAGATAATCCACTCCGCTGGAAAGAGCTTTAATGACAATCTCTTTCAACTTGCCGGAACCCACGATATATTTTGGATTGGGTTTATTTTTAACCTGATAGAAAGTATCCATAACCTCAATACCGGCACTGGCAGCAAGCTCTCTCAACTCTGCCAGAGATTCCTCGGCCTCGTGTTTATTACGGTAAACACCAAGCAGTATTGCGCTATCATATAATTTGGTCTCATGAAGCTGCTTTGTTTTGCTTTCAACCTCTTCTTCCAAAGATTTAACAAAAATGGTATAATCCAATTTCTGATCGTACGGATCCTTATCGGTAAAAACCTCATACGGCTTATCAGCATCCGGCGGCATAATATATGCTGAATACATTTGAAGAGGATTACCGTTTTCATCCATAGTGATAGCGGATACAGAATCAAGCCGCAAAAGAACAAGATCGGTAAAATCATCCTCTGTCAGTTCTTCATTATATAAATGTGTGTGTACCAGCCTTAATCCGCGTAATTTTCCCGGGACAAGTGCAAACCTGTGCAGTTTTGGTATAAGAACTTCTTTATTAGTACCAACAAGTACATATTGGATAGTATTGTTTCTGTCGATCAGCAGGCCGATCTGTTGACCCGTTTCATGAGAAAGGGCTGTGATGTTTTTTATAAGATCACTGGAAATTATCGCTGTCGATTTACTCTTTCTCTTATCAAGTTTCTCAAAACGTTTTAGGTACTTTGCCTTCAGATTCTCAGTGTATCCGTATAGTATGTTTTACCTCCGGTTTTTGCTATTTACTTGTTTAAACAAAATATTACTGACTCAATAAAAATCAACAATTTATAAATCAATACTTGTATTTAACATATATTGTTTCGCTGTGTTCTTTCAGCCAGTTTTCATAAACATTTTTCATCTTTTCTTCCCTTATTTTCGAAACTATTTCTTTCCTCGTCTTATTATCAACATTGTATTTGCTGGAAAAAGACTCCACTTTAAACAACTGGATACCATTATCATTATTAACCCGGAAGAAATTCCCCGTATCAGCACTTTCCAATTTCTTCTGAATAGGTTCCGCCACCTGATCAGGGCTTACAAAACCTATATACCCCCCGGATTTGGCGGAAGGAGCTTTTGAATATTTAATCGCTGTATCTGAAAACGAATGATCTTCCAGATAATCCTTCATCTTTTTAAATTTATCATTGTTTTCAACTTGAACCATTCTCAGTTCATACTTATCGGCTAAGTCCATCTCCGGATGTTCATCTATATAATCCCTGATGTCTTCGTTAGCGACAACAACCATTGGAGCAATAATCCTGCTCATTATCCTGGATTTCAATATATCCATTTTAATCTGCCACTTATATTTAGAGAGAGTAAGTCCACGTTCTTTGAGTGCTGACTTCAGCTGCTCCATACTGACATTATTTTTGGTTAAAACATCCTGTAAAGCGGCCTTGGTTTCCGCCTCGGTAACTTCAATCCCTTCTCTCTTTGCTGCAATTTCCACCTTGTACTGTTCTACAAGAAAATCGAGCACATTATCATAGTATTCCTGAAGTGTTTCCTCTTTCTTATCCTCGTTTTCAAGGGAATAAATTTGTTTAACCCTATCTTGGTTAAATGACTCCACCTCATATTTCGTAATTACCTCATCGCCCACAACCGCCAGTATCTTATCAATTATCTGCGCGTTCAGCGGACTTTGGACTAAGAACAAAGCTAACATTATCACTGATAGTAATTTTCGCATTTGACCGCAACTCCTTCGTTAAATTATCCAATAACTCATCTTGTTTTTTGATAAACAATTCCGAGTAAAGTTTACTTTTTATTTTTTTGAAATCTGGCCGGATGTTTCTTTTAATATCCGCAAGCTTAAAAATATGATAGCCGTAATCTGACTTTATTATGCTGCTTACACTGCCTATCCGCATATCTTTAATCTCCTGAAATGGTTCGGGATAGTTACTGACATCTATATAACCCATATCACCACCTTCCTCTTTAGAGGGCCCCACGGAATACTTTTTAGCCACTTCGCTAAAGGCATGCCTGTTTCTCATCAGCTGCCTGGCTTTTTTTGCATTTTCTGCCATATCGGTAACCAGATGGTATATGTGATATAAAGTCACACCTTTATATCTTTTTACAAAATCGTCATAATAATCTTTCAGATCTTCTTCGTTCACTCTGATGCTTTTAAGCTTCTCAGCTAAAAATTTCTGAATTATCAGCTGCTCCTTGATAACATCACTCAGCCTGCTGATATCAAGAACAGGTTTATTGGTATATGTACTGAGGTTTTCCTTGCCTAAAGCTGATTTAAAGTTATCCAAAACCTTTTTAACTTTAGCGTCTTCAACCGCTATACCACTTTCCTTGGCCTTTTTCAAAAAAAGCTTATGATTAATAAAATTTTTTATGATCTCCTTTTTCACTTCAGGGTTGTCTTTACTTTCCTCGTTCATTTCAGATAAAGTATAATAAGCGTAATTGATTATATCTTCAACATAATAAGCGCTGTTGTTAATCTTAAGTACAGGCTGCTTCTTTTTAGCAACCTGGAATTTCTCCTTTGATACCGCATTATTGGAATCATCAGCATTATTTCCTTTCTGCTGATTGCATCCTATTATAAGAAAAAAACACAATATAAATACTCTTAACATTAACCAACCTCGCTACCAATCAATACTATTGTGCATATGATTTCTCAAGGGAAAATATTTCCGACAGCTTTTCGAAAAAAACTATGGAAGTTTCCAGGATGTCATCCTTACTATCCACTATACTGATTTCATATTCCGAGCTAAAATTGGCTTTCAACTGTAATTCACTGAAAATATTTAAGACAATAGCCGGATCCAGGCTTACACTCTTATCAAAGGAAATTTTCATTTTACTGCTGAGTATGGTCAATTTTATTACTCCGCATTTCGAAGCGAGGTTCTTTATATAAAAGATTTTAAGAAGATTTTTTACCGGTTCAGGAGTATCACCGTAAATTGTTTCAAACTCCTCGATATAACTGCCAACGTCATCTTTTTCGGCCACTCCTGATATTCTGTTGTAATAATTCATCCTCGTTTCCGGATTAGCAACATATTCAGCCGGAATGTAGTACGATATATTTGACTGTATCTCCACTTCGTTCCTTATTCCACCTTTGCCTTGAAGTTCTTTTACCGCATCATGAACCATCTGCAGGTATAATTCGTAGCCTATATTCGTAACAAATCCCGACTGCTCAGCACCGAGTAAGTCACCGGCACCTCTCAGCTGCAAATCGTAAGAAGCAATTTTAAACCCGCTTCCGAGATCAGACAGCTGCTGTATAATCTGCAGACGTTTTTTTGCAATATGATTCAAAGCTTCTAAATTTTCCACCACTAAATAACAATATGCCCTTTTATCTGATCTGCCCACCCTTCCTTTCAACTGATAAAGCTGAGCAAGCCCGAAGTTACCGGCGGAATTGACTATAATGGTGTTGGCATTGGATATATCAACACCGTTTTCTATAATGGTAGTACATACTAACACATCTGTTTCGCCTTCATAAAATTTTATCAGAGATTTTTCCAGCTGGGTTGAACTCATCTGCCCGTGTGCAATACCCACGCGGGCATGCGGCACCATCGATTGAACCCAGGAGGCCGTATTAACAATATCCTTAACATTATTATGGAGAAAATAAACCTGCCCACCCCTTTTCATTTCGTTTTGTACTATTTTTCCTATATATCCGTCCTGCCTCACTATTTTTGTAATAATCGGCAATCTGTCAGCAGGAGGGGTTTCGATAACACTGATATCTCTTATACCCGAAATGGAAAGTTGAAGCGTTCTGGGAATCGGAGTGGCCGTCATTGCCAAAACATCAATATTACTTCTCATATCGCTGATCTTCTCTTTATGAGCTACGCCGAACCGCTGCTCCTCATCGATAACAAGAAACCCCAAATCATTAAAATGAACATCTGTAGAAAGAAGTCTGTGCGTTCCTATCAGTATATCCACCTCACCGTTTGCAACTTTTTTTAATGTCTTCTTAATTTCTTTTTGAGTCTTCAGCCGGCTTATATAATCAATTTTAACGGGAAGATCACGAAATCTCTGCTTAAAAGATTCATAATGCTGCCTTGTGAGAACCGTTGTTGGTGTTAAAACTGCCACCTGTTTGCCGGCGGCAACGGCTTTACCGGCAGCCCTGACCGCAACTTCCGTTTTTCCGAAACCCACATCCCCGCAAATCAGACGCTCCATAGGATAATCAGCTTCCATATCTCTGTAGACATCCAGTATTGCTGAAAGCTGATCTTCCGTTTCCTCAAACAAAAAACTGTTTTCCAGTTCCCTGACAAGAAAACCGTCATTTTGAAAGGAAAAACCGTTTAAGGCCTTTCTTTCAGCGTAAAGCTTCAACAGATCCATCGCCAGTTTTTTAGCGCTTTTTTTGGCCTGGTTCTTTAACTTACTCCATTTTGAGCTTTGAAGACTGCTTATTCGGGGAGATGATTCACCGGAACCCACATACTTTTGAATAAGGTTTATGGATTCCAGAGGAACATATAATAGTTCACCTTTATCGTATTCAAGTTTGAGAAAATCAGATTCAATCCCGCCTATAGATTTATGGACAAGTCCTTTGAAAATCCCGATACCATAATCCACATGAACGATATAATCGCCCGCTGAAAGATCGGAAAGAGAAGTTTTGAAAACCTCTTTATTCCTGCTTTTTTTTCTTTTCTTGGAAAAGCCGAAAATATCCTCATCCGAAAAAAGTGCCGTTCGTGTCTTCTGGTCTACAAAACCACCGCTTACTGTATCTCTGCAAACATAAAAAGAAGGTCTCTCTGCCTCATCTAAATGTGAAATTTCTGTTACACCTATACTGAAGTCTTCGCAGAATTGTTTTAGCAGACTGTAAAATTTGCTGCTCCCTATTGCAGCAACAACGGTATATTTTTCATTCAACAGATCTTTTAGCGTATGTATAAATTTATCCAGCGATTCGTAAATATTCTTGGAAACACCCAGTTTAAGTCTTGGACTTCCATAATCTGCCCTTGTAAGATCTTCAGAAGTATCAAGCTCCACAAGATTAACAAAATTACTTTCATCAATATTTTTCAAAACACTTTTGGAAACAAAATTGGATAAAACAAGCTCTTCTTCCCTGGATTCTGACTGTTCTGTAAGCCAATCATAAAAATCATCGATATAGTTCTTTCCGCTTTCCGAGAGAAAATAAAACTTAACATTCTGCTGTGTATAATTGAAAAAGCTGTCCATTTTGCCGTAAACACGAGGTGCAAACCAGTGAAAACCCGCAAATTTACCGAAAAGTTCGGCCTCTTCAAGCTCCTGCCGCCCCTTTAATGCTCTTTTAAATTCTTCCGTTTCAAAAATCCCTTCGGTTGCAGGCATCAGTTTTATCTTTTCCAGATTCTTAACTTTTCGCTGTGTATCAGGTCTGTAAAGGTAGATCTGCTCAACATCGTCATCAAAAAATTCGATTCTTACCGGGAGCTCATACCCCGGCGGCAGTACATCAAAAATATCCCCTCTGAAAGCATATTCACCGATACCGTCAACAATTTCAACATTCACAAAACCCAGAATGTCAAGGTAGTAGATAAACTCTTCTCTTGTAATTTCCGTGCCTATCTTGATATCTATGATGGAAGAGAGAAATACATCTTTTGGCGGAAGTTTTTTCAGTAAGCCATACAAGGTCGTAATAACAAGAGAAGTCTCATTATTTATCACCGCATTAAGTGCGTTTGCCCGCTTGGTAAAAATTTCCGGCAGCACCCTGGCAAGTTCAAAAGGCTCTTGGAAATAGGGGGGAAATTCAACCGTATTAAGATTGGGTAAAAAGAATTTAGCTTCATTGACAATTTTTTCATAGGAAGCCAAATCGTCAACAATTATTATATTCAGTGAACTTTCATCGATCAGATTTTCTTTTAAAAAATGGAGTTTGGATGCACCCCATAAATGAGTATAACCCTTCATATTAACAATATATCTTCACTATTTTCTCTATTATCGATGTTGTGGAATACCCCTTTTCAAATTTCAGAGATTCCACTCTGCCGCCGTCAGCAGTAACGATGTCCACTCCCACTATCGATTCAATGGGCCAGTCACCGCCTTTAACCAATACATCGGGTCTTATATATTTAATCAACTCATATGGGGTATCATCACTGAAACAGGTAACAAAATCAACCCCTTTTATATATGAAATAAACTCCATTCTTTCATCAAGCTTATTGATAGGCCTCATATCACCCTTCAGTCTATTCACAGACTCATCTGAATTCACTGCAACAATAAGATAATCACCGGCTTCTGCGGAATTTTGTAGATATCGTAAATGACCAAGATGGACTATATCAAAACAGCCGTTTGTCAAAACAACCTCTTTTCCTTTTCTAATGCCTGACAATTCTTCTTTCAATTCATGCCAGTTTTTAAAAATTTTCGCCAAAATTTACCCCACTATATCCGGATTAAACCTGCCAAAAAGTATCTCATCCACAAGAGCACATATTACATGGGCGGCTATCATATGAATCTCCTGGATCCTTGCTGTATTGCCAGAAGGAATGGTAAGCATAAAGTCACACAAACCATTCATTTTGCCTCCGTCACGCCCGGCAAAACCGAGTGTTGAAATCTCCTCTTTAGCGCAGAATCTCAGCCCTTTGAGAACATTCGGGGAATTTCCGCTGGTTGAAATACCCCATGCAAGATCCTCCTGTTTACAAAGAGCCATAAGCTGCTTTTCAAATATTTCATCAAAATCGTAATCGTTACCGATAGAAGTCAAAACCGAAGTGTCAGTTGACAAAGACATTGCAGGCAGAGGAGGTCTCTCCATTCTAAACCTGTTGACAAATTCCGCGGCAATATGTTGCGCATCGGCAGCAGATCCGCCGTTACCGAATATTATCAATTTGCCGCCAGACTCAAAGCATGATGCGACATGTGTGGCAATTTCAACCAACTGATAGGATGATTCGGCAATAAACTTATTTATTGTATCACTCACTTCACCGAAAATATCACTAACATACTTTTCCATACCATCTCCCGGATAAATATAAACTATACAATGTTAAACTTTTCTCAATAATTTAATAAAATATACAGTCTAAAAAACCAGCAATTTCTTTCTTAAAGTTTTTGAGCTGCTTTCGTAGCCAGCTCTGAGCGCTCACCTTTTTGCAGCGCTACGGAAGCCGCTATCGAATCTCCATAAAATCTGTCCATAGCATAAGTCAGGCCGTTGGTATGATAATCAATATAAGGATTATCGATTTGATTGGGATCGCCTGTCAGCACTATTTTTGTACCTTCCCCCGCCCTTGTCAAAATTGTTTTAATCTCATGAGGAGTAAGGTTTTGTGCTTCATCCACAATAAAAAACTGATAAGGGATACTTCTGCCTCTGATGTATGTTAAGGCTTCAATCTCAATCATATTCTGCTCAAAAAGTGTTCCATAGGTTTCATTTGTATCTCTGCTGTCCAGAATCAGACTCAAATTATCGTAAACAGGCTGCATCCACGGTGTCATTTTTTCTTTTATCTCGCCTGGCAGATATCCCAGATCTTTACCCATTGGAAAAATAGGGCGCGATACTAGAAGCTTTCTGTATGCTTTATTATCCGCCACTTTCAAAAGTCCGGCAGCAATAGCAAGAAGTGTCTTGCCGGTACCGGCTATACCGAGCAGTGAAACCAGTTTTATTTCATCATTAAGCAGGGCATCATAGGCAAAGCGCTGCTCCATATTTCGCGCATAAACACCCCATACACCATTTTCATAGCTGTCAATAATAACAGACGAAGAATGCTTTTCACTGTACCTCATTAACACGGATTTTTTTTCATCTGATTTACTTAAAACACAAAAATATTCATTGGGAGCAAGCTTCTCGTCAAAATTATATTTCTTATCTTTATAAATCAAATCGATAATCTCATCACTAACATAGATTTTTCTGGTACCTTCCAGATAAGATTCAGTGTCTACTTTATCTTTCTCGTAATCGGTGGATTTTATACCTAAGACATCGGACTTTATACGCAGATTTGCATCTTTCGTCACAAAAACAACATCATGCGATTCGTTTTCCTGAAGCCATTTGGCTACGGAAAGTATAAGATTGTCAGCCTTATCTTTGATAAGGTCTTCAGAAATTTTTTGAGAAGCCTCGCTTTCGCAGATATTCACCCGAATTATCGTATCATTTTCTATCTTAACTCCCCTGCTCAGATCTCCCTTTGGCCTTAATTCGTCTAAAAATCTGCTTATATACCGGGCATTGTATCCAGTCTGATCCATATTCTTCTTGAATATATCTATCTCTTCAATGACAGTTATCGGAATGTTGACAACATCACCGTTAAAGCCGTAAACAGCCATAGGATCATACAAAAGCACATTGGTATCGAACACATAGTTTACAGACATATTTCCTCCTGAATAAATCTATTGATAGCAGATTCTTAAAAAAGTGTGAAGAAAATTTTAAAGTTGTTTTGGAAATAAAAAAGGAGACCTTAAGAGGTCTCCTTTTTTTGGGGAGTTAATCTATTGCTATTGGGAGGATGCCAAATTTTGTAAGATTATTTATAATACTTCTGTTTATACTGTCAACAAACAATTAAAATTGACATAAATAATAAACACATTATATATAATTTTCAATGTATATGATTCATGAAAAAGAAGATACAAAAAAAGACCGATGAAATTTTTATAAAAAAACCTGAAAATAAAATCTTTTTATATTAAGCTCCCTTAAACTCAATACATTTTAATATCCCAAAAAAAAATTACCCATTTATATGCATAAAGCGTGATGCGTTGAGTGGAGGTAATTAGCAGTATTTATAGGTAGTCAAGGTAACCTTCCCACTTCATTATACTACAAAATACATTAAATTTATAAAAATTATTAGAAAAAATAAAATTAGCCGATGATTTTTCCCTCATATGTTATAATTTATATATAACTTCAGGTTGAAAAGAAAGTATATAAAATTTTTATATCTGCAGGAGGATTTATGAATTACAGAGTCGAAAAGGACAGTATGGGAGAAATGAGTGTCCCGGAGAACGCTTATTGGTCAGCACAGACTGCAAGAGCAAACCTTAATTTCCGGATAAGTGACTGGAAAATGCCTTTCGAATTTATAAAAGCCGTGGCAATTGTAAAGATGGCAGCAGCATCAACCAACAATAAACTTGGGCTGATTGATGATGACAAAACAAACGCAATAGTAAAATCAGCATTTGAAATTATTAACGGAAAACACGATTCTGAGTTTCCGATAGATGTATTTCAGACAGGCTCCGGTACATCAACAAATATGAATGTCAATGAAGTGATTGCCAACAGAGTCAGCGAAATTATAAGCGGTGAAAAGGGAAACAAATCAATCTGTCATCCGAACGACGATGTTAACAAAGGCCAATCCAGCAATGATGTCATCCCAACAGCCATACACATCTCTGCTATCCTGACACTTGAAGAAAATATGGACAAATTAAAAAATCTTATAAGCACCCTTGAAGAAAAAGAGCAAGAGTTTAAAAACATTATCAAAATCGGCAGAACACACCTGATGGATGCCGTCCCGATAACGCTTGGTCAAGAATTTTCCGGGTACAAGCAGCAGGTAAAAAACGCATTTACAAGGTTAAAAGAGGCTGAAAAATGGCTTTTGGAATTACCACTTGGCGGCACAGCATTAGGAACAGGGCTGAACACCCATCCGGAATTTGCTGAAACGGCAATTCAAGAAATATCCGAATTCACAGGCATCACGTTTCGGCAGGCTGAAAATCTTTTTGAAGGGATTGCCTCAAAAGACGCCATAGTTCATTTCAGCGGCAATTTAAACTCTTTTGCAGTCAGTCTGATGAAAATTTCAAATGATTTACGACTCATGAGCTCCGGTCCCAGGTGTGGAATACAGGAAATAACCCTGCCCTCTCTCCAACCGGGAAGTTCCATAATGCCCGGCAAAGTGAACCCCGTGATACCGGAATCGGTTATTCAGGTATCAGCACAGGTTATGGGAATGCATTCAACTATCAGCATAGCAGGAAGCAGCGGTCTGCTGGATTTGAATGTAATGATGCCCGTCATCACATACAATTTGATCACTTCAATCAAACTCCTTGCAGGTGCTGCGGAGCATCTCGGAGAAAAATGTATCAAGGGTATAACTGCAAACGAAGAAAGGTGCAAAGAGCTTGTGGAGTGGTCAATGGCCATAGTCACCCCATTGGCAGCAAAAATAGGCTATGACAAGGCGGCTGAAATTGCTTACGAAGCTTTTAACAGCAAAGAAACGGTGAAAGAGGTCACAAGAAGAAAAAACATCCTCAGCGAAGAAGAACTGGAGGACATTTTTAACCCGGAAAATATGATTTAATAAAACTGGTTGAGTGGCTTATTGGTGTATTTGGTTGAGTGGGCATTCAACTTTCAATGTTAGAGGAAGTAAATAGTTGTCTATTGTTATTCTTTGTTATTTGGGGTTATTCATTGGCAAAAGCCTGCACTGCTTGCCCTGTTAAATATAAAAAAATTTATACAATAGGCACTTAACACTTAGCACTAAATACACCACTCAACTAATCACTACTTCTATATCTCCCTCATAACGTGTAATGCATCACACATCAAGCATTACGGCATTTATGAATTATCCGCTTCCACGCACTCAACAAGTTTCTCAGCAAAATTGGGCAGAGCCGAATCCACCCTTGCCCAGGGAGAAATCAAACGAACACCTATAGGATTTTCCATAAATTCCTTTTTAGCATTTTCTATTGCCACAGCAAACGTTTCAACAGACCTGATCTCCTTATGTCTATCAAAATGAAGTCCGTTCAGCAAAGCAAGAGCATTGTAGGATTCAACTGCACCTCTTGCTTCCTGAAAATATGTGGCTAACAGGGTTTTGAAAAAAGCTTCGGACATTGTTATGCCGTCCTGAGCTAAAATCCGAAAGAGTGTCTTGGCTATATCGGTAGCCATCCTTAACAGGCCGCTGTTGGGGTCATCCCTGGAAAGCTCACTGTGCTTATGTTCATAAGTTTCCATGACCTCTGTCTGAGAAATACGTTTAATGGAAGTATTTTGATAGACCTCACTCAATAGCGACACCTCAAGCCCCCAGGTGGGCGAAATTCTTATCCCTGTAGCCAATTCCCTGATAAGGGCAAATTCACCGGAAAGAGCGTATCTGAAGCCGTCCATATAATCCAAAAATTTATTGTCGAAGCCTATTATTTTTTTCAGTGATCTTATAATGGGAGTGTAAAACAGACGCGTAACCCTGCCGTAAAGCCTGTCTGTAACCCTTGCATAATAACCTTTGTTAAATTCAAAATTAAGTCCTCTGTGCACTACAGGATATACAAGCCTTGCCAGGAGCTCTCTTTTATAATTAACAATATCGCAGTCATGCAGAGCAATGGCATAGTGTTTGGAATCAGCTAGGAGATAACCCATACCCATCCAGACAACCCTTCCTTTACCTGGAATATTAAGAGGGAACCCCTCATCGATAAGCTCCGTATAAAGATTTTGTATTCTTTCGCCGTGATTCCAGAGTATTTTCACATCCTGTGGCAATACTGACAGATACTCCTGAACCTTTCTGAACTGAGCTTCATTCGCCTGGTCAAGGGAAAGTACAACAGTTTCGATAAACGAAACCTTTTTTAACTCCTCAATAATTCTGTGCATTGCCGGCTTTTCAAATTCGGAATACAGAGCCGGAAGCAGCAGAGCAATTTTGCGCCTTCTGGAAAATTTAATAATCTCGTCCTCAATATCCTCTACAGGCCTGTCTTTCAGCTTTTGCAAAGTAGTGATCAGTCTATTCTGATAAAAATCGGGCATACACAATCCTCCTTAAAATAAATAATTATATTATAAAATATAACTTAATACCACTTTGTTCCACCCTTCCGGTCCGGCGGCACCTGCTTTTATTAATCCATGCAGATTAATGTCTTCATACTTGCCGTTTTTCTTTCCCACTATTACCGGAATATCCACCTGTTTAAGCATTTCAAAATCATTCAGACTGTCGCCAATACCGATACTTTTTTCAAAGCCTTCACCTTTTAAACTATAAATATCTTTTACTATTTTAACAGCTTCCCCCTTGTCCTGTAAACGACCGACCAGATGGTAAAAACGCCCGCCCTTTAAAATTTTGAAGCCATTTTCCAGCGCTTTTTCTGTCAGTAGATTCAAATTTTCTTTTTCATCTTTCAAAAAAATAAACGGCTCGCTGAATTCCCGTTTTTTACTTTTCTGTATCTCTTCAATATTCATATTCATAAGTTTTGATAATTCTGCATCACTGAAATCCACAAAACTGCGTATTTTAAAGCGATTCTTGAGAGGCTTTAAAAAATCCAATATATTTTCTCTCTCAACCCCGACTGTTTTGACAAAAAAGTTGTTTCGTTTTTCACAATCCATATCTACAAAATCAGCAAACTGCGCAGGAAAAAACACTGCGCCGCCGTTTTCTACAATAAATGGATGCAATATTCCCAACTGCTCTTGAACATCCAGAACTTCAGCTGATGTTTTGCTGGTAACGATAATCAGCGGTATATTTTTTGATTTAACCAAGGAGAGCGCTTCCTCCGCCTCGGCAAAAGAATAAGTCTCGTGATCCAGAAGTGTGCCGTCTAAATCAGTAAAAATAATAAAATTTTGCATAACATTAAACTAACTTTTGCTTACATTAAATTCAATACATAAGAAATTTATTAAATTTAAACATATACTTGACTATTTACAACAAAATTCTTTCTTTACCTTTGAAATATAAAATTACGCTTTTAAACCACCATTGTTAAAAATATTTGACAACTTAATATATTTTACTAATCTTAACTATATACAGAGGTGTTAAATGAAAAATTTCGATATAGCTTTTCCGGAAGATATTCTTAACGGCAGAACAACAGATGTATACTTCAAACGTTCAGAGACAATTCTCAAAAAAGAAGGTATAAACAGAAATGTGGCTATGGAGGTTGCCCAGAAAGGCTTCCCTGATGTGTATGATTTCGGTATATTCACCGGACTTTACAACGTACTGGATTTGCTTGAAAACAAACCTGTGGACATCTATTCCATAGACGAAGGCAGTTTATTTTTTGAAGACAGCCCTGTAATGACTGTAGTGGGCAATTATCTCGATTTCGGTGTCTATGAAACGGCAATTCTCGGCTTTTTATGTCACTCTTCCGGAATAGCTTCAAAAGCGGCAAAATGCAAACTAAATGCAGGAGAAAAACCCGTTTTGAGTTTCGGTGCAAGAAGAGCTCATCCGGCAATTTCAGGAATGATAGATAAACATGCTTACATCGGCGGATGTGACGGTTTTTCCGTTGTATTTACCGAGAAGCTGGTGGATAAAAAAGCGAGCGGAACAGTCCCCCATGCCCTTATTCTCCAAATCGGTGACACTGCTGAAACAATGAGACTGTTTGACATTCATATCGAACCTGAAGTGGGGCGCATTGCCCTGATAGACACTTTTAACGACGAACGCTTTGAAGCCGTTAATGTCGCAGGATTGCTGAAGGAGAAACTGGAAGGCATAAGGATTGACACCCCCGGCTCCCGCAGAGGAAGTATGAAAAAAATTGCAGAGGAAATCAGGTGGGAGCTTGCACTGAGGGGATATGAGCATGTAAAACTGTTCGCCAGCGGCGGACTGGATGAAAACTCCATTGCGGAACTTTCTGGCGTTATTGACGGATTCGGTATCGGAACAAGCATCTCCAATGCCAAAGTAATGGACTTTTCCATGGACATTGTGGAAATAAATGGAAAGCCTTTCAGCAAAAAGGGAAAATTCTCCGGTTTTAAAGAGCTGTATCAATGTGAAAACTGTCTCCATCAGAAATTCAGCCACCTGAACAAGCCGTTGTCAAGTTGTGAGAAATGCGGCGGAAAGATGAATAAACTTACAAAAAAAGTTATGGAAAACGGCAAAATTCTTATAGATAAAAAATCCCCTAAGCAGATTAGAGAAAGTGTGGTTAAACTCCTGCCCAGGCTGAAAGGAATACGAGATGAACAGTGCAGAGGCTGATTTAAAAATAGAAAGGATGATACAAACACAGCTGATAAACCGAGATATCAGAGACCCTAGGGTTATTGACGCTTTTAGAAAAGTAAAAAGGCATCTTTTTGTACGCTCGGAAGACATCGATTACGCTTATGAGGATACTCCCCTTTCAATCGGTTTCGGTCAAACTATTTCACAGCCGTATATGGTTGCAAAAATAACGGAAACAGCTCAAATACAGGATGATGACAGAGTACTTGAAATCGGTGCGGGTTCAGGCTATCAGGCAGCAATAGCAACACAGTTATGTAAAAAAGTTTACGCTGTGGAAGTGATAAAAGAGCTTGCTGAATTTGCAGAAAACAATCTTAAAAAAGCGGGTATAAATAATGTTGAAATCATCACCAAAAGCGGCTTTCACGGATATCCTGAGCAGTCCCCCTATGACAGAATAATTCTTTCTGCAGCGGCAGAACAGATCCCTGAAAAATTGTTTGAACAGTTGAAGGAAAACGGAATAATGGTTGCACCCGTCGGCACATATCCCCAGACGCTTTTCCGGTTCACCAAACAAAACGGACAAATTATTAAAGAGCGTTTCTTAGACTGTGTTTTTGTCCCTTTAGTCAGATAAAAATAAAAAAACATAATTTTATTTGCAAACTGAATTATACCTTTGGTATAATAATACTGAGGAATTTATCTGTATTATTTTATGGAGGTTCTAAATGGATATAACAGAAAAAATGAAATATTTGGGCGTCTCCCGACGGGATTTTCTTAAATATTGTACTGCATTAAGCGGAACACTCGCTCTCTCCCCTGCATTTGGGCCTAAAGTAGCAGAAGCTATCGAAAGCGACAACCGACCGCCGGTTATATGGCTCGAATTTCAGGATTGTGCCGGTGATACAGAGTCCTTGCTGCGGGCATCCGCTCCTACTGCCGCTCAACTGATTCTTGACTATCTCTCTCTGGACTATCATGAGACTATTATGTCTGCGGCAGGTCATCAGGCGGAATCCGCTAAAGAAAGTACATTTGAGAAATATAAAGGCAAATATATCTGTGTGGTGGAAGGTTCCATACCGACAGGAGCTGACGGAGCATACTGCACTGTAGGTGGCAGGTCAGCCGTAGATATTTTAAATGAGATCGGCGGAAACGCAGCATTTATAATAGCTGTTGGCACCTGTGCTACATTCGGTGGTCTTCCGGCCGCTTATCCTAACCCAACCGATGCAAAGTCCGTTCAGGAACTTCTGCCCGGAAAAACGGTGATAAATCTCCCCGGCTGTCCGATGAATGTCAATAATCTTAACGGCACCATAGTACATTATCTCCTTTTCGGTGCTCCGCCTGCAATGGATCAGTTCAACCGTCCGAAATTCGGTTACGGCAAAAGAATCCATGATAATTGTGAAAGAAGAGCACACTTTGACGCCGGTCAATATGTTGAAAGCTGGGATGATCATGGACACAAACAGGGCTGGTGCTTATATAAAATGGGATGCAAAGGTCCGGAAACATTTCACAACTGCCCCACCGTCAGGTGGAATGGTGGAACCAGCTGGCCGGTTCAGGCTGGGCATGGCTGCGCCGGTTGCAGTGAACCGGGATTCTGGGATACCATGACACCATTCTATCAGCGCCTGCCCAACGTTCCCGGATTTGGTGTCGAAGCCACGGCAACAAAGATAGGAACTGCTGTCGTGGGTATTTCCGCAGTGGTTTTTGGTGCTCATGGTATCATATCAGCAATCAGAAACCGCGGCCTTGTACAAGAAGTTGAGTCTTTGGATTCTGATGATGATGATGAAAATAACAATCGAGGGGTTTAAATTATGGCTAATAAAATTGTTGTAGATCCGATTACGAGAATAGAAGGTCACTTAAGGATTGAAGCCCAGGTGGAAAACGGCAAAATTGTGAATGCCTGGTCAAGCTCAACAATGTACCGGGGGGTGGAAAAAATCCTCAAGGATAGAGATCCGAGGGATGCCTGGTACTTTACACAAAGATTCTGCGGTGTATGCACAACCGTTCACTCAATAGCATCCATAAGGGCTGTTGAAAATGCCCTGGGTATTAAAATCCCGTTTAATGCAGAAATGATCCGAAATATTATTATGGGTATCCAAAATGTTCAGGATCATATAATCCATTTCTACCATCTTCACGCTCTTGACTGGGTGGATATCGTTTCCGCTCTTAAAGCGGATCCCAAAAAGACAGCTTCATTGCAGCAGTCTATATCCAACTGGAAATATTCCAGTGCAGATTATTTTCGTTCAGTCAGGGACAGATTAACTGCTTTTGCAAATACGGGAAAACTCGGCCCCTTTGCCAACGGATATTGGGGGCACCCGGCCATGAAACTTCCGCCGGAAGCAAACCTTATGGCCGCAGCACATTATCTTGAAGCACTGAATCTACAAAAAGATATTATAAAAATTCATGCAATACTCGGTTCAAAAAATCCCCATCCGCAGACATTCCTTGTAGGCGGAATGGCTATACCTGTGGATCCCAACAGTCAAAACGCCTTGAATGCAGAAAAAATAGCCCAAATAAACAAATACGTAAATATGGCTGATGAGTTTGTTAAGCAGGTCTATATACCTGACCTTTTAGCTATTGCTCCTTTCTACCTTGACTGGACAAAATACGGCGGGGGGCATCTGAATTATTTAAGCTACGGAGAATATCCGGAATCAAGAGCAGGATATCCGAATGAGTTATGGATGCCTTCAGGAATAGTCAAAGGTGGAGATATCGGAAATGTAATGAATGTGGATGAAAAGAAAATAGAAGAGTATGTAACACACTCCTGGTACACCTATACCGGTGGTGATAATGAACCCAAACACCCTTATGACGGTGAACAGGAAGCAAACTATACAGGACCGAAGCCGCCTTATGATTATCTGAATACTGATGAAAAATATTCCTGGGTGAAGGCCCCGAGATATGATGATACACCCATGGAAGTTGGCCCGCTTGCAAGAATGATTGTAGGCTACGCTAAAGGACAGAAAGAAATCAAGTCTACTGTTGATTACGTTCTTAACAAGCTCAATGTAGGTCCGGAAGTACTTTTTTCAACTCTCGGACGAACAGCTGCAAGGGGAATAGAAACCCTTATTACAGTCGAAAGATTGCCCAAATGGGTAAATATGCTTGTTCAAAACATCAATACAGGCGATTATGAAACACAGAATGACACAAAATGGGATCCGGATTCATGGCCTACAAATGCAAAAGGTTATGGGTGGCACGAAGCCCCGAGAGGCGCACTCGGTCACTGGATTGTGATTCATGACGGAGCTATAAAAAACTATCAGGCAGTTGTCCCGAGCACCTGGAATGCAGGCCCTCGTGATGCTAACGGGACCAGGGGACAATACGAAGAGTCGCTGATAGGAACACCTGTAGCAGATACAGAAAAGCCGCTGGAAATTTTGAGGACAATACACTCTTTTGACCCTTGTCTTGCCTGCGCGGTACATGTCTATGATGATAAAGGCGACTTGAAGTCAAAAGTAAGGGTTCTTTAGGAGGGCATTATGAGCACACATACTTCTCCTGTAGAAAGATATGTATATGTATGGGAAGGACCGGTTAGAACAAGCCACTGGCTTTATTTCTTATGTATAATAATCCTGTCATTCACAGGATATTATATACACAACCCCTTCATCAGTTCCCCTGTATCAACAAGCGCTTATGTTATGGGTATGACAAGATATATACATTATCTTACAGGCATTATCTTCACAATTAGTATACTTATAAGAATTTTGTGGTTTTTTGTGGGAAATAATTATTCCAACTGGAGATCCTTAAAATGCCTTAATCCGTTTGACAAAGATGCTCTTTATGTAATTATTTCCTATATCAGATATTACACATTTACAGGTAAAAAAACCCCCCATACTCTGGGGCATAACCCGGTGGCTCTCCTTGCATACCTTGGAGTGTTTGTACTTTTCATACTCCAGGTGTTCACTGGATTTGCTTTATGGGGTCAGGCAGACCCAAACAGTCTGATGTATTCACTTACCGGCTGGATTTTCCCTATAATCAGCAACCAATGGATAAGATTTTTCCACTATATTGTCATGTTTCTCATAGGCGGTTTTTTCATTAACCACATTTATAGCGGCATATTGTTTGACTTCAAAACTCAGTCCGGAGAAATCAGCTCCATCTTTTCAGGCTGGAAGGCTAAAAAAACAGATTAATAATAAAAAGCGGGTGTTCGCATCCGCTTTTTTAATGGGTTATTTATGAATATATGTGTTTTAGGCTTAGGTAATTTATTAATGAATGACGATGCAGCCGGTGCCCTGACTGCCAAAGAATTGCAAAAGGAATTCGATAATTCCGATAATTTCAAAATTATCGAAGGCGGCACACTCGGAATGGATTTACTCCACTTTATACAGTGGGCTGATTATCTTATTATCATTGATTCCGTGCAGCTCGATTTACAGCCGGGAAGTGTAGTCAAAATAGAAGGCGAAGATATCGACTATGTATTTCAAAACAAGCTCTCCCCCCATCAGATGGGGATGAAAGATATACTTTTTGCATCGGAAATTTCCGGTGATCTGCCTGAAAAAATAGTTTTCTACGGTATCCAGGTTGAAAACATTGAAATGGATATGAAATTAAGTGCAAAAGTTGAGGCAAACATTTCAAAGTTAAAAAATGAAGTGATGAAGGAAATAGAGTGTGCTAAAAATTTTGCATTTGAAGAAAAACTATAAAAATCCTCTTTTAATATCTCCAAAAATTGTGTAAAAGTGACAAAATAACTGACCTTGGAGTTTTCAATGACTTCAGAATTTTACAAAATGAGCGGCGGCGGAAACGATTTTATCATTATCGATAACACTGATAATGCAATCCCGGAAAGTAAAGCTTCAACTTTAGCAGAAAAATTATGCAAAAGACAGCTTTCTGTGGGAGCCGACGGTCTAATCCTAATATGCAGCTCTGAGGAAGATGATTTCAAGTGGCTGTTTTATAATTCAGACGGCTCTAAAGCCGAAATGTGCGGAAACGGAGCCAGATGTGCGGCAAGATTTGCTTATCTTAAAGGTATCGCAGGCAGGAACATGACTTTTGGAACCTTAGCCGGAAAAATTAAAGCGGAAATAATAGATGACAATAGCGTTAAGGTGCTCATGACCCCTCCTTTGGATGCAAACTTCAATTATTCAATAGAAATAGACAAGAAACATTTGGAAGTCTCAAGCGTTAATACCGGTGTCCCACACGTGGTAATTAAATCTGAAAATCTTGACAATGAACCTTTGCTCGAAACAGGAAGAAAGATACGTTTTCACGATAACTACAGTCCCGCCGGCACAAATGTCAATTTTTATGAAATTACAGGTGATTCAAAAGTTGCAATGAGAACTTATGAAAGAGGTGTGGAAGGAGAAACCCTGGCTTGCGGAACCGGTGCAGTCGCTGTAGCTATTACCGCAAATACTTGCGAAAATATAAAATTTCCTGTAAAAATAAAAACAAGAAGCGGAGCCAATTTGACAATTCACAAACAGGACAATAATTTTTTTCTTGAAGGGGAAGCAAGAATAATTTACCAAGGTGTTTTAAATAAAGAAGCTTATGATTATGAATAAAGCAGGAGGATTTTATGTTTAAAGGCAGTCTTGTCGCAATTGTTACTCCGTTAAGAAACGGTAACGTGGACGAGGAAAAGTTGAGGGAACTGGTGGAATTCCAAATTTCAAATGGAACAAAAGGTATAGTACCCTGCGGAACAACCGGTGAATCAGCGACACTGACTTATGATGAACACTGTAAAGTTATAGATATAGTTATAGACCAGGTTAACGGCAGAGTTCCCGTTATCGCGGGCGCCGGTTCCAACAGTACACACGAAACGGTATTTCTTGCCAAACACGCAAAAGAAGCCGGAGCCGATGCCGCACTGGTTATCACTCCATATTACAATAAACCGACTCAGAAAGGGCTTTACGAACATTTCAAACATGTTGCTGAAAATGTAGATATACCGATTGTTTTGTATAATGTACCCGGCAGAACAGCTGTTAACATGCTTCCGGATACTGTAACTGCTTTATCTAAAATAAAAAATATTGTCGGCATAAAAGAAGCCAGTGCATCTCTTGAGCAGGCCGCACAGATTATAGAAAATACTGACGATGATTTTGCTCTGCTCAGCGGGGAAGACTCCATGACATTTCCGCTGCTGTGTCTCGGTGGAGACGGGGTAATCTCTGTATCCACAAATATCGTTCCCGACATGATGTCAGAGATGTGTGAAAATTTTGCGAATAATGACTTCATAGGCGCAAGAAAAATCCATTACAAACTTTTTAATCTTTTTAAAGGGTTATTTTTTGAAACAAACCCCATTCCCGTAAAGAAAGCTCTTTATCTTATGGGAATGATTGAAAATGAAATCAGACTGCCTCTTGTGGAAATGACTCCGGAAAATACTGAACGTTTAAAACAGATATTAACTGATTTAAACCTTAACCTGAAACATTAAGAAGGAGTGTAAAATGAACCAGACAAACATAGCAATGGTTGGCGCAGCCGGAAGGATGGGTAGGCGCATCACATACTTGATAAGCGAAGATCCCGCTGCATCTTTGACAGCCGCAGTGGAAGGCTCCGATTCCCCTTTTGTGGGTCAGGATGTAGGTGAACTGGCCGGTTGCGGTAAACTCAATATAAATATAAATGATGATATCCTTCAGATTTCAGGCTCAAATGTTGCAATAGATTTCACCGGAGCTGCTGTTACACTGAGCAATCTGGATAAATACAAAGAAGCCGGAATACCCCTGGTTATAGGAAGTACAGGATTCGGAAAAGATGAAATAGTTGAAATAGAAAACCTTGCAAAATCCATTCCTGTAGTTTTTGCTCCTAATATGAGTCTGGGAGTTAATCTGACATTTAAGATCCTCGAAATGGTAACCGGTGCTATCGGGGAAGATTTTGACATTGAAATCATAGAGGCTCATCACAGGATGAAAAAAGATGCTCCAAGCGGAACAGCCATGAAAATGGCAGAAATTATCGCAAATAAACTAAAGAGAAATCTTGACAGAGAAGCCGTATTCTGCAGACGAGGACTTATAGGCGAGAGATCGGATAAAGAAATAGGAATACAAACAATCAGAGGCGGCGACATAGTTGGTGAGCATACCGCAATGTTCTGTGGAGCCGGAGAAAGAATCGAAATTACTCACAAAGCCTCTTCACGGGATACTTTTGCAAAAGGTGCTGTTACAGCTGCAAAATGGCTTAACGGCCGTGAACCGGGTTTGTATTCAATGTTTGATGTTTTGGGACTTTAAGAAAAGCGGGAAAACACCCCGCTTTTTTTTATTTTACGAATTTTTTTACCGTATCGATAAGCTCTTCTATCTTTTCCTCTTTTTCTTTTTCATCAGCATTTTTCACAGCTTCCGATACACAGCTTTCAACATGATTTTGCAGAATCAACAGAGCAACCTGATTAAGAGCACCTTTAACGGCTGAAATCTGGTTAATGATGTCTATACAGTATTTGTCCTGCTCCACCATCTTTACAATACCCTTAGTTTGCCCTTCGATCCTCTTCAGTCTGTCCAGAGAATTTCCGTGCTTAATTGAACAGCTTGCATTTTCCATCATTAACCCCGCTATTATTTTACAGGCTCGTATCCAGCTTCATCGATTGCATTGTAAATATCATCCAGAGTCACGTTCGTTTCATCAAATGAAACCTTAACGTTCCCGGCATCCAGATCAACCACTGCAGAGTCAACACCTTTCAATCCTTTAATTTCACTTTCCACTGCATTCTTGCAGTGATGGCAGCTCATACCATTTACTTTGACAGTTACATCTTTCATAATTTCCTCCTTTTTGCGTTATTGTTTTATTCAAAACGCCACTTTTTAAGTCGTAGCGCATTAGAAACCACAGACACAGAGCTGAAAGCCATAGCACCCCCTGCTATAACAGGATTGAGAAAACCGAAAGCAGCAATCGGTATTCCTAATGTATTATAAATCAGAGCCCAGAAAAGATTCTGTTTAATATTTTTGATTGTAGCTCTGCTGAGACTGACCGCTCTGTAAACATTCATGAGATTATCACTCATAATGGTAATATCACCCGTTTCCACAGCCACATCAGAACCGCCACCAACTGCAATGCCGAGATCGCTTGTTGCAAGTGCCGGAGCATCGTTAATACCGTCTCCCACCATTGCCACTTTATATCCTTCTGACTGAAGCTGCTTAATTTTATCGGATTTATCCGAAGGTTTTACTTCAGCTAATACCTCATCTATTCCAAGTGATTCAGCAATTTTGTTTGCAGTTCTTCTGTTATCTCCTGTAATCATAAAAACTTTAATCCCTTCAGATTTTAGTTTTTGAATAACCTCTTTTGCATCCTGCCTGACTGTATCAGCAATACCTATAAGCCCAACGGTTTTATTATTTATTAGAGCTACCACCACAGTCTGCCCTTCTCCTTGCATATCTGCTATGATTTGTTTATCACCCTCATCTATATTAAGATTTTCTTCGACAAAACGGGGGCTTCCCACTAACACGTTTTTTCCTTCGATATTACCCTTGACTCCTCCACCGGGTACAGTCTCAATATCCGAAGCGCTCAGCAGATCATTGGATTCTCCGTAATACTGGACAATAGAAGCTGCAAGAGGATGTTCCGAATGATTTTCCAATGATGCAACGATTTTAATAATATCTTTTTCGCTGTATTCCTCCGAGAGAACTTTTACTTCTTTGACTGAAGGTTTTCCCTCAGTAAGCGTACCTGTTTTATCAAAGCAGAAGGCATTTACATTTCCAAGCTGTTCAAGATATGCTCCGCCTTTGAAAAGAATTCCATTTTCTGCACCTTTTCCCGTTCCAACCATTATGGACGTGGGTGTCGCAAGACCAAGCGCACAGGGGCACGCAATCACCAGCACAGCTATGGCAGGCATAAGAGATGCTTCCACAATGCCGCCGCTGACTAAGAAGTACCATATAACAAAAGTCAGGAGAGCCACTGCTATCACCACCGGAACAAAATAGCCTGAGATAATATCGGCAAAACGCTGAATAGGTGCTTTGGAACTCTGAGCATCTTCAACAATTTTTATAATCTGTGAAAGAGTGGTGTCCTCGCCCACTTTTGTTGCCCTGTATCTAAAAGGCTTAAACTTATTGATCGTACCGCAGAAAACCTCATCCCCCTCTTTTCTTTCAGCTGGGATACTTTCACCGGTAAGCATCGACTCATCTATAGTGGGAGAACCTTCTGTAATTTCACCATCCACAGGAAGTTTTTCCCCGGCTTTAACAATAACCGTATCTCCCGGCACAACTTCTTCCACAGGAATCTCCACAGTCTGGCCATCCCGGAGAATTCTGGCCTTTTGTGGTGCAAGGTTCATAAGCTTCTCAATGGCATCCGAAGTCTTTTCTTTTGCCCGTGCTTCCAGATATTTACCGAGGAGTATAAGTGTAATAAGAATAGCTGAAGTTTCAAAATACAGATGTCCCCCGGTAAATATATTGTAAAAACTATAGAAATAGGCGGCGGAAGTACCCATTGCCACCAGGACATCCATATTTGCCGTTAAGTGCTTTAAATTTTTATAGGCACCTTTATAAAACTGCCAGCCGGCATAAAACTGAACAGGTGTTGCCAAAATAATCTGCACAAGTGGCTTTGATAAAAGCCCGCCGGCAAATTTTATGGAAAGCAGGTTAAGCACCATCCCCAATAGCAGGGGAAAAGAAAGAACCGCTGAAAATATAAATTTGAACAGCTGCTTCTGTCCTTCTGTAAAACGCGCTTTTTCACCCTTGTCTTCATCTTCCTGAGTAACAGCCTGATATCCCAGCGAATCAATGGTTTCAATAAAGTCATTTACACTTAACAGGCCGTCTATGTATTCCACGGAAGCCTTTTCCGTAGTCAGATTGACAGTCGCATTAAGCACTCCGTCCATTTTGTTCAATTTCTTCTCTATGCGGGTGGAGCAAGAGGCACATGTCATTCCTTTGACATTAAGCTCAACCTTTTTCTTTTCCACACCGTATCCCAAACCGTCAATAATCTTTACAGCATCATTTACGGAAGCGTCACCATCAACTGTTATCTTTGCTTTTTCAGTCTGCAGATTCACCGCAACATTTCCAAAACCTTCTTTTTTTGATAATTTTTTTTCTATACGGCTGGAACATGCAGCGCAGGTCATTCCGTTTATTTTTATTGTATATTCTTTCCCGTTATTTTCACTCATCATTTTCCTCCAATACACATACCATGTAGGGGTATTAATAATATGTTTTATATATAAGTCAAGGAGAAAAATATCCAGCTTCGTTTGTTTTTTGAACAAACTCAGGCTTGGTAGGGTTGGAAGTATTAAAAACTTGTATCTACTCATGAATCATGTATCATAATTTCACTTTTTACGTCTTACGTTTCACCTTCACGTTCACTTCCTAAAAATTTTGAACCAATTTTGTACTGGCAAAATAGTGAATTTTCTCTTAATATTAATACAATAAAAAAAAATATTGTTTTTAAGCAGATCAGAATAAATATTTGGCATATAGATTTCTCGCAACGAAAGTTGCTCGAAAGAATGCCTACGGATAGCACCAGTCTTTTAGACTGGCAAATATGTTAACATTCTATTTATCCGCGAAAGACGGATGTTAGACAATGCTTTTTGTCATCTCGGGCGGAACGGAGTGGAGTCGAGAGATCTCTTATTTGTAAAACAATATAAGCAAACAAATATCCAATTGTGCTTAAACTATACAAGGATTATGAATGGAATTTTTACTGATTTTTAACAAATCGATACTGCCTATATTTCTCATACTTTCAGTTGCATTTATCTATTACAGAATTTTCAAGCCCAACATCAAAGATATAGCAAATATTACACTAACTGTCCTGGCACCGATAATGACCTTTGAAGCACTTATAAAGTATAACATCAGCCCCGAATCTCTGATACTGCCGATAATTTTTGCATTTCTGCTCACTTTCGGTCTTATGGCAGCTGCTTATGGCTGTTATTACTTATTCAGACTGAACCCTGAGCAGAAAATACCTTTAGTCCTTGCAGCTTCTATGATGAATACAGGAAATTTCGGTCTGCCGCTGATTTTTTTCACATACGGGACAGATGCAAAAGTGTATTCAATAATATATTTTATAGCTTTCAGTATTCCATTAAGCACTATTGCCATTTATATCAGCAGCGATAAATCCAGGATTCTGGACATTCTGAAAGATATCCTTAGAATACCTATTTTTCATGGGTTGGTAGCCGCTCTTTTACTTAATTTTATGGGAATTAACCTGCCCTCAAGTATAGACAAGAGTCTTTCGCTGATCAGTCAGGCTGCAATTCCCATGATGATTTTTGTACTCGGCTTGCAGCTTTCTTCGATAAAAATAGAGTTCGGTTTTATCAAAGTTGTTGGAATTGCTACATTTTTACGTCTTATTATTTCTCCCTTACTAGCCTTTTTTATGCTTAAAATGTTAAACATACACTCTCTTGAACAAAATGTAGCTCTTTTACAAACTTCCGGCCCTGTTGCCGTATTGACCCTACTATATGCAATCCGGTTTAACCGTTCACCTCACCTTATGTCTGCAATTATTTTTGTAACAACTTTTGTTTCCGGGATTACTCTAACAATTCTGATAAAAATGATTTAAGGCTTTTAAACAATTCAATAGATATCACCATAAACTCTTCGTTTCTTCATTTTGCACCTCTGCTTTTTTTATAGCATTGGCTTAACTTACTGTCTACTAAACTGTAGCACGTCCATTAAAGGTGCTAAACGCCCCACTAAGTAACGTACTGTACAGTAAATCTTTGTATGCGTGGCGTTGAAATGGTTGAATAAGTTGATTGTGTGGAAAGTATACTGAGCACACTTGCATATTTGTTTGCTATATCGTTTCTTACGGTAGAGATTTCTCACTTCGTTCGAAAGAATGCCTGCGGCTAGCACCAGTCTTTTAGACTGGTAAATATGTTTAACATTCTATTTAGCTGTCGCTGTTAGACAACAATTCATGTCATCCCGAGCGAAGCCGAGGGATCTCTACCTATATACTAACAATTTCTGCGTTTCTGCTTACAGCCTGTACCTATACCTTTGCCTCTGTTTCCCCATCTCCCCACTTCACCATTTCTCTAACTCATTAATAACGTCTCGCAATTGTCAAAAACGGGAAGTTGCCAACAGGCTTAAGCTTGATGATTACATTATTTTCTGATATAAAGTTCACATGGCAGATCAAATAAAAAAATTGATTGATCGTATAAAAAAAAGCAGAAATACGGTGTTTTTTACAGGAGCCGGTGTAAGTACCGACAGCGGAATACCCGATTTCAGATCACCAGACACCGGATTATGGAAGACAACCTCTGCACAGGAATTGCTTTTTATTGATAATTTTATCAGAAAACCTGAAGAATTTTTCAATTTTGCCCTTAAATTTTTTGAAGATCTGCTCTATGCCGAGCCTAATATGTCACACAGATTTATAGCCAAAGCGCAAAAATTTGCGGATGAGTCTTATGTTATTACCCAAAACATAGACAACCTGCACCAAAAGGCAGGCTCACACAATGTAATCGAGCTGCACGGCAATTTTTATTACAGTTATTGCATGGAATGCTCCCAGGAATTTAAAACATCAAAAGTTTTCAATATGCTGAAAAAGGGTGAAAACCCGCCTTTATGCCCAATATGCAAAGGACTTATAAAACCCGATGTTGTTTTTTTCGGAGAAAGCCTGCCGCATGATGCTTTGAATAAAGCTGTTGAAGTTTCACAAAAAGCTGAACTTTTTATAGTCATGGGCTCATCCCTTGTTGTCAACCCTGCTGCACTGATGCCTGGTTATGCCAGAAGCGGAGGCGCTGAAATTGCAATATTAAATCGTGATAAAACACCATATGATTCATTGGCTGATTTTGTAATTCATGATAATCTTAGTTATACAATAAAATCTTTGGAAGAGGAGCTTTATGGATAAAGGATTTGACAGAATGTGGGCACCGTGGAGAATGAATTACATCGACGGTTCTCATAAGAACGAGGGGTGCATTTTTTGCGTAAAACCCAAGCAGGATAATGACAGAGAAAATCTTCTTTTATACAGGGGAAATAAGTGCCATATTATAATGAATCTTTTTCCTTACAATAATGGCCATATTATGATATCTCCGTACAAACACACGGGAAATCTCGAAGAGTTGGATGATGAAGAAATGCTGGAAACCATGAATTTATCAGGCATGTGCATCAAAGCGATGAAAAATTCCATAAATCCTGCAGGTTTCAATGCAGGCTTTAATCTGGGAAAGGCAGCGGGAGCCGGAGTGGATGATCATCTTCATTTTCATATTGTACCGCGCTGGAACGGTGATACCAATTTTATGCCTGTGCTGGGTGAAACAAAAGTCATTTCAGAACATATTTTACAGACATACGATAAACTTAAAAAAGCTATTAAAGCGCTGGAGGAAAAATGAGAGTAATCAGCACAATAATCAAAACAGTTGTAATAGCGGCAATCGTAATTTTTGCTACACTGAATATGCAGACGGTTGATTTGCGGTATTTTTACGGCAAAGCCCCTGTTGAACTGCCTTTGTTTCTGATAATCATCGGTTCTGCTTTCATAGGTGTGATACTGGCCACAATGGTGGCAATCTCTGAGAAAATGAAAACACGCAGAGAGATGAACAGCCTCAGAAAAAATTTAAAAGAAGCCGAAAAAGAAATCACAAGGCTGCGAAACCTACCTTTAAGCAAAGAAAGAGATTCCACAAAAGAACATGCTGGATAATAACTTTCTTTTTGCAATATTACTTATAGCGGTTTTGTTGTTACTGTATTACATTTTTGTCATCAGGAGAAAAGACGATATGGACGAATTAAGCGGTAAACACTTCCTGAAAGGTTTTGGTTTTTTAGCGGAAAACAATATTGCAAAGGCACTGGACGAGTTTTCAAGTGTCATCGTTGAAAATAAGGATAATCTGGAAATATATGCGTCTCTCGGTTCCCTTTTCAGGAAAAACGGTGATTATGCAAAAGCTGTTCATGTACATGAAAGTACACTCAGTAACATCAAATTGAGCAAATCATTAAAAAAATATGTACTTTTTGAACTTATTAAAGACTATAAAACATGGGGGCAGCTGGATAAGGCCAAATACTATCTCGAAGAGCTCATGAAAACAGACAAATCTCCTGTGCTAAATAAATTTTTTGCCGAAATATATTTTATGCAGGAAAATTATGCCGAGGCTGAAAAATACTTCCATAAATATGAAAAAAACAGCGGTAAAGATTATTCCGACTGGAGAGCTTACTGTAATGTGAAGACGGCTCAAAAAGAAGAAAATGTAAAGCAGAAAACAAAGCTTTTGGAAAAAGCGATGAAAATCCACCCGTCTTTAAGAATCGGTCAGATGGAGCTTATAAATTCACACTTTCAGTTCGGACATAAGGAAAAAGGTTTGTCTGCTGTAAATGAATTTATAGAAAAAGATATGACATCTTCCTATGAGGACCTTGTGCAAATGCGGGGATACTATTACGATCATTCGGATGTCAAAAATTTTGACGAGCTAATTATGAAAAAAGCTTCGTCTAAAAATGAAAATCCTTTTTATACTGTATTTTTGTCGGATTATTTCATAAAAAAAGATGATCCGGAAAAAGCCAAAGAAATAATCCGTGAATTCGTCGAGAAACACAAACCGTACAAAGCAATCTTAAAAAGATACAGCCGTATCAAACTGGATAAAGTGCTTATAAACACGTTTATTAATGATCCTGAATATATTTGCAAAAAATGCAAAACCACTTATAACGACTACTATACAGTATGTGCAAACTGCAAATCATTAGAAACCATCAAACCTCTTTGAAATTATGAAAAAACCAGCCACACTTACGCCGATGATGGCGCAGTATTACGAAATTAAAGAGCAATATCCCGGTCATCTTCTTTTTTTCCGCATGGGTGATTTTTATGAAATGTTCGGTGAGGATGCCAAAGTCGCATCGCGTATACTGTCTATCGCACTGACAAGTCGTAATAAAAAAGAGGAAAATCCCGTTCCAATGTGTGGCATTCCATATCACGCGTATAAAAGCTATCTGAACAAACTTCTGGAAGCGGGTAAAAAAGTTGCAATATGCGAACAACTTGAAGATCCCTCAACAGCCAAAGGTATAGTAAAAAGAGGCGTAACAAGGGTTATTTCCCCCGGCACAGTTATGGATGAAGATTCCCTTGAATCACACGACTTTAATATTCTGATGGCCGTATTCAAATCCGGAGAACGGTATCATATTTGTGCTGTGGATACTTCCACCGGCGATAGTTTTCTCCAACAGCAGAAATATCTTGAAGATTCACTTGCCAAATGGAATCCTAAAGAGATTATTTCAAATATTGACCTGGAAATAAAAAATACCGGTTTTTACAAAATCAACAGGAATCACCCTATCAAAACCGTAGAGGATAAGGTAACGGAGCACTTTGATGTCACCACTCCAAAATCACTGGGAATATATGACAAAGAACTGCTTTATCCCCTTTATTACATACTTAACTATCTTGAAGACAGTTTTCTGGAGGTTTCACTAAAGAATCCGATATTTTTAACAGCTGAAAATGAAGTATATCTTGATGCCGTTGCTGTAAATACACTTGAACTGGTGAACTCGACCTCTGATTCTGAAAATCCCACTCTTTATGGTATTCTAAACAAATGCAATACTGCAATGGGAATGCGCCTGCTGAAAAAATGGCTGCTGTCTCCGAGCAGAAATCTCGAAGAGATATACAGAAGACAGAGCATAGTTGAATTTTTCTCTCAAAACAGTGTATACCGAAACAACATTAAAAATAAACTGAAACAAATATACGATATCGAAAGGATCGCATCCAGAATTGTTGCAGAAAGAAGCGGCCCCCGAGATCTCATATGGCTTAAGAATTCCATTTCCAACCTGCCTGAAATTATCACTGTTCTTGAGGAAATAAGGCATCCTAATATCGACGATTTGAAAAAAGGTTTCGACACACTTGAAGATATCCATTCCCTTATAGAAAATGCCATAACAGACGAACCACCTTTAAATATCATGGAAGGTGGAATTATAAAAAGCAGCTTCAACAGCGATATCTCCGAACTCAGGGAAATAAAAGACAACAGCAGGAAAATGCTCGCCCGGATCGAAGCTGAAGAAAGGGGAAAAACCAGCATTCCAACCCTCAAAGTAAGGTACAATAAAGTATTCGGTTATTACATTGAAATAAGTAAAACACATTCATCCAAAGCTCCGGAACATTACAGAAGAAAACAAACACTGGTCAATGCGGAGCGATTTATAACCGATGAACTGAAAAAGCTGGAAGATGAAATCCTGAATGCTGAAGATAAATTAGCAAAACTTGAATATGATATTTTTAAAGATATCAGAAAAGATGTGCGTCAGGAAAAGGACAGGATAAGGGAAGTTGCCGGGAAAGTGTCTGAGCTGGATGTACTGCTTAATTTTGCAGAGATAGCGGATAAATACAACTACTGCAGACCTGAAATTGGAGATTTTGAAGAAATCAAAATAATCGACGGAAGACACCCCGTGGTGGAAAACCGCATGAGCGAACCTTTCATTCCCAACGACGCTTTTCTGGATAACAGTGAAAATAATCTGCTCATTATAACCGGTCCCAACATGTCGGGTAAGAGTACTTACATAAGGATGGTTGCAATAAATACTCTGTTAGCCCACACCGGCTCATTCATCCCCGCAGCAAGTGCCAAAATCTCCTTGGTGGACAGAATATTTACACGGGTTGGAGCAAAAGACAATTTGGCAAAAGGTGAATCCACCTTTATGGTGGAAATGGTGGAAACGGCAAATATTTTGAATAATGCCACAGATAATTCACTTATCGTACTTGATGAAATCGGCAGGGGTACATCCACCTTTGACGGTGTCTCCATTGCCTGGGCTGTAGCGGAATATATACTTAACAAAATTAAAGCCAAAACGCTTTTCGCAACACATTATCACGAACTTACCGATATTCCGAAAATCAACAGAGGAAGCAAAAACTACACGGTGGAAGTAAAAGAGTGGAAAAACGAAGTAATTTTTTTAAGGAATATCATTGAAGGAAGTGCCGACAGAAGCTACGGTGTTTATGTAGCCAAAATTGCCGGCCTGCCGGAAGAAATCATTTCCCGAAGTAATGACATAATGGAAACCCTGGAGAAAAATGAATACGGTATTGACGGATTACCGAAACTGGCTAAGAAGAACCGCAAATCACCACGCACGGAAAAGGTTGTGGAACCTTTCCTTGTTTTTGAAGAGCATCCGGCTGTGTCAGAACTGAAATCGGTGGATATAAACAACGTTACTCCGGTAGAAGCATTGAATTTATTAAACAAATTAAAGGAAACGGTAAAAGATGAGTAAATATTTGAGCCTTGCAGAGTATATTCTTTCTTCGCCTTCAAGGACGGCTGCTTTTCTCTTCAGTGAAATCCCCCTCTGGGCTGTTTTTATACTGCTTTTCAGCGAAACCTTCTCTTCTGTGCAGGCTGCAATCCTTGTCTTAATAATTTTTATGTCAAGAGCCCTTGTAAAATCTTTTGTTGATAATAATGTATACTCCAACTTTTTTACGGAAATCACAAAGTTTGTATTTACCTTTTTCTCTCTTATCATTTTTACCGTACTTATCATCTCATCCGCCGTTGCAATAGTATTATCCGGAAGCAGTATTTTCACAGTGATATTGCTGATTTTTGTTATTATATTTTCCGTATTCCATGCTGCCTTCTTAAAACCTGATATTGCAAAAAGAATGTGGGGGACAAATATCAAAACACCTTCCACATTTTTTTATGACATGCTGATAGGCTTAAGCTGGTTGACTGTATTTCTTTCATGGGGCAAAACGGCTAACATCATTTTCATGCTTATAATAATCATATTGTTACAATATAAAAAAATGATGAAAATGTATGAAAGTGTGTTATAAGTGAATATGCCTACATTGAACGTGATAGATTCGGGAAGTTCGGGAAACTGTTATCATATAAAAAGAAACAATATGCATATCTTTGTAGATATCGGAATTTCCCGCTACAGAGTAGACGGGGTGCTTGGGGAAGATTCCATGTCTAAGAACAAAGTTCTGCTTTTCCTCACTCACGAACACACCGATCACATTTCCGGGATTATCCCTTTCATAAACAGATACAAACCGATTGTTTTTGCCAGTGAGGGAACAGCCGACGTGCTGAAAAAAAAGGGAATAGACGTCTCTGATTTTTACATTCTACGTAAAGACCTGATTTATGACTTCGAAGACATAAGTGTGCACCCTTTCCAGATTATGCATGATGGAGCGGAACCGCTGGGATATCATTTCACTTTCGATAACAGGTCGATAACTTTTGCAACCGACATGGGACATGCCCCCGAATACATTGAAGAATATCTGAAAATGTCCGACATAGGAGTGCTGGAATCCAATTATGAGGAAGAACTGCTTAAGAATGGAAATTATCCTGCTTACCTGAAAAAACGTATTTTATCCTCTAAGGGGCATCTTTCCAATAAAGAGGCGTTAAATATTGCCGCGAAACTAAGCGGGAACAGCATAAAAAAACTACTGTTCGCACATGTAAGCGAAGAAAACAACAACTACGGTATTCTTGAAAAATACAGTGATTTTGCAACAAAAAATTTCGGTTTCGAAACGAGCTTCTTAAGACAAAACCACAAATACGGGATAGATTTCTGAATGATACCTGTAATTATATTCGGTGTTACCTTATTACAGTTTTTATTTGTAATGCTGAATCTTTTCAGCCTTCCCGGGAATATGCTTGCGGCAATACCGCCGGTTATTCTGTATTTCACCGATCTTATAGAACTCTGGCAGCTTGTACTAATCCTTGCCATAGTCGCCGCTGGTGAAATTATTGAATGGATATCCGGATTTTTCAGCGCCAAGAAAACAGGGGCTACAAATAAAAGTGTATTTGCTTCAATCGCTGGTGCTATTGTAGTGGGAATAATAATGGCTCCGCTCTTTTTCGGTATCGGAGCACTTATTGGATCTGTAATCGGCGCATTCGCAGGCGCTTTCCTCTATGAAAAACTTGCCACGTCGGATAACCGTACAGCTATTCTGAGAAGTACATCCATAATGAAAAGCAGAGTGTTTGCCATTATTATAAAATTCAGCCTGGGTATTTCCATTGTTATACTCACAGGAATCTACATCTATCAGTAAAAAAATTATTTTTTTAAAGAGTAACTTTAGTAATTTGTTGATTAGTGTATTAGTGCTAAGTGCTAAGTTTTGAGTGAATTGCCTCTACTGCCTCCCCCATAACCCATAACCCATAACCCATAACCCATAACGCGTCACGGCATCTAACCATTTTCAAAATAAACAAGTGAGGCATTGGGGACAAATGCAGCTCTTTCTCCCTCTTTTAAGAGATCATTAATTTTACCGGTATCATTTATTTTTCCAAACCCCATGCGTTTACTCTCTTCTTCATCAAAACGGGAGTACAGGTAGCATTCAAAATGTTCTGTGATATTCCGCAGATTAAAAGCGGTCTGCCTGTTTATCTTATAATCATCAAAAAGCTTTTCAATCATTTCAGATGTGGAAATATAATTAAAGAAATGTTCAAATATTTTGTTTCCGTAGCCGTCCCCACATTCGGCGAAGAAAATTATTTTACCGCCTTCACGCACAATATTTTTAACCCTGTCTATTGATTTCTGAGCCTGTATCATATTGATATCCTTTGGAAATCCTCCACAGGAACATATAACAAGATCGTATTTCTCTCCCGCATCAACCTTTGTAAGCTCCTTTAAGCGCTCACAGGCTTTAATATGTGAGATAAACAGATCACCGCCTTCCACATCAACAATTTCGCCTTTATCATTCAAAATCGTATTTATGGCAAAGAAATTCTTCCCTGCCCTTGCAATCATAACAGCCTCAACAATGTCATCATGTACAGGGTTTTGTTTTAGATTACCGGTGCAGGCATAAGGATGTCTTTTCTTCGCTCTTTCATCAAGAGCTAGCTTATGATTATTCATGGCACTCTTACGGGAAGCTATCCCGGGCAGAATCATCTTCCTTGCGCCGCCAAAACCTGCAAAATAATGATAACTTATTGACGCTATAGGAATTATAGTGTCGTGATCAAAATATGCATTATTCAGAAGTACAGGAGTTGTATGTTTCGTTTTGCCATAATATGTCATGCTTTCAATATCATCCGGATCGTGATCTATAATACGTTGTGAATATTTCTCATATATTTCATCCGTTAAAATTTCCTTTTTCTCTTCAACGGTGAGCGGTCTGTGTGTACCCACGGCAAAAATGAAAGAAAATGATTTTCCGTATGACTCTATTCTGTGGATAAGCTCTTTAAGAAAAAAACAGGCACCTGATTTTCTGGTTATATCCGGTAAAACTATTAAAATAGAAGAAGCTTTTTGCAACATCTCATCTATCCCCTCACTGTAATGGGGGTCAGAATTTATTTTCCGAAAAATTTCCCGGCTTGTTAAGGCTGGAGCGTTAAATTCCCTGTCCAGAATTTCAATATCCCTTTCACTGTTAAAAGAGAGGTTTTCTTGGCCGTATTTGATATTGATGTCAACCTCCTATCTTGGACATCGTCCTTTTATAAAGCTCTCTGCAACTTCTGTTACTCAAGTGATGTTCTTCCTGTTTAATATTAAGACTCTCCCTGATTTTGTTCTTTATATCCTCAGTACTGCCGCTTCTTATTATCTCTCTCACATCAATTTCATCATCTGATAAAAGACATGGTCTGATTTTACCGTCTGCAGTAAGTCTTATTTTATCACACTCAGAACAGAAATGCTGTGATATCGGCGTTATCACGCCTACCATACCCCCGCCGGCAAGCTTAAAGTTCTTGGCAGGCCCATCCATTTCTTTTCTTTCAACTTTTTCCAGACTGTATTTTTTAGATATTATATCAATTATCTCTTTACCTGTAATAATATTATCTTTATGCCATCCAGCCGAATTACCGATGGGCATAAATTCTATAAAACGGACAACAATGTCATTATCGGCGGCAAAATCACAGAAATCTATTATTTCATCATCATTAAAACCGCGAATAACGACTGTATTAACTTTAATGGGCTTTATCCCCTCTTCTTTGGCAATATTAATACCGTTTATGATGGTTTTGAGGTCAAAGCCTCCGGTGATAAAGGAGTATCTGTCTTCACGAAGAGAATCGAGACTGACATTGATCCGGTTAATCCCCGCCTCATGTATATCCTTTGCAAACTTGTGCAAAAGTGAACCGTTTGTTGTAAGAGTAACTTCCTTGATACCGGGAATATCTTTCACTTTTTTTAGAAAAAACGAAATGTTTTTTCTGACAAGAGGCTCACCTCCGGTTATCCGTACTTTATTCACACCCAACTGAGCAAAAACATCTGCAGCCAGGAGCATTTCTTCATAGCTAAGTATCTTATTATGTGATAAGTACCGGAAATCGTCGTTAGGAATACAGTATTTGCATTTGAAATTGCATCGATCGGTTACCGATATCCGCAGATATTTATAGCTCCGCCCGAATTTATCCTTTAGCTCTTCACTCATATATATCATCCTCATTCAGATCGCTTTTTCTGCCGAATATTTTGGCAATGTAAACACTTATTTCATAAAGCAGTATAAGAGGTCCTGCCATCATCATTTGAGTAAAAACATCCGGCGGTGTAAAAATCGCCGAAACAATAAACAAAAGCACAATTGCATAACGTCTGTTTTTCCTCATAAAATCAGCCGTTAAAAGTCCCATTTTTGATAAAAACAAGACAAAAACAGGCAGTTCAAATATAATACCGAAACCCAGTATAAGGCGAACAACAAAGGAAAGATACCATTGAAGAGAAAGTGAAGCTATAACATCACCTTTAGCATAGTTAAGAAAAAACTTAAAACCAAAAGGAAAAACTATATAGTAGGCAAAAGCCGCGCCCAGAAAAAATAAAAATGAAGAAACGATAACAAAACTAACCACATATTTTTTTTCATGAGCATAAAGACCGGGGGCCACAAATTTCCAAAGCTGGTACAATATATACGGCATACCGAAAAAAACAGCCGCCATCAGCGACAGTTTAAGTTCCGTGAAGAAACCTTCGGTAAGTTTTAGCATTGCCATGCTGGAATCCGGTGGAAGGTGTTTGACAACAGGTTTTGTGACAAATTCCAGCAAAAATGCACTCTGCCAGTAGCAGAAAGAAAAAATGATAACCAGTAAAATTACTATTTTTATGAGTCTGGACCGGAGTTCTTCAAGATGGGCAGTCAGAGGTATTTTATCTTCAATTCCCGCCATTAAGTTTCCCTGCTTTCACGTTTTACATTCTCATCTGATTCTTCTGTTTTATCTGTTCCTTCGTTTTCCTTATCTTCCTCATTCCGATTTTCTTGATCGTTGTTTTCTTCTTCAGCCTGCAGTATATCCTGCTGCCATTTGTTTTTATAAACCTCGGAAATCTCTTTATTTTTTGAACGGGAAGATGAAGAAGATGATTCGTCAATATCATCTATATTGACTGCATCTTTAAAGTCATTCATAACTTTTTTAAACTCTGCGAAACCTTTCCCGAGTCCTTTAGCTACTTCCGGCAGTTTCTTAGGGCCCACCACAATCAACGCCAAAACCAGTATTAAAATTATTTCCGTCATTCCCAAACCAAACATATAAGGCCTCACAAAAGGGTATTTAACCCAGAATATACATATTTTCTGAAGAAATAATAGTTATACCATATCCAAAAATCAACAACTATTTCAATAATTCAATCCGTATCTTCATTATGGTTATTTATTTTTTCATCATATTTCCTGGCAATAAGTACATTTTCAGACGGTTTTTCATGTTCCTTTATTTTTTTTATATTTCTGCTTCCGCATTTTGTACATTTAACCGGAGTATTGAGCCACCATACAAAAGTAATAATAAGTGAAGGAATACCGACAAACGTTCCTATCACAGGCATAAAAAATATGATCATAGCGATTACCAAAAAAATGCCGGGTGTCTGGGTTACCTTTTCCACATCAGTATATTGCTTACAGTTCTCACACCACTTCAAACTCATAGGGTATATATTAATAATTTTCAAACGCTTGTCGAGAAAAAATGTTGTATTTAAGACAATTAAACATTACCATTTAACATGAACTGAAATTCATATTTTTATTAACAGGAGGTTTTCATGAACATCCAGCTAATTAGCGAATATGCAACCACTTACGGCCTTAAAATCATACTGGCAATAGTAATATTTTTCATCGGGAAAATAGCGGCAAAATGGTTGAAAAAGCTGATAGGCAAATTAACCGCCAGGGGTAATGTGGATCAAACCCTCTCCAATTTCCTGGGAGATTTAACTTACATTCTGGCAATGATCATAGTCATAATAATTGCACTAAACAATCTCGGCGTAAAGACCACCTCGCTGATTGCTGTACTTGGTGCCGCAACTCTCGCTATAGGTTTGTCACTCCAGAGTAATCTGGCCAACCTGGGATCAGGCATATTGCTGCTCTTCAACCGGCCTTTCAAAGTGGGAGACTATGTTGAAGCTGCAGGAATAGGCGGCACAATCGAAAAGGTCAGCCTTTTCCAGACAGAGATGGTTACTCCGGACAACAAAAAGATTTTCATCCCAAATTCCAGTATCACCAGTTCCAGCATAACAAATTACGGAGCTTACAACACCAGAAGGCTGGATTTGACCGTTGAGATAGATTATCAGGATGATGTTGAGAAAACCAAACAGGTTTTAAAAGAGCTTGCAGATTCCGATTCCAGAGTTCTAAGTGAACCTCAACCGCAGATCGAAGTGACCGAACTCGGTGCCAACGGTATCATATTAATATTCAGACCATGGGTAAAATCGAGCGATTACTGGCCGTTAAAATTCAGCATGCTGGCTCAAATTAATGAAGCTTTTAAGAAAAACGGAATATCAATTCCATATCCTCAGATGGATGTGCATGTAAAACAACAGATAAAGGGTGATTAGTAAATGCCGAGATACCGTAATCCGTGATGCGTAATCCGTAATGCGGGATACCGTAATGCGTAATCCGTAATGGGTAATGGGTTACAGGGTCGCAGTAGAGGCACTTAGCACTTAGCGCTTAACACCCTTGTTAAATATCAGCTCCGCTGATTGCCTACGGCATTTAACATGGTAAACTTAGCACCGCATACCAAAAATGTAAAAAGCACATTATTCAAAGATTTTAGGCTCTAAGGTTAATTTTTTCTTTTATCTCTGGAAATGAGGGCATACGCAGAATGGTTGTGTATGCTCTCCATATTATCACTGGAAACTTCAAACCACGTTATTCTGTCATCTTTTAAGAGTTTTTCGGCTATATTCCTTACTATATCTTCAACAAACACCGGATTTGCATAGGAAGTTTCAGTTATATACTTTTCATCTTCACGCTTAAGAAGCGAATATATCGGGGCACTTGCACTGCTTTCTGCAATATTAACAAGGTCTTCAATCCACACCATTTTATTGTATCTGACCTTTATTTTTACATAACTCCGCTGGTTATGTGCCCCTGCACTGCTAATCTCTTTGGAGCACGGGCAAACAGAAACTACGGGAACCTTCACAGTTGTAACAAAATCTTTTTCATTTTTTGTAGCATACCCTGTGTATTCGCACTCATAATCCATCAAAGATGGAAGCCCGGAGGCCGGAGCTTTCTTTTCGATAAAATATGGAAACCTTACTTCCACGCCGGCCACTTCGGAATCAAGTACACCCATCATGTCATCAAGGATATTACCGAATGATCTGATATCTATATCAGCCTTATAATTGTTAAGAATTTCCACAAAGCGGGACATATGGGTGCCTTTGAAGCTGTGGGGCAGCTTGACAAACATATCTATGCGGGCAACAGTATGCTGTTTCCCCTTATTTTTATCTTTAACGACAATCGGATAAAGTATATCTTTAATACCAACCTTATCTATGGAGAGATTCCTGTCGTCATTCAAACTCTGAACGTCTTTAAGCATCCTACTTCCGTTTCATTTTCTGTCTGTTTAAAAGCATCTGATAGGGCTTTACACCTTGCGGCATTTTGTCAATGTTCAACTGCATCCACATTGCACCGTAATTCTGCATTTTCATTTTTTTGCCGTTCTTCAATGCTTCCATATTGTTCCCCAGTTTCTCATCCAAAGGAGCTTTGTTGCTACCCTTTTGCAGGATCTGGATAGCTTTGTCCTTTCTCCCCATTTCCGTCAAGAAATATGCATATACACTGTAGACAAAACCCTCTTTTTTGGCTCCTCTTACCGCCTTTTCCATAATCTTTTCCACTTTATCATACTTCTTTTCTTTGAAATACATCGTTGCAAGCATACACATACCCAGCCAGTTTTTGGAGAAACCTTTTTCCAGATATTCTTTGGCGGTTTTGAAATCCTTCTTCATGTAATAAATTATACCGATCTGAGAATTTATCTGCTCCTTGACAAAAATCTGCCATTTGGAGTATTTATAACCGTTCTTAAGTCTTGATATAGCTTTATCATAGCGCCCGGCTTTCATATCCTTTTCCACAGTTTTAAAAAGTGCCGTTAACTTATTGAGAAAGCGTTTACCCACAACAAAATTAGTACCCAACAGAAGTAACACTCCCACAAGGCCAGCAAGAAAATAATTATATGAAAGAAAATAAACACCGACACTTATTAATCCCGAAACAATAAGACTGATCAAAATCGTTAACATTATTCACCTCAAAAATTGTTACTTCATAAGCAGGAAAATGATTATATTCATATTCATAATATTTTCAACCTGTTTGAAAAATTTCAAATCAAGGGCAGACATTCAATACAGACATTTCAGATTCTGCCTTTCCGGCTGCGGCTTTTATTCCAAACGTTACGCACTTTTCAGGTTTATTTTCATAACGGTAAAAATTTGTTTCCGTTTCTGCCTTCATTACAAATCCGCTCCCTTTATTAATATAAACTTTGTATTTTTCTGCCTTTTCCACCGATTCCCAAGAGAGCATTACAAAATTACCTCCTATTATACTGCGCAAGCGTTGGGGAGCAGGAATAAACTTTCCCGCAGTCAGATCAATTTTTGCTGTAAAAACATTTCCTTTATTGCCGTAAATATCATAAGGTATGATTTCGATGTTGTTGAATTCTCCGTTTAATAAAACAGTTGAAACCGTATTTTTCCTTCCTTCATAAAGTTTTCTGCTGTTAACATACAATTCATAATATTCAAGATTATCCGGGTACGTTATCTTCAGCTGAGCATTCACCGTATCAGTTATTTTGTAATCAAAGCCTTTAATCTCTATAGGCTTGCTATATGTAACAACCACATTTTTTTTTGCAGAATATACATCTAAAGAACTGTCATAATAAGAAAGCCGGTAAACATATCTGTTACCCTGCTTCACACCTTTGTCCAGAAAAGATTCTTCCGGTTTAATACGGGTTAAAAATGTGAATTCTTTCAAGCACCCTTCATCATCATAAGCGGCGCTTTCGGCAAACATAACATATTTATCAGAAACATTTGCTATTTCCACACCTTTTTCCGTTATTTTAACAGAACGCTCTGCAGGAACAGGGAGGCTGAAAGAATCCTTTGAAACAGGCTGTGTTTTTTTGCCACAGGCAAAAACTGACAGCGCAATTAATATAACTAAAACAACCCTTCTCACGTTAAAAACTCCTCGGCTTCTTCTATCTGTTGTAAAACCGAGCTTTTGGCCGTACCTCCTTGGGCTTTTCTGCTGTCTACTGACTTTTTAACAACCACATATTCAAAGATATCTTCCTCTATATCAGTGGAAAACTGTCTGAATTCTTCAAGATTTAAATCTTCCAGACCTTTATTTTTGAAAAGTGCATAGGCCACTGTTTTCCCCACGGCATTATGAGCTTCTCTAAAGGGCATACCTTTCCTGACCAGATAATCCGCTAAATCCGTTGCCGTGGAAAATCCGCCGCCGGCAGCCTTTTCCATTTTTTTCTCGTTCAGTTTCATTTTTGCAAACATCTCCGTAAAAATCCTCAAAGAGGATATCAATGTTTCCACACTGTCGAAAACGGGTTCCTTGTCCTCCTGCATATCCTTGTTATAAGCAAGGGGAAGACCTTTTAATGTTGTAAACAGACTTATCATGTTTCCGTACAACCTGCCCGTTTTACCTCTTATCAATTCAGGCATATCGGGATTCTTTTTCTGCGGCATAATACTGCTGCCCGTGCAAAAATCATCGGACAAATCCAGAAAAGCAAATTCCGCACTGGAAAATATTATCATTTCCTCGGATATTCTGGACAGATGCATTCCGCAAATGGATGCTGCTGAGAGAAATTCCAGGGCAAAATCCCTGTCGCTCACGGAATCCAGACTGTTTGAGGTCGGTCTGTCAAAACCTAATTTCTTTGCTGTATAATCACGATCGATATCAAAGGTTGTTCCGGCCAAAGCACCGGCACCTAAAGGGCATTCATTCATCCTTTTGCGGAAATCTTTAAAACGTAGAAAATCCCTTTTAAACATTTGAAAATAAGCCATGGCATAATGGGAAAACAGAACGGGTTGAGCCGTCTGAAGATGCGTGTAACCGGGCATTACAACATCTATTTTCTCTTTTGATTTATCTACGATAACCTGCATAAGCTCTCGTAAACATGCACTTATCTCATCCACCCTCTCTCTTAAATACATTCTGAAATCCGTAGCAACCTGGTCATTTCTGCTGCGGGCTGTATGAAGTTTACCTGCAACGGGACCGGTCAATTCGTGAAGCCTCTTCTCAATAGCCATATGAATATCTTCATCTTCAACACGAAATTCAAATTCACCTTTATCTATCTCCACTTTTATCCTTTCCAGCCCATCTTTTATCTGTTTTGCCTCAGCATCGGAGATTATTTCCTGTTTTGCCAGCATCTCCACATGAGCAATACTCCCTTTGATGTCAAATTTATACAGTTTCCTGTCAAAGTTAATGGAAGCATTAAATTCTTCCGCCAGTTTATGCGTGGGTAAAGAAAATCTGCCACCCCATAACTTGTCAGCCATTTTACACCTCTATGTCATATTCACTTATTTTATTATGCAGTGTCCTTCTGGAAATTCCCAAAATTTCAGCAGCTTTCGTTTTATTTCCGTTTGTCTGCTTTAGAGCCTTTACAATCAAATTTCTTTCATTTCCCTTTACATCCATAGAACTGTCTTCAGAAAAATCCGAATGTTCAGGTTCCGGCAGATGAGCTGCATCCAGTTTATCAGAAGTACACAGTATGATACTTCTCTCCACAAGATTGGAAAGTTCCCTGATGTTACCGGTAAAATCAAACTTCATAAGCTTTTGTATATAACTGTCCGTATACCCTCGGATAAGCTTGTTAAACGAATGGGAATATTTATCTATGAAATATTTGACAAGGAGCGGAATTTCCGATTTTCTCTCCCTTAAAGGCGGCAGATTGATGGGAAAGACATTGAGACGGAAAAACAAATCTTCCCTGAAACCGCCCTCATTAACCGTCTCTTTAATATTCCTGTTGGTTGCGGCAACAATTCTCACATCCGTTTTTATACTTTTTTCTCCGCCCACTCTTTCAAAAACCTTCTCCTGCAAGACTCTCAGAAGTTTTGCCTGTGTGGGCAGAGGAAGCTCAGTCACTTCATCAAGGAACAAAGTCCCTTTGTCCGCAAGTTCGAATTTCCCTTTTTTCTGGGAGGTTGCGCCGGTAAAAGCCCCTTTTTCATGACCGAACATTTCGCTTTCGATTAGATTTTCATTGAGTGCAGCACAGTTCACCGCAAGAAACGGGCCGTTCTTCCTGTGGGAATTATCGTGAATTGATTTGGCAACCAATTCCTTCCCCGTACCCGACTCCCCGGTAATAAGAACCGTAGCATCGGTAGGTGCCACCATTTTTAGCATTTCGATAATTTTTCCCAGTCCTTCTTCAGAATATACGCCGTCAAAAACATAATCTTTAAGAACGTTATCAGCTCCGGATATACTCTCATCCGGCTTTGTCTTAAGATTATCCTCCACCAAATCCAGCAAATTATCCGTATCAACAGGCTTTGATATAAAATCAACAGCACCCAGTTTCATAGCCTGTACAGCTGTTTTAACATTGGAAAATGCCGTTATAACGATAACGGGGATATGTATCTCCTTCTGCCTCATATGGGACAGAAAGGTGAACCCGTCCATAATATCCATCTTTATATCCAGCAGAATCAGATCGAAATCATTCTCGTCTATTAACTGCAGAGCTTCAACACCGTTCTCCGCCTCGAAGACTTCAAACCCTTCATCCGCCAGATGTATTTTGAGCATAAGTCTGTGATTTTTCTCATCATCAACAATAAGAATCTTTTTATCCATCTTTAAAATCCTTTTCATTCTGCCCTGAAAAATCCATCTTCACTACAAACGGATCGGTATTTATTACATTAACTCCCCCTTGATGCAACATCAATATTTTTTTGGCTACAGCCATCCCCAGACCTGTCCCTTTCGATTTTTCCGTATAAAAAGGCTCGAACAGTTTTTCAGAATTTACCTGGGGTTTACTTTTAACCTCATTTTTAATGTCAGCTCTTTTGGCTTTCTTATCCAGCTTTATATAAATATCTGAATTATCGGGGGCACCCTGAACCGCGTTAATAATGAGATTCATGACCGCCTGCATAAGCTTGTCTTTATCTGCGTAAATTTCAAAAGAACTGCCTTCCACATGAACAGTCAAACCTTTGGCTTTTATATCATATTCCAGCAGCTCGATTATATGATTAACAAGCTTTTCAAGGTCAAGTTTTTGAAACTCTAATGCCATATCACTTCCGAAACTTAAAAAATCATTCACTATTTTGTTCAGCCTGTCTATTTCCTCTATCGACTGGAAGAGGTATCCCGAAATTTCCGGACTTTCAATTTTCCTGGCGGAATAATTTATTAATCCTTTCATGGAACTCAGGGGATTTTTAATCTCATGCGCCAGTACATTGGCAAATTTTCCGATTTCCGCTTCTCTTTCAGCTAACTGTAGTTTTCTGCTATTCCGCTCATATTCACCAATTATTCTGACACTGTAAAAGAAAATAATCATAAGCAGAATTCCCAGGATAATCACCTGCGAAACATCAACAATCGACTTTTGCAGTATTGCGGAATATTCACTTTTATTCAGTAAAATACCTATGTAATAATCTCCTGAAGAGCCGTTATTATTATCCCACATATGCATCATGCCTTCGCCCATCATATGTCCGCCCATTCTGCCTCCCATCCTGCCCATAGGCATACCGGCAAAGGGATTAAACCTTTTAAACAGAAAGAACGAATCATCCAGCTCAACCATTTCAATATTATCTGAGCGTCTGGCTAGCAATCCTTGATAGGACGAAGTTTTTCTGTCGCCGACACTTAAAACAACCTCTCCCGATGCTGAGTAAACGATAATATCTTCGATTATTTTTTGCTTTGAAATATCCTGGGCAAATTGCTCAATGGTTCTTCTGGAAAACTGTTCATTCATCATAAATGCGCGGTTTCCAGACTCAAAGGATCTCATTACAAACTCTGAAAAATCCACAAGGTTTTCTTTATAGCGTTTCAGAGACTGCAGGGAAGAGGAAACGCTAAGAAACACAGTGGTAATGGTTAGGATAATAGCAATCAGCAAAACAATTTTTAAATGTCTGGAATATCTGCCCATAATTTATTTAATTTGTATGATTTGGATAAACAAGTAAACAAAAAAATCAGCGAAGTTCATTTTTCATCCGTTCATACTCTTCTTTACTCAACTCTCCCGAGGCATATCTTCGTTTTAAAATTTCAAAAGATGTCTCATCTGTTTTTCCGCCAAAGCTTTCCGTTATACGGTCTAATTTAAATATATTAAAAAGCAGAAATATTACTGCTCCGATTATCACCACCCAGATAATGAGATTAATAAATCCACCGCCGAAAGGCATCATTCTGGAAAAATTCGTGCAAAAATCACCATACATAATCTTCCTCCTGTATCATTTTCATTATAATTAGCAAAAAACATGACCAAAACAGAATCAGAAAATATAAATTAAAATCTCTTATGAGATAAAAGATTTACAGAAACATTATCAAGATCCAGTTCTTTTATTAACTGTGCAGAATTTTCCCGCCAGTGAACAATTTTCCCACTAAAAAACCTTTCCATCCCCCACCCCCCTACCTCACTATTTCCCTATTTCGCTACCACCTATCACCTATCACCAATAACCCATAACCCATCACCCATCACGGTATCAAACATAACGTTTTCTTGACACCTGCAGGCAAGCTTGGTATTAATACTTGCAGTCTGTTTTATTACTATGACGGGGTGATCAATGCTAAAAAAATATCTTCTCTCGCCAGGACCTACACCAGTTCCTGAAGAGGTAATGCTGGAAATGGCCAAGCCGATGATTCATCACCGGACGCCTCAGTTTTCAAAAATTTTCAGCACTGTGAGAGAAAAGCTGAAGCCGCTTTTCGGGACAAAGGAAGATGTTCTTATTCTGGCAGGCAGCGGTACTGCAGCCATGGAAGCGTCCGTTGTAAATACCATGAGCCCCGGAGATAAAATACTTGTAGTAAATGCGGGAAAATTCGGCAAGAGGTGGATTGACATCGCGGAAAACTACGGAATTTCAGTTGAAAGTATCAACCTCCCCTGGGGCAGATCAGTAACAGCAGCCCAAATAGAGGAAAAGCTTATTTCAAATCCCGAAATCAAAGGAGTGTTTGTCCAGGCAAGTGAGACTTCCACAGCTGTATATCATCCCGTTAAAGAGATAGCCGAAGTTGTAAAGCTAAGGGAAAATACTATCTTCGTTGTAGACGGAATAACCTCCGTCGGCGTTTATGAAACAAAAATGGACGAATGGGGTATAGATATTCTGGTAACCGGCTCACAAAAAGCTCTTATGCTCCCCCCTGGACTGGCTTTTATCGCACTCTCCGAAAAAGCATGGAAATTTGTTGAGACATCAAAAAGCCCCAGGTTTTATCTCGATTTAAAAAGGGAGAGAAAGGCACAAAATAATGACACAACTGCATATACCCCGGCTGTAAGTCTGATAATAGGGCTAAAAAAGGTTCTGGAAATTATGGAAAACGAAGGCCTTGACAACATTTACAATAGACACCGCGTGTGCGCCGATGCAACCAGAGAAGCGGCAAAAGCTCTCGGATTTAGACTTTTAGCCGAAAATATCCCTTCCAACGCAGCAACAGGTATTATTATGCCGGAAGATTTTGACGGTCAGAAATTTGTCAAATCAATGAGGGATGACAGCGGTATTACGTTTGCCGGCGGGCAGGACCATATGAAGGGAAAAATCGTCAGAATTTCCCACCTTGGGTATCACGATTTCATGGATACGATTATAGCTGTAAGCGCTTTTGAAATGGGAATAAAAAAGGCCGGACTCGACATAGAATTGGGTGCTGGTGTTGCAGCAGCAGAAAAAATTATCATTGATCACATATAGGATTTTTCATGAATACTTCAAAAAGTCATATACCCGAAAGGGCTAAAAAAACCAACAAACTTATTGCGGATATTCACAGCACGTTGAACAGTTACGGCTATTCCGAAATTTTTCTTCCTCTGTATGAATATTACGAGATACTAAAACACACCACATGGGATTTCAGAGATGAAAACATTATACGCTTTATAGACAGGAACTCCGGGAAATCAATGGTTCTCAGACCTGATTTTACTCCTCAGGTTTGCAGAGTCGTTTCCACATATATGAAAGACTACCCTCTTCCGCTGAGACTGCAGTATAAAGGCAGAGTTTTCAGAAATGTTAACATGGACAGAGGCTTAAAGTCTGAAAAATACCAAGTGGGTTTTGAAAACTTCGGCAGCAGCGAGCTTTATGGGGATCTGGAGCTGCTTAATATAGCCGACAGTACCATGCGCAATTTAAAGATTGGTGATTATCAGATTGTTATTGGAGACCAGAGATTTTTAAAGCTGCTGCTGGAAAAATTCGATGACAGCGACTATTACCTGAAACTTTTGACGGAAAAAAACATGGATGAAATAAAAAAATTCCTGAGTAACAAGGATATTCAGGATAATATTTCGCGTTTGCTTAAATATCTCCCGTATGCATTTGGGAAACCGGAAATATTAGATGAAATATATGAACTGAGCACTTTCAACAGCTTGCTGAGCGAACGAACGAAATACCTGAAAGAGCTTTTTTCCAAGCTCCCCGAACTGGGCATTGACACATCAAAGCTCAAAATTGATATGGGTGAAACCAGAGGCCGGGGGTATTATACCGGGATAAATCTGGACATTATCAATGATAAAACCGGTTCAGTGCTGGGTGGCGGAGGCAGGTACGACTCTCTGATGAGTAAATTCGGGCAAAACATGACAGCCTGCGGTCTGGCATATAATACAGAAGAAATTATGCCACTGTACAGGCATGATTACGAAAGTGAGCCGTACGATTATCTGATAGTTGGAAAGCATAATTTCATGAAAGCGGAACAGCTCAGAAAGGAAGGTTACAGAGTATTCTGGGTTGAAGAAGAGAGCAACATTGAAGAAATAAAAGAGCGTTTCAAGTTTAAAAACATTAAAATGTGAGGTTAATCATGAGTACTACGTTAATTTTAGGAGCACAATGGGGTGATGAAGGAAAAGGAAAGGTCGTAGACCTTTATACCGAACAAGCGGATGTGGTGGTTAGATTCTCAGGCGGTCACAATGCCGGACATACCGTTGTTATAAAAGGAGAAAAATATATTCTGCATCTTGTTCCTTCCGGAATTATGCACGAAGGCAAGCAGAACATTATCGGAAACGGGGTTGTCGTTGACCCTGATGCTTTGATACAGGAAATAGACGACCTGAAAAAAAGAGGAATAAGCTTTAACAACCGATTATTTCTCAGTAAAAGAGCACACCTTATCATGCCTTATCACAAACTTTTCGATAAACATTCTGAAGTTAAAAAAGGGATTCAAAAAATAGGAACAACGGGCAGAGGAATTGGTCCGACTTATGCTGATAAAATGAACAGAGTGGGAATAAGAGTATGTGATTTATACGACGATGAAGTTCTCAGAGAAAAAATCTTTCAAAATGTCTCGGAAGTGAATGATATAGCAACAAAAATATACGGCCTCGAATCTTTGGATGCTCAAAAAATTTATAATGATTTCAAGGGCTATGCAAAAATCCTGGAGCCCTATGTTAGTGAAACAAGTTATCTCATAAACGAACTTTCAGCCGACAACAAAAAGATTATGCTGGAAGGTGCACAGGGTGCATTGCTGGATGTGGATCACGGTACTTATCCATTTGTAACTTCCAGCAATCCAACCGCAGGAGGCGCTTTTACAGGTACAGGCTTGTCCCCTCTTCACCTTACGAATGTTGTGGGTGTGATGAAAGCTTATACCACCCGTGTGGGAAGCGGTCCTTTTCCCACGGAGCTCCACGGAGAAGAAGGTGAAAGCCTGAGAGAAGCCGGAGGTGAATACGGAGCCACAACCGGGAGACCGAGAAGATGCGGATGGCTTGACCTCGTTGCAATGAGATATTCAAAGCTCCTCAGCGGCATAAGATACATTGCTCTTACCAAACTTGATGTTTTATCAGGAATGGATGAAATCCGCGTATGTACTGGCTATGAATACGAAGGAAAGGTTTATGACACGTTCCCGCCAGAAATAAAGATTCTGGAACACTGCAAACCTATCTACAAAACATTTAAAGGGTGGAAAGAAGATATAACTAAGGTTAAGACCTATAATGACCTGCCCAAAAATGCAAAAGCATACGTTGAATATATCAAGGATTATCTGGATATAAGATATGCTCTAATATCGGTCGGAACGGACAGAGAAGAAACAATTTTAATCAATGAAATTTTTTAAAAAACTTATTGACAACACTCAGCTGTTTTGTTATAAGTTGCTTCCTGTTACAGCGAAAAGCGCGACAGACGCAGGTATGAGCCGTTAGCTCAGTTGGTAGAGCAGCTGCCTTTTAAGCAGCGGGTCGTAGGTTCGATCCCTACACGGCTCATTTTTTATGGCATCTTTTATATACCAAGATGTCCCCATCGTCTAGCTTGGCCTAGGACACCGGCCTTTCACGCCGGCGACAGGGGTTCAAATCCCCTTGGGGACGTTTTTTCCGCCTGAAGGCGGGAAAATGGGCGGTTAGCTCAGCTGGGAGAGCACCGGCCTTACAAGCCGGGGGTCACAAGTTCGATCCTTGTACCGCCCATTTCAACAAGCTGGGGGCGTAGTTCAGTTTGGTTAGAACGCCGGCCTGTCACGCCGGAGGTCGCGAGTTCGAGTCTCGTCGCTCCCGTTTTTTTAAAGCCGCCTGAAAAGGTGGCTTTTTTATTTCGAAAAGTTCCGTGTTACTACTAAAAACTCAAATGTTGATCACAGGTTTATTTATTGACAAACTGTCATAAACATACGAAATTAAATTTTTACTACTAGCACCGGCCTTTGGCCGGTAAATATGTGGAACACATTAAATAAAAGGAAATCTGATGAAGGTTTTAGCAACAAACAGAAAGGCTTACCATGACTTTGAGATTTTTGAAAAATTTGAAGCCGGCATCTCACTTTTGGGGACCGAAGTGAAATCAGCCAAAAACGCCAAAATTAACCTAAAAGACAGCCATGTAAAGGTTAAAAACGGTGAGGCCTTTCTCATAAACTGCCATATTTCGCCATATACTCAGGCAAATATTGAAAATCATGACCCTACAAGAACAAGAAAACTACTGCTCCATAAAAGGGAAATAAACAAATTGATGGGTAAATCAAATGAAAAGGGGCTGACTGTAATCCCTTTGAAATTTTATCTGAAAAATAACCTTGTCAAATTAGAAATAGCTCTGGCAAAAGGTAAAAAATTGCACGACAAAAGAGAAACGATAAAACGCAAAGACATGGAAAGAGACATCAACAGAGATCTGAAAAATAAATACAAGATAAAGTAGATTCTATTAGAGTTAGATTGAGGTCGTTGCAAACCCTCTCTGCCTTCATCGTTACCTCAAATCTATATTCCTCACATCTTACTTCTTACATCTTACACCTTACGTCTCACATTCACATTCACATTCACATTCACATTCACTTTCACTTTCACTTTTTCCTGAACATTGAACGTTGAACCTTGAACTCTGAACCAAAATACCTCTTGCAATTTATCAAAATTTAAATATGTTATTTATTCCAAGGATGTTTGAAAAAAGGTTTTCGTCGCCTTTTACCCTTTAGCATCAGTCGAAGACTGATAAATTTGCGGTACACAATACAAAAGGGGGTGAAATGGTTTCGACGGGAAGTGTAGGTTTGAGGAGCATGCCGAGGTTCGGTACCTCGTAAAACAGCCGAACTATAACACTTGCAAACGACGAATTTGCACTCGCTGCTGCGTAGATAGCAGCGACGTCCTTGTAAAGTTTGCCTGTGACTTTACAAAGGGCGCCAACCCAGCAGGCTGGCTCACTTTGATGCCTCTAAAAAGTGAGTGAGACTTAAGAGGCTTACCATTTATTCCACCCTGTCAGCGGGCAGAAGAAATGGGACATCTCAAACGCTGACTAAGCATGTAGCCGCCTTAAGCTGAAGCTTAACCGGACGCGGGTTCGATTCCCGCCACCTCCATTTCAACAGCCCCCTACACAATCCGAAACATCACCAAAAAGCCCGATTTTACAACACATTATCCATTTTAATCTCCGATAAAAAGATTTGAGTAGATTTAGAAATATAGCGATTATATTTTAAAATATGAAGAATGGTTATTCAGGCGTAAATTGCGCACCCTTTCCAATGATTGAAATCCACCAATCCGATAAAATTGAGTCAGTATTCCGGTTAAAGGAATTCATTACATGAGGAATTTATTATAACTTTACAGCATTTAATTAGATTAGCATCACAGCGTTTCAAAATGCTAAGGAGTAAATCCACACAATTCCTTAAAAAAATATCAGAGATAGTTTTGTTTTTTACAATAAAATATAATATAATTAAAAGTAAATGTTAGTGGCAAGATAAAAGACATACGATGGTTTTGAAAGCTATTAGATCAAAGACAGATCTGCAAGCATAGATCGACTGCAGAGAAAATTCTTAAAGATTTCAATGCAGAACAAGCTCGGATTAAGGAAGATGGTTCTGGGTGGGGTGTTGACAATCAATATATAACGATTATATTGCATATTAATATAAAGCTTATCAAAAGGGGACAAATTATGAAAAGAGTAAAAGGCAAGATAGCTGTAGTTACTGGCGGTTCATCAGGGATTGGCCAAGCAATTTCTCTTCAGTTGGCCAAAGAAGGGGCAAAGGTCGCTGTAACGGACATTGCGGATGAAGAAGGAAAAAAAGTAGTAGAGGCAATAGAAGGTTTCGGCGGGATTGCAAAATATTGGCATCTTGATACCGTGAATGAAGATAACGTCAGCAGCGCTTTTACCGATATCGCCAATGAATTCGGATCAATAGATATACTTGTTAACAATGCAGGTATCGGCGGAGTGAATAAACCTACTCACGAAATAACCAAAGAGGAATGGGATAAAGTCATAGGTGTGAACGTCAACGGTGTTTTCTTTTGCACCAAACACGCAATCCCGATAATGAAAAAATCCGGCGAAGGAAGCATCATTAACTTGTCTTCAATTTATGGGATTGTAGGTGCTGCAGATCTGCCACCTTATCATGCATCAAAAGGGGCTGTTCGGTTGATGACAAAAAACGATGCTTTAACATATGCAAAAGACAATATTAGAGTCAATTCCGTACATCCGGGTTTTATTTGGACATCACTCGTTGAAAATTTAGCCAAAAACTCGCCGGAAGGAGTTAAGGCATTCAGAGAGCAACTTGATAGTCGCCATCCCATTGGTCATGTGGGAGAACCTGAAGATATTGCTCATGGCGTGGTATATCTCGCATCTGATGAAGCTAAATTTGTTACCGGGTCTGAATTAGTTATAGATGGGGGCTATACGGCTCAATAGAATTCAGGGATAAAAATATAGTTTTTGGTAACACCATACTTGCAAATGGGTCAGTCTGCGGGAACGTCAGGGAGCTGTCATTAAGGTATTGAATGGATTCATAAAATGCTTGTGCGTTACCCGCATGAACCTGGTCAAAAATGAAAAAATTGCCCGATGAGAACATACCATCGTGACTTGTCTTATCGCAGACAAAACCATACAGAGTATCCTCCTCCGATTTCACACAAACCGCCAATCTAAAAATATAAAAACAATCTAAATTGCTAATTCATCCATTTTATTCTTTATCGGACATAACGCTAAAACTCATAAATGCCAATCATTCCATCAGCTCTCTTCTTCAACTTCATGAATGATTACTTTAGGTTTATAATTCAAATCGTTTATATTATAATAAGTTAAGTTTTCTTTAGGATCATACTTAAAGTTATTGTAATAATGGGATTCATAAAAAAGATGCAAGAGCTGGTAGACAATTTCAAACAAAGAGAGCCGAGACTATGAAGAAAAAATTGGTACTCGTGGGCGGCGGGCATGCCCACATGATGACACTGCAAAATCTGGACTGGTTTACGGATAGAGGGCATGAAGTCACGGTAATCGGTCAATCAAAGTATCATTATTATTCAGGTATGGGGCCCGGTATGCTGGGAAGGGATTACAGGCCCGAAGATGTCCGGTTTAACACCTGTAAAACTGTGGAATCAAGGGGTAGTAAATTTCTGCATGGCAAAGCTTCGGATATTGATCCTGAATCGAGACATGTTATTTTGGAAAGCGGAGAAAAAGTGCCTTATGACGTGCTCTCTTTGAATGTTGGCAGTCACGTGGATACAGGGATCATCTGGGGAAACAACGAAAACCTCTTTACGGTAAAACCTATTGAAAATCTTTATCAGGCGGGATTGATCATTGAAAAGCTTGCCTTAGAACAGCCTGTCCGGGTGGCAGTGGTTGGAGGAGGTCCGTCTGCTGCGGAAATTTCGGGCAATACAGCCAGTCTAGGTCAAAAATTCTGCAAAAATCAGGTGGATGTGACCGTATTCGCCGGGAAAAATTTCATGAAAGAGTTTCCTGAGAGCGTTAAAAAAAGAGTTGTAAAACTCCTGGAAAGAAAAGGTGTCAAAATTGACCGCTCAGGTTATGTTGATTTTATAGAAAATAACCGGATTGTTTTGGATTCCGGCAGATCAACCGAGGCACAGGTGATTCTCCTAGCCACCGGCGTCAAGCCGCCTGAGATAATACAAAGAGCGGGCATCCCCACCGGCCCAGAGGGAGACATGGCAGTGAATCAGTATCTGCAGTCGGAAAAGTATCCGGAAATTTTTGGTGGAGGCGACTGTATCTATTTTTCCGATCAACCGCTGGACAAAGTCGGAGTCTATGCTGTGCGGGAAAATCCGGTGCTCTGTCATAACCTCCAAATCGCCCTCAACGGAGGAAAATTCCGGAGTTTCACTCCTCAAAAGAGTTATCTTCTGATTTTCAATCTCGGTGGCAAAATCGGCGTATTCCAAAAGGGCACTATCGCTTTCAGCGGAAAAGCTGCATTTTTGATTAAAGATTATATCGACAGAAAGTTCATTAAAAGCTTTCAGGAATAACATCCATCCCTTTTGGGCTTATAAAAATTTGCACGTAGATGAATCTTTACAATAAACTATGACAATGCGAGGGTGAGGGTGGAAGAAGAATCGATAATATACTTTTAAATGATTTCTTTCTTTTGACAATTTACTGGATTACAGTCAGGTTAGAGGTTATAATTACACTAAATAATACTAAGAGATTGTAGAATTGAAACTTATTATACTTGCTGGATTAATTTTACTTAACGGATTATTTGCCATGGCTGAAATAGCACTGGTGGTCGCGAGAAAAAACAGACTTAAAAGATTGGCCGATCAAGGCGATAAAGCTGCAGATTTAGCTATTCGTCTAGGCGATGATCCGACGTATTTTTTATCCACGATTCAAATCGGCATAACTGCAATCGGCATCCTTAACGGGATAGTAGGCCAGGCTGCACTGGCTGATTCATTCGCCGGATGGCTGGAAAATCTGGGATTAAGTGCAAGATTCAGTTCAATAGGAGCAACAGCCGTTATTGTAGTGGTTATTACCTATCTCACTATTGTAATAGGCGAGCTTGTTCCCAAAAGGATTGCACAGCTGAATGCTGTAAACATTGCCAGAAGAACTGCCCGCCCTATTTCCTTTTTGGCAAAACTATCCAGACCTCTTGTCTTTATACTTTCCGTATCAACCGATGGTATTCTGCGGATGCTTGGAAAAAACACAAAACCTGAGACCGGTTTGACTGAAGAAGATATACACGCCATGGTCAGCAAAGGCTCTGAAATAGGTTTATTAAAGAAACAGGAGCATGAGGTTGTAAGAAACGTGTTCCGCCTGGACGACAGAAGTGTTGATTCGATGATGACTCCCAGGAATGAAATTGTATATATAGATATTAACGAACCCAAAGAAGAAAATCTTAAAAAAATTATAGAATCAGACCATTCGCGTTTTCCCGTTTGCCGGGGAGGAATGCACGACATTCTCGGAGTTATTGCAACCAAAAGACTTCTCAGAAGACATCTTAAAGACGAATTAAAAAATATTACCAATGATCTCCAGCCTGCAGTGTTTGTGCCGGAAACACTGAACGGTATAAAACTGATGGAGCAATTCAGGGAATCGGGCGTGCAGATGATATTTGTAGTGGATGAATACGGAGGAATATCCGGAATCATAACACTGCAGGATTTACTTGAAACAATGACCGGTGAGTTTAGATCAAATGACCCGAGGCAGATGTGGGCTATTCAGAGAAAAGACGGTTCATGGCTGCTCGACGGAATGATTCCCATACAGGAATTGGTTGACAAATTGAGTCTGCAGAATGTACCGGGAGATCGTAAGGAGAATTTTAACACACTGAGTGGTATGATGATGTGGTTAATTGGCGGGATCCCCAACACCGGTGATATAGCCGAATGGGAGGATTGGCAATTTGAAGTGGTGGATCTGGACGGCAACAGAGTGGATAAGGTATTGGCAAGTAAAATTACAAAATACGAAAGTGAAGATAAGAATGAAAACTTTGAATAGCTATAAGCATCATTCAGAAACATAAACCATTGACGGATAGCACCGAGTGAAATAATAATATTACACCTATAAAAATGATGTTTTTATTTTACTGATTAAGTTATAATAGAACAAGGTCAGACATGAAAAACATACACAAAATTGAGAAAAACCCCAATTTTCTGGAACATCTTTTAATAGTAGTTGGTTCTATAGCAATGATAATAGTTGTGGCACTCACCGCAATAACTACTTATAATTCCTCCAAAGAAGATGTGCTGAGTATTGCAGAAGATGATGCAGTCCGTATCGGCAAAATCATAGTAGTACATTACCAGTATGATTTATTCAATAAAAATAAATTAAATGAAGGCTGGGATTCCCTGGAAATAGGTATGTTTGACCGACATGTCAAAACATTTCTATCTCCTTTTGAAATACACAAAATCAAAATATTTAACTTTAACAGTGAAATTATTTACAGTAACGAAATAGATATAATCGGCATTAAAGATAAGAATAATAAAAGCCTTATAAAAGCACTTCAAGGCAAAATTAACTCCCGCCTTGTACAAAAAGATGAAATTGTTGATTTATCCGAAGAAAAGCAACTGAACGCGGAGGTTGTTGAAACATATTTCCCTGTTAGTAATGATAAAGGGGAAATCGTCGGAGCAATGGAATTGTATGTGGACGTAACACGATACAAAGATGAGGTTATACACCGGGTTACAACTTCGATCATTAGCATAAGTGCCATTCTTATCATCGTATTTGCCATTTCCTATTTTATCGTAAGAATGGGATCAAAAGAAGTGAAAAGTCTTCTTGAACGCCTTTACAGTATGGCCATTTACGATACCTTAACCGGCATATACAATCGTGGTGCAATTATCGAACGTGCAAATAAAGAATTATCTCTTATGAAACGAAGGATTATTAACGGAGAACCTCCGAAATGTTTAGGTATTATAATGCTTGACATAGATCATTTTAAAAAGATTAATGACACCCACGGGCACCAGGCCGGTGACAAAGTTCTTTGCGAATTTACAGATCGAATCAAACAAAGTTTGAGGGAATATGATGTGTATGGTAGATGGGGCGGTGAGGAATTCGTCATACTCCTTCCGGAAACAGACCAGGAAAAAGCAGCCGCAGCAGCAGAGAGGCTCCGTAAGCTAATCAAGGAAAAACCCTTCTCAACAAACGGTACAAGTTTGAATATATCTGCAAGTTTCGGGGTAACCTGTTGTTATGATCCTTACGAAAGTTTCGATACACTGTTAGCAAAAGCCGATGAAGCTATGTATGAAGCAAAGGAAAGCGGAAGAAATTGCGTAATTTCTAAATAAGAATGCCGCCTAAATCTCTTTAACTTCAAAAAAACTTTTAATTCTATTGTGTTAATGAAAAAATATTTTTTATTACAAACTATTAAAATATAAAGTATGATTATAATAAATATTTATTTAGGGTGATATCAAGTGCATTATATAAATTTAATTCTTGGCTTCATCAATACCCATGCCGGTTGGTCTTATATAATAATCTTTTTGGTCTCATTTTCCGAATCCCTGGCAATTGTAGGTTTAATAATGCCCGGCTCCACAATAATGTTCGGGGTGGGAGCCATCATTGCTGCAGGCGGTCTGGACATTAAGCTGGTAATAATAATAGCCATTACAGGGGCTATCGGCGGAGACGGAATAAGTTTCTGGACAGGACATTATTATAAAGAAAAAATAAATAAAATATGGCCATTCTCCAGGTATCCCGGCCTGCTCAAAAGGGGAGAAAATTTTTTTCACAGACATGGCGGCAAAAGTGTTCTGATAGGTCGTTTTGTAGGTCCGGTACGTCCAATCATACCTGTTATAGCGGGAACAATGGGGATGCCCCCACTATACTTTACAATAATTAACATTATTTCGGCAATAGGGTGGGCTTTTGCCTATATCGTACCCGGCATTATTTTAGGGGCATCCATAGCTGTCATCGGAACAATAAGTATAAGGCTGGCAATAATAATCGTTATCATTGTCTTTTCAATGTGGATTTTATTTAATATTAGCCTAAAGGCATACAATTTTGCCAAAAACGAAATGCCCAAATATATAGAAAGTTTGAGACAATGGAGCAGCACATATAAAATTTCGGGAAATATTTTATCACCATTTAAAAGATTTATTTTCTATCTGTTCAGACAACAGCACGGTGAGGAAACTTTTCTTGCAATGCTTATCCTCATTTTTGTTTTAGCATTATGGATATCACTGGGAATTATTCAGGATGTACTGGCAAATGATCCAATAGTGCAGGCTGATAAAGCGGTTTATCACTTCTTTAATTCAATAAGAGTCCGGCAAATAGACCATGTTTTTGTGGCAATTACGGAGCTCGGCGATTCTATTATAAATATATGTATTACAATTGCTGTTTTTCTGATTTTAATTATAAAGCGCTGTTTTCGCACTTCTGTTCTTTGGCTAATATCGTTTACAGGAGCTCTGTTTCTTGTCCAGACACTAAAATGGATTATGCATCTGCCAAGACCCATAGTTCTTTATCAGGGAGCTTCGGCTTACAGCTTTCCCAGCGGCCACACCACCATGAGTATCGTGATTTTCGGATTTTTATGTATTTTGCTGATCAGAAATTATCATAGTGTTTTCAAGTGGTTAATCTTTACTGGCGCTCTATTCATAACATTTTCTATAGCATTATCCCGCTTATATCTGGGAGCCCACTGGCTTTCCGACGTACTTGGCGGCTTTTTTATCGGAACACTCTGGGTTGCACTTATAGGAATACTTTATTTAAAACAGCCATATGAAAAAATCCCGAAAAAATTACTGGCAACAGTCACTTTATCTGTTTTTATCTTTGCCGGAAGCTGGCATATCAACAATAATATTAAACAAGATACCGTTTTGTATTCCCTTCGTAAAGAAACAAAGTATACAACGTTTGAAAGATGGAATACTAACGACTGGAGTAATCTGCCTGTATGGAGAGTTGATATGGGAGGCGAACGTGAACAGCCCCTTAATTTTCAGTTTGCAGGTGAGAAAAGCAGACTCAGGGATTATCTGTTGTCAAAAGGATGGGAAAAGCCCTCACCTATAGATTTTAAAAGTCTTTTAGAAACACTTTCTTCAAAAACTTCACTGCAAAAACTGCCTGTATTTCCATATTTGAACAGCGGAGAAGTCGAATCCTTAAAGCTTGTTCATTATAATGGCGATATGCGCACCGTCTTCAGGATGTGGGACTCTGATACAAACATAACGCCTGATAATATAACTATTTATGCAGGAATGGTGGAAAACCAACAATTGCACAATTTTTCATGGCTATTAAATCTGCCTAAAGACACACGCAGCTATGATGATTCATTGCAATTTTTGAAAAATGATTTAACGGATCATTATAATTTCAAAACAGTAAAAAGAACATTTTATGATGGATATCAAGACAATAATAAAATAAGATGGAAAGGACATATTTTATTAATATGGTAGGGCAATTAAAAAAACTCTATAACTGAAAATATGAAATCAAAAGGTAATTAAATATGGAAAATGCTGAAAATAACCACAGAAGCTCTGTAACCATCAACATCACAAAACTCATAATGAAATATTTCGGTCTGGCTGGTGTGTTCCTGGTTATATCATCTGCCAGTATTTATTTTGTCCATAGGGTCGTTTCGGAAGGAAAATTTACAATAGATCCCAGATTTTTTTCAATTCAGGTTATAAGTGTGCTGTTAATACTTCTGATATTATACTTTTTATCCGACGGTTTACGTTTATATGCAGTAATACGGGCGATGGGTTTTCAGATCCCTTTTTTATATATAATGAAGCTTGTTTTTATTAATATTTTTGTTTCTAATGTCACCCCTTTTGCAACAGGCGGTGGTGTGGTACAAATGTATTTTATAACCAAACATGGAATTCCGATAGGGGAAGCGGGAGCGGCAACCCTTATAAGAACTTTGCTGGCAAGTCTGATTCTGTTCACTCTTACTCCTGTTATCATACTGTTGGAACCCAATCTCTTCAGTACATTTTCCAACAATTATGTATTATACATAATCATCGGTTTTTCACTGGCCTATCTTTTGGTATTTTGGTTAATTATAATGAAAAATAAAAAGTTGAAGATACTGATATTAAATACATTTTTATTATTAAGAAAATTAAATTTTCTTAAAACAAAACGAATGAGAAAAATTTATCTGAAATTTTCAAAAGAACTTGATGTGTTTTCAAAATCCTTTATCAACTATTTTACATTAAGTCCATTCTGGGCAATATTATCAGTGATATTCACCACTATGTTCTTGTTGCTGTTATTCTCATTCTCGGTTGTTCTGCTTAAGGCTATAGGGTATAACATTCCAGTACTGACTATATTATCATTTCAGGTAGTTGTAACTTTCTTTATGTATTTCACCCCTACCCCTGGGGCTTCCGGAGTTGCAGAAGGAGGGTATGGACTTCTGTTCTCACAGTTGGTCAATAATCATGATATAACAATGTTAACACTTTCCTGGCGTTTTTTGACAGTCTACGTAGGCGTTATCATCGGAATCTTAATTACATACAAGGAAATTTTAAAACCGAAGAAAACTAAACAAAATTAAAAATATTACAAAGCGAGATCTTTGCACAGGAAAACCTTTCAAGATAGATAGCAAGGATTTGAACATAACCGCAAGTTTCGGTGTAACATATTGTTGTGATCCGGATGAAGGGCTTGACAATGCACTGAGACGTGTGGACAATGCCCTATACGAAGCTAAAGAAAGCGGAAGAAATTGCGTAATATCATAATAATTATTAAGGGGTTTATATGCACTGGTACCTTGAGGCATTAAAAAAGTATGCGGTATTCAGCGGCCGTTCAAGACGCAAAGAATACTGGTATTTTTTTCTTGTTAATTTGATTATCACTTTCATACTTTTAATTATTGATATGGTAACGGGGACATACAGCTTTCAATCCGGCCTTGGTTTTCTTGGAAGCATATATTCAGTTTTAGTCCTTATTCCCAATATTTCAGTTACCGTGAGACGACTGCATGACACAGCCCGTAGCGGATGGTGGGCGCTGATAGGTTTAATTCCGATAATAGGGGCCATTATACTTTTCGGTTTTATGGTTCAGGACAGTACTCCCGGTGAAAACAGATTCGGCAGCAATCCAAAAGAAGCAGTGAGCGAAACTTAATCTTCAAACGTTTCGTCTAAAAACGATACAAATCTGTTCCACGATTTTCTGTCGGCGTCTTTTCTGTATCTGTCACTGCCGAAAATGGTAAAAGCATGCGGAGCACCGCTGTAAGTTGTCATTTCATGTTTTACTCCGGCTTTTTCCAGATCTTTTGCAAGAGTGGCAAAAACATCCAAAGTCACCGCCTGATCTGCACTGCCGTGAAATACCAGAATCTGCCCCTTTGTTTTTGAGTAATCCTGCCCTTCCGGTGTGGACAGACCGCCGTGAAAGGTAACAAAAGCCTCAAAAGGTGCTCCTGATCTGGCAAGTTCCAGAACAACCGCCCCGCCGAAACAATAACCAATGGCTACAGCTCTGTCCATATTGCCACCTGCCTGCTCGGCAGCGGACATGGCTCCATCTAGTAAATCACGCATTTTTGCCCGGTTTTGATACAGTTCTGAACTCAGCCGCCTTTTTTCAGACAATGCTTCGGGTCTCACACCTTTGCCGTACATATCAGCAGCAAATACTGAATAACCGAGATTGTTTATCATTTCAGAACGTTTTACTTCATACTCAGTTAAACCGTCCCAGTCGTGAATCAGCAAAACAAGTGGAGCTTTTTCACCTGCGCTGATATAATAACCCTCGTATTCACTGCCATTTACATTATAAACCACACTTCTGCCTTCCGCCAGAGCTAAACCTGAAAAACTAAGTATAAATATAATTACAAGAAAACGTTTCATATGATCCTCCTGGTATCATTTAAATACTAAAATTGTCTTAATTAAAAATTTTTCAAGATGATTTTTGGATTATACTGACAAAATTTTAAATCTTACAGAATCAGCCTGCGAACAACTGATTTCTTACGAGTTTGCTTTTATACAAAAATTTGTCGGCTCTGTTTAAAATACTTTCGATGGTATTGTCATCTTTCGCAATTGTTGCTCCAACTGAGACAGTAATACTCAGCTTTTCACTTTTATGAAGTTTGTTAGCAAATTTACGTCGTTTAATTTGCAGCACGTGAACTCCCACTTCCAAAAATATAGCACAATTTTATCACAGTGGATTTTGCCGAAAAATTAAGTGATTGATAATAGGGAAGAAAAGAAACGGAGAGGGAGGGATTCGAACCCTCGGAGCCCGGTTAGGGGCTCACTCGCTTAGCAGGCGAGCGCCTTCGGCCGACTCGGCCACCTCTCCCGAGATTTATTATGAAACAAAAAAACCAAAATTTATATGGCGGAGGGAGTAGGATTCGAACCCACGGTGGCTTACGCCACAGCAGTTTTCAAGACTGCCGCCTTTAGCCAGACTCGGCCATCCCTCCGCAAATATCCGCCCGTAAGCGGAAAACTGTCTACAAGTACCGAGTTGAAACATATAATATAATTATGAACATTTTTCAAGGATTTTATTATATTTTTTAAAATCCTGCGTCATAATGAAAAATTACAGCCCATTATAACCGTCTTCTCTCAACAGATTAACAAATCTGTCCAGCAACTCTTTTTCAGGAACCTTTTCAACAACAACACCCTTCTTAAAAATAATGCCCTGCCCTTTTCCACCGGCTATGCCGTAATCACAATTTCGTGCCTCACCCGGCCCGTTCACCGGGCAACCCATAACAGCAATGCTTAACGGTTCTTTTAACTTTTCAAGAGCATTTTCAACCTTTGCTGCCAAATCCGCCAGATCAATCTCCGTTCTGCCGCAGGTGGGACATGAGATAAACTCAGGGCCCCGCTGCCTCAAATTCAAACTTTTCACTATTTCCCAGCCGACTTTTACCTCGTCTTCAGGATCCCCTGTCAGGGAAACCCTCAGAGTATCTCCTATACCTTCCGACAGCAAAGTACCTATCCCAACGGACGACTTTACCATCCCTTTAAATAAAGTACCGGCTTCCGTCACACCTATATGCAGAGGATAATCAACTTTTTCACAAAGCAGCTTATAAGCATCAATAGTCAGAGGAATACTGCTGGCTTTTACCGAAATTTTGATATCATAAAAATCATTTTTCTCAAAGAAATCCACGTGCCTGAGAGCAGATTCCACCAATGATTTAGGGGTCACACCGTATTTCTCCACAAGATCCTTTTCCAGCGATCCTGAGTTGACACCTATCCGGATAGGTATTCCAAACTCTTTCGCTGCCTGGATAACAGCGGCAATTTTCTCATTACTGCCTATATTTCCGGGATTTATACGTATAGCATCGGCACCGTTTTTGATAGCTTTTAAAGCAAGTCTGTAGTCAAAATGGATATCGGCAATGACCGGAATATTAATCCGGGACTTAATCTCATCCAACGCCGCTGCTGAATCACTGTCAGGAACAGCCACTCTTATAATCTCACAACCAAGGGATTCAAGGCTCTTGATCTGTTTAACAGTTGCATTGATATCACTTGTGCGGGTATTTGTCATCGACTGAATGCTAACAGGAGCATCTCCTCCCACAGCAACATTACCAACATAAATTTTTTTAGTTTGCTTTCTTATTTTCATACCGTTTTATATACACTTTTAATGAAAAGGTAAATATTTTAAAAAAAATTTATTGACATAACAACATATAATTGCTATAAACTCATTCGTTTCACAGACATTCCCCGGTAGCTCAGTCGGCAGAGCGGGTGGCTGTTAACCACCAAGTCGGCGGTTCGAGTCCGTCCCGGGGAGTTTTTTTATTTCAATCATGTACACTGTTTACTCACTATATTCCAAAAAATAAAAAGCTGCCACTCTCCCAAAATTTACACATTTATAAGGCCTGAGTGATGGTAATTAAAGGTACTATGGGTATTAGACGTATTAGAGGTTCAATGCTTTATCCGCCTTGGACGGATTCAAGGTTTTAAACCAGTGGAAGTGGGCATTAAAATAAAATCTTACTGCCTTAAAGCCTCTACAACCCTTACGACTTTTACAACCTTTACTACCTCACGATTTCCCCATCTCACTATTTCCCCGATAAATCGACATAGCTCTTAAAAATGGGAGGGCGCCAAAACAAAAAGTCCTTGATTTTTCTTGTTTATCATGATAGAAAGTGCGCTTGCTAAATGTTAACAAAAATACACACGTCTCGGCTGAAAAGCCAGGGCTAGTGCCGGTGATATTTCCGGTGCCCGGTTTTTGAGGCGGAGGAAAACAAATCAGGAGGTTACATGTCTTACATTTCAATGAAAAACCTGCTTGAAGCAGGTGTCCACTTCGGCCATCAGACGAAAAGATGGAATCCGAAAATGAGCAAATACGTATTCGGCAAAAGGAACGGTATCTACATTGTGGATTTACAGAAAACCGTTCAGTGCTTCAACCAGGCTTATGAGTTCGTAAGAGATTCCACTAAAAAAGGTGCAAAAACACTTTTTGTCGGAACTAAGAAACAGGCTCAGGAAGCCATTAAAACTTCAGCGGAAAAATGTGGAAGTTTTTATGTAAAAAACAGATGGCTCGGCGGAACCATGACCAACTTCGCAACAATCTACTCCAGAGTTCAGAGAATGAAAGAACTGGAGGAGATGTTTAACAGCGGTTTCATCAACCGGTTCAAGAAAAAAGAGGTTGCAAGCCTTAACCGTGAGTATGAAAAGCTTTACAATAACCTTTCCGGAATAAAGGAAATGGAAAAACTCCCGGATCTGATTTTTATAATTGATATAAAGCGCGAGATGAACGCAATAAATGAAGCTCACAAACTGGGCATACCGATAGTCGCCATTGTTGACACAAACTGTGATCCTGACCTGGTGGATTTCCCAATACCCGGCAATGACGACGCCATAAGGGCCTGTCAACTTATTTCCGACCGTATGGCAAATGCCATTAACGAAGGAAAACAGCTCAGAGAAGAAGAGCTGGTTCAGGAAGTCAATGAAAGACAGCAAACGGATGAAGAAGCAGGTGTGACAGAAGAAACTGAGGATGTACCGGTTGACGAAATAGTCAACGAATCCGAATCCGGTGAACAAACTCCGGAAAAGGAAGAAAAAACAGGCGAGGAGGAAAAGTAATGGCACAGATTACCGCATCACTGGTAAAGGAACTCAGGGAAAAGACCGGTTCAGGGATGATGGACTGCAAAAAAGCACTGAAAGAATCAGATGGAGATATAGATAAAGCTGTAGAATATTTAAGAACAAAGGGGCTTTCCGATGCTGCCAAAAAATCGGACAGGATTGCGGCTGAAGGGATTGTAACATCTTATATACATGCTGGTGGTAAAATAGGTGTACTTGTTGAAGTAAACTCTGAAACGGATTTCGTGGCTAAAAACGATGAATTCCAGGAACTGGCAAGAGACATTGCCATGCATATATGCGCTTCCAATCCCAAATATGTTTCTCCGGATGAAGTGGAACAAAGTGTCATTAACAGCGAAAAAGAAATTTACATTGCAAAAGCCAAAGAATCCGGAAAACCGGATCACATTATTGAAAAAATCGTCGAAGGTCAGGTAAACAAATTCGTCAACAGCATTTGTTTACTTACACAGCCTTTCGTAAAAAATCCGGATCTCACCGTAGAGCAATATATCGCTGAGAAAATTGCCAAAATCGGCGAAAATATAAGAGTAAGACGTTTCTGCAGATATGAGCTGGGTGAAGGCCTCGAAAAAAAAGAGGAAAATTTTGCAGAGGAAGTAATGAGTCAGATAAAGAAGGACTAAACTGTCCCCTTGAAATATCATTTAATATATTATCCAAATTAAATAAAAAGTCCGCCGATTAGGCGGACTTTTTTATTGATTTCATCAACATAATACCATAGCCGCCTATTTCGATTTCATTGTTTTTTTCCAAATCCATACTTCTTTTACTCACAAGTTCATAAAATATTTTTGTTTTACCGGTAAGTTCGTCCGGCATTTTGAATACCTCCGCATCTCCAGTAACATTTATTACACAAAAGACAAATTCATCACTATCGTCCGGCTTCCTTACAAAAGCAAACAGCTTTTCCGATATTTCATATACATACTGATGCGCGTTAGGATGGAAAAAGGTTTCGTTTTTTCTTATACCTATAAGTTCGTTTAAATTATCTACAATTTGGGCAGAAATCGAACTTTTGTCTTCGAGTTTTTCCTTCAGAGTCTGTCCATCAATTACTTCCCTGTTGATACTTCTTGTATTTTTCTCTTTAAGGACGGCCTCAGCATCATTTTTGGAACCTATCAAACCGTGAAAATAAACCCCCGGCACTCCCATGAAAAAAAGAGCTATAGCTCTCGAAGCAATATATCTTTTTACACGACGACCCTGGTCATCTCCGGACTCATCACTGCCGTTTATTGCGCTGTACCATGTTATATTAAGCTCGTAAGGGCTTTCGCTGCCGTCAGACTCCGTCCTGTAAGAGATATAACCGCCACGCTCAAGAGTCTGATAAACAAGAAAATCCATCTCATCATTATCGAGTAGTCCCTTTACAGGCAACAAACCTATCCCGTCATGGGAGTCAAGAAAATTAAAGTAGGTTGCCTGTTCGGAAACCCTTTTTATCGTTTTTGCCCATTTTGTAAGTTTATTTGTCCTGCCGGTAACAAACGAGTGATAAACAAGAGGCGGCAATGCAAAATTATACACCATCTGCGCCTCATCATAACCATTTCCGAAATATTGGATATTCTGTTCATGAGGCACATTAGTCTCTGTTATTAGTGCGACATAGGGTGCCACAGCATCCAGTATAACCCTGAAAAGCTTAATAATTGCATGGGTCTGCTTCAGGTGCACACAGTCCGTTCCCAGTTCTTCCCAAAGATACGTAACCGCATCCAGCCTGATCATGTCAGCCCCTCTTCTGACATATGTCAAAAATATATCGATCATCTTGACCAAAACTTTGGGATTGTGAAAATTTAAATCAACCTGATCGGGGCTGAATGTTGTCCATACAAGTTTCGGACCTTCTATAGTCTGAAATTCCGTAAATAAAGGAGACGTTCTCGGTCTGACAATAAGCTTCAGATGATCTTCTGATACCATTTCATTGGTGGATAAAACTATAAAAAAGTTTTTATAATCCGGGTTACCGTTTAAAAATTCCTGAAACCATTTGCTCTTTGCGGAAATATGGTTAAAAACTCCGTCAAACATAAGCTTAAAATCTATGCCAATGTCCTCAATATCTGACCACGTACCGAGATTGTGATCAACCTCCTCAAAATCCTTTACGGAAAACCCCCTGTCTGATGAATATGGAAAAAAAGGAAGAATATGAATTGTATTAAATGAATTACTGAAATAATCGCGGCAAAAATCAGCTAAAACTTTCAAAGGCTTTCTAGAATTTTTCTGAATTATATCTCCGTAGGTTATCAGAATTACATCTTCCTGACTAAACATTTCGGATTTATCAAAAGACTTTTCCCATTCAATTAAATCTTCACACTTATAGGCATAATACACTTTCATTATCCTTTCTAATTCGGGATAAATACGCCTGCTTGCTTCCGAACCGTACAAAAGAGTAAGGATATTGATAATTTTGCGTTTTATATCGATAGGAACTTCGAAAAGGGGTCTGTTGTAATCGGGTTCCAGATTGTGTTGATTAACAGGTTTATTCATTAAAACTAACCGGTTGCAAAACTGTTTATCGCTTCTTCTAAATCATGGTAATAATTCAGTACTTTGTCAAGATGTGTAATTTGAAGTATTTCAAACACCCGCTTCCCCGGAGCAGCAAGTTTTATATCACCGCCGTTAGCCTTGCAAACGGATATTTTTGAAACGAGTGCACCAAGACCGCTGGAATCAATAAAGTTTGTATTTGAAAGATTAATAACTATATTATAGATCGATTCATTTACAATTTCGTTAATCTTGTCTTTTAACTCATTAGAGCATCCGGCATCCAAACGCTCCGGAATTTCTATGACAGCAACCGTTCTATCTAAAGCATAACTAACATCAAAAGCCATCTGTTCCTCCTGATTTACAGCGTATTTATAATATAACGCTCTTTTTTATTTTTAATCTTAAACCGTCGTTTTTACAAGAAAAAAATAGCCGATAGAATCAATAAAAATATTGATAAAATCTGAAAATTATTGTAAAAGTATTTTCCTGAATTTTCAAAGGGGCCATAGCTCAGCAGGGAGAGCGCATGAATGGCATTCATGAGGTCGGGAGTTCGATCCTCCCTGGCTCCATTCAACTAAATACCAATCCCACCAACACTTTAGAATCAATAATAAGTCACAACGTAATTGCTTTTTCACCCCAAATGTTACACTTTTGTTACAGTTGAACAAAATCAAAATCATTTGAAGCGATACAATTATTACCTCTAATCTCTCATCATCCACTTCTGCAACACCTTGGGAAAAATAATAATCCGCCCCGTTAACGTTTCCACTTCTGAAAATCATATGCTCTGTTTGCTCAGCCAACAATTTTCCCAAATATACAAGTTTCGTCTTATCAGCATCTGCTACTTCTCTTTTTGCCTTCCGGAAGAACTGCAGAACCCTTAAAATCACCTAATGTCAAAAGTATCTCCTATAAAAGTTTGCACTCAATGATGTTTATAATAAAACACACAATAGCGACAAACCCCCGTCGCCACCCCTAATATTTTTTTCCAACATATACCGTCAATAAGGGCGGCGTAGCCGCCCTTAGCGTCAGTTCTGTCGTAATCCCTTCAAAAAGATTTCAGGAAGAAGTTAACCAAAAATAAAAATAGGATAAAAAGGGCGTGGGATTTTTATTGACTGTAACATATCAAGCAGAGACGAATAATTCTCTGTATTTCTTTGCAGCCTTTTTAGTGTATGTTTTACTTTTGTCTTCTCATTCAAATAGCCCGATATAGCTGTAAGATTTAAGCCCCCTGTTGCAAAACATCGGGTATTATTATATCCCGATGTTTCTGTTCAAAGCTTGCTGAAAAACATCCAGGAATCATTTCCAGAGAGCTTTGAATAAGTACCCCACCTAACCTCCCCTAAATTAGGGGAGGAACTTAATTCCCCTCTTGTCAAAGAGTTAGAAGGGGCTTGGAGTGGTAAAATTTATAATAGCTCAATTATTCAAAACTCTCTTCCAGTAAATATTTTTGCTGAGGCTTTGAAATATGTTCATTGAGATCGTGTACAGTTTTTCTAATTTTCCCCTTCACATTTTCAACAGTTTCACTTATAGTAAAATTCCTCCAGGTCGTTGTATTTGTTGCTTTTTCTCGAAACAACTATACTTCGGCCTGGAGAACTTCTCAACTCTAAATGCATGTCATACAATATCTTTTACAATAACATGGGATGACGCCAGGAGAGCAGAATTCCCTAAAGAAATCTTCTCTCCCTCAAATATTACAATATTCAAACTATTCTTTTAATCAAAATGCCGGAACTACAGCACCTTTATATTCATTTAAGATAAAGTCTTTTACTTTTTTAGACTGAATAACCTTTTTAAGTGTCTTAATTTTTTCACTGTCTTCATCACCTTTTTGGACTGCAATAACATTTACATAAGGAGAATCACTACCCTCCATTATTATTGCATCTTCTAAAGGGGTCAAATCTGCTTCTAAAGCATAATTTGTGTTAATAACTGCTGCCGCAACATCCGGAAGTACTCTCGGCAGTTGAGCGGCTTCTAATTCTTTAAATTTTAAGTTTTTGGGATTTTTTGCAATATCCATTGGTGTTGCGTTTAGGTTTGTCGGATCATCTAAGGTTATTACTCCGTTATTATGCAGTAAAATTAATGCTCTGCCTTCATTAGACGGATCATTTGGTATTGCAATTGGAGCTCCTTCAGGAATTTCATCTAAACTTTTATATTTATTGGAATAAAGTCCAATTGGCTCAACATGAACTTTAATTGCAGACACTAAATTTAAACCCCTGTCTTCATTAAACTGTTTTAAATATGGAACATGCTGAAAGAAATTTGCATCAATACTGCCGTCATTTAAAGCAATATTTGGAGTCACATAATCGGTAAATTCAACTATTTCCAGCTTTATTCCTTCTTTCGCAAGGTCATCTTTGATAAAATTTAAAATCTCAGAATGAGGTACCGGAGTCGCTCCAATGCTTAACTGCTCATCCTGCGCCTGTACTGTCCCGACAAATACAATGGTTAAAATAGCTAATAACACAATCGTTCTCTTTAACATAACTAGCTCTCCCTTTCTGATTTTTAGTAAATTATTTCTGACTATCTATATTCATGTCAGAAAAATCTTTAACTTATAATTAGCAGTTTTATCTTTTATAATCAAGTTTCGCACTTAGTTTGGTCTAGCATTCGCCTCTGGCGAATATATAGAATGTTAAACATATTTACCAGTCTAAAAGACTGGTGCTAGCCGCAGGCATACTTGCGAAACCATGTGGAAACAGGGTTGTGGCAATCTCAAAACAATATAAAAAGAGAGATTGCTTCGTCGTATTCACTCCTCGCCCTGTTAAATCCGGTTTAACCGGGCTGCATTGCAGCATTTAACGGGGCGAGCAAAGACTTGTAATAGGTGCAAGTGCGAAACTTGAATTACATAATTTTTAATATTTTAATAGTAAATAATTAACTATTTAAGCTCTGTGGTCAAAAAAAGAAGCAATTTTATTTCCTAAAAACTGAAACGCCTGCACCATCAAAATTAATATAACAATAGTCTCGAGCATAACTCCCAGCTGAAAGCGCTGATACCCGTAGCGGATTGCGATATCGCCGAGGCCACCTCCCCCGATAGCACCTGCCATAGCAGAATAACTGACCAGATTGATTGCAGTGAGAGTTAAACCTAAAATAATCGCCGGCAGCGATTCCGGCAGTAAAACCTTAAATACTATCTGCAGGGGGCTGGCTCCCATTGACTGTGCAGATTCTATAACTCCATGATCAATTTCTAAAATTGCATTGTCAGCAACTCTGCCCATAAAGGGAATTGCAGCCATCGAAAGCGGCACAACAGCTGCATTGGTACCAATCGAAGTTCCGACAATCATTCTGGTGAATGGAATTACTGCTACCATTAAAATAATAAAGGGAATAGAGCGGCCAATATTGATAATTACATCCAGTATATAATTTAAACTTTTATTTGGCAGAATATGGTTCTGACGGGTAATAGTTGTCAGAACCCCCAGTGGAATCCCACCGACAATTGCAAAAAATAGGGACATTACCACCATATATAATGTTTCCAGAGAACCGCTGATCATCAAATCATTATAGCGGGCCAGCTTTTCAACTAAATCAAACATTGCTCAACACCTCCACTCTGAGGCCTTGACTCTGAAGGTAATCAATACTCTCCTTAATATTTACCGGTTGTCCTTCTAAGTCTAAAACCAGGGTACCGAAGGGTACTCCCTGAAGTTCATCAATATTGCCGTATAATATATTGGCATTAACAGAATAATGTCTTACCAGATAAGAGATAAAAGGCTCATGAGTTTTTTCGCCTATAAAGGAAATGCGGATTAATTCTCCAGGGCGCTCTGCCTTAATATACTTTACTATTCTTTCCGGCAGATTGAAATCGATTACCGAATTTATAAATTTTTTGGTCAGATTTTTTTGCGGACTGGAAAAGATATCAATAATTGAACCTTCTTCTATTATTTTTCCGTCTTCTAAAACAGCAACCTTATCACAGATATCTTTGATAACTTCCATCTCATGGGTGATTAAGATAATAGTCAAATTCATTTTGTCTCTAATTCTGCCCAACAATTCCAGTACAGACTTTGTGCTTTCCGGGTCTAAAGAAGAAGTTGCCTCATCAGAAAGCAGTAAATCCGGATCATTTGCCAGAGCTCTGGCTATACCTACCCGCTGTTTTTGACCACCAGAAAGCTGAGATGGATAATGATCGGCTCTGTCAGACAGTCCCACTAAATCTATTAATTCTTTAGCTTTTTTACGTCTTTCTTTCTTTTTAACTTCAGCAATTTCTAAGGGAAAAGCAACATTTCCCAGTACAGTACGCGAAGATAAAAGATTAAAATGCTGAAAAATCATTCCAATTTTTTGTCTTGCCTCCCGTAAATTCTGGGAGCTTAATTCAGTTAAATTTGTTCCATTGATATTAATTGTTCCCGAAGTGGGCATTTCCAGTAAATTAAGCATTCGAATCAAAGTACTTTTACCGGCTCCACTTGGACCGATTATTCCAAATATTTCACCATCATTTACTTTAAGGTTAAGACCATTAATGGCTTCTACCTTACCTTGGGATGCATGATAATGTTTTGTTAAATTCTCAATTTTAATCAATAGTTATCACCCTCTAAAATTACTAAAACTGCTCTTTTAAGCAGGGAGCAGTACAATTAAAATTTTTTATGTGAATTAACCAGCAGCTTGCCCAATAGTCATAACAAGAAAAACTTTGAACAAATACCCTATCTACTCAAGTACATTAAAGTACTTGATTTACAGTACAAATTTTACACATCATCTCCGTCCCAAAAGCAAAGGCAGTAAAAATACAATGCAGGCAAAAAGAAAAGATACGCCTCCCCAGAAGGCAAACAAATCGTCATTTTCCAGACTGGACAAAATAAAAAACACTGCTGAAATAATAAAAACAAACCAGCCGATTATGTATATTCTTTCGTTATTCATCTCCACCAACGACAAAATTGATTTCGTAAACCATGCCAGCTAATTGCCTAAGAACAAAAAAACCATAATCATCTTGAAAATGCTAACAATCTATTGATAACATCTTCAGCAAAATAATATTCATATTCCGGTGAAGTCAGAAAATCTACTATACGGTTAAAACAGTCACCAACTGTCACCAACTGTTTTTCCACATAACCGTTTCGATATCCCATAGCCAGTCCAATGTTGGACAAAAGTGCATTGCATAAGCATTTACTATTTTTGGCTCTTTCCGGATCGCCACCTTTTGCAACAAAAGCTTCCACAGGCTCAGCCGGACACCGGTATCCGATAGAACCGTCTTCTTTTTTAAAAAGTTGACGGAGATAGCCCAAATTGCAATTGCGAGGTCTTTTTATATATTCGGCGAATTCCGACAGTGTCCCTTTAAGCTCAAGTACCTTAAAAGGAAAACCTGTCGGGGACGCCCCAGGATCAGTGAAAACCTTCCCTTTCATTTTCTTAGCCAGATCAATGGCTTTTCTCTTGATGTCTTCGGTAAAACCGGATTCTCTGCAAAAAGCAAAAGGAGTACCCACCTGCACCCCTGCAGCACCCAAGTCCAGTGCATTCTTAACCTGTTCCGGTGTGCCATATCCGCCTGCCAGCCAGAATGGGAGTCCAAGGGATTTAAGTTTACTGGTATCAACAAAATCCTTAGGCCCGTAAACAGGTTCACCAAGCTCATTAAATGTCCCTCTTAGTCTGGGAGGTGCATTATGTCCACCGGCACTCGGATATTCTACAACAAATCCGTCCACTTTCCCTGTAGCCTTCTTGGCCATAGTCATCGCAAGTGTATTGGAAGAAACAATTGCAAGAAAATAAGGTCTTTTAATAGGAGTATTTGAAACATTTATAAAATCCGAAGGTTCAAGTTCCATTTTATAGTCATCATCCGGATCCGCACCTTCGACATTTAAACGAAGGTATGCCTTGCTGTGCTCTGCCAGTTTGTCAATGACTCCGGGAATTTCCCTCGGTATCCCGGCACCTACTATCACATAATCCACACCGGCAAGCATAGCACCGTAAATCACATAAAGATTCGGCATCCGGATTTTTTCCATCACATTGATTCCCACAATACCATCATGTCCCTCTTTTGCCAGAAAGACCTCCACATAACTGGAAAGTATCGACATTGCTTTCAGTTCCCAGCTTGCATCGATGGTATACATAGGAATGTATTTATATCTGTTATCTTTTATTCCGCCTTCCACAAAATATTTATCCATAACATATTTTACAATATCCTGATTGGGAAACGACTCCATAGCTCTGCGAATGTCACCCCCAGGATCTCCATTCTGAAGGCGCCTTGTAAAAATTGCATCCTGAGCTGTACAGGATACCACTCCCAAATATCCCAGCTTTGAAACGGCTTTTGCAAGTCTCCAATTGGATACACCTGCACCCATGCCGCCTTGAATTATTATTGGATGTATCATGATTACTCCTTGAAATTTATCTTCTTAAAAATAATCATGTTTTTCAATATAGTCAACCTACGATTCTTTAAAAAATGAAAATCTACCATAAACTTTTCAACAAGTACCCCACCTACCCGAACGCTTCGATTAAGACATTTGAATGATGAGTTCCTGTCCGAAAATTATGAGACCCTGAATCAAGTGATTGCCTACGGATAGCACCAGTCTGAAAGACTGGTAAATATGTGGCTAAACATCCAATTTATCTTCGCTATGCTCAAATGCTACAGGGTGACAGCTATAGTAAATCACTGATAAATTGTCATGCTACAGCATGACCAAATAGAGTTATTCAAAGGTCTTAAGAATGCATTGTTCAAAGGTCTTAGGTATAAAAAAAGGGGCTGAGTCAGCCCCTTCATATAAATTTACTGATTGCTACCTTCAGGTTTGTCTTTGTCAAAAGCGATAAACCTGCTTCCTCTTGCGGAAATAACTTTGATAGCCACAGTTTCACCCGGTTTTATATTGGTGTACACATCATAAAACTCACCTGCATTTTCAATCTGTTTTCTGTTGACCCAGACAATAACATTACCAGGCCTTAGCCCTGCCTCGAAAGCATTGCTCATTCTGTTAACGTCTTTAACCTTAACCCCACCTGGAATTCCAAGTTTATCCGCGTCATCTTTACTGAGGGTGGAAACAGTTATATTAGAATCCGGAGATTTGGTATCTTTAGACGCTACTTTTTGAGTTTCTCTCTCTCCAAGCTTCACTTCAATATTTATTTTTTCCCCGTTTCTGAAAATTTTAAGATTTACCACTTCTCCCGGGGATTTTTTACCGATATAATTCACCAGTTCTTTGCTGTCTTCTATCTTTTCCCCGTCAACTGCTAAAATTATATCGCCGGCCTTTACACCACCTTTGCTGGCAGGATCGCCTTTTATAACATCCGCTACCAGAGCCCCAGTAGCCTTTTCCAGTCCGAATGTTTCCGCCAGTTTTTCATTTATAGGCTGAAGAGACACACCAAGCCAACCGCGTTTTACTTCGCCTGATTTCAGGTCTGGCAATAACTCTTTAAGCATATTTACCGGAATGGCAAACCCAAGTCCCTGACCGGAAGGAATTATTGCTGTATTGATACCGACAACTTCACCATCCATGTTTACAAGCGGTCCGCCGCTATTTCCCGGATTAATTGATGCATCAGTCTGCATAAAATTGTCATACGGACCTTCACCTAAAACACGCCCCTTTGCACTCACTATACCTGCTGTAACGGTGGACTCAAGACCGAACGGATTGCCTACAGCTACAACCCAGTCTCCCACATTGGCTTTCTCGGAATCACCAAGATTCAGAGGATGCAGTGTCTCATTCTCAGGATCAATTTTCAACAAAGCCAAATCCGTCAAGGGATCGGTACCCACAACTTCTGCACTGAATTCTTTTTCATCGGGAAGCTTTACAATAATTTCATCGGCATTTTCCACCACATGATTATTGGTAACAATCAATCCTTCATTATCGATTACAAATCCTGAGCCGAGAGACTTGGAGCGGAAACGTCTCCTGTGCTCAGGAATATCCGGCATTTTTTCACCAAAGAATTTCTTGAAAAATTCATCGTTGAAAAAATCTGACATCCCTTTTTGTTCTACAACCTTAGTAGTGCTTATATTCACAACCCCTTTTCTCACCTTTCCGGCAACTTCCGAAAAGGAATCCGGGGCACCGAACGCATGCAGCATGGAGATACCGGCAAACAAGAATATCCATACCATCAAAAATTTACTCATTACTTTCATGTTCTTCCTCCTTATTATTAATATATGTAATCACATCCTTCATAATTTTAAAGGGAACAGAACCTACAACTGTATAGGTATGTCCTGCCAGGCTTTTTCTATAAACATAATTACCCATTATCACTTTCTTACTGACTTTTTTTACCTCAACATTTTTATCCACAAATACGGAAAATTTGTTCAATCCGTCACTAAAGATCAAATGCTTTGTATTTTTATCAATTCTTTTGCAACCGTAAAGCTCAAACCCTCTGAAATTAAGTGATCTGTCACAACCTGAGCTTTTATGTAAAGCAGGCGGAGGCCCAGGTTCTACTTTGGGCAGTTCATCAACATAACCGTAAGAGAGCATCAATTTATTATTCAAATTATAAACCTCTTTTCTGACCACAATGTTGTCATTAGTTACCCATATCACATGTTTAAACCGATCAGAAAAAGTGGGATTAAGTTCATAAAGAAGTAACTTTTTATTAAAAAGTGATACCCCTCGTTCTATGCTGACCTGATAATAGTTTTTATCCACTGAGGAAATATCAAAATAGTTTTCTCTGATTTTCTGAATGATAAAATGGGTTTGAATTTCGGTATTTTTAAGACTTTTTAAGATAAATGATGAATAAGATGAATTATCAACGGCAATCTTGAAAAAAAAACCGGCATTGGCGGAAGAATATATAAGAAGTAAAAAGGCTAAAACAAAATATTTCATTTGGGAAAATTTACTGAGGTAAGTTCAAACGATCTCTGCTGTTCGGGGGAGGATTTATCCATATGCTCATACACGAACTTTTCCAGGTTGTCAGAATTATCTTTTTTTGCAAAATAATCGACCCTGGAAAGAGCGGAAAGTGTTATCATAGATGAAAAAATTAATACAACTGCCACACCGGCTATCATTTTTGATTTTTGAACTGTTTTAAACTTCCCTTTCTTTTTTTTATTCTTTTCCTCAATTTTAGACATTATGTTGCGTGAAAAATCTACGTTATATGTGCCGCTGTAACTGTCTTTGATATAAGACTTAAGCATTGATTCATTTTTAAGGGCAGTTTTACATGCAGGGCATGTGCCGAGATGCTCAAATAACTCATCTTCATACACACTGCTCAATTCATCATCAACATAGAGTGATATAAGTTTACGATACTTTTGACATTTCATTAACAAACCCTTGGTTTATAAGTCTTTGCTTAATATATTGTCTTGCATTAAAAAGCCTTGACCTGACAGTCCCCACAGGAATTTCCAGCATTTCCGCTATTTCTTCATAACTCATATCCTCAACTTCCCTGAGAATGATAACAACCCTGAGTTTTGCGGGAAGCGCGTCCACAAAATTCCTGACGTACCTTTTCAGCTCATCATTCAGCAAATCCTCTTCAGGCGTTACTCCGTCTGTTATTCTGTCAAAAAAATCATCGCCTTTGTCTTCATCATCATTTTTGGAAAAGACATCCACCATACGTTTATTTTTTTCAAAAGTCAGAAACGCACAGTTTATAGCAATCCTTTTCAGCCAGGGGTAAAATTGGTTTTTATTTCTCAGAGAATCGAGTTTTTCAAAAGATTTCATAAATGCTTCCTGCACAATATCCTGAGCAAGATCCGCATCCTTTACAATGTTTATAATTGTAGCGTATAATTTCCGCTGGTATTTTATAATCATCATTTCAAAAGAATTAGTGTCACCAGCCAGAACTTTATCTATCATCTGTGAATCATTCATCGTTTCCTCCGCCTGTATTGTTTTGACAGTTATATTTTGGTTAAGTTCATATATATTTTGCAATAATAAATGTTATTCCTCTTTTTTCAACTCATTTAATTGATTTTTTAAATCATTCAATATTCTTCTCAGTTCGGCTTCATGCCCTTTTTCCTGAGCAGCAAGATTTTCAAAAAGCTCTTTTGCCGCTTCATCTGTAGCCTTTTCAGCAGCTGATTTGTAAAACCTCATAGCCTCAATTTCTTTGGGTATGCGGAACAATACAACTTCAATCATCTCTTCCAGAGATTTCTTTTTCTGCTTTTTATCCATCAGTTCCCCCACATTTTTGCTTAATAAAAACTGTATTTAACTGGGCCATGTTATTTTACCTCCGTTAAAAGCAATAAACGAAAGTATCGGTAAACATAAAAAATAACCGCCGACATATATTACTTCTAATATATAGTTCATTGAGTGTGGAGGAAGATAGTTTGACCTGATTATAATCAGTATTAAGGATATTACGATTAAAATAGCTGAAAAAACAATTTTATTTTTGAAAACATTTGTCATAGTCATTTCATAGTTCAGCCACCAGCTTATAAAACCTGAAAGAACAGTGGGAAAAATGGAAATTGTCCCTACTATCAAAGCATAGTAAGACGCGCTTTCAAAACTTATGTTCCCGGTAAAAAGGTATAAAAGAAGCATAAAAGCACCGAAATATAAAATACCCATGGGAAAATGAATAAACATGGGATGAGGATGAAATTTACCGTAAAGTCTTCTGTATTTTGACTTCTTATCCTCCTTTTGTTTCTCCTCTTCAAGGTTTCCTATAAACTTGATGTTATCCCTTTCCAGCAAACTTTCTCCATGCGGAGCCATGGAAATAAAATCGGTCATATCCTCCCCGGCTTTGTGCCTGTTCATATGGACACCGTCTTTCCATAATTTGCTGTCGGTTACATCGTAGATTTTATTATCAAATATTATATAAGCAGGCTTTCCGTTTTGGCCGTTATACTCTTTCACCTCACTGCGCTTCACTGTAACCCTCCAGGCGGTAGTAAAAAACATTTTATCTTAACAGAAATCAAATCAAACTAAAATAGTTTTTTGCTTACGAAATTTTTGATTATGTATGTCCAATTAAACAATTTAAAACCTACTCATTTAGTTCACAATAAGAAACACTTCACAAACAACAACCAATTATTATTTCTTTTAACTATTCGAAACAAAATTATCAACCTTTTAACTTGACTTTTTTTCATTTGTTTAATAAATTGAACTCATGACAATAGGCAAAAAAATACTCGACCTGAGACAAAGCAAAAAACTGACTTTAAGACAACTCAGCAAACTGTCAGGATGTTCACTGGGCTTTCTCTCCCAAATTGAACGGGACCTGGTATCCCCTACAATTTCTTCACTTAAAAAAATTGCAGACGCCTTAGAGGTTAACATGATGTTTTTTTTCGACGACCCTCATTCCAACCAAAAAGTCGTCGTCAGAAGAAACGAACGCAATAAGATGGTTAATCCGAAATCAAAAGTAACCTATGAACTTCTGAGACCTCAATTCTCCGAAACGGAGCTGGAAGCACTATATATGTATCTAAACCCAGGGGCTTTCAGCGGCAAAGAGAGCCATTCCCATATAGGTGAAGAGTTTGTTATTGTTTTAAAAGGTCAGTTGGAAATTTCTGTTGAAAGCGAAACATTCCTTCTGGATGAAGGAGATTCGGCTCTTTATAAATCTAATCATCCACACAGCTGGAAAAATCCTTCTGATGAAATAACGGAAGTTCTCTGGATAAATCATCCCCCCACATTTTAATAATTACTCAATGAGTGAACAACTGTATGAAAAAAGCAATTTTGCAGCTTTGCAATTTTTCATCAACACCATTTTCAGACAACCAAAAACATTACCCTACTTTGACAACTTGTTGCGATATAGCAGCAAATATGCAATTGTATTCAGTAATCAATAGAGGTGAATTTTGTACATCTCAAAGTATTACCACCCGTTTAAAGGCGGTATTGAACCATTTACTAAAGACTTGTACGAAGCGCAGTTGTGAAATTGAATTGGATAATATATGCTTTGATTTCAATCCTGAGCGCAATAATACTGCAAATTAATCAAAATTTTTGACTTTATAATAACTGAGTGTATATTTAGGATTCAAAAGGAGCATTATGGAAAAATCGAGAATCGTTATAACGTTAGGAGACCCTGCGGGTATTGGTCCTGAGATAACGGCAAAACTGCTAAGTCACGATTGGGTAACGGATAATTACCATATTATAATATCGGGCAACAAACATTTACTGCTAAAATGGCTTAAAAAGATACCGTCAAATATAGAAATAGTGGAAGAAGATAAATTTTCCGGTTTTAACTTTCCCACGGGTATAACGGACAAATCCGCCGGCGAAGCTTCGATACTTTACATAAAAAAAGCGGTTGAACTTATACAAGCCGGTGAAGCCGACGCTCTGTGCACCTGCCCTATCAACAAAAAATCCATTCAAATGGCAGGTTATGATTACAAAGGTCACACTGATTTCCTGGCAGAATTGACAAACAGCCCCGATTATTCGATGATGCTAATGTGTGAATATATGAAAGTGGTACTGGCAACCACCCACATTCCATTAAGAGAGGTTTCTGACAGCATAAAGCCGGATAAACTTCTTAAAACTATTAAAAATACACACAATGCCGGCAAACTGTTTGGTGTTCCCAACCCAAAAATTGCCATCTCGGGTCTGAATCCTCACAGCGGGGACGAGGGAGTTATAGGCTTTGAAGAAAAAGAAATCATTTCCCCAGCAATTGATAAAGCTAAAAAAACTTTTGGATTTAATATAGAAGGCCCCTTTGCAGCGGACAGTCTTTTTACTGGAAAAAAACTGAGCAGATACGATTTTTTCATTGCAATGTATCACGATCAGGGGCTGATACCGCTGAAAATGAAATGTTTTTCAGAAGCCGTCAATGTTACTCTGAACCTTCCGATAATCAGAACCAGTGTGGATCATGGCACAGCTTATGACATTGCAGGAAAAAATATTGCAAACGAAAACAGCCTTATTCTAGCGGTAAAAACAGCCGACAAAATGGTGAAAAATGCTAAAGTTAACAAAAATATTCAGGGATGAATTCGGTCACACAGACAAAAGTTTTGGCCAGCACTTTCTGGTGAATGGCCACTATTTAAATGAAATCGCGGAAACTCTCGGGATAGATGAAGACACAAATATAGTGGAAATAGGTCCGGGATGCGGTGCATTAACGCTCAAATTTCTTGAAAGAGGTGCACATGTTACGGCTGTGGAAATAGATAAAAAGCTTGTGGATTTTCTCGAACGCTACCTCTTTTTCCACGACAACCTTGAAATAATCAATGACGACTTTCTCAACATAGACAAATACCAGCTACCCCCCCGATTCTCTTTTGCCGGCAATCTCCCATACAATCTTTCCACAAAGATTCTTATGAAAACGACCGCTTTTCACAGCCAGATTGATAAAATGATATTTATGTTTCAAAAAGAGGTTGCTTCAAGAATTAATGCCGTTCCCAACACAAAAGATTATTCATGGATTTCCGTAATATCACAGTATTTTTTCGATATAAAAAAAATCAGGAACATCGCCGGAGGTAATTTCTGGCCGAAAACCAAAGTAAATTCAACCGTTTTACTGTTCACTCCGAGAAATAGATATTTTCAGGATAATTCCAAAGAAAAAGAATTTATTGAAATGGTAAAAAAATCTTTTGTTTCCAAGAGAAAAACCTTAAAAAACAATCTGATAAAAGATATACCCGATATAGAAAAAATTTTGGAAGAACTTTTTAATAACAAATCAATAAGAGCTGAACAAATAAGTCTCGAAGGATTTATAACACTTTATGAACGCATCTATACATAATTCATATCTTTCCGAACTTGAGTTTACCGTCTTTGATACAGAAACCACAGGCATGAGTCCCTACAAAGGGGCAAAACTCGTTGAAATCGGAGCGGTAAAGATAAGAAAGGGTCTTAGTATCGATTTGAACAGTACGTTCTCCCGTCTTATTAATCCAAAAATAAGAATCCCTTACAGTGCCTACAAAATTCACAAAATTAGCAATGAAAAAGTCATTGATGCTCCTGATATTAGTGAAGTCCTTCCCGAATTTGCAGAATTTACTGAAAACACTGTAGTGATAGCACACAATGCCAAATTTGACTTCAGATTCATAGATTATTTCATGAAAGAACATAACATGCAGTGCGGTATAGTAAACATTCTCGATACACTCTCTTTGACAAGACTCCTTTTTCCGGAAATCGGCAGATATAACTTAGACAGGCTTATAGATTATTTTAAACTTTATGAACATACCGAAGAGGCAATAAAAGGTCTTCGTCCGGACAACACTTTTGGCAATGACGAACATTACAGGCACCGAGCACTGTATGATGCTATAAACACGGCTTTTATTTTCATCAAGTGTGTGGAAAAAGTCCAACGATTGGGACTGCCCGAAAAACTCCACTCACTAATCAGATAAATAAAGCGGCCATTCCGGCCGCTTTATTTACAATTTATTCAGCTCCCACTCCAAGGTAGGTTCTGGCTTTCTCATCGTCAAACATCGTTTGAGCTTTCTGTTCAGGGATCAACAAAGATACAACAATAGCTGTGATAAAAGCAACAGACATGGACACAACAGCGGGGTTCTTCAGAGGAAAAATAGCTTCTTCGTATCCGAAAATCGAAACCCATACCGTAGGGCTCAGTACAATAAGAATTGTAGCCGTTAAACCACCGGCAATAATCGACCAAACCGCCCCGTGGGTGGAAAACCTCCTCCAGAGAATGGAAAGAAGCAGTGACGGAAAATTAGCACTTGCCGCAATTGCAAAGGCAAGCCCAACAAGAAAAGCAACATTCTGACCTTTAAAAAGGATTCCAAGTCCCACTGCCACAACACCGAAAATAATTGTAGCAATACGCGCTGATTTCACCTGTTCGGCTTCTGTTGCATCTCCTTTTTTAATTACATTCACATATATGTCGTGAGAAAGTGCTGAGGCTGCTGCAAGTGTGAGTCCTGCAACAACCGCCAGAATCGTGGCAAAAGCTACAGCCGCAATAAAACCCAAGAATGGTGTACCGCCCAAAAGCTCCGAAAGCAAGGGTGCCGCCATATTACCACCTTTGTCCACACCTGCAATGACACTCTTTTTAACCAACACAGCCGCACCGAAACCAACGATGGGTATAATAAGATAAAAATACCCGATAAATGTTGTGGCCCATGAAACAGATTTCCTTGCTTCTTTTGCATCGGGAACGGTGTAGAATCTCATAAGAATGTGCGGCAGACCCAAAAGACCAAACATAAGAGCAAGACCGAGTGAAAACGCGTCCAGACCCCCTGTTACCAATCCGCCCGGTGTAAGCATCTGCTCGCCATACATACTCTGAACTTCGCTTAAAATCATACCCGGATTAAAGTTAAACTGAGCAAGGGTCAAAAGTGTAAGAAGAGTAACGCCAAACAGCAGCAGACATGCTTTAATAATCTGTACCCATGTGGTTGCAAGCATTCCACCAAACAACACATAAAGGAGCATTACAAATCCCACAATTATTTCAGCCATTTCGTAAGGCATACCGAACATCAACTCAACAAGCTTACCTGAACCAACCATCTGTGCAATTGTGTAAAACAAGACAACAAGCAATCCGCCTATGGATGCGGCAATCCTTATAGGTCCTTTGTTGAGCCTGAAAGCAACCACATCGGTAAAAGTAAATTTACCGAGATTTCTGAGCGGCTCTGCAATAAGAAACATAAGTGCTGGCCAGCCGACAAGATAACCGACAGCATATATAAAACCATCATATCCCTGTAAAGCAACTATACCGGAAATACCTAAAAAAGACGCCGCCGACATATAATCGCCGGATAAGGCCAAACCATTTTGAAAACCCGTGATACTTCTTCCTGCAGCATAGTATTCACTGGTACTTTTTGTTTTCTTTGCTGCAAAGTAAGTGATAACCAACGTTCCAAGTACTACCAAAGCAAAAAACAGTATCGCAATCGCACTGGGCTCGCCCAACGAAGTATTTTCAAGTCCATTCATAAATTCCCCCTCCTTTAGTCAATATCCTGTTTGAGCTCTTCCACCACCTTGTCATATTTGGAATTAGCCCAGCTTACGTATATAACCGTCATCAACCACGCACTGACAATCACAACAACTCCGAAAACAATACCAACATTAAAGTTCTCTCCGATTTTCTTAGCCATAAATTCAGGATTCCATGCAATTGTCAAAACAAAACCGTAATATAAAACAAATAGAATAATAAGCATCGTAATACTTATTCCCCATCTCAGGGCTACAATTTTCTTAAACTTTTTTGAATTAATCGTTTCTTTAAGATCCATAACGCCTCCTTATTTTTTAAAAATTCCCTGAAGAAATAAGACAAAATTACAACACACCTCCTTTTCTCTTATTTTTAAAACATTATTATGTTTATACAAGAAGTTAATAAAGAGTATTTTACCTATTGTCAATGTAAAAAATATCATCGACTAATATTACCTATTGCTGTTAAAAGAAAAAAATCATTTTTATGCAGTTGCCTTGACATACTGTATACAATTTGTTAATAATTTTTAAACTAAATATGTGATTTTTTTCAATATTTTGAAATAATAGTTAACACATTTTTAGTTGTTTGAATCACTTTTTTACATTTTTATAAATAATTTATTTTGTTTTACCATTTTATAACATTTTTAAAAAATAGTTGACTTTATAAAAAAGCGAAGCCGATATCACTAAAAACAAGAGGCCACTATGAAATCTAACATCACGATTAACGTATCGAAACTGATTAACATTTTATCTGAAAATTTTCTTTTTGAACCCATAGGCGAGAGTATGCTTGAAGAAACCCTTCAGAATATAAGCCTTGTTGGTATAGAAAAAGACGAAATCCTTTTCAAACAAGGTGAAACATATCATAAAGGTGTTTATTTTATTTTGACCGGTGAAATTGATTATATCACTGACCGGAACAAACTTGCTACCTTAAGAGAAGGAGATATAATAGGGCTTACAACTTTTCTGGGCAAATCCACTTACAGTGTAACATCTACAGCCGGCGAAAATGCCGAACTTATTTATTTTCCTGAAATCAGCATATATAATTTTCTTTCACATTCTGCAGAATTCAGAAAAAAATTTTACAGAATGGTTTCAGAAAGATTGCAGCTTTTACAGAGTGAAAGCAGTTTTTCAACACTTTCTTTCAGTTATAAACCGGTTGCCAATTATATGACCTCACCCGTTATAACCATAAACACGGAAAAGACCCTTTTGGACGCAAGCAGAATAATGTCGGAAAATAAAATAGGCAGCATTATTGTCACAGGAAAAAACGATAAATTTGCCGGGTTAATTACATCCAAACATATAGTACACGAAATACTCCCCCGGTTGGAGGAAACATCGCTGAAGTCGCCTGTTAAAGATTTTCTTGAAAGCAACCCTATTACTGTACCGAAAGAGTATCCGCTGGTGGAAGTTTTGGCGGAATTGCAGGCAAGAAATAAGGACTATGCAGTTATTACAGAAGAAAATACGGCCAAGGGGATTATATCAAACAAAGATATACTAAAAATTCTCTACAGAAATGTACACATCTACAACCTTCATATAGAGCAGGCATCAACAAAGGAAGAATTAAAAAATATTTTCCGAGAGCTGGGAAGCGTTGCCGCCCACCTTTTGGAAAATACAAGGCAGAGCAGCGAAATACTTCCCGTTTTATCCGACCTTCATCTGTCTATTAAAAATAAAATATACAAAATAACTGTTGATGAATACCGAAATAATACCGGTAAAGATGCAACAGAGATCACACACTCGGTTATCATAATGGGGAGCGGTGCCAGGAAAGAAATGTTTCTCGACCCCGATCAGGATAACGGATTTATTTTTGAAGACAATATAACTAAAGAGGATAAAACAACACTTATGGAATTCGGCGAACATCTGGTAAACAATTTTGACTATGTGGGCTACAGGAAATGTCCGGGGAATATTATGGTGACCAATCCAGATATGTCCAAAACACTTTCCGAATGGAAAAACAGTATAACGGAAATCTTCAATAACCCTGGTAAAACGGGTTTTCTGACATCTTCCATAATCTTTGATATGGACTGTTTCTACGGCAGTGAACAGATGGTATGGGAGCTTAAAAATCTCATTTTAAAACTTATCGCGGAAAAACCCATTTTTCTGATCCAACTTCTTGAAAAGGACTCCAACCAGAGAATACCTCTATCGATTTTCGGAAAATTTCAGGTTGAGAAAGAAGGAGAACATACGAACCAACTCAACCTGAAAATGTCCGCACTGACATTTATTGTTGATGTCACAAGGGTATTCGCTTTAAGCAAGCAGCTCAATGACCTGAATACCGTAGAAAGGCTTAAACATCTGCGCAGAAAAAATATTCTCTCCGAAGAAACTGTGCAAAATGTACTTTCAGCTTATGAAACGGTCGTAGATATATTAATGAATGAACAAATCAACAAGAGCAAAAGAAATTACACTCCGGATAAATATGTGAATCCCTACAAACTTTCCCTACTCAATCAAAATAAGCTGAAGGAGGCTTTTAACACTATATCAAAATATCTGAGTACCGGAATAAAATATTACAAAGGTCATCCGTAAGTGAAATAGTGAGATGGGGAAATAGAGAAATGGTAATTGGTTATCAACCTCAACCACATCTAAAACATTTCCAAAGCTGATAAACCATCAACTATAAACTATCACCCATCACCCATAACGCTTTACGGCACTTTATACAGCTTCTTTCATATCCAGAATTTTCACAATTTTGTTTCTATAATCATTCATATTGCCCATATGCTTAATTCTGGAAGTATTCGCAAGATACTGAATTTCGGACTCATCAAGTTTGGTCTTCTCGTATCTGTTTGTAAAAGTTAGCGTTCTTTCACTCCAGGGCTCAAAAGAACCTACACTGACCAGAAAAAAATGCTCCGCATCCATCAGAGCTCTTGTAAGCACAACGAATTTATCCATCTGCAAAGTATTGTCCCTTACCTTAAAAATATCGCCTACTGCATAAGTTCTACTCATAATCAATTACCTCCTTACGTTCTTTATTCTGTAAATTAGAACATACTCAGGCAATGTCAACAGCTAATTTACTTTTTTAACACAAATAAAACTATCTGCATATATCAACATGTTGCGGCTCTTTTTCAGCAACTGAAGCGAATACATATGAACCACATAATAGATCAGTCATGTAAATTTCATATTTCACATATTTCCCCAGCAGATCAAAGGGAATGAAAATATCACCTTCCTCGTATTTTTTCGGATTCAGGTATTCCCCGATACTGTTGTAGACCGGCCATGTTGTACCTATGATAATCCCTTCAAAATGCTCATCCTTAATCAATTTCTCTGAAGGTGCATATTTCAGTGCATGTATAATATCAGGAACTTTTTTTCTAAAGACCTCATAAGCCCGCCGGTTGATTGACTTATACCTCCCGCTGCTTACAGGTTTTTCATGAGGACTTACAACGTAAAACCAGAAATCTCCTGGCTCATTATTACACAGATCACCGCATCTCTGCCCGGATGTAAACCCCAGCCCCGGCTGCTGCAGAGGGATATTTCTCTGGTTAATTTCTTTATAAGCGCTGTACAGGGAATCTATATATTTTGACTTCATCTGTCTACCGTGCTCATTTTCCGGATTAAAAACATACGAGGAGAAATTGTCATAAGGTTTTGCACATCCTGTGAACAACAGGACAGATATGCCGAACAGGAAAATAATTTTTCTCATAATCCTCACACTTTAAGAAAATTTTTGATGCAGTCCAGTATTTCCGATGGATCATCTATTAATTTTATTATATCAAGATCACTTTCACTTATAAAATTGTTCCCCACCATCTTATCTTCAAGCCAGTTAATCATTCCGCTCCAGTAATCCTTTTCAACAAGTATAAGAGGAAAAGGAAGTATTTTACGTGTCTGAATCAGTGTCATTGCTTCAAAAAGCTCATCCATTGTACCGAAACCGCCGGGAAAAATAACAAAGGCACTGGCATATTTTACCAGCATAACTTTTCTTACAAAAAAATAGTTAAACGTAATTACCTTTTTGGCATACGGATTGGGTTTTTGTTCAAAAGGAAGCTCAATATTGACCCCTATCGACTGGCCGCCTGATTCCGTTGATCCACGGTTAGCCGCCTCCATCACTCCCGGGCCGCCACCGGTCAAGACTGTGATACTGTTATCGGCAAGCATTTTTCCAATTAACCTTGCTTTTTTGTAATCGTTATGATCCTCTTTAACTCTTGCAGAGCCGAATACACTTACTGCCGGCTCAATGTCACTGAGATTTTCAAACCCCTCAACAAATTCCGACAAAATCTTAAACATCCGCCAGGTATCTCCGACTTTTATATCATCGATTAAGTACTGTTCTTTCTTTATGTTATTATTATTCATTTATTCCCCTTCTAATCTTTTCTGTAAAGAGCTTTGAATAAGTACCCCGCCTAACCTCCCCTAAATTAGGCGAGGGATTGGGGGCTTGCCCTGTTGAATGCTGTAAGCAAATGGCTTAGCCATTTATTCAACTAGGGTGGTAAAATTTATAATAGTTTAATTATACAAAACTCCTGTAACAGTAAAATATCTGTAAATCACAAAAAATCCATAATATTCTTAAAAAGTTACAAAAACTTTACTTTTTGTCAAATTAGCTTGACAACCTCCCAAAATTTGCACATTAAATGCTAACCGCACTCACAACTTTATAAACTTCCTCTATCATCTCAACCCGATCTATTCCCTCGACCTCAACCTCAACCTTAACCTTTACCTCTACTTCCCCGCTTCGAAATTCACATTAGCAAGTCCTGGAACCCGAATACCGTCACGGAAACCTCTGAAAGAGGGCAAAAAGTTTTCTGGATACAACAAAACACCGATGCTGACACTTTTATTTTCCATCATCGATGTTGAGGAAACAGCTGTAACAGGAATAAATATAATTATGAATATATAAATAAACTTAAAAATCTTCATGGACAAAATTATAACATTCTACAGTATAAATCAATTGTGTAAATATAAGTGATAGTGAAAGTGAGTGTGATAGTGAAAGTGAGTGTGGAAGAATGACGGCAAAATACCGTCATTCTTCCGATATTATTTAAAAAGATCGGTGCTCAGATATCTTTCTCCGGTATCACAGACGATAAACACAATATTTTTATCCCTGAATTCATCAAGTTGTGCAAGTCTGTATGCGGCTGCAAAATTTGCACCACTGGAAATACCCGAAATAATTCCTTCTCTTTTAAACATTTCCTTTGAAAAATCGATAGCCTCTTCATTTTCAATCATTTCCACTCTGTCAATCACTGACAAATCGAGGTTCTTCGGAATAAACCCGGCTCCGATCCCCTGAATTTTATGAGGTGCCGGTGTGAAACTTTCATTATTGATATGTCTTGTTATAACAGGGCTTTTTGATGGCTCAACAGCCACAGAGATCAATGGGCGGGATAATACACTCTTCAGGAACCTGGAAACTCCTGTAATGGTGCCACCTGTACCGACGCCTGCAACAAAAACGTCCACTCCGCCATTCAAATCATGATAGATTTCGGGACCGGTTGTTGCTTCATGAATTTTAGGATTGGCTGGGTTGTCAAACTGACCCGGTATAAAAAACCTATCCGGGTGTTCTTTTGCCATTTCATTCACTTTGTCAATTGCACCTTTCATCCCCTTTTCTGCAGGTGTAAGCACAACTTCTGCACCAAGCATCTGCATCATCGATCTTCTCTCAATACTCATAGATTCAGGCATTGCAAGGGAAACCTGAAATCCCATGGAAGCTCCCACCATTGCCAGAGCAATCCCCGTATTGCCGCTTGTGGGCTCGATAATCGTCATACCTTCTTTTAACACGCCCCGTTCCACGGCATCTTTAAGCATAGAGTAAGCTATTCTGTCTTTAATAGAAAAGGCAGGATTTCTGCTTTCCATCTTGGCAAACAATCTACCCTTAAGATCTTTGTTAAAATGGGACAGTTCAACTATCGGGGTTGCGCCTATACTGTTGTAATAATTTTTAAAAAAGTTTCTCATAATACGCCTCCTGGCTGTCAGATATTATTTAGAGCCTGATCAAGATCCTGCATTATATCATCAACATGCTCTATACCAACGGAAAGTCTTATAAAATCATCACTAACTCCCGATTTTTCACGCTCTTCAGAGCTGAGTTGTTGATGAGTGGTACTTGCAGGATGAATCACAAGCGTTCTCGCATCACCTATATTTGCCAGATGAGATATCATCTTGACTGATTCTATAAATTTAGCTCCGGCTTCAAAACCACCCTTGACACCAAAACCTATTATACCGCCGTAATTACCTTTCAGCAGTTTTTTAGCTGTTTCATGATTCCTGTGAGATTTAAGTCCCGGATAATTCACCCAGTTAACCTTCGGATGTTTCTCAAGAAATTCCGCAATTTTTTGTGCATTCTCACAGTGCTGTTTAATTCTGAGAGGAAGTGTTTCCAGCCCCTCGATAATCATGAACGCATTAAAAGGGGAAATACACGCCCCCATATCCCTCAGAAGTTGGAGCCTCATTTTGAGAATAAATGCAATTCCTCTAACAACGGCATTTTTATGGTTCCCGAAAGTTTCCCAGTATTTAACACCGTGATAAGAAGGATCGGGCTCAGTCAGCCCGGGAAATTTGCCGTTGTCCCAGTTAAAATCACCTTTTTCCACAACAGCGCCGCCGACACTTGTTCCGTTGCCGGAAGCATACTTGGTAAGAGAATAAACAACGATATCCGCTCCATGGTCAAACGGGTTAAAAATATACGGGGTTACAGTGTTGTCGATAATCAGCGGGACCCCAAGATTATGCGCATATTCGGCAATTTTGGGAATATCGTCAACATTGTTGCCGGGATTGCCTATAGATTCCGTATAGAATGCTTTCGTATTCTCATCGGCGGCATTTTTAAAATTATCCGGATCGGAAGGGTCCACAAATCTCACTTCAATTCCCATTTTTTTAAGCGTGTATTTATAAAGTGTCGTAGTGCCTCCATAGAGGTAAGTGGAGCTGACTATATTGTCACCAGCCGAAGCAATGTTCAAAACACTGTAGGTGATTGCTGCCTGACCGGAGGAAACCGCCAGAGCCCCTGTACCTCCGTGTAACGCAGCAAGCCTTTTTTCCAGAACATCCTGTGTCGGATTCATCATACGTGAATAAATATTTCCGAACTCCTTCAGGTCGAAAAGATTGGCTGCATGCTCAACAGAGTTAAACACATAAGACGTGGTCTGATAAATCGGAACCGCCCTTGCACCTGTGGAATCGGGTTCATACCCGTGATGCAAAAGTAAACTTTCAATATTTTTCATTCTTGCCTCCCAAAAAGTAGATTATTTAAGACATTGCCCCAAAAATGCATACTTATTTTTAAAATACATGATTAAAAACATAAAGCAACATCCGTCTTTATGACTGTATAATACACAGGATAATAATATTGTCAATAAAAAACATGATATTTATGATATTTATTCAGATTTTTGTAAATAGCTGAGTGAAAAAATGTTGAGTAGTTGAGTGGCGTGGGTAGTTTGAGTTGCTTTGATAATACTCAGAGGAAAAAAGAAAAAACAAAAATCAGTATGGAAATATTGATAAAGCTAAATTTTGCACCTGCCTTGTTTTTCAAAAAAGTCATTATCATTATGATTATTATTGTTTCCAGTAATATAACAGCAATTTTCAGATAATCACTTTGCAGCAATAATGCTATTGCAAAAATAAGGGCAAATAAATAGCAAAAGATCCATGCCTTCAGAATATTACAGTATTTACGATATCCCAGTTCATTAATAATTAATTTGATACCGGCATTTTTGTATTCATCCCTGTATTTTTCACTAAGGAACAGAAAATGAGGCACCTGCCAGAGATAAAAGATTGCTGCAATCAAAACGATTCTGTTCAAAGAATCGGGATTATGATAGATCCCCCACCCTATAAGCGGGGGTATAGCCCCGCACAGGGAGCCCACAAGCAGTGCATAAGAATATTTTCGTTTTAAAGGTGTATAAATGACATTGTATATCACCAAATTTATGACAAGCAAAAGCAAAACAAAATAGTGACCCGTTATCAAAGGGATAATCAGCGACAAACCAATCAGAAAAATTCCGAGAGCAAGCGCCTTAACCGGGCTGATCATGCCGGTCACAACAGGACGGTGCATAGTCCGGGGCATCAGTTTATCTGTATCCCGTTCCTGAACCTGATTAATAACAGAATTGCCAAAAGAGTGCAGAAGAACAGCGAAAATCACGGAAACTACTTTGAAATTTAAGGCTTCCCCGCTGAGATAAAATCCGAAGTATGCGGAAAAGACTACCATCAGGGAAATATTTATCCTGAAAAGCTTCAGCATGTAGCTATTTTTATTCCAAATTTTTTATATACTCAACGAGGGCGTCTAATTCTTCCTTACTCAGATCGTTATATGAAGGCATCATAGGATCAAAACCTTCAACAATATCTTTGCCGGGCTGCTGTATGGAATCCCTTAGATATTGTTCATCCACAACAATTTCAACCTTTTTACCGTCTCTTTTTACAGTCTCTTTGGATTTATACATCCCTTTAAAGGAAGGGCCTACTGTCACGCTGCCGTCTGTCGAATGGCACCCGAAACACCCTGAATCTTCAGCAACTTTTCTGCCGTTTATCTCTTTTTCTGAAACCTTTTCCCCTGCGAAAAGACTGATCATCTTCTCCAAATCTTCCTCAGATATATCATTCTTATACGAAGACATAATAGCATCGAAACCTTTTACAACCTTCCCGGATGGATTCAAAATCGATTCTCTCAAATAATCTTTATCAGCTGTCACCGTTTTCTCTTTACCGTTTTCAATGACTGTCACCTCTTTTTCATAAATATCTTTAAGCGTCGGTCCCACCAGCACAGTTCCATCGAGTGAATGACAATCCGTACAATTATATTTATTCAGTAACTTCGGCAAAGTCACAGCCGACTCTTCTTCGCTAAGTCTTTCATTTATAAATTCCTCATATTTCTCACTGCTCACAACATGAATTTTCGACATCATGCTGGAATGCCCTACCCCGCAGTATTCGGCACAATACACGTCAAACACACCTTCTTTGGAGGGATTGAACCACGTATAAGTATTCATACCGGGGACAGCATCCACCTTGATACGGTACGCAGGAGCATAAAAGCTGTGGATAACATCTTTGGAAGTAATATTCAGCTTTACCGGCTTATCAACAGGAACATACAGTTCATCAGATGAAAATCCTTCCGGATACGTGAATTTCCACGACCACATCCTTGCCTCAACATTTATATTCAAAGCGCTTTCGGGAGCAGACCGAAGTGCTGTAAAACTGTCCCAACCCACCAGAAACATGCTTATAGCTATAAGCGTGGGAATAACTGTCCACAATGTTTCCGCCAAAAGATTGCCTTTAATATCTGCAGGCTCCGGATTCCGTTTACGGTTATATTTATACAGAAAATACAACATAGTCAAAACTATGCCTATTAGAATAACAATAGAAATACCTATGATGTAATAAAAGGCGATATCAACTTTTTGAACGGAATCCAGCTGTGGATACATTACAAACTCCTGATATTTTTAATTTGTTCTGAATGCCACGTCAAAAAAAGTGAAGCCTATAAATATTGCAAGAATAACAAAAGCCAGCAAAACCATTATCTTAAATAAGCCTCCTTCATATTTTAAATGCATGAAGAAAAAAACCACAAGGGAAGCTTTAGCCGTTGCAATTAAAAGTGCAACAACCACACTGAAATAACCCAGATCAACACTTCCCGCCAGAACTGTCACACCTGTAAGTACAAAAAGTGCAATCAGCACTTTAAACAATATTTTAAACTCTACAATATGTTTTTCTTCAGCAGCATACATACTGATCTCCTACACAACAAGATAAAACAACGGAAACAGATAAATCCAGACCATGTCCACCAGATGCCAGTAAAGCCCCGTATTTTCAACCGCCACAAAATCCGAACTTGTCACCTTGTTTTTAGCGACAAGTACCAAAACAACAAAGATAATAAGCGCTCCTATTAAAACATGCAGTCCGTGCAGACCTGTCATTACATAATAGAGTCCGAAGAAAATTATCTCACCTTTGGGTCTTTCAAGAAGCGCGGGGGAATCCGGATAAATGCCATGGTGTATTTTTGCTCCCCATTCAAAATACTTGTTCACAAGAAAAACACATGCCAGAATCATTGTAATTGTCAGCAGAATCATACAAAGTTTTTTATTATCTTTTTGCAAAGCGGTTATGGACAAAGCCATAGAAAAACTGCTTGTAAGAAGCACTAGTGTATTTGCTGTGCCGAAGTATACATTCAGCTCCTGGCCTGCCAAATGGAATTCATCCGGGTATCTGTGCAGATAAACACTGTAAAGCACAAAAAGACCGCCAAAAAGGATAATTTCCGTAAAAAGGAAAAGCCACATGCCGATTTTGGCGCCGGTATAATCCTTATTGGTATTGTGCGTCATCTTCTATCCCTTTATACTCGTATGGTCCCCTTGTAAGCTCGGGCTCTTCAAGAAAATTGAGTTTGGGAGGTGGACTAAGTGTTGTCCACTCAAGAGTGGCGGCATTCCAGGGGTTTTTGCCTGCAGGCTCTCCTTTTTTTATGCCTCTGTAAAGATTATAAAACATCAGAATCAGCCCGACTGCCACAATCCACGAGCCAACAGTGGAAACAACATGCCATAGCTGATATTCCGGCAGATAATCAAAATATCTCCTGGGCATTCCCATAATACCCAAAACAAGCATGGGAAAATAGAGCACATTAAAGCCTATAAAAAGTATCCCCCACGCTGTTGTGGCAACCTTTTTATTGTACATCTTCCCGTAAATTTTGGGAAACCAGTAGTGAAGACCGCCGAACATACCGAAAACAGTTCCGCCGAAAATAGTATAGTGAAAATGCCCCACCACAAAATATGTATCGTGCACATGGATATCAGTACCGGCGGATCCTACAACCAGACCGGTGAGGCCGCCTATTGAGAACAGGAAAATAAAAGCAAGAGCGTACAACAGAGGTGGTTCCAGAACTATAGAACCTTTATACAAAGTGGCTACCCAGTTAAAAACTTTTACAGCAGAAGGTATAGCCACGATAAACGTCAGAAAGGAAAAAATCATCACGGCCGTATCACTCATCCCGCTGGTAAACATGTGATGAGCCCAAACCAGTGAACCGGCAAAAGCTATAGCCAAAGATGAGAGGGCAATGGCTTTATAACCGAAGATATGTTTACGGGCAAAAACCGGTATTATTTCAGTCACAACACCCATTGCGGGCACCACCATAATATAAACAGCCGGATGCGAATATATCCAGAAAAGATGCTGATACAAAACAGGGTCACCGCCTTTGGCGGGGTCAAAAAGCCCTACACCCAAGGTTCTTTCTACAAATATTAACAGAACAGTTATCCCTAAAATAGGTGTAGCCAGCACCTGAATCCAGCCCGTTGCATAAAGTGACCAGCCAAAAAGGGGAATTTGTGTCCATTTCATGTCCGGCATACGCATTCTGTGTATCGTCGTAATAAAATTCAATCCTGTCAGTATGGAAGAAAAACCGAGGATAAAAACCCCCAAAACGGCCACATTCACATTTGTTGTGGTATATTCGCTGAAAGGCACATAAAATGTCCACCCTGTATCGGGAGCTCCCTGCCCTGTGAATAGCGATATCAGGATAAGAATAAGCCCAGTTATGTAAAGCCACCAAGAAAGCAGATTGATCCTGGGAAAAGCTACATCCTCTGCACCCAGTTGTATCGGTAAAAACAAATTGCCCAGTGAAGCCGGGATACTGGGGATAACAAACAGGAATATCATTATTACACCGTGAACTGTAAAAAAAGCATTGTATGTTTGTGCACCCACGATTGTGCTACCCGGAGCAATAAGCTCCAGTCTCATCAGAAGTCCGATTACAACACCCACAGCAAAAAGCGAAAGTACTGAATAGAGATAAAGAATACCTATGCGCTTATGATCAGTTGTAAAAATCCATGAGAAAATACCTGAGAATCTCCCGTCATCTTCCCAGAATGAGAGTGTTTTTGATTCTGAAGAATTCATCTGTCCCTCTTGCGTCTTTTTTTCTTGCCGCCAAAAGCAATAACCAGAAAAGTAATAACTATAAATACTATTATTATAGTCCCCGAAACCCTCATAACGTTAAAAACATACGTTCTCCCCTCGGGATCGTAATCAAAACAGTAGCTCAATACCCTTTTAACGGAAACCCCTACATTGCCTTTTTGGGCCTCAACAATAGCCATTGTAAGATCAAAAGGGAGCAGGCGTGTTCCGTATAAATATCGGACAATTTTACCCTCTGTGGAGATGAGAACAAGTGTCACGGGATGTATAAACATATCGCTATTAGGTCTTTTCTTAAAGTTAAAGCCGATGGTATTCATAAGTTTATCAATATTTTCTTTATCACCTGTAAGAAATTTCCATGAATCTTCACCGAATTTTTCAGGCAGTGCCGCCATATAATTGTTCTTTTCATTTGCAGCTATTGCAGGTGTTTCTGTGCTGTCAAAACTTACGGACAAAACCTGATAATCCTTGCCGGGATTCAATTTAACCCGAGGAAGTATATTGGTCAGTTTACTTTGCAGTATATTACAGACATTGGTGCACTTATAGTAAACGGGAGCTATTATGGTAGGTCTTTGAGACACAAGCTTCTTAATTTCAACTTCTTCACCTTTGGAATTATAAAAATATATTCCTTCAGGTATTATATTTCCCAGTTTCTCTTCAACACCCACTTCACTCTCAGAAGGCCTTGTTTTATTGCTGCCGATATCAGCACTGAAAGCAGTTGAAGCGAGCGCTAAAAGAAATAAGACTAAAAATATTCTTTTTTTCATTAAAAATTGGATATCTCTTCAGCAAGTTTTTTAATCTGTTCATTACTCAGAGACTTAACCTGAGACTGCATGATATTCTTTTTAGAACCGCCGTATGTTCCTTCTTTATAACCATTAAGTTTTTTGATGATATCTTCTTTGCTCTGCCCTTTTAGAATGGCAGATGTACCCAGTGCATGCCTATCGCCTGTACTTCCGTGACAACCTGCGCACTTTTGCTGGAACAGAGAAGCTGAAAAAGAGGTTGATGTGACTGCTAAAATAAAAATTCCGATAATTGCTGAAACAGATATGATATTTCTCATTTTTACCCTCCGTGATTACTTGTTATAATTAAACATTAACCACGATATCAGGACTTGTCAATCAAATTTGCTTTTTGGCGTCCTCACAAAAATTTCCACATAGGCAAATTTTGACAACAACTTACTGCTATAGAGGTTTCTCACGAATAGAGTAAAACATCGGGCATTATTTATCCTGATATTTCTGTTCAAAGCTTTCTGAGATCGAAATTTGAAGAACGGTTTGCTGGCTATAGAAGCATCATGTACTTTTATAATGTATCTTTTTGAGAACTTTGGATGATCAAAAAATCAGTGAATAATAAATAAAATAACCAGCAACAATAATAACAGATAAAAGAACAGCCACTTTCCTTGCCTTCAGCATATTCAGACTCATAATCTGACCCAACAATTTATTTCTTACAGGAACATTATAATTCTGAATATAGTAAAGCATAAAACTGATCCCTATCACATTGGAAAAAATTCCCATAACCAAAAATGGCACTTCATACTTCGTGAAAAATATCGAAACGCCTGAAACCGCCATAATAGGTACCAGGTTAGCAATATAATGGGTACAGCACAAAGCCATAGTGCCGGAAGAAACACTTCCCGTCGCTACTAAAGCTGAAGCTGGAGCATTATTTTCTTTCAAACTCTTTCTCATAAAAGAAAAAAGCCCCACCTGTAATCCGAAACCTGCTATTATAGGTAAATAAAAATACCATCTGAATGCAAATCTTTCCAAAGCAGCGTCAAACGAATTCAGTAAAGTTAACAAAATAAGGAACAAGGATAATAATATGATAAAAGATGCAACCCCTATCCAAAAAGGGGTTAAGATTTTTTTAATTCCCTTAAAAGAAGTCATTAAAGAGTCCACTCATAAATTCTTTTATTATCATTATCTTTGATAAACAGTTCCATTTTATTAATTTCTTTTTCATAGCCGGCAAAAATAATTTTACCATACCTATGATGGCCACCGGGAGCCGAACCTTTCCATTTGATAGGCTTCATAACTTTTTCGTTATTTATGACAAGCTCCGATATTTGACTCATATCAAAATCCAATGATCCGGAATGCGTGTTTATAGCTATTTCAAAAACTATCTCCGAAGAAGAGAGATTAACAGGTTTAGCAACAATTGAAATACCGTCGATCTTGTTTACTATAGAATTCAAACTACCTGTTATATTCTTTGTGTTTTCTTTAGCATGAGTATAGCTGTATAGTAATGATATTAAAAAAAATACTAACAATACACCGGAAAAGATTTTTTTAAATTTTTTCATAATTCACCCCTTTTTTCATGTTTTATACCTGTTGCTATATCAACAAATATGCCAATAATTGAAGGGATGCTAAAAAAGCGGTATTTACTTGATAAGATTGAGATAATACGAACAAAATTAAATATGTAAATTAAATTATTGAGCATCTTTTGCACACCAATTTAGAATATTATCCATCTTATTAGGTGGAACTGAGCCAATATATGCATATTTTTGAAAAACCGGGAAAAAAGCAAGGAAAGACCCTTGAATAATGTGCTTTTTTATATTTTAGAAAGCGGGCGCTATCGATGAAATAGTTAGATGGTGAGGTAGTGAAATAAGGAGGTAGGTCCAACATTCAATGTTGGTGGATCCATTTTATATCTCACGACCTCTCCATCACGCATCACGCATTACGCATTACGGAACTTACCAACGCGCCCAGACCCATCCCTTGTGCTCAATGTATATTTGTATATCTTTTTTATTTTTAACCCCAAACATTTATCAAGGTTACTTTAAATCATCTTTCAATCTTTCGTATTCATCACGGGTAATCTCACCGCGGGCATAGCGCTTGTTTAAAATATCCAGCGCATCTTCCTCATGATGCTGATTTCGGTGGTCACCACGCGACTGTTTTTTGTTTATCATGGTAACTGCAACCCAGATAATTAATCCCAGAATCACCAACAAAAAAATCCAGCCAAACCACATACCGTTCATCATAATATTTACTCCCTTTAAAATTCATAACCGTTCAATTACTGACCTTAACTTTCCCTGGATTGTTTGAGCCACTTCGCCCAATTGGGAATTATCGATGGCCTGCATGCTCGCCACCGGATCCACAGCGGCAATCTCAACCTTGCCATCATCGGTCTCCTGCACAATCACATTGCAGGGGAGCATAGTTCCTACTTTATCTTCCGTTTGAAAAGCTTTATAAGCGAATGACGGATTACAGGCGCCAAGAATTTTGTAGTTGCGAAAATCCACATCCAGTTTCTTTTTCAAAGTTTCTTTAACATCGATTTCGGTTAGAATACCGAAACCTTCCTCCTTAAGCCCGATAATTACTTTTTCGATAGCCTCTTCAAAACCCCCATCAAACGTTTTTGAAAAATAGTAGCTCATGATTTGCTCTCCTTACAAATTATTTTTTAACCTTCAGGATTCGGGCGTTAATCGCTACGATTATGGTACTAAGCGACATCAGTACAGCGCCCATAGCCGGATTCAATATGATTCCGTAAACAGAGAGTGCTCCGGCCGCCAGCGGAATTGCAAAAGCGTTGTAACCGGTAGCCCAGATCAGATTCTGTACCATTTTGCGATAGGTGGCTTTAGCCAGAGCAATAATATCCACCGCATCTTCGGGATTGCTGCGCACCAAAACAATATCGGCGGTCTCTACCGCAACATCGGTTCCGGCACCGATAGCTATGCCCACATCAGCCTGCGCCAGTGCAGGGGCGTCATTTACACCGTCACCGGTCATGGCCACAATCAGACCCCTGGACTGCACTTCCTTCACTTTATCCGCTTTCTCATTAGGGAGTACTTCTGCAAAATAATCATCCAGGCCCAATTCTTTTGCCACGTATTCCGCCACCTGCCTGTTATCTCCTGTCAGCATCATCGTTTGTATGCCCATTTCTTTTAATCGGGTAATCGCTTTTTTGGACTCGGGACGAATAATATCCGCCAATGCAATGGCGCCCTGCAATTCTCCGTCCACAAGCACAAACACCACTGTCTTGCCTTGTACATTTAATTCGTCGATCTTGCCGTTTTGTTGAAACTCAATATTGTTCTCCCGCAGATAGCCGGGGCTGACCACCATCACTTCTTTGCCTTCCACTTTACCTTGAGCGCCTTTGCCGGGAATAGATTTAAAATCGGTCACTTTTATTAATTTTTCTACCGAATTCATAATGCCTTTTGCAATGGGATGTTCGGAATTTTGCTCCACGGCTGCGGCATAAGCCAGCAGTTTTGACTCTTCCAATTTGTCGTCCAAAATCACTGTGTCCGTCACCCCAAATTTACCTTCAGTGAGCGTGCCGGTTTTATCAAAAATAATCGCCTGCAGATTGCGGGACGCTTCAAACGCCGCCCGGTCGCGAATCAACAAACCGTTGCGGGCGGATATAGCTGTGGATACCGCCACCACCAGCGGAATAGCAAGTCCCAGGGCATGTGGACAGGTAATAACCATCACTGTTACTGTGCGCTCCAGAGCAAAGGCAAAATCCTGATGTACTATCGCCAGCCAGACAAACATGGTAACCGCCCCGGAAACGATTGCAATAATGGTTAACCAGAATGCCGCCCGATTTGCCAAATCCTGAGTTTTGGATTTGCTCTCCTGAGCCTGCTGCACCAAATCAATCACCTGTGAAAGAAATGAATCCTTGCCGGTTTTTTCCACAGATATGGTGATCGAACCTTCCCCGTTAATAGAACCGCCTATCACCTTGGCTTCCTCTTTTTTGGATACCGGTTTAGATTCCCCGGTAATCATCGCTTCGTTCACGGAAGTTTTGCCTTCAACAACTTTGCCGTCGGCAGGAACCTTTTCTCCGGGTTTTATGAGTACACGGTCGCCGGTGCTCAGTTGATCCAGCGGTACATCCTGTACGCTGCCATCTTTCATCAGCTTATGAGCCTCTGAGGGCATTAACTTTGCTAGTTCTTCCAGTGCGCGGGAAGCACCCATTACCGATTTCATTTCGATCCAGTGCCCCAGCAGCATGATGTCGATCAGTGTAGCCAGCTCCCAGAAGAAGATCTTGCCGGACACACCGAACACCACCACACTGCTGTAGAAATAAGCCACCGATATTGCCAGGGCAATCAGGGTCATCATCCCTGGGTTCTTTTTACTCAGCTCATCATACAGACCCTTCAAAAACGGCCAGCCGCCGTAGAAAAAAACAATCGTGGAAAACAGGAAACTGATGAACAAATCACCCGTAAAACTTAAACTTTCTCTCAGTCCCAGAAAATTCTGTATCATCGGAGACAGGATTATAATCGGTACTGTCAGCGCCAGGGAAATCCAGAAACGTTTGCGGAAATCGGCAACCATATGGGCATGATGATTTCCATGATCGTCGCCGTGTCCATCATGTTTGCCATGCTGATGGTGCTTCCCCTTGTCAGAATGAACATCTTTATGGCTGTGTTCGTTTTGGTTATGTTGATCAGACATTCTATACCTCCTCATTCATATATAATATTGTATATAAAAGCTTTTTTTTCAACTGCTTTATCAGATTAAACTTACATAAGACTTATCATAATATTCGGAAAGGGGATTTTACTTGTCAGCTAATGAGTGCCCGGCACAGAACGGAAGCATAGTCCCTCCCAAAAAACGACGATTTTTAAATCATATTCCTTATATCAGCAGGACTAAAGTCCTGCCTCCGATTTTTTTATTTGATGGTAAATTTATCCATAAGATTTTATGAAATTAAGGGCAGACGGGATACAAAGCCCCGCCAGCCACTGAGTTATAAATTGAAATTACTTGATTTGATTCAGGTACTCGCTGATTTTCTGTCTGTTAAACCCGTCAATCCTTTTACCGTTAACAAAAATTGCCGGTGTCCCGCTTATATTCAGGCTCTTTCCTTTATTTATATTCCATTCAAGATTTTCTGCAGCCTCTTTGCTGGCTACGATTTTCTTAAACTGTTTGTTGTTCTTAGTTTTTTTAGCAAAATAATCGATAATATCTTCGTCATTCAAATTTTTGTAATCCCCTTTTCCAACATAACGGAATATTTCATCCATTAAATCATATCCCATTTCTGCAGCTGCGTAATGAATTCTGGCAAAAACTTTTGATCTTTTGTGCATCCGCAAGGGATAATTCAGCACATAAAACGCATAATTTTCTTCAGGTATATTTTTCAGGATATTATTCATAAAAAAGTGAGCCTTTCTGCAATACGGGCACTCAAAATCATCAGCCACAACGATTATATTTTCAGCTCCTTTCGTACCTTTGGTGAAAACCATCTTCTCCAGTTCTGCAGCAGTAAAATTAACCTTCGAAATCTCTGTTTTGTAAGTCTCCAGAATTTTTTTACCGCTCACCATATCAATAGCTTCCGGATAAATATAATTACCATCCGATAAAACATACTGCTCTAATTCTCTTTTCAGGTTCTTTCCGGTAATCCTTAGTTTTACAAGGTATACATCCGATTTTTCTAATTTTTTTATAACCTTAACCTCGACATTGGGATTTTTTACGCCGTTATTTTTGAAATTACGCGCGACTTTGTCCGCAATGTCCTCCTTAATACCTGCCGTTGCAGCGTAAACTGCTACACCAAAAACAATTACCAATGTTGCTAAAATAACTTTTTTCATACTATCTCTCCTTAAATATTTTTTATTAATTTAACCGGATCTGTTTTAATCCAGTTTTTCGTCTGAGCTAAAACAGCCGATACCACAACCACTATCATCACCCCAAAAGTATAAAAAGCGGATGCCGGCATTGCAAAATCGACTTCGATAAAATGCTCGGTAATAATGAACGAACCCGCTGCAGACAGCAAAAATCCAAAAAGTATAGCTGCCACTGTGACCATAAGATTTTCGGCAGCAACGATCAAAATTATTTTTTTCATTCTGAAACCGACAGCACTCATTATTCCCGCTTCAACCTTCTGATTTTTTATATTATTCAGCATGTAATTAAAGACTATAAAAACCACCGAAACAAATATTATCATTGTAAATATTGTGTAAAAACCTCTCATGGAATTCAGAAAATTCAACCTCTGCAATTTCGCATCTTTCACATAATATGCTTCTACACCTGAAGGGAGCTGCTTTTTGAGAACGCCAAGGAATGATTCCAGCTTTTTATTCAGATAGGCTTTATATGATGCGTAGATATTGATTTCACTAACCATATTATCCATATTCAGTATATTTTGAGCTGTTTTTAAAGGCACTATTATGCTGCCCGAATATTTAGGATTTTCTTTCAGGAGTGATTCCACCTGCAATGTAAAATTTTTTATATTTATCTTATCTTTCTCATTTATATCTAATTCCTCAGCAATTCGGCTGCCCACGATGATACCGTTTTCGGATATATTCTTTTTTCCATCAGGAGAAGTAGTCATCCCGGTAATATTGATTTCTCTTCCTCTGAATGTAATATTTTTTGAAATAATATTGTTTACGGAGAAATTCTCCATACCGGCAACTTCGTCCGTAAAATTCCCGTCAAAGAATCCGCCGGTGCTGCCGGTTGTAATATTAACACCCTTGTAATTCATAACAGAGTTTCCCGCAGCAGACTTCACTTTGACAATTATTTCACTGCTTTTTACAAACTCGTTTATTTCTCTGTTCAGAGCATTTGAAACAAAAATAAGACTGGAAAGGATAAAAACAGGAAGCCCTATTACAAAAGTCAGGAAAAGTGTATTTTTTCTGTTCGATTTCATCCTTTTAAAGGCAATCATAAATTTTATCCTCTTTTATAAATACTTCATCTTTTTTTACCAATCCGTCTTCCACATGTATAACCCTGTCGGCATATCCACTCATTTTCATATCGTGAGTAACGAAAACTATCGTATGACCCTGCTCATGAAGAATTTGAAAATGTTCCATTATCACAGTAGAATTTACCGAATCCAGATTGCCTGTGGGTTCATCAGCCAGAATCAGAGGTGGCTCATTAACAATTGCCCTTGCTATTGCCGTTCTCTGCTGCTCACCGCCGGAAATTTCAGAAGGTAACTTATTCTTTTTCTCAAGCATCCCCACCGTTGACAAGGCTTTCTCAGCAAGATTTTTTTTATATTCCTTCTCTTTTTTAATAGTGGAGAGAGGCAGCAGTGTGTTTTCATAAACGGATAAAAAGGGGAGCAGGTGGAAATGCTGAAATATAAACCCTATGTAGAAAGCTCTGAAATCGGCTTTCCGCTCCTGGGAAAGTTTTGTGATATCTATACCGTCAATACTGATGTTCCCTTCATCAGGTGATAGCAATGTTCCCAAAATACTCAGCAGTGTGGTTTTACCGGAGCCTGAAGGTCCTTTAATCGCCACGAATTCCCCTTTACGCAAATTTAACGTTATATTTTTTAAAGCTTCATAAGTTACACCTTTTGATTTGTACCATTTCCTCAATCCGTCGATTTTAATAAAATCATTCATTTTACATACCTCATCATCTATTCATTTATAACCACAAGAGGATCCACACGTGCCGCTTTAAAAGCCGGAATTACAGATGAAACAACCACTATCAGATAAGAAAAAACACAGGCGATGAGCAGCTCAGAAATATTAAACGAAGCCGTTACTGAAAAGATTTGCAGATTAGACAGCCACAATTTGGCAGTGTACACAGCCAGGAGATAGCCGGCAACAGCGCCCGCCAGACCTTTGATTATATTTTCACTCAAAAGCATTTCAATTATCTGAATCTTTCTGTAACCCAAAGCCCTCAATATCCCAAACTCCTTCATCCGTTCGTTCACAAGGGATATATTTATCAAAAACAGAAGGAAGGATACTGTGACAATAATAAACCCCTCAATGACCTTCGAATACAAAGAGAACTTTTCCACAGTTGCTTGCCGTGTTTTAAGGGCATCTGAAACTTTAAAAACGCTTGCATAGGGCAGTTTATTTTGTATCTGGGAAGCTATTTGAGGCAGGGGACACGTAAAACAGTAAGCAGCCACCTCAATCAGGTTAAGCTGATACTTACTCCCGGTAAGCTGCTGTAATGTCAGCAGATTGGTAAATATCATCCTGTCATCGGCAGTCCCTGTAGACTCCAATACCGCTTTGATGTCAAACCTTTTACCCTGTACATTTACAGTGTCCCCTGTGGTTAGATTCAGTTTTTCAGCAATAGCTGCGCCCGCCACCACATCATTTACAGCCGAAGGCTTTTCCCCTCTGAGCTTCCATAATTTTTTGTTCAATTGTAATTCGTAGGGGAAATCCACTCCGACAACCGGTGCAGTATTACCATTTACATCCAGACTTTTTATTAATTTTGGAGCTATTACGGCTACGTTTTCTTTATTTTTAATGGAATTGATTTTTATAATATCATCAGCCGTCAATACTTCCCTGTTTTTATAATCAGGAGTAATGACGAGATTTGCACCGATTTCATCAAAACTTCTTGAAACCTCACTTTCCAGCTTACTGCTTATCTTGTACACTGCAAATATACTGGCAACAGCTATCAGAATGCATATTACCGACAGAAACGTTTTGAACTTTCTGACTGTAAGATTTCTTATAATGATATTTTCGAGTTTCACACTCAGATCCTTGGTTTCCATTCATAGACAATCTGCTTGTCTATATAAACATAGTTATCTTTAACCTTGTAAGGAAGACCCTCAGGGGCATATTGAGGACAACCGCCGGAAAGCCCCGTTAAATCGTTCAGATTCCATCTCGTTCCGCAGGTTTCGCATACGAGGTTATACTCCTCAATTCTGAAGCGTGTCGATCTGCAGGGCTCACACATGGCAACGGCCACAACAAGTCTGCCGGCATTGGTAATAAAAGCGGTCATTGCATTATCAGTGCCTTTTACATCTATATAAACAAGCTTATTTTTCTTAATCTTCTCCAAAGAAATTTTTATTTTATCTCCAGCAATTCCGCTCTTTATATTGGTCATACTTATCGGTGAGTTTTTATACTCAAACGTTTCATTCAATCTGTAGTCCCCTCCCTCATATCTTGAAACAATCTGGTTACTGTTTGATGACTTAACATAAAAAACCCCGATAACAGCCAATATCACAAAAAGTGTACTTGCGATAATCAGTTTATTCGGCCCCTTGTAACGGAATTTATCCTCTTCAAATTTGTTTTTTGCTTCACTTTTCTCCATTTAAAGCCTCCTTAGAAATCCGTAAATATTAAGGATACTCCCTTCATTAAGCTTTACGGATGAATTTATCAAAATAACCCTGGTTTTGCCGCTCAGGGCATAGAAATTCCTATCACCCATGTTCCCTTCAAAAACCTCCACAGAGGCATTTTTTATCCTGTATGCACTTTTGTAAAAATGAAGCTTATTTCCTAAAATGTTAATCAGCTTTATATGTCCGGATTCCTGAGCTCTGACGGAAACAATCTGTATAAAATCGCGGCCGTCGGTATATTCGGCAATGACACTGGAAGACGTCTCCACATCTGCATTTTCCATAAGTCTTGATATCTTATTTTCTGCCTCATCTCCGAGAACAAACGAATTCAGAGGCAGACCCCCCAGCTTTGCCGGGAGTGTTTTTTCCCATAGAGATAAATTCCTGTAATTAAATGCCAGCAAAAGCAGCAGAATCAGGAACACCAACAGTACTTTGTCTTCCGACTTAAACAGTGAAAATATTTTTTTCAACATTCCCTAATGCTCCGATTTAACTTCAATTTTCTTCCGCATATGCCCTTTTCAACTCATCCCTTGCAACTTTGTAAGCCTCTTCACCTATCTCACCATTTTTAAATTTTTCATCAAGCAGATGGATATCCATGATTATTTCATCTTTTTTCGTCTGACCGGCAGACTGTACAATATCACTGTCTTCTCTCTTATTTTTCAATTTCAAATACAGAAGAAATATGGCCACAGCTGTAACTACGATCAGAATAATATGAGGGTTTATTCCGGAAAAAGGGGACTGATACCAGAAGCGTATGAGCCACTGAGGATGAAAACTTACATCTGTATTCGTAACTCCTGCAGCTGCTTTGCCGGATGTTTGTACTATATAAATATTTTTTTCGGCAGACGGTATTGTGCTTCCACTCATATAAACACTGTACAATACGTCTTTCATATTCATTTCCTGTACTTTGTTAACTTCACCACCCTTTACTTCAAATCCTTCTGCAGGCACCAGAATATAGGATCTCTTGACAAGTATGTTTTTGCTGAGATCCATTAAGATTCTGTTGTTTTGGGAAGGAAAAGCGTAACTTAAAACCACCTCATTCTTGCCCGGCTGAAGATCCAGTTCCAGTTGTGCAGGATTTTCGTTTTTAATTTCTCCGGACGTATTGCCGAGCAATTTTAAATGCGTATATTTGCCCGGTGAAAACGTTAATGTTTTAGTAACCCTTTTCCCTGATTCGTTGATTACAAACAGAGCATGTGTTACTGAAACGAATCCTTTAAAACCTTCATGAACAAATATTTCTTCCTGCTTCACAAAAGTGTTTTTATCAATTTTCACTTTTTCAAATGCCCCGGCTGTAGAAAACGATAAAAATACGAAAGATGCCAGAAGCACCGTAAAAATAATCGAAAATCTATTCATATTTTTCTCCTTTTTGCAGCCGGCTCAGTTTGTACTCTATTTCCTTATCTATATCTCCGAATGTTTCTTTTTCTTCTTTCAGAAGATTTACAGCTTTCTGCCTGTATAAATTATTGAGCCTTTTATAATCTTTTTCACTTAACTTATTCATCTTGTAATCAAATTCAATTTCACCCAGTGTCTTATATACAGAACGCTTTCTCTCTTCCAGAGGCACAGTCTTATCAGACATATTGTCCAAAAAAATCAATTCATTCTTTCTGATCACCGGTAAAACCGTTAACAGAAGTGCAACAATCATCACAAACAAAAGAGCGATATATATCATATTATCTACCTCCTAATAATGCTTCTTAATTTCCTCATCCAAATAATCCTCGTACTGTTCTATTTCCTTTTCATTTATATCTGTACCGGCTTCTGTTTTTCTGCTGTTGAAAATCCAGCGGTCAAGACAGAGATAAATCACTATAAAACCGATAATTATAGCCACAAAAGGACCCGCCCAGGCGATTATATTAAATTTGCTGCTTACAGGCGGAGCTGCCATTACTTCCTCTCCGTAAACGGAAATCATCCTGCCGTATATCTCCTTTTCACTCATTCCCTTGGTCAGCATGGAAATTATATCTTTACGCATTTTCTGGGCTGTGGCATTTTCGCACGTTTTAAGGTACATTCCGCAGCCGTCTGTACACATAAGGTTGGCTTCGATCTTTTTAAACAGCGCCCTGTCCAACCTCTCAGCATAAGAAACGCTGTAAAAAAGAGAGAGCAGAAACAGAACGGTTAAAAGAATCAGAGAGCTTTTTCTCATAATATTCATGATGATACCTCTTCGTACATTTTTGGATTAAGCTGACTTCCCTTTCCCGGCCATAAGGCCAGTAAACCACCGATGGTAAGTAAAATGCTGCCAATCCACATCCATGAAACCAAAGGATTTATTTTGATCATAAAATCTGCAATTTTACCTCCGTCAAGCCAGTTTTGCAGAACAATATACAAATCTTCTTTCAGCGAAGAATGTATGGAAACTTCCGAAAAAGGTCTTTCGCTGTTGGAATAGAAAACCTTCTCCGGTCTGGCTGATGTGATAAATTTATTATTTTTGAATACGGCAAGATTTGCGTTAACAGCCGTTCCATTTTGTATCTCTGTCTTTTCCAGCCCTTTGTACAGAATTTCATAGTTACCTATTTCCGCCTTCTGACCTATTGCAAGGCGTTTATTAATCTCCTGGCTGAAAACCTGTGAACCGATTATCCCAACAGTAATTAAAATTATACCTATGTGTACTGTATAACCGCCGTAACGACGTCTGTTTTTCATAATCATAAGGATTAACGATTTTAACGGCATCTCGCCGGTTATTTTGCTTCGGGCAAACATCCCTTTTACAAACTCCTGGACAGTTGTAAAAAAGGCAAAAAAGCATATAGTAAAACCGATTGCAGCATATAGATTCTCTCCTTCCAAAAGGTAAAATATTACTCCGAAAAAACTCAGAGACAGTATTACCGGCAACAGGAAATTAACTTTGAAGTTACTTTTTGATGATTTATGCCATGCAATCAAAGGACATATACCCATTAAAAGAACCACTCCAAGCAGGATAGGAGCCATAATCTGGTTATACCAGGGAACGCTCACTGAAACCTTAACACCCCTGAGTGCTTCAGAGATTATGGGGAAGACGGTTCCGAGAAATACGGCGAAAGCTCCGCCCACAAGAAATAAGTTGTTAAAAAGGAAGCTGCTTTCTTTGGAAACATAAGATTCAAACTCCTTACCGGCAGTAAGATGACCGATACGGCTGAACATAAGTCCCAGTGAAACAACCAGCACAAGGAACATAAACATCAGGAAATAAAAGCCGAGAGGGGAATCGGAAAATGAATGAACTGATGCAAAAACCCCGCTGCGGGTTAAAAATGTACCGAACAGCGTGGCCAGGAAAGCAAAAATAATCAGTGTCACATTCCATATTTTCAGCATATTTTTTCTCTCCTGAATAATTACGGAATGTATGTAAGCGGTCAGAATAAGCCACGGGATAAACGAAGAATTTTCAACCGGATCCCATGCCCAGTATCCGCCCCAACCGAGCTCCACATATGCCCAGATACCGCCGAGAATGTTACCCAGACTTAGAAAAACCCATGCCCAAACAGCCCATTTTCTTGTATTTCTAATCCACCAGTCATCTGTTCTCTTTGTAATAAGAGCTGAGATTGCAAATGCAAAAGGCACACTTACCCCCACATATCCGAGATAGAGGGTAAGGGGATGAAAAACCATGCCGGGGTTCTGGAGCATCGGGTTAAGGCCGGAACCATCCGGCGGCGTAAAATTATAAGTTTCAAACGGATTAGCTATAAATGCCAGAAGACCCAGGAAAAAAATATTTATGATAAGAAGTACCACCGTGGCATTCGCAATATATTTATTATAAATTTTTCTGAGTTTTAAAGCTATCACTGCCGTGTAAACTGCCAAAAGAAGCTCCCATAAAAGGAGAGAGCCTTTGTTACCCGCCCAGAACGCCGTAAGCTTGTAAATAAGCGGCAGATCATCGCTGGAGTATCCGTACACGTACTTTATGTTATAAGCCCCGTCCAGAAATCCGTACCACAGCAAAACGGAAGAAAGAACCACCAGAAAAGCAAGAGAGAATACAGCCCCCCTGCCGCTGAGTATGAGGGCTGAATTTCTTCTGCTTATACCTACCGTATAAATAATTGTGGCATATATGGAAAAACCGAAAGCGAGTAAAATGCTTAACTGTCCAATAACCTCCATAAATCAACCCTCCAGATCTTTCATTAGCTGTTTATAGGTATCTTCGGAAATTTTGCCGTCCAGAAGCATTTTTCTTATTTTTTCCTTTTCCTTTTTTACCTGTTTCTTACTTTCTGTTTTTGGTGATGTTTCTGTATTTTTGGCATTAGAAGGTTTTCTTGTTATAAATATGATTACTGCAGCCATTGCCGTAAAAAACAAAGCAATTACTACTATCATTTTATTGTTTACACTTGTGGTGCTTCTCGTTTGTGCAGCTTGTGAATTGCCACCGGCGGTCTTCTGAACCGAAGGAGCGGCAGTGTTTCTTGTATATTCGACACTAACAGGTATTTCCTCAGATGCCGCCACATTTTGATAACTGACATAAAAATTTTCAAAATCTCCGTTCATTTGAGACCATTGTGATGCGGGATTCATCTGGAAATTCTCAGCACCTGTAGGTTTTTTGACTTCAATTGTTAAATCTTTAACCGGAAACGGTGCCCGGAAAATATCGGTGAATCTCCTTTGGGAAACCGTTTCATCAAAATAATCAATATAATACTCAAACATTACGGGGAATTCCTCACCCGGTGCAATTGTCCTTGAAGGGCGCCAGACGACTCGTGAATACTTACCGGAATCTTCAACGATATACCGCTGACAGAGCATACCCTTCTCTGTTTCGCAGAGCATATTTATCTTTGCTCCTTTTGGGATGTAATAAGCCAGTTTTTCGTTAAAAGGCTTACCGGTATCGTTAACAAATTTGCCGGAATAAATAATCAGCACGTCGGATTTGTCATACTCAGGCCAGATAGAATACCTCAGTTGTTTCATTGTCATGGAATCCTGAGCAAAGGCAGCGGATGCAGCCATGACGATAATTGCAGCAATAAATACTTTCTTAATCACATTCATATAATGCCTCCATCAATTTTTTCGGGATAAAGAGCAAAGGATATGCCAAAGCATAAGTTTGGCTGTTTTGTAGCATTTTATTAAATTTAAACGGCGTCAGGTGTAGAATATTATACAGGCAGGTGTGGAATATTATTCAATTTTGAGATGTTTGAACAATGTTTTTTGATTTGGCAGAAACCGGACTTTAGTGATTTTTTGAATTATTTTTTAGTGTATTTGTATATTGGTAGTAATTGGCGGTTATTTGTTGTTAAGGGAACAAAGGTAACAGGCTGTTTCAATTTTCTCAATCTCACTACTTCAACACTGAACTCAGAACTTATTGTAAAAACAATCTGGCATGTTTCTTGATTACAGACGATAAAACAATAAAAACGGAGCCGGTATGAATATTTTAAAAAACCTTATCACATTTGTTTTAATCCTCTTTCCAGTTGTTGTGCTTGCATGCGGCGGGAAAGATACGTTTTTAAATGACAGCGGAAAGATTTTAAACAGAAACATCAGCAGTTCTTTAGATTATACCGATGTAAATTTTATGCCGGAAGATGCTTTCGGCATTTTATTAAAGGCATTACAAAATTCACGCTTTAAAAATGAAGAGTTTGTCTTCAGAAAAGCCGAATACGTACACGGCAAGCTTGTCTATCAATATGAAAGCAAAAATTATTTTGAAGATGTAAATGCAAAATACCATTTCGGACCTGTTAACCAGAACAACCATAAAATACGGATTGATGTAGATGCAATAACAGGTAATGTCTATCTTGCCTCGGGATGCGGCGGGTCACCATCCCAAAAAATATATACACCCACCCGCCTTGATAAATATATAGATTTCGGGGATATCTACAAAAAACCTTTCATCCAGAATAATACCGGTTTTATTGCACTGCCGTTAAAGGAACAAATTAACATTGATGGCCGTCTCAACGAAAAAGCATGGAAAAACGCCATGGCACAATACTTTTATACAGGCAAAGGAAAAAACAGATTTTATACAGAGGTAAAATCATACTATGATAATAACTCCCTGTACTTCGGTGTTAAAACGGATTCCCCCTACTGGCTTTCCCTCCTCTTTAAAGAAGATCCCAATATGGGAATGATGTGGGAATATAAAGACGCCTTTCTTATGAAATCCGACGGCTCAATTACGGATGCTCACTTTGCTCAGAGAAAGGATGAGTCATATTTTTTAAAAAAAGATAACGAAAGCAGCATTGTGGATTATTCTGCATCGCAAAACGGCTTATATACCTATGAATTCAAAGTCAGACTGAAATCCGGTGACAGCAATGAGGACGTTTTTTATACAAAAAACAATGAATATTCGGTGGTGCTGATGATGGGCAACACCAAAAAGCATTACGGGTTATTCACTCTTGATGACGCCCATAAGAATCACGAACACTCCAAGGCAAATAAAAACCACGTAAATGTTCAGACATCTTCGGAGGAAATTTTCAGAATTGGAGGACTTCCGGATAAAAATCTGTTCGGTGAGAATATTACTGTCAATGCAGATATGCTGAAATCAAGTTTTTTAGCCAGCTATACACCAAACAAACGCTATATACCGATTGTTTACGCAAATACTTCCAAAAATTTTACAACTGGATTTGCCGCTTTTTTCACTATATTAGTAAGCTCTTTTCTCTTTTTGATATTTAAAAAAGAAAAAACAGGCAGATTCTTCTTTTACGAAAAGATTTTAAAAAGCAAATATTTTCATCTTATTTTTACCCTTCCTACTGTTCTGATTTTTCTGTTGATAGGTTTTACAGGCTTTTTCGGTAATCAACTGCCCAGAGAAAATCTGGCAACTATTATCACATGGATCATATGGTGGAATCTCCTGGTTTTCAGCATCATCTTAGCCGGGCGTTTGTGGTGCAGAATCTGTCCGTTCGCACTATTAGGCGATATGGTTCAAAAGCTGCACTGCTTTAACAAAAGAATGCCGAAAATTTTCAGAAATTATTACCTGCAGATTATATCCTTTATAATACTGACCTATATATTCGTCAGATTTGGTGTGGATAAAAGTCCTTTTTATACGGCAGTACTGCTTCTTATTTTTACAGTTTCAGCGGGTCTGTTTTCTTTGATATATAAAAGGCGGACATTTTGCAGATACGTCTGTCCTATAGGCGGAGCGCTTGGAATTTATTCTGTCATAAGTCCTGTACAGGTAGAAAAGAAATCCAGCGAGACGTGCAGTTCTCATACTCAAAAATCCTGCATCCCGGCCTGCCGGACGTTTGAAAACCCCATGAAAATGCAAAACAGTATCCATTGTGATTACTGCATGAAATGTTTTACTGCCTGTGAGAAAAACAATCTGCAGCTTTCGAAAAAGAGATTTGGAGTGGGAAGCGCCTTAAAAACAACGCTTTCTTCCTCGGAAACGGCCGGATCCTACCTTCTTTTTGGAGTGGTTCTCGTGCAAACACTTTCTATGACCTCTGTAAAAACAACTTCTGTAAAGGTTATAGCATCCATTATCGGCAGCCAGTGGGCTTTTGAAACATTCTTTTTTCTCACTGTCCTGATACCGTTACTATTGGCATTGTTGGTTTTCGGTACAATCAGTCTGTTTTCAAGCAAATCCGGAAATAAAAAAGGAATATTCGGCAAACTATCGGGAGAGTCGGCAATAGCTCTTATTCCTATAAGTCTGGGTTTGCACTTGTCTCATAACTTTTCGCATCTTATTGAAGAAATGGGGCTGGTGCTCCCCGGAATAACAACAGGTCTGCAAAAATTGGGTACATTAAGCAGCTTGTATGCTGACTTCAACGTTACACCGGTAATTTCAAGTGCGGCAGCTGTTTTCTCTCTTCAGAGTGTTTTTATGGCTGGATTTGCGTCAGTTTCACTTTACATACTAAAAAAACGGAACCTGGTGAACAAATCCGGCAGGATATTCATAGCAGTCAGTTTTATACTGCTTAGTGTACTTCTCGTATATATTTTAAGCTTGCCAATGGCCGGAGGGCATGTACATTAGGTTGGAGGTTGTTGAAGTATTTGAGGTTGTAAGCAGATTTGCAGAAATTATTTATATAGAGAGAGATCTACGACGTTGTTTGACAAAAGTACCCCTCTTAATCTCCCCCTAAAGTAGGGGGAGAGACCAGTTCCCCTCCTAAGATAGGAGGGGTTAGGGGTGGTATAGGTGCCAAATAAAGATCTTTGAATAAATAAGATATTGTCACCCTGAACTTGATTCAGGGTCTCGTAAATTACTTATAGCAATAAATTCCGAAACAAGTGGTTGTTTGCACAAATTTTTCAACCTAAAGGTTGAAGCTACGGGATGACCTTTCATAGTTGTGCAAAGGTCTCAAATAAGGAGGTACAAAAATGGCTGGAAAAACAAATACAGAAACAGGAAAAGTCGTTAAAATAAACAATGACAAAGCGACAGTCAGGTTTGCAAAAACTTCCGCCTGTTCTCATTGCGATCACAAAGACTCCTGCAGCAGTGAAGGGAATGATTACATGTTTATTGAACTTGAGAACACCATAGATGCAAAAGTGGGCGAAACAGTTGAAGTTGCAGCATCTATGAAAAGTACATACAAAAACGGGTTTATAGTATATATTCTCCCCCTGATTGTTGTATTGATATCCGCCGGCATAGGTAATGCTTTTGATAAAAAGCTGGGTACGGGATTTATAACACCGGTAACAGCAGTTGCGTCAATTGTTTTGTATTTTTCAATACTGCATCTGATATATAAAAATAAAAAATCAGAACTTGTACTTCAAAGACCCGGCAGAAAAAATGTGCAAGGCTGCAGTCATTGTGGATAAAACACTTGAAAATACGACAATATATGCTAAAATAGCACCTAAATCATCGTATTAATGATAAAAGAGGTGGATAGTTGAAAAAAGTTATTGTGGCAATGAGCGGCGGAGTGGACAGCTCTTTAGCTGCTGCACTTATGAAAGATGAAGGATATGATGTTACAGGTATCACCCTGAAACTGTTCGAAGGACAGGAAAAATATCTGGAAGATGCCTCAAAGATGGCGGATTACCTGGGAATACGCTGGTATATGGCGGATTATTCTGAGGACTTCAAAAGCAATGTCATCAACTACTTTATAAACACATACAAACAGGGAAGAACTCCGAATCCCTGTGCCTACTGCAATCATTATTCAAAATTCAATTACCTGATAAATGAAATGAAAAAAATCGGGGCGGAAATGGTAGTGACAGGCCATTACGCGGATACCGCTGAATTTGACGGCATAATGCACGTAAAAAAGGCTGCCGATCCCAAAAAAGACCAATCATATTTTCTATCACTGCTGACGGCGGATCAGATAAAATACCTGCACTTTCCTCACGCTCAGAGGACAAAGACCAAAGTAAGAGAAATTGCAGGACAATACGGATTGCAGGTCAGCGACAAAAAAGACAGTCAGGAGGTGTGTTTTCTGGAAGGCGGAGATTACAGGAATTATCTCTCAAAATTTGTACCACTAAATTACGGTAAAGGTAACTTTATCCTTAACGACCGGATTATCGGTGAACACAAAGGGATACTTAACTATACAGTCGGTCAGAGAAAGGGACTCGGTATAAGCTATCACGAGCCCCTCTATGTAAAATATATTGATCCTCATAATTATAACATTGAGCTCGCTTCAAGACAAAGCGTATTTTTCAAAAACATCAAAGCAATAAACTGCAGTTTTGTAACAACTCCCCGGGAAAAATTCACAGCCAAAGCAAAAATCAGATACAGAATGGCAGAACAGAAATGCACAGTCGAAGTCAGAGATAACGATACGATTTTTGTTGAATTCGAAGAAGAAAGGTTTGCACCTGCGCCCGGTCAGATATTGAGTATATATGAGGGAGATTATGTACTGGGAGGAGGATTTATAGATGAAGTATTTTAACGATTACAAAAGCTGTATAGTCGCTTTAAGCGGAGGAATAGACAGCGCTGCGGTACTGAAACTGGCTGTGGATGAGCTGGGAACAGACAACGTTGCCGCGGCCACCTGTGTCAATCCCCACGTTTTTAATTATGAAATCAGAAATGCCGAACTCATTGCGAAAACACTTGAGGTAAAATGGTTTACTTTCACCTCAACACCTTCTGAAAAATTTTTCGAGAATGTTACTGATAAATGCTATTACTGCAAAAAATCAGTCATAGGTGAAATTTTTAAAATTGCAGAGAAATACGGATATGAAGCTGTCTGCGACGGCAGTAACATAGACGATCTCGACGATTACAGGCCGGGCATGAAGATATTGAATGAATACGGTGTCTTCTCCCCTCTGCTTGAAGCCGGGATGGGTAAAAAAGATGCCGAAATCATTGCCGGCAAAATTGATAATAAAGATATTTTTTTCAACACTGAATCGTGCGCTGCCACCCGTATCAAAACCGGACGAATCACCGAAGCACGGCTTGAAAAAATAGAGAAAATCGAAGATAAACTCAGGTATAGCTATCCGGGGATACGCGTCAGGGACTACGGAGAAACGGCTAAGATAGAATTCAAGAGTAAAAATAGCTTAACCAGGCTGGACAGGGAAATTATAAACAACGTTGTGAGAAAGTTTTTTGAAAATGTGGAGTTTGGATAGTTTAGGGTAGTTAGTATGTATCCGAAAATTATTAGAACCTGAATCAAGTGGTTGTTTACACAAATTTATCCTCGCTTAGCTCGGATGCTACCGGGTGACATCTATAGTAAATTTCTGATAAATAGTCATACTGAACTTGGTTCAGCATCTCGTATTTATAAATAAGTGAATTTTCGGACAGAAACTAGTTAGTGGTTGTTTAAGGTCAGCCCATATTGAATAACAGCTCCACTGCCTGCCTGAAGACATTCAAGAGGACAAACCTTGAACTTTGAACTTTGAACTTTGAACATTGAACCTAAAAAGGAGTATATATGAAAAAAATTAACATCAGATGGCTGATTTTACCGTTTTTGATAGCAGGCGCATTCTATCTCACAGCCTGTACAGAGAAGTCAGATGTCGATACCGGAAGCTTTACAACAATGAACAAAGCAGATTACACCGATTTTGTTAAAAAGAATAAGGGCAAAGTGGTATTAGTAAATGTTTTTGCATCCTGGTGTCCATCCTGTCAAGCTGAGATGCCTTTGTTAAATAAAATTTACTCGGAATTTAAAGGAGACAATTTTGTGATGATAGGTCTTTCAATTGACAAAAAGATGGATGATCTAAGTAAATTTATAAAAGATTACAATGTTGATTTCCCCGTATATCTGGGTACTGATGATCTTATGACACATTTAAAAGTAACCGGTGTTCCCGAAACTTTTCTGTACAATAAAAAAGGCAAACTTGTAAATAAAACAATCGGCCCGATTAATGAAAACTATAACAAAAAAGTAAAAAATATTTTATAAAAGGTCGTTTATTAATGTTTCCTCTTATGCTTAAAATGCATAATAAAAAAATATTGTTTGTCGGCGGAGGGAAAGTAGCTGAAAGAAAAATTAACTCCTTACTTTCTGTTCCCAACCCACCATTCATAAAGGTTGTGGCTCCGCAAATAACGATCGGTCTGGAGAATCTCTGTGATAAAAAGAAAATAAGCTGGAATAAGGAAACTTTTAGTCTGAAAAAAGAGTTTGGTGATTTTGACTATATATTTATTTGTACAGATAAAAAAAGAGTCAATGAGAAAGCGGCAGATTTTTTTACCGAATTTCGCAAAGAAATCAACGTATGCGATAATAAAGAAAAATCGACTTTTTTTATGCCTGCTGTCACTAAGAACGAAAAAATAACGGTAGCTGTAAGCACATCAGGCAATGATCCTGCTTATGCAAAAAAAATCAAAAATCTCATAGATAAAACATTAAATAGATAAAGGCTCAGCTGAGCTAAATATGTCCTCTGTATATTTTAGCGAAGACTCGGCAGAATGCAGGCCTTTGCCTATAAAAACAACAGCCGGAAACGATATGTCATACTTATCGAAATTATCATAAAAGGTCAAAAGGCTGTCAAAAAGTATTCTTTCATCTGTTTTCTCCAGATTTTCTCCAACAACTACAGGAGTATCAGGCGAAAGACCATGTTCAATAAGCCTGCCCGCAATATATTTCATATTCTTTACACCCATATAAACGACAATTGTCATACCAAGCTCAACGAGAGCTTTCCAGTTATACTTATCATCAATATTACCACGACTTTTATGTCCTGTAATAAATACCACCCCTGAAGAAACATCCCGCTTAGTCAGCGAAGCTTTGATTTTAGCAGAAAAAGCTGAAGCTGTAGTAATACCCGGGACAATCTCAACAACAGCGGCACATTCCCTGCCTGTATCTATTTCTTCAGATGCTCTTGAAAAAATGGAAACATCACCGCTTTTCAACCTTACGACATTAAGATCCATCAAAAGATATTTTCTGATCAACTGATTTATATATTTCTGATTGTGCTGGTTTCCATAAGGAATCTTTCCGACATTTATCTTGAGTCCTGAAATTTTTTCAAATATGCCGATATCAATAAGTCTGTCATACAAAATGACATCAGCCTTTTTCAACCGGTCAAGTCCACGCAGTGTTATCAGATCACTACTGTTTCCGGCCCCTATCAGCATTAATTTACCCATATGACCCGCCTTTATTTTTTCTTTATTTTCATTGTCCAGTAATTATCTGTTTTCCGTTTATCTATTATTTCATGCCCTTCACTTTCAACTGATCTCGGAACATTTGCAATTGGAGCACCGTCATCAAGATAAACTTCCAGAATTTCACCTTTTTTCATTGAGGACAGGTCGACTTTAATCCGAACAAAATTCAAAGGACATGCAACACCACGATAATCTTTGAAATTTATACTATTATTATCACTATTCTCCAGACCTGCAAAACCAAGATTATCATCCAGACTTCTGTAGTAACTGAGCGCATAATCTGACAATTCAAATATCATTTCCTTAGTTTCTTTGCTTGAAAACGAGTCTTTTAGTAAAAACTCGGCAGTTTTCAACTTTTCATCATTTAAAATATTCTGATACTCTTTTTTAAAAATATCCCCCAGTTTATTAACATTGTCAGCATCATAACCTTTAAGGAGAACAAAAATATTAACCGACTTAAGAAGTATGTCGTACAGATACTTATGTTCTGATCCTTTATCATTGTCTTGTTCTAAAAGCTGTTTTGTTTTCCGGATAGATTTCAGATATGAGTCTATTAAATCCATAAGACTTGCGGAGCATTCCCCCTGGCCAATATCCTCTGTGCTGAACATTTCATCGGAACCCCAATCGTAATAAAAAGAAAAATCCTCATCATAAGAAGGAACATAGCTGTACTTCGACATTATATTATCAATACTGTCTTTTCCGCCGTTTTCCAGATACTCATAAAACGAGGAATTGGCTGACCCTGCATAATCCTTTAAAACGTCAGTTAAAAAATACGGCATATCTTTTGCACCTACCTCCCCCATTTCATGCCCGAATATAGCTGAATCCTGGCGGGAACACCCGCCGGTAACAACCGTATAGGAAGGGAAAAAATACCCGTCTTTCTGTCTTGCCCTCCCGTAAAAACCGATATCACCAACCAAGTGTTTTCCGCAGGCATTAGGGCATCCGGAAATATGAACGTTAAGATTCCCGGTATCTGTAAAAGAATCTTTTTCAGATTCAATCAGCTCGTAGATCTTTTTCACTGCTCCTCTTGTTTTGCATATTCCTAATTTACATGTATCAGCCCCTTTACATGCAACAATTTTGCTCATGACATAAGGGGTATCTCCGTATAATTCTTTATCTTCTAAAAAGTTATGTACTTTCTTTACATCTTCAAAAGGAACATTAACTAGGAAAATATTTTGTGTATTGGTAAGCCTTATTGTGTTTTCACCAAAAACACCTGCAACTGAAGAAAGCTCCTCAGCTGTTTCCGCCCTGATATCACCGTTTTTAAGAGATATCATAATATTATAAAAACCGTTGGGCTGTATGGTTACGAATCTTTCAAACCAGGTTCTGTCAATATTTAACGGTATTTTCCCATTGTGGTTTTCCGAGCTTATATTTCGGTTATAAACAAAAGATTCATAGTCACGTTTTTGGAACCTTTCCTTTTCCTCTTCCACCAGACTCAGAAATTTCTTCTTTCCCAAATCATCAAACAGAAACCTTAGTCTGGCCCTGTGTTTGTTCTTTCTGTTTCCGTATTTATAAAACACAGCTTTTACAGCATTTACCGTTCTGTACAAATCATTCAGGGGAATAAAATCGTATAAAAGCTCACCCACCCTGGATTTTCTCCCCAAACCACCTGCAATAAAAACTCTGAAACCTTTTTCACCGTCTTTGTTTTTAGCAAACAGTCCAAGATCTGAAATCATAGCGTAACCGGTATCGTCATCATTGTTGGAAAAACTGATTTTAAATTTCCTGGGCAGCCTGAATGAATCTTTTTCATTAATCATATCGCTGGTAAGTTTTGTTACCACAGGTGTAAGCTCAAATGGCTCATTTCCGGTACATCCGGTATCATGGCTCATAACAATATTTCTCACAGTATTACCACCACCCCCTTTGGCGCTGAGACCGCATTTAACAAGTCCCTTCATCACATGCACTGTATCCTGTATACTGACATCATGTATCTGCAAATCCTGCCTTGTGGTAACATGAAGAATTCCTGAACCATATTTTAAAGCCAGTCGGCTGACTTCTTTCAACTGAGCCGGAGTAATGATTCCGCCAGCTACCCTTATTCTAACCATATAAGTGTTTTCCCTGCGCTGTTCATAAATTCCGAGGGGAACCCTTATTCCCTTCATCTTAACAGTTTCCATTTTACCATCCAGATAATCTTTTACAGCATTTTCATAGTATTCAATATCATCATTTAAGTTTTCCGGTAATTGATAAGTAAGCATAATTAGACCACCTCATAATCAACTTTTTTCGCCAGCCCGTCATTAACACAGAAACATTTTAAATCCGGAAATCCCACAAGGGAAACAATAAAGTGATAAATATCCGGATCATAGGCCAGTTTTATATCCTCATCAGACGGTCTTGCTGGAGTCTCAGGATGGGAATGGTATACTCCTGCTATTTTCAGATCATTTTCCCTGGCAAATTTCACTGCTTTAAACTGTTCTGCCGGATTAAAAGTAAAATGTTCAGAACTCTTATCAACATTGCTCATTTTATAGGCCAAAGTAACAATTCCGTCTTTTCCCATAAGATATCCGCAGGCCTCATAAGGTACATCCTGCCTGGCGTGTTCTATAATCTTTTCATATACAGAACTGCAAACCTTCAACACTGCTCATACCCCCGGTTTATATTCACACACCGCATCTTCTTCATCTCTAAGCTGTATCAATTCAACAGATTTACCGCATACTGCACATTTTTCGTCCTTTTTAACGCTAATTTTTCTAAAATCCATCTCTTCAGAATTAAAATACAGAAGTTTATTTGTCAGCAGTTTTCCCGTATCTGTAACAAATTTAAGGGCTTCTGTTGCCTGTATCGTACCCAACATACCCGCAATAGAACCAAGGACACCAGCAGAAGCACATGTGGGCACTGCATCAGATGAAGGAGGAGATTTAAATACACATCTGTAGCAGGCACTTTCTCCCGGAACCACGGTCATTGTTTGGCCAGTAAAGCGAAGTATCCCGCCATGGGAATACGGCTTAAACAACTTAACACATGCATCATTAATGAGGAATTTCGAAGAAAAGTTATCTGTACCGTCTATTACAAAATCATAGTCTTTCAAACAGTCAAGTATATTATCTGCCTTAAGCCTTAGCGAATATTTTTTTACATCAACATTTGGGTTTAGCGATTTTATCTTTTCTTCGGCAGAATCAACCTTTAATCTGCCGACATCATCTGTAAAATGAATAATCTGTCTACCCAAATTACTGATATCCACCTCATCCATATCGGCTATACCAAGCCTTCCCACTCCCGCTGCTGCAAGGTAAAGAGCTGCAGGTGAACCCAAGCCACCCATTCCAACAACAAATATTTTGGATTTCTTTATTTTCATCTGCCCTTCAACACCAATATTTTGGAGAATTATATGCCTGCTGTAACGCTCTATTTCATGATCATTTAACATTTGTGCTTACCTCCTGTTTGTCCAAAGCATTTTTTATATCTTCTAATAAATCCTGAGGATTTTCAATCCCCACAGATAACCTTATCATATTGTCACTTACGCCGAGCTCTTTTCTCTCATTATCGTGATATTCTGTAAAAATAGTTGAAGCCGGGTGAATTATCAACGTTCTGTTGTCATGTATATTGGTGGATTTTTTTATTAGATTAAGATTATCCATAAACTCAAAACAGGCCCCACGCGATTCCAGCTCAAAAGTAATAAGAGAGCCAGGATTGCCGCTAAAATATCTATCCGTTAACTCCTTCCGGTTATCTTCATATAAACCAGGATAATTTACTTTATTCACCCTTTTTATACCAACCAGGGATTCAGCTATTTTTGCCGCGCTGCTGCATGACCTTTCGATCCTCAGTTGTAGCGTTTCCAAACCGAGATTCTGTAGGTAAGCGCTGTGGGGAGAAAGACACGCCCCTATATTTCTGTGTACTTCATATTTCAGGCTTGCTGTAAAAGTATAAGGACCGTATTTCCTGTAATCATTCTCAAGGCTGGAATTTTGTGACCAGTCAAAAGTACCGTAATCTATTATCAGTCCTCCAACAGATGTTGCCCCGCCGGAAATATATTTTGTTGAAGAAATTATTTCAATATCGACACCATGTGCTGATGCCTCAAAAATTGGCGGGGGTGTTGCAGTTGTGTCCATTACAAAAACGGCTCCGGAATTGCCTGCAATCTCAGAAATTTTTTCCACATCACAAACCACCATCTGAGGGTTGGTAATTGTTTCCATAAAAATAATTCTTGTTTTATCATCCGTTTTTTCAGATATTTCATCAACATCACACGGATCCACAAAACGGGTTTCCACCCCAAATTTTTTTATGGTTTTATTCAACAGAGAATAGGTATTGCCAAAAATATACTTACTGCAAACAATATTATCCCCGTTTTCAACCAGAGCAAGTATTGTGTTGGCTATAGCTGCCATCCCTGAAGATGTGGCTGTCACATTCAAAGAACCGGTTAAGTTCTTAATACGGTTTTCCAAATGCGAAACAGTAGGGTTTGAAATTCTTGAATAAACATGTTTGTCAGTTTTCCCGGCAAATGTCCTTGCCAGCTCTTCGGAACTTTCAAACTCAAAAGCCACATTATCATATACCGGAAAATGTATAGAGCCATATGGATCTTTACGCGGGAAATCCGTATTAAGTATTTTAGTAGTTAAATCTTTCATAAGTTCCCCCACCTACAAAATAGAGAAAGTCTACTTTGTCATTCTCTTTAACATACGTTTTCTGATAGCTGTTTTTATCTACAAATTCACCGTTCAGCTGAACAACAACAGTATCCGGATCCTCTACACCACTCTCTAACAGCAAATCGTGCAAAAGCAGTCCATCCTTCTCGATATGTTTTTCTTCGTCGTTTACAAACAACTTCATATTTCACCCCATTATTATATTCATCTGAAAATTATATTTGGTAATGAAGACCACATTCTTTTTTGGAATCTTTTTCCCACCACCATCTTCCGTCCCTTTCACTTTCACCTGCCTGAACAGCTCTTGTACAACAGGCACACCCTATACTCAAATAAGCTTTGTTATGCAGATCATTGTATGGTATATTATTCTTCTTAATATATTCCCATACCTCTTCACGGCTCCAGTTAATAAGGGGATTAATTTTCACAACATGGTTTTTATCGTCTATGCTCACCATTTCCACATTTTTGCGAAAAGATGACTGCTGCTTTCTAAGACCGCTGATCCATATACTTTTTCCTTTTACTGCCCTTTCCATCGGCTCCACTTTTCTTATCCGGCAACACTCATTTCTTAGCTCACGGCTTTTATAAAAACAGTTCACTCCTTCTTTTGTAATAAATTCTTCCAATTCTCTGCGATCAGGAAAATATTTTTTAATTCTTACCCCGAAATATTTCTCAGTACGATCGATGAGCTCATAAGTTTCTTCAAACAACCTTCCAGTGTCAATTGTAAACACATGCACATTTTCAAAGCCTTGCAGTGTAGACAGTTTATGAAAAATAACCTGTCCTTCAGGATTAAAACCGTTTGAAAAAGCTACGTATCCAGAATAGTTCTTGAGGACATTCTCAAGCAACGCATTTTCATCATAAGAGCTAATATCTTCAAAAATATTTTTTAAATGTTCCAATTTGCTCCTCCTAAGCGCTTTCAGGCTAACGATACCTGAAAACTATATAAAACTAAATTAATTGTCAAGTAAAAACATGATTTTTGTGATATTTATTTCGAGATTGTTTTGCTCTTTCTCTTTATTATTAGCTTATTACGGTTTCCCCAGTAAACGCCAATTTTTACTTGTATTTTTCTTTAAAATTAAATATCATCAATTTAATGTATTTAACGAATAAAAGAGGTTAATATGCACGTTACAGCCAAGACAGTATATTCAATATTAGCGGTTGTGGAGTTGGCCGGTTCCCCGAAAGGTGAAGCCGTAAAGGTTTCTAAAATCGCGGAAAAACATGGTATCCCCAAAAGGTTTCTTGAAATTTCGCTGTCGGAGCTCAGATCATCGGGCATTGTGGATTCAAAGAAGGGAGCAAAGGGAGGATTTTTCCTTTCGAAAAACGTAGAAGATATATCTATTTACGATATCCTTAAAATAACAGAAAGCAATGTGGAGATTTTCAACTGTGAGAAATACATTGAAAATGAGAACTGTTTACTGAAATCCATTTTTAACAATTTGAATACCGAAATAAGCAATATTTTACAAAACATGACATTTGAGGAAATAATGAAAATGCTCGAGGATGACAGAAAAGTCGTAAATTTTATTATTTAATCACCCGCCCACAAATAACCAAACATTAAGCAGAAACGCGGAAATGATAATCATATAAGAGGATATCCCCTGTCTCCGCTCGGAATGACATAAAACTGTCATCTCGACCGGAACGAAGTGAAGCGGAAAAATCTGTATCGTTGTTTTGCAAGCAGTAGAGGTGCTGACTGAGTTTATCAATAACAAATACACCAATACACCATTACACCATTCAACGCTCTTTTGAATATCAATCCTTAATACCGTATTTTTCCAATCTGTACAAAAGAACATGCCTTGGGATGCAGAGGTATTTTGCCACCTGGCTTTTGTTCCCGTCGAATTTTTCAAGTGCTCTGAGAATAATACTTTTTTCGAAATTTACCAGATCAAAATAATCATCAGGCAAATCAAGATTAAGACAGCTTCTTATATCACTACTTTCACTGCCCGGGATAACAGAAGGATCCAGTCGGCCGTTTTTTGACAAAATCGTCATTCTGTAAATAATATTGTCAAGCTCACGCACATTACCCGGCCAGCTGTATGCTGCCAGTTTTTGCAGAATTTCCTTGTCTAATACAGCATTTTTAAAACCATACTTTTTCAGGAAAAATTCACATAAACTCTGCAAATCCTCTTTCCGTTCTCGTAACGGTGGTATCTCCAAAGGAAAAACATTTAACCTGTAATACAAATCCTCTCTGAACGTATTTTTTCGCACCATTTCAGCAAGGTTTCTGTTAGTTGCCGCAATAACACGAACATCAACCTTTTCCACACTGCTTGAGCCCACCGGTTCTATCTCTTTTTCCTGCAGGAAACGAAGAAGTTTTGCCTGCAGGGAATCCATAGGCAGCTCCCCTATTTCATCCAGAAATATTGTTCCCTTGTTGGCCTGGCTGATTTTCCCCTTTTTATCTCTGTCAGCACCTGTAAAAGCACCTTTTTTGTGACCAAAAAGCTCACTTTCAAATAAGTTTTCAGGGATAGCTGCACAATTTATTGAAACAAAAGGATTATTATTCCTCATACTTCTGAAATGAATTTCTCTGGCAACAAGCTCTTTGCCGGTGCCGCTTTCGCCCAGCAGTAACACGGGTGCTTCAGTATTTGCCACTCTGCCAGCAAGATCCAGAACTTCCTGCATTTTTCTGCTGTTTCCTATAACCTGCGGCTTAAGTGAGTCCTTTACATAATTCTTCAGGTTTGTATTTTCCTGTTTCAGTTCTTTATATCTGGCAGCCTTATTTACGGTGTGCAGTAAATCTTCATTTTCAAAAGGCTTTGCAATATAATCAAAAGCACCGGCTTTTATAGACTTTACGGCATCCGAAATGTTCCCGTAAGCTGTTATCACTATAACCAAAGCGTCCGGATCGTCGGATAAAACACGGTGCAGTATTTCATGCCCGTTTACCCCGGGCAGCTTAACGTCGGTAATTATGATATCAAACTTACCTTTTTCAAACGTTTCAAGAGCACTGTCCCCTCTGGAGCAGTAGGTGATTTCATAACCTTCCTCTTCAAGCATCATTCTGATAAGCATTGCCAAAGATTCATTATCTTCAATCAGAAGTATATTCATCACTCACCCTTTTAAATTTTATAGTAAAATGTGCCCCGTTATCATTTTCAATGTGCAAAATGCCGTCGTGGTCTTTTATAATTTTGGCTGTTATTGTCAGACCGAGGCCGGTGCCCGTCTCTTTGGTTGTAAAAAAAGGTTCGTAAATCCTTTCTTTTATCTCATCCGGAATCCCGCTGCCTGTATCTTTTATTCTGAAGACCACATATCCATCTTCACAGTCCACTTCAAAAAAGAGTTTTTTTACGCCGGTTTGCCCTTTTAATTCTTCCACACTGTTGGAAAAAATATTCAGGAAAACCTGTTTCAGATTATTTACATCACCTTCCATAAAACAATCTTCATCCAAATAATTCCGTATTTTCAAATCTATATCATCAGTGCTTTTACAAAGAAGCCTGAGCAGCTCCGCCAGTTCATCAAAAAAGGAAGAAACTTCTATTTTTTCATTCTCAATTTTCCCGAAATTGGCATATTGCAAAAACCTCTCCACAAAAGAATTAAGCCTGTCTATTTCCGAAATCATAATATCAAGAATCTGAGGTGAATTTCTGCCGTCTTTAAGCATTCTTGACGCAGATTTCAAGGAGGCAAGCGGATTTCTTATTTCATGAGCTATCCCTGCAGACAGCTGCCCCATTACTCTTAATTTTTCCGATTTGGCGACTTCTTTTTCCATTTTTATCTTTTCTTCAATACTTTTTTCCAGCTGCTCATAAGTCTGCTTAAGCTTGCTGTTCTGCAAATAAATCCTTTGGGAATACAAACCGGCAAATAACCCCAACGTATACATCATAAGTATCTCGACAAAACTTCTAACCTGATAATGCTGCAAATCAAAAAGATTAAGATAAACCCCGGGGGCATAAAAAACGGTAATAATACAAGCTGAGAGCAGACCTCCCAAAAATCCGAATTTCATTGCAGTATAAATAACCACCAGATACAACATATAGTAGTGTATAATATGTATTATGTGAAATCCCGGTGGAGTAGATATGTGCAGGTACGTAATCACGGATATCGATATTATGGAAATTAAAGCTGCCGCCTTACTGCCGGGAATATAATACTTTTTAAGTGACAATCTGCCCTTCCTTTATCATAATTTTCCTCTCGGCAAAATCAGCTATACCGCTGTCGTAAGCCACTATAACAATAAGGAAGTCTTTCATCCTTCCCTCCAAGCCCTGTTTTGTCAAGACATTCCTTTGCATATTCCGCATTTTTTCTCTTTAATAGCACCAAATATGCCATAAATTTAATAATATGAAGCTTTTGAATAATTGCATTAAAAAAATTTTACCACGCACCGCCCATAATCGACCAGGCATTAATATCCTTCTAACTTCTTAATAGGATGAAAAATAATACTCTTCCCCTAAATCAGAATAGATAGGGCGGAATATTTAATTCAAAATTTTCAGCATAATAATTATGACATGTCTTATTAAAGTCATATGCCGTGGAGAATATTCCACATACCGCTGAATAATATTCTGCATTCGGGCTTAATTGAATAGTTGAAAACTATAGGTTTGAATAATATTATCTGCTAAGGTATAATAAATTAGTGTTATTTAGAGGAGGTAATATTGTTTGATAATAATACAATCCGCTTGGATTTCCGCGCCCGGCTTGCATCAAAGATTATGAAAAAAGCCTGCAGTTATTATCTGAAAACAAAGAAATTCAACTCGGAGTTTCCCAAATGCAACGATAATAAAAAAAGGCTTTTGTATCTGCACATTCCCTTTTGTTTTTCTTTCTGTGCATATTGCACATTTCACAAGTTTATGTTTGACAGGGAAACAGCCAAAACTTATTTTGAACTGCTAAAAAAAGAGATGCAGCTGATTCATGAAAAAGGTTACAATTTCGGGGCAATGTACATAGGAGGCGGGACTCCGACGGTTTTACCCGCTGAACTTGCCGGACTTATCGATTATGCAAAGGAACTTTTTGATATAAAAGAGGTATCCTGTGAAAGTGACCCCGATCATATATCCTCACCCATCCTTGAAAACACAGTTGACAGAATTGACAGACTTTCAGTAGGGATTCAGACTTTTAACGATGATTATCTGAAGCTGATAGGTCGTTATGATAAATTCGGCTCCGGTGAGTCACAGTTGGAGAAAGTTAAAAACCTCATGCCTCATTTTCCGATAGTCAATATAGACATGATCTACAACTATCCCGGTCAGAAAAAAGAGGAATTGCTAAACGATATTTCCAAAGTGCTTTCCACCGGTTCACAGCAAATAACTTTCTATCCGTTGATGTTTTCATCCAACAGCGATTGGGGATTAAAAAACAAAGAAGGCTTAAAAAGTTATCAGCGGGAAAGTGAACTGTTTCAGCTTATTCTTACAAATATGGATACTCAAAAATACGAACAGCGCACACAATGGGCATTTTCCAAAGACACTGGTGATATTATAGACGAATACGTGATTGATAACGACGAATACGTCGGGTTGGGCTCGGGAGCTTTCGGTTTTATCGGTGATACACTGTATATAAATTCCTTTTCACTGAAAGAATACGGAAAATTAATAGAGGAAAACAAAATTTCAGCTGTTAAAAATATCAAATTTGGCAAACACGCTATAAAACAATATAGAATGATTGTGGATCTTTTCGGTTTTAATCTTAACAGTCAAGCATTTCCTGAGCCTGAATTTTCTCTTTTAAAACTGTCTGAATGTGTACAAAATAAAAACGGCTGTTGCAAACTGACACCCCAGGGTGAATTCATCACCTCGCTTATGATGAGCGAATTTTATGATGGTATGAACCGCGTCAGAACGGCAATGAGAGAGGAACTAACAGATGAGGATTCCGGATTTGAAACATAATTTGACACCAATTTAGTTCTATTCAGATAAGAGGATAAGCTTGAAAATAATTGCACACCGGGGTTCGAATCTGAAGGCACCGGAAAATACCGTTACAGCTGTAAAACAGGCCTGGCTTGACGGTGCTGACGGAGTGGAGCTTGATATAAGGCTCACTTCGGATAAAAACGTGGTGGCTTTTCATGATGAGGATACTAAAAGGGTAACAGGAACAGAATACAAAATAAACAAATACCCTTTTGACTTTTTGCAAAATCTGGACTGCACTCTTCAAAAAGATTCTGGAAAGATATCTGATAAAATACCGGCAATAGAAGAAGTTATAGCTGCAACCGAAGATGAAAAAGAACTCTTTTTGGAGATAAAATGTGGAAAGGAAATACTCAGGCCTCTGGAAGAAAAACTATATAAAATTTTCCCGTTTGATAGAAAAAGGCTGAATATTATCAGTTTCCTGCCGGAGGTATTGATAAATATATGGGGCAGTTTCCATGAAATAAACACCTATAAGCTTATAGACCTTGAACGTAATCCGAACATGAATTATCTGAGCGCTGTGAACGAAGCCGTAAAAAACGGGATAACCGGTCTGGGAATTTCCGGGGAATTTTACAGATGCAGACAGATGGTAATTTTGGCTAAAAGCGCCGGGCTAAAAACAAACGTATGGACGGTTGATGACACTGAAACCGCCGCAAAATATCATGAAATAGGGCTGGATTATCTCACAACAAACAACCCGGATTTGATAAAAAAAGCAATTACAATGGGAGGTAGTTAGAGGTGCCAACGGTGCACACATTATTTTATTTTGCATAACGCACTACAAAATTATTAAATTAACAATTTGGGTGCGTGGTAATTAGAGGTATTAAGGGTATGTAGAAATATATATTGAAAAAACAGTCTTGATAACTCATCTGATTATTATAAATTATCTTTAATAAACTAAGAGGCTTTGAATAATTAAGTCATCGTTCATTATACCACCCCCAGCCTCTCCTAACTCTTTGGTAGGCGAGGAGTTAAGTTCCTCCCCTAATTTAGGGTAGGATAGGTGGGGTACTTGTTCAAAGCTTTTATACTAGAAAAAGAGGTTAACAATGTTAGCTGATAAACTAAAAGAATCTCTTCAATATTCTCAGGATAACCTGGATTTTCCTGATTTTCTGGCAAGAGAAATCGAAATAATTATGGAAAAACCTAATCTGATGGATTCCAAGAAGGAGCTGATCGAATCACTAATATTCCAGGTTTCCGACTACGATCCATATGCTGAGGCAGGGTGCTGCAAAGATGCCACTTCACCTGAGGATATTAAAAAAACGATTAACAATATACTTTATAAATAGCTCTATTACCCAGACTCTTCGGCTGTTTCTTCAACATTTATTTTCTTCTCACTCTTCTTTTTGCCTTTAAGCAGCTTAAAACCGTGCCCGTTTCGAGCCTGCTGCGCAACTCCGATTACCAGAAAAGCTTCCGGATTCACTTCAGCAACTATTGTTTTCACTTCCTGAACCTGAGACCTGCTCACCGTGCAAAAAATCATAGTAAACTCTTTATCGGAATACCCTCCGGTTACATTCCACTGGCTTATTCCCCTTCTTAATTTGTGCATCATTTCATGTTTCAGTTCATTCGGTTTGTTGGTAATAATAGTTACTGTTCTGGCCTGACTGGCTCCTTCCATAACAAAGTCACTGGCAAAACCGGCAAAAAACAAAGCTATAAGAGCAAGCATTGCAAGCTCCCATCCAAAAACAACGCCGGCAGACAATATTATCAAGCCGTCAGCAAAAAAATACGACTGACTCATCGGAAAACCTGTCTTATTATTAATAATCCTGCCGATAATACTTGTACCGCCTATTGTTCCTCCGAAACGAAAAATGATGCCCGAACCTATACCAAAAATAATACCTCCATAAAGTGCGTTCAGAAGAAGATCATTGGTTATGGGAAATTTATCAAGCGTAATAGGGAGTATATAAACGAAAAAATCCGCAAAAACAGAAAAAACGATAACAGATGAAAGTGTGGAAAATAAAAACTGCCATCCACCAAGATGTCGGAAACCGACTATAAGCAAAGGAATGTTTAAAATAAAATATAGCGCCCCTACAGGTAACCCTGTAAAATGGTTGATAATAATGCCTATACCGCCGATGCCTCCGGCCACAAGATTAAACGGAACCTGGAACAAAGCATAACCCACAGCTGCCAGCACCGATCCCACTGCAATCCAGATCTGATTGTTTATGATCCGGGGAAGTCCGTAAAGCTCTATAAAACTTCTGAGTCTTAGCATACCGCCTCCAATTCAATTTATACAAGAAAATAAACGTATATTTTAAACATATTTAATTCAAGTGTTTTCCTCGGCTTCTACTTATCCACTTCCCCATCTCTCAATTTCTCCCCTCCATCATTTCTCTCTCGTATAATTTTTTGTTGCTCCTAAATCAAAATAGGTTTAAAAACATATCCTTATGTTCAAAACAGAAAGCACAAAAATGTATATATTTTTGATGATTCTCACCATTGCCGCTTTTTCCGGGCTGCAGGGGTGGCGCACAATATTCAACAACTTCGCTGTGGAAACGGCACATCTGAACGGCTTCAATATAGGTGTAATACAATCTGTCAGGGAAGTTCCCGGCTTTTTAGCACTTCTGGTCATCTACATTTTACTCTTTATCAGCGAACACAGGCTGGCATCCTTGTCAATAATTCTGCTTGGCGTAGGTATCGGTATGACAGGATATTTACCCACTTTTCAGGGTGTTATCTTCACAACAATTCTTATGTCCTTCGGTTTTCATTACTATGAAACGCTAAACCAGTCTCTCACCTTACAGTACTTCACCACATCCGAAGCTCCAGTGGTATTCGGGAAACTGCGAGCACTGGGAGCAATTACAAGTATCGGGATAGGCATAATCATATTTTTTGTTGTCGATTTCCTAACATACAAAACCATTTTTCTGTTTGCAGGAATTTTTGTTGCCTCGTTAGGTTTTGTAACAGTTTTTATGGATCCCACCAGAAAAGACATGCCGGCTCAGCATAAAAAAATGATTTTCAGGAAAAAATACTGGCTTTTTTATGTGCTGACGTTTTTTGCCGGCGCCAGAAGACAGATTTTTGTGGCTTTCTCTGTATTTTTACTTGTAAAGAAATTTGAATACAGCGTAACTACAGTCTCAGCTCTTTTTGTACTTAATAATCTGATAAACTTTTTTATAAGTCCGCAAATAGGTAAAGCCGTGAATCGATTCGGGGAAAGGAAAGTGCTTTCTTTGGAGTACGGCAGCCTTATAGTAATTTTTCTTGTTTATGCATTTTCAGACAGCAAAATTCTTGTGGGAATCATGTATATACTGGATCACATACTTTTTAATTTTGCGCTGGCAATCCGAACGTTTTTTCAAAAGATGGCAGAACCCGGTGATATTGCACCAAGCATGGCTGTAGGGTTTACAATAAATCATATTGCTGCTGTTATTCTGCCCGTATTCGGTGGTATACTGTGGATATACAACTACAAAATCCCTTTTATAATGGGCAGTGCTCTGAGCCTTATTTCTCTATTCTTTGTGCAGATGATAGACAGAGAGGTGGCAAAATAATTTTACCACCTGTTGTTATGTATCCTCTCCTTGTTATACCTGTCCACTTTGAAACCTGATTTCTCAGAATAGCCTATTACTACTAGTCCAAGCGGATACACACTTTCCGGTAGATTGAATTTTTCCTTAAAAGCTTCCGCTCTCGATTCATTCGGATAAATTCCGCACCAGACAGCCTCCAGATCTATTTCCTGGGTTGCAAGAAGCATATTTTCGATCGATGCCGCACAATCCTGTACCCAAAAACCTTTATGTTTTTCCAGAGAAACATCACCGCACACCAGTATTGCAAGCGGAGCGGATGTTATCATGCTGGTATAAGGATGTATTTCAGGGATTTCATCCAGAATTTTCCTGTCATCAATTACAATAAAGTGCCACGGCTGCTGATTACCTGCCGAAGGAGCACTCATTGCGGCTTTTAGCAGTGTTTCGATTTTTTCGGATTCCACAGGTTTGTCTTTAATAAAGCTTCTTATGCTTCGTCTCTTAAAAATTCCTTCAAGCAGCTGCATTGTTTACCTCCCAACTGTTTTCACTTTAATATAATATATTTAACCTAATCAGACAACCTCAATATAAAACTTTAGTTGTATAATCGGATAATTCAATTATAATTTAAGAGCTTTAAATAATGTGTTTTTCCAAATTTTCGGAAGTGGGTAGCACCAGCCGGAGGCTGGTAAATATGTGGGATACATTACTTCAGTCCCGCATGCTTGACAACACTGAGTTTCTGGACAAACTTTGCTCGGCTGAAGCCGCGCTTCCTGAATTATTCAAAGCTCTCAATTTGATAAACTTGGAGGGATTTTATGAATATTGCCATTTCAGGGAAACAGTGTGCCGGTAAATCAACACTGGCGGAAATAATATCAAAGCATTACGGAGCCAAACTCTGTAAAGTCATAGACAAAATCTATCAGATAAATAGACTGCTGGACGTTCCGCGAAACCGCGGATTCATGCAGGATCTGGGCGAATCGATAAGAAAATATTTCGGTGAAGATTACTTTGTAAAAGATTTGGCAGCAAGAGTGAAACAGAGCGGCTGCTCTTTTGTAACAGATGACATGCGCAAGCAGATTGAATTTGATACCTTAAAATCCGCTGGTTTTACAACCATCTATGTTGATGCCGATGAAGATATCAGAAGGAAAAGAGCTGAAAAACTGGGGCTGGATTTCAGAGAAGATCACCCTGCCGAAAAACAAATCGAACAATTGAGAGATCAATGCGATTTTGTTATAAAAAATAACGGCACTCTGGATGAGCTTGAAAACAAAATTGTCAATATTTTAAAAGTTTAAAAATAAAACCTGTTTTACAGGGTCACTTCCCACTCAACTACTTAACCGAGACCTTTGAATAAGTACCCCAACCAGCCTCCCCTAATTTAGGGGAGGCGTTTTATCTCCCCTCCTATCAAAGAGTTAGGAGGGGATTAAGGGGGGGGTAAAATTTATAAGAATGCATTACTCAAAGGTCTTTAACCACTTGTCCACTCAACAAATATACCATTCAACCGGTTCATTTTTCTGAAATTTCCACAAACAAATCCTCCAGATCCTTTTTCTGCGGCTGGATGTCAACAATGTCAAAATTCTCTTCTTTCATCTTTGATAAAACCAGGTCAAGCCGGGATTTTGAAACATTAACACTGCTCAGTTCCTCACTAATTTTCACCACATCATCCTTAAACTCATCAGGCAGGGTTCCCTCATCCCTGTAAATAATTCTGAAACTTTCGGTACTGTAATATTTGAGCTCTGTATCATCTATTTCATTATACATCTTACCTTTTTTTATTATACCGATTTTTGTGCAGATATCCTCAATATCAGGAATAATGTGTGAACTGAAGAAAATGGTGGTGCCCTTTTCGTTAAGTTCTTGAAGCATATTTTTAAACAGTACCCTGCCCAAAGGATCAAGCCCGCTCATCGGTTCATCCAATACGAGAAGATCAGGATTGTGTATTATTGCCGCTGCAAAACCTATTCGCTGAACCATACCTTTGCTGTATTTTCTAACGGGTCTGCCGGCAGCTTCTGTCAATTCAACCCTTTTCAAAAGCTCTTCACTCTTTTTATCGATTTCAGCACTGCTCATACCATGAGATTGCCCGGCAAACTTCAGTATTTCCCGACCGGTTAAATTATCCATAAAAATGGGATTTTCAGGTAAAAAGCCGATCTTATTTCTGGATTTCACATCTTTTGAATCCATACCGAAAATTTTAACGCTGCCTTTGTCTGGTCTGATAAAATCCATAAGAATTTTAATAGTTGTACTTTTACCTGCTCCGTTAGGCCCGAGAAAACCGTACATTTCCCCTTTATCGATATGTAAATTCAGACCACTCAAAGCCTGAATTTTCTCACCTTTATATTTAAACTGTTTGAAAATATTATCACATTCAACTGCCTTCATTTTTCCCACCCTTTTTGTTCGTCAGCTTGCTGGTTGTTCTTATTTTACCTTTTTCGTCGATGTAAAATTCCCCGCCGTATGGGTCTTGAGGAATTTTATCAATAATACCTTTCTTTACAAGTTGATCCAGATCTTCGGGGAAGAAGCCGAAGCGTTTTTTATACTCACTCACCGCATCTTCGAGCATTTTTAACTTTTTCAGCGCTTCCAGCCTTAATTTATACGACTCTTTGACAGCTTCCTTACGGGCATTTTCATGCATATATTGCAAAAAAACTATCCCCAGTTCCGTTTCACCGCCTTCATAGAAATACCTTGAAGCAAGTTTTGTAAAAAGGGGTGAACCGCTGATTTCTGCTGCTTTTTTAAAATATTTTGCAGCTTTTTCATAATCTTTCATAAAATAACTGTAATTAAATCCAAGAAAAAACGGTATTCTGTAATCCCATGTTCTGTACTCCATCACATATTTTAAAAGTGCATTAACCTCTTTTACCCTTCCTATCTCCCATACAAAAGCAGCCTGGGCAAAATAATAACTATCTTCATGATACGGATTCAAAATAATTGACGTTTCTATTGTCCTGTAAAGATTATAAAATTCCACTTCTTTATATTTCCTCTGTCTGAGCTCTTGTATTTTGCCCCCATAATAAATTATTGATTTAAAAGCGAGATAATCCCCCGTAAACCATCTGAATTCGCCCAGTATCGATTTATACAACTCCCCCTGTGGTGTATAACCGAGCTTTTCCAGACCAGAACGATGATCCATGTTTTGTTTGAATTCAGGCAAAAAAAGAGCAAAAATCACTAAAAAAACTATAAATATCAAATAAATCTTCTTCATATATTAAGTAAAGTCCCTTTTATTAAAAATTATCAGAGTCAGGGAAAAAACCAGAATGAAATAAATCAGGAAATAGCAAAACGAAAATATCACATCAGTTGAGGCTATATCCAGCGCATAAGTCGCATTGGCAACAAAATCCAGCCCGGAAAAATTAGGTAAAATATAGTAAACGCCCTTCACCACAATTTCAAAAAAAGCGGAATAATCCGCAGCAGCTTTCTGCAAAACGTATTCATAAATCCCCTGGGATGCATTTCCGGCTATATAGACGGCAACGGTTGCAAAAAAGGGAACAAAAAACGATGTGGAAAATGATGAAAAAAGAAAACCGAAAGCCATGACCAGTAAATATTTGAGATACTGGAAACAAAATGCAATAATAATATTTCCCCATAAAATCGGCAAATTTGACTCATACATAGCTGCTGATATCTTTATCACAATAAATGAAAACACAATATTCAAAAGCATCAGAATCAGCATTATAACAGCAAATCCTGCAAACCTTCCTAAAATAAAACTTGTCCTGCTCACTGGATTGCCGAGAACAGTGTAAACATATTTGCGTTCTATATCACGCCAGATGGTGGCAACACCTCCAAAAACCGCCAGAAACAGTAAAATCGTGGAATTCAGCGTCAGAGACATTGTTATGGAAACCTCCTGAATCTGTCTCATGGAGAAAGAACTGAAAAAGGGCACAAATGCAAACACCATAATCAGCGAAACGATAAGCCAGAAAATTTTATCTTTAATACTATTCTTTAATGTTTGTGCGGCTATCAGACCAATCATATTGTTACTCTCCCACCATCTAAGTTAAACTCATTGCTATCAAAAATAAATAATTCAAGTTTCGTGCTCAGTTTCGTCATTGCGAGCGCAGCGAAGCAATCTCGTATTTGAGTAAGTGGTTACCACGTCGTCTGCTAATGAGCGGACCCCTCGTAATGACTTTTTCTCCGTCTGGAATTCACCTTTAGGTGAATAAATATGATGTTACACATATTTACCAGTCTTTCAGACTGGTGATAGCCTTAGGCATTCTTTCGAACGAAGTGAGAAATCTCTTAATGTAATACAATATATCAACTATTTATACCTGTCTGCTTAACTTGAAACATCTACAACTTATACTACCTCACAACCTAACCATCTCACAATTTCACTGCTTAACAAATTGCTGAAGTCCCACTTCCGAAAACTCGGAAAAAACATTATTCAAAGCTCTCAATATGCTAACAAATAAATTATTTCCTGCAAAAAATCAATCACCCATCCAAAAGCGACTGCAGAATATTTTCAAGTTTTGAAAAATCAAAAGGCTTTAAGATACATTCATCAAATCCGTAATCTTTATAATTTCTCATTACATCATTTTCCGAATAACCGCTTGTAACCACGGTTTTGACATTTCCGTCGATTTCCTTGATATGTGGCAGAATCTGCTCTCCGCTTCTGGAACCCGGAATGGTAAGATCAAGAATTGCAATATCAAAGACATTCTTATGGAATTTCTCAAAAACCTCATCCTCACTTGCAGCAGTTGTCACATCAAATCCAACCATTTCCAGGTAAATACGCGAACTTTCCAGTATAGGCACCTCATCATCCAGTATAAAAATCCTTTTACCCTTAAAAACGTCTCTTTCTTCAATTTCGTATTTCTCCCTGCCAATGTTATTATCATCAATATCCGGCATATCGCCGACATCTTTGTTTACAGGCAGATACACTGTAAAAGTGGCCCCCGCTGCCTCTTTTGAATCCAATTCGATCGTACCGCCGTGCTTTGCAATTATCGAATAGGATGTTGCAAGCCCCAGTCCGGAACCTCCCGCTTTCGTAGTAAAAAAAGGATCAAAAATCTTCTGCTGAGTTTCAGGAGATATCCCCTTGCCTTCATCTATAAACTTAATCCTTAGATATTCACCTGGATTCAGTTTTTTATCATCGACAATATCAATCTTTTCCACCCTTACCATAAGTTTACCGCCGTTTTCCATGGCATCCCTGGCATTAACTGCCAAATTTTGAAACACCTGGCTCACCTGATCGCTGTCAATATATAACGGTGGCGTATCCGGATCAAAGTGGTAAACAACTTTTACATTCGAACCTGCCAAAGTAAAATCAACGGTATCTTTTAGGATATTATTTATCCAGGTAACTCTCTTAACAGGGGACCCCCCTTTGGAAAATGTCAGAAGCTGATTTGTCAATTTTTTAGCCCTTTCAATAGAATTATCAACCTTTTCACATATTTTCTCAGCTTTCTTCTCATCCTTTATTATTCTGGCAAGCGAAATATTTGAACTTATAGCCGTTAAAATATTGTTAAAGTCGTGAGCTATGCCTCCGGCCAATATCCCCACAGATTTAAGCTTCTCCATTTTAAGCAATTCGTTCTGCATCATCTCGTTTTCCGTTACATCCCTGAAAACAATAACAACACCGATTATATTTTTCCCATTGTCAAAAATCGGAGCTCCGCTGTCGGAGATTATATATTTATCTCCGTTTTTAGAGATAAGCAGAATATCTTTTTCCAAAGTGATATTTTTGCCGCTTTGAAGAACCTTTTTATAAGGGCTTTCAAGGCGTCTCCCCGTCTTTCTGCCAACTATATTAAAAACACTGTTCATATCTCTGCCTACAGCCTCATCCCTTGAATATCCTGTCAATTCTTCCGCCACTCTGTTTATAACCACAATTTTTCCATCCACATCGGTTGAGATTACAGCATCCCCAATTGATCGGAGTGTTATACTTAAATACTCTCTTTCTTCCAAAATTTCTTTTTCATACCGCTTGAGTTCCGTAATATCTCTGCCGAGAATAACCAAATTTTTTCTGTCTCCATTTTCGTTAAAAATAGGAACTTTAACCACATCGAACACACGTTCAGAACCATCCGGGGAACCAATGCGCTCCTCAGACCTGTATACACTGCCGCTTTTCCAGACTTCTTCATCCGTTCTGAGACAATTCAAAAAAGCTTTTTTATCACAATCGTCCACTAATTCCGCCAACTCACCATCAGTCTTTTTATAATAATCAACATTATTAAGTGAAAATAATTCGAGTCCGGCTTCATTTGTAATAAGCCAGCGGCCTTTTTCGTCTTTAAGACATATGAAATCCGGTGAAGCGTTTATCAGTGCATTCATACGCTCTGCACTTTCGGCAATAGCTTTTTCCGCTTTTTTTCGTTTGGTAATATCCGTTGCCACCAGAATTATCGAATTGACAAACCCCTTATTGTCGTAAACGGGATTGATAGTAAATAAAGCCGGGAAATTTTCCCCGGTTTTTTTCCGGAAATCCATTTCTCCCTTTATTCCGTCGTGTTTTATTTCAGAATTTTCCAAAATTATTTGATTAAGCAGATCTTCCATATTTTCCATTTCGGTTTCCGAGAACAGCTTTAATATCGACTTTCCAATGATTTCTTCCGATTCATACCCAAAAAGTCTGGAAGCTCCATTGTTAAAAATAACAATTTTCCATAAGCCGTTTACAAGTTCAGCTTTTATAATTGCTACATCTCTTGCTGCTCTTAATATATCCAGCAGGTTCTTTTCCCGTTTTCTTAAATCCATTGTTTTGAAATAAACCTGTTTTTTCAGGCTTATATTCCAGTACCAAACCGTAATAACCAGTCCAACCAATATCAGGAGGGGAAAAATAAGATAGGGGATATATTTGACATAAGCAGGAGTCAGCTTTGTTCCCATCCATTTGTGCTCAATCTTTTTAAGGACTCCTGTATCTTTAGCTTTTCTCACCGCTTTACTGAGGATGGAAACAAGAATATCATTACCTTCGGCAACAGCCATGCAGTCTTTACCCACATAAAGTGGGTCGCCCACTATTTTTATTTCATTAAGCAGATTGTTGTCTCTCAGATAATGGATTACAATCTGTTCGTCAGCCACGGTGGCATCGGCTTTTCCTGTTAATACCTTATTTGCTGCTTCCTCAAAATTATCTGTATATATAATATCATAGTCTACATTTTTGCTTGCCAGAAAATCCAACGCGTAATCCCCACTCTGGATTGCCAGAGTCGCCCCGTTTAAATCCTCACTGCCCTGGATTTTTGTATTGTTATCTTTTACAAAAATAGAAGTCGGAACCCGGAATATCATATCAGTGAATTCATACTTCTTATCTCTTTTGCTGGAATAAAAAAATGTGGTTATAACATCAGCCTCTCCTGATAAAACCATTTCCTTTGCATTTGCGAAAGTTGTATGAAGAAAACGGGGCTGAAAATTGTATTCAATCCCCATCCAGCGTGCCAGTTCAATGCTCATGCCGGTTATCTGACCGTAATTGTTGACGTATTCAAATGGAGGATATCTGTTCTGACTTACAAAGGTGATTGTCTCTTTTTTCTCAAGGTATGCCCTTTCCTCAGGGGTAAGTTTATTATCTTGAAAACAGCCGGTTATCAACAAAACAACGGCGAGAAGGACTAAGAGACAAAACTTATTCCGCAAAATTTACCTCCTTAAAAAAATGTTAAACCTATTAATTATACACTAAAATCATCATTTGTAACAACAGACCTTTGAATAAGCAAACTTGCATATTTGTTTATTATATCGTTTCACATAGTAAAGATTTCTCACTTCGTTTGAAAGAATGCCTGCGGCATCCTTCCGTGCGGAACGAAGTGTAGTCGAGGAATCTCTATGTTTATATATCAAATATTTATGCGAATCTGCTTAGCACTAACACTATCACTTTTATTCTCTGCCTCTACCTCTACCTCTACCTCTACCTCTGCCTCTGCCTCTGCCTTTACCTCAACCTATTACGCATCACGCATCACGGCCTCTAAATAGTCAAAAAACTCATCTTCCGGCAAAGGCCGTCTGTAGTAATATCCCTGACATCCATCACATCCTATTTCGCGCAGGAATTCGGATTGGGATCTATTTTCCACTCCTTCAGCAATCACATTCAGCCCCAGACTTTTAGCCATCCAGATAATACCCTTTATAAGGTTATTATCCTTTTCATTTTCAGGAATATTTTGCAAAAAAATCTTATCAATTTTTATAGAATCCAGTGGAAATTGTTTAAGATAAGCGAGCGAGGAATAGCCTGTGCCGAAATCATCCATATATATTTTAACACCAAGACCACTCAATTCTTTAAAAAGAGCACGTATAGCATCAAAATCTTTCATTGCTACATTTTCCGTAATCTCATAAACGAGGTCGGAAGGTTTCAGTGAATATTTTTCCAAGGCATTCTTGGTTTTTGTCACAAGATTCTGATCGTTCATCTGTTTCACTGAAAGGTTTACCGATATTACTAAACTTTCGAAACCGGCATCGTGCCATTTTCTCAAATTTTCACAACTTTTGTTTAGAACAAAATCTCCCAGCGTGCCTATCAGTCCGCTTTCTTCAGCCGCCTCTATAAATTCATCAGGGCGTATAAAACGGGATGTATCCGTTTGCCAGCGTGCCAGTGCTTCAGCACCTGTTATCTTTCCGGATTTCAAATCTATGAGCGGCTGGAAATACACTTTTATATCATCTTCTTTCAAAGCCTCAGCCAATTTTGAAGTAAGGGAAATCTTCCGCTCCAGTTTCACCTTAAGCTCGCTGTTATAAAAAAAGTAATCATTGGCACCCAGCTCTTTGGCTTTATACATGGCCATATCCGCATTCTTTATTAAAGAAACGGAGTTATTGCCATCTTCTGGATAAACAGCAATTCCTATGCTTGCACTTGTGTACACATCATGCCCGCCAAACTTTTTGGCAGAAGAGACGGCCTTTAATATCCTTTCTGTAACAGTAACTATACCGTTTTCATCTTCAATTTCATTCAGTATAATGGTAAATTCATCCCCACCCAGCCTGGCAACCGTGTCAGATTCCCTGCAGCAGTCCAAGAGGGTTTCACCCGCCTGAATAAGTAAAAGATCACCGATTTTATGCCCTAACGTGTCATTAATATTTTTAAAGTTGTCCAGATCTATGAAAAGAAGTGCAAATTTACCGCCGTACCTTTCATGGTGGGCAACCGCCCTTTTTAATCTGTCTTCAAACAACTGCCTGTTGGGAAGGCCTGTGAGCATATCGTGAGTCGCCTGATATCTCAGCTCTTCTTCACTCTTTTTCAACGACGTTATATCGTGCAAAAGCACAATATAGTTCATCACTTTACCGTTATCATCCTTCAATACACTGACCGACATCCACTGGGGAAAGATTTCACCGGATTTTTTCCTACACCATATCTCCCCGTTCCACCTGTCATTTTTACTTACTTCAGCCGTCATTTTTAACAGGTATCTCTTGTTTTCATTAAACGGTTGAATTTCCAGAGGTGAAAAGCCCACAATCTCTTCTTCGGAATAACCCGTGGAATCAAGAAAAGCCTGATTAACTTTTTGAATTTCCCCCTCGGAGCTGATAATCATAATTGATTCTATGGTATTTTCAAATACACTCGCAAGGAGCTGAAGCTGCTTTTCATTACGTTTACGCTCGGTGATATCTCTGAAAATCCCTTCAATAACTTTTTCCCTTCCAGTTTCCACCAGACGCATATTGGCTTCGGCAATTAGCGGAGCCATATTCTTTTTCTTAAGAATCATTTCATAGCCGTAAACTTCCTTTTCGGAATAAACTTTCTCCACCAAATCTTGATAACTCTGTTTATCATGCAGAAGTTTGGAAGCAAAATTCTTATGCAGGATTTCATTTTTATCTCTGTATCCTAGCAAATCAACTCCCGAAGGACTTATAAGTATAAGTTCACCGTTTTCATTGATACAGAACTGAACATCCATAATATTTTCAAATAAGGATCTGTATCTCTTTTCACTTTCGGAAATAATTTCACTGAATCTCAGCTGTTTGATATACGAATAAAGAATATATATAAGAAGAACGGCAATAAATCCGCCGATAAAAATAGCTTTATTGGAAAAACTTGAAATATTCACCAAATTAACAAAAGAAGAGTTGCTTAACGAAATCCTGTACACCGAATTTATCTCACCGCTTTCCCATTCTCTGTGACATCGGGTACAGTAGTCCACTGTAACGACAGGAAAGTAATAAGTAATCTTATTACTGCCTTTCTCCATTAAAGGTTTGTTAATTGTTGTTGCTTTAGGATCTTTAGTTTTCAAAAATTTTTTATTGGAGGAATACACAACCTTGCCATTTTTATTAATGAGTGAAAATTCTTTCACCTGCTCATATGTACCTATTTGAGTTAAAATATCTTCAAAAACCTTCATATTTCCTTTTTTCAATGAATCGTAAGTGGATAAAAAAACCGTATCTTTCAGATAACCCATATACCGATTGAGGGAGCTTTCTACATCATTTACCATTTTGTCCTTGGCAATGATTATAATGAGACACAAAAAGAAGACTATTACTGTTACCGGCACAAGAAAATGCAAATCAAGGGAAAGTTGTTTGATAAGACTTTTCAGCCGCCTCATCATTTTTTATCGTTGTCCCTGTTTTTCACTTTTTCCTGCATCTCCCACCAGCTGATATCCTCGACCTTTTCAGCTGTAATATACATATCACTGTCAAACGGCCAGTCGGGGTGAACACATCCCACACAGGGGGCATTGCTCTTAATGCAGAAATTCGTATTGCCGTTCCAGTTTCGAATCGGACAGTCGGAATATGTGACAGGCCCCCGACAGCCTTTTTTAAGGAGGCAGTTGGTTTTATCTTGTGCATAATCAGATAAGTATAAATCCTGACTGAAATGCTGAAACCTGCTGCAGTGGTTATGAATGGTATCTTTATAATATGTTTCCGGGGTTTTCAGTTCCGTCATTTTCGGAATTTTTCCGGTGGCCGCAATATAGGAGATACTACCCATAAGCCAGTCCGGATGCACAGGGCAGCCGGGAATACGCAAATACGGCTTTTTAATATTCTGCATATCAAGATATTCGATAAGGGATACGGCTCCGGTCTCGTTATTCACAGCTGCCGGAATGCCCCCGTGGGATGAGCATGTACCGGAAGCCACTATTATGGAAGCATTTTCCACAGCAGGTTTTATAAAGTCTTTTAAAGGCAAACCTCCGATATTGCATGCGTTGGGAATGCCCATTGGAATGCTCCCTTCAAAAACAAGGATATAATCATCGTTTTTTACAGTATTTTCAAGCATTTCAAGATAATCATCCGAACTTTCAAAAGAGAGCATCGGATGCACCTGCAGGGAAATAATATGTCTGATAAACTGCATAAAGCTCGTTTCATTGCCATACATCATGGAAATTGAACAGCCGGCACAAACCTGCCCCTGGATAAAAATAACTTTTATTCTTTTTTCCTCAAGCTTGATAAAGCCGTCAAAAACATCAGCTGCAAAAACTTTACTGCCAAACAGCAGCATGGAAAGTTTTGCACTGTGTTGCAGCAGCTGCCTTCTTGTTAACATAAACCACCTAATGTATTGAGCATGCCGTACACGGGTCGAAACTCCGAACTACCCTTTCCGTCTGCAATTTTATTGAGGCTTCATCGGAAGATTTTATACCGATAAGCGCTTTTTCCACGATACCTTTCAAACTCCCAGTAGAAGGCCCGAAATTCCAGGTGGAGGGCATTACCATATTATACTCGTCAATCCTACCGTCCACAGTGGAAATTTTATGCATCAGATCTCCCCTGGCGGCTATGGAGGTTGCAAAAGCTGAACCTGTGATTTTTTGGTTAGGATCCACAGTTACGATGTTGTCATCACCGGGTCTGTATTCTGAAATCAGATCAAACAAATATTTTAAAATTATTTTGCATTCGACAACCCTCGCCAGTAACCTGGACATCGTTGAAGAAAGAACATCGCCTTTATAATATTTCGCAGTTTCAGCAGAGATTGTTTTATTGTGGCTTATCAATAGCCTTGCGATAGGCCCGGTCTCCATAGGCAGCCCATCATATCTCGGCGCCTTTATCCACGAATAAGCATTGTTTTTACCATAGTGCGGTTTTCCGTCATCATCATAATATGAGGATACGAGTTTTTCACTTATTTTCTTATAATCCAGAGGATAAAGCTTGCTGCCGTGTAAAACACCTTCTTTAAAAAGCGGTTCACCGCTCATTGACAGGGACTCATAGCCGAAAAAACGATCGTAAGCTGAGCCGATACCGAAATATTCCGGAAAATATTCGCACAATATCTGCACATCTTCGTAATAATCCTGAATCACAAAATCTGCTGTTTCTTCCAGTACCTTGTGATATTTATACAGAGAATCCAGTGTAACATCGGTTGTAATACCGCCCGGCAGCAACGCCTGGCAAAAAGGTGTCTTTGCTCCGAGTATTGCAAGCCCGGAAGCGGCTTTCGATCTCACATCAATGGCTTTAAAATAATTGCGAACCAATCTGATACACAAATCTTTCTCCCGTATGAACTTTGCATTCTCTTTTCTTTTCAAAAACGGGTTGGAAGGACGGGTTATCAGCTCTTTTATTTTAAGGAGATTTCTGTCCGACCCCGAATACTCACTGATAATATTAAAATCAGCATAATCAGGCAGACACAGATTATAAAAATGAATGATGTGATCGGTGATAACGTGCAGACCGAGAATCAAATCTCTGAGAATCAAACCGTTAAACGGAACATCCACATTGTACAAATTTTCAATAGCTTTTACCGAAGCAACACCATGTACCTCGTGGCATATACTGCACACACGCTGGGTAATCCTTGCAGCATCGAACGGATGCCTGCCATGAAGAATTTTTTCAAAACCTCGATACATTTCGCCATGAACTTTTGCATCTTTGACTGTACCGGCTTCCTCTTCAACACTGATTTTCAGATGTCCCTCAATGCGGGTTAAAGGGTCTATTTTTAAATTTTTTGACATATAAATCTTACCTTCGGAGCTTTGAATAAGTCAGGAAAAGCGGCTTTAGCCGGGCAAAATTTAATCTGAAACACAGTATTGTCAAGTCTGCTGGACTGACCGAGCACTTAAAAATTAAGTGCTCGACCGAAAACGCAAAAGCAAATTATTCAAAGGTCTTAAAATACGTTTCAAAACAATATTTAATTGTACAATTTATAATGCTTTTTATCAAGTTCCATTATTTTACAAGCCTAAAAATACTTTCCAAAAAATGCAAAGTGGAATATTTAGAGTTGTTTAAGGGGTATTCAAAATTTACTTTTTTAATTATTCCTTTCTTTCGCCGATATTGTCTTTCGGACCCAGAAAAGAGCGGCAATTACAACAAGCAGAAACAGAATATTATTGTTTTCACTACTGCCGGCAATTGAGCATCCACCGCCTCCGCCACCACCTGATGAAAGGTCTGATGGAGAAGTTGTTTCATCAGTTGTATTGTCCGTTGTGTTATCGATAGGGGTTGTTCCGGTATTGTTAGTAGAATCCGTTGTATTATCATACCAATCAACATTTATAGTTGCTCCGGAGCTTGCTTTCAGACTTAAGACAATATTTTTATACCTGTATTCAGGCAAATCAGGATCAAACGGGCCCATTTTGATGTAATTTGTTGCAGTAGCACCACAGGAGCTTAAGTTATTCAAAGTTATTTCAGCATGCCCCGCACCGTCGAGAGACCAGCCTCCGCTGAATGTTGTGTCAGCTGAGTCTGTCTCAAATTCGTCCCTGAAAGCATCTACATAATTATTTAATGGTGAGTCAGTTTTTGCTAAATATTCGTTATATGTGGAAAATATAAATGAGCCGGGTGCATATATATCCACCCATTCGCCGTAATTACTGAAAGAAGAGACATCCTCATTTTCATTCAGAGAGCCCACAGCAGTCACATTATCATAACCGGCAGGATAATCTTTTGCTGTTTCATTATCATTCCCGGCGGCGGCGAATAAATGAACCCCATTGTCTATAAGCTGTTGTATGGCAGCTTGTTCTGCACTGTCTAAGGTATTACCACCAAAACTCATATTAACAAACTTTATATTATACTCCTGATCCTTAAGCTCCAATATTTTTTGTATTGCAGAAAGTTCAGCTGTGAAATTTATATCAAACGAATCCCCGCATGTGACTTTCATGTTAAGTATTTTTACATTGTTGTTTACGAGACCTGCAACTCCGAAGGAATTATTGGTAACTGCTCCAATTATACCGGCAACATGAGTCCCATGACCTACATTATCATAAGTATTATTAATATTGCCTGTGGGACAGAAATTATATCCATAATATGAAAATCCATCAACAGGACCAAGTAAATTGCTTTGTAAATCCGGATGATTCCATGCGATACCTGAATCCATAATAACTACAATAGGAGTTGAGGTATTAGCTTGCTGTTCAAAGTAGAACATCCCTTCAGGCCAGTCGATATCCGAATCATTTGAAGCATCCAAACCCCATTGGATGTCAAAAAATTCATCATCAGGTACATATCGGGATTCTCCAACCGGACTTGTTGAAGTTAGATATTGATAAAGATTTAATTTCTTAACGTCACCTTTAGATGTAGTTATATTATCAGAATTACTTAGCAAATACTGCTCGGAATAAGATCCAGAATAACTATACCTTAAAGCAGCGGCAGCTGTAACAAAAGGAGTGGCCATTGAAGTCCCCGAGTCCATAGCAAAAGCATCGGGAGCATCACTGGCAGACACGCGGACTGCATCAATACTTGCCGTATCACCGGAAGAACCTTCGAGACATATTTTCAGAGAAGTAGAGTTAAGATTCTCCATAGAAGAAGGCATGGATAAGACTCTGTATATATAATTCATCTGTGAATAGCCTGACTGAGTAGTCAAATCCACCCAGCCACTTAAATTGCGAATACTTTTCAGTTCTCTTTCAGGGGGTTGTATTTTTTCTATCGTCGAATTATCGAAAAAGGATTCTATCACTTGTCTCTCGCCGGATAAGTATACATTGTCACCGATTGTTATAACCCTCACACTATCAGGAACAATTAAATCCGGATTTTCCGAACCCGTATATTTAAACAATACATTTTCAGCAAAGGCATTCAAAGCAATCAGGCAAAATAAAACAATCAGGATTTTACGCATTTTAAACTCCATAACAGCATGACGTTATACAACATAAAACAGAGCTTTAAATAAGTACCCCATCTATCTGAATAATTAAATTTTGAGTGCTCGAAATTTATCAGTCGTTTCTTTACCGCACAAAGGCAGATGCTATGCAAAAAACTGTCATCCCCTGCCCCTCTTGGAGAGGGAAGGAACTTAACTCTCCCCACTACGTTATGGGGATACAGAGGGGGTACTTTTTGTCAAACAGCAATTGAGATCTCTCCATGCCACTCCGTTCCGGTCGAGATGACACATTTGATAGTTGTCACCCCTGCCCTGTTAAATGCTGCCTCTGGCAGCATTTAACAGGGGCGAGCGAAGCGGAGAGGTCTGTGTCAAATAGCTACTTCCATGCCACTCTTAATTCCCCCTAAGGTAGGAGAAGGGACTTCATTCTATATACTAACAATTTCTGCGTATCTGTTTAGCATTGAAAGCTTTTTTTTTCACTCATATATTTATCTATAATTTTTAAAAATTTTAACCTATTTGAAATTATATTTCAATCTTTGACTATAAAAATGTTTTGAAATTTAAAAATATGCTTGAATTCCATGTAATAAAACATATATTTTTTTTATAAGGAGGTGAATATGAAAAAGTTAATATTTGCTGTAACTGTTGTAATTTGTCTTAGTGCATTTACTGTGGCAATTGCAGAGACCAAGCCTGTGCAATTGAGTCTGACACCTGATGTAGCCATTTACAACCAAGATACTTATATCAAAGGGTTAACCCTTAATATTTGGGGAGAAAACCCTCAATCTGCTCTGGCTTTGGGGTTTGCGAACGGATCTACCGGTGACAGTAAAGGTTTCAGCTTGGGCATTCTCTTTAATTACGCGGAAAATTATAAAGGTGTTCAGTGGGCGCCGGTCAATTACACGAAATCGGATTTTGTAGGCTGGCAGTCCGGAGTTGTCAACTACACAAAAGGCTCAGCAAAAGGGTTTCAGTCCGGCGTTGTAAATTATGCCGGCAGCTTCACCGGCTTACAGCTTGGTGTTGTAAATTATGCTGAAACAGCGGATAATGGTGTCCAGATTGGTCTTGTAAATATCATTCCGGAAAACGAATGGTTTACTAACATGCCTAATGAATTTGCAAAAGGAATGACCATAGTAAACTGGCGCTTTTAAAAAAAGTAACCCTGCCCCGGAATCAATTAAAAAGATTTCGGGGCATTTTATTTTATCCTATCTTTAAACTTTTGAACAAATTGTTTTTTACCAAAGAATAAGAAGGTGTGAGAACTTGTCCCTTTGAGTGCTGTAAGCAAATGGCTTAGCCTTTTATTCAATTATTCAAACGTCTTGCAATACGTATTCAAGTTTCGCACTTGCACCTGTATAAGTCTTTGCGAGGAGTGATAACGACGAAGCAATCTCTCTTTTTTTATTATTTTGAGATTGCCACAACCGAGCACTTAGATTCTTAACCCAACTTTGCCAACACAGTGTTCTATAATAGTTGCAGGGTTAAGTTGGATTGAACAGATCTTTGTAAAATACTGATATTTTGCTTGATAGTTAAGTAATACTATAAAAATTGGCTGATTTTCCATT
>Ga0247721_100005_pt1 | contig 166104 bp, 147 predicted proteins | sample MSEWel2017_08_16_FD_189089 | JGI IMG/M metagenome (GOLD analysis project Ga0247721, IMG submission 189089) | Subsurface sediment microbial communities from gas well in West Virginia, United States - MSEEL Well Study Marcellus 3H_2017_08_16 | ecosystem: Environmental > Terrestrial > Deep...
TCGGCAAAACCGCCGTCTTTTCCGTGACCGAAATAATCCGGAGTCAGGTTAATATCATCTCTGTCTGTGGAATAGATGTTAAAATCCAGCAATCCCCTTTCTCCCAATCTGTTTTCCGAAACACCGGGCCCGCATTTTACCACCTTTCCCACTACATCTGCACCCTGGATTCTCGGAAAACTCAAGCCGGAATCTTTGCTCATGCTGAAGGAAGTAACATCGCTGTTATCTTCTGTCGGGTATAAGCCTTCACGAACCTTCCTATCGGTATTGTTTTTCGCGGTGGCCGTAACTTTTATCAATAGCTCATTTTTACCGGGCTGCGGTACAGGAATATCTTCTCTATATTTAAGTTTTTCAATACCCCCGTGGCCTGTTAGCTGAACCGCTGCCATGCGCTCAGGTATCATATTTCTTTCACCTCTCAATTTATTAGGATCAGTTCCGATCCCTGGGTTAAAATAATATAAAAACTATCCAATAACCGGCATCTTTTCAGCCGCTGTTCCGGGGCTTTGAACCGATGTTTTGAAAAATAAATAGTGGCAGGAAATACTGTTTGTCAATAGTAAACTTACTTTAGAGTGTAATTTTTTTGCTTTATTGGCAATAAGTTGCAAACGAGAAAATTTCCAACATGAATAATTTAGTTTGGAAATATATTATTTTTCAAACTAAATTCCAAGATTTTGGATATTTTTGATGTATATCAAAGTTTAATTTCCTTAAATGCCGATATTTACAACTAATAATAATTAGTAAAGGAGGAAAATATGAAATCCACTGAGCAGTTAAAAAATGAACATGAAGGTATTAAAATCATGCTTGATGTGCTGGAAAGTATTGCTGAGTACGTAGAAAAAGGGAAAGTTAGTAAGCTGGAAGATGAGGATATTAGAAATACTGTAACATTCTTCAGAGAGTTTGCAGACAAGTGTCATCATACCAAGGAAGAGCGTGAATTATTTCCCACTCTTGAAAAAGCAGGGATACAGAAAGAAGGCGGACCCATAGGGGTAATGCTTGATGAGCATGAAATGGGACGAAATCACATCAGAGCTATGCTTGAGGTTTTGGATGATTTGGCTGAAAGTGAAATAGCAGCGGAAAAATTTGTCGACAATGCATACGCTTATGTGGAGCTTTTGAGGCAACATATCGATAAAGAAAACGATATCCTGTTCAGAATGGCAGATCTATCTCTGGACAGCGATATGGATAATAAGCTTTTTCAAAGGTTTGAAGAAATAGAAGAGAAAGAAATGGGTGAAGGAACACACGAAAAATATCACGAGATGATAGATGAATACAGTAAAAAATTCCTTATATAAAAGCAGGAAATATGGATATTCAGATTAAAAGGGTATATGACCCGGTAGCTCAGAACGACGGTGTAAGAATTTTGGTGGACGGCATCTGGCCAAGAGGGATGAGGAAAGAGGATTTGCATCTGGATCTCTGGCTAAAAGATGCCGCACCCAGCACCAGTTTGCGGAAATGGTTTTCTCATGAAGAAAAAAATGGGATGAATTTAAAAAATTGTATTTTGTAGAACTGGAAGGAAAAGCTGAGGTTTTGGATAAATTGTATGCTATGGCAAGGGGTGATAAGAGGTTAACATTACTCTATTCTGCAAGAAATCGTCGGTATAATCAGGCTTCAGCATTAAAGGAATTTTTAGAAAGTAAGTCAAATATATAGCCGGAGACGGAACTTTAGTAATTTATTGAGAAGTGTATTGGTTGATTTGTATATTGGTGCAGCGGTTATTAGTTTGACCCAACGTTGAATTTATCCATCACCCAAAACCTAAAACCCATAACCAATAACGCAAAACGGTTGAATACCTTGAAAAAAGTCTTGATTTTAAATGTTTTTGTCATTATACATATTCATCTTGAGTAAAGGCATAGTTATGTCCGGAATAAAATTACATAAGAGCTTCAGGTCTCGTCACCTGTTTCTAATAATAAATCACAAATTTTAAAGGGGATTAAGTTATGAAGGTTGAAGTAAAAGATGTTGAAAATTCTCAGAAGGAACTAACGGTTGAAGTTCCTGCCGAGAAATATAATGAAAAGTTTGAGGCTGAGGTCAAAAAGCTTGCTCCTACTGTGAAAATTCCCGGTTTCAGAGAGGGGAAAGCTCCGAAAAATGTTATTATAAGGGAGCATAATCACAAACTGAAGGCGAATGCTTTGGAGCAGCTTGTTAATGATTCAGTTTATGAGGCTATAACTTCAGAAGGTATTAACCCGTTGAGTACTCCCGTTGTTAAGGATGTGAATTTTGAAGAAAACGAACCTATTAAATTCAAGGTTTATGTCGATGTATTTCCTGAGGTAAATGTGGAAAACTATAAAGGTTATTCGTTTGAAAAGGAGATTGCAGAGGTCAGGGAGAAGGACGTGGAGAATGTTCTTGAAGATCTCCGTGAGAAAAACAGTTCTTTTGAGCCTGTAGATGATAAGGCTGTTGAAAAGGATGATATGGTTGTGATCGATTTTGTCGGCACAATTGATGGTGAAAAGTTTGAAGGCGGTTCGGCGAATGACTACAGTATTGTTGTGGGTTCCGGTACGTTTCTGGAAGATTTTGAAGAGGGGCTCGTCGGGATGAAACCAGGGGAAACAAAGAACATTGAAGTGACATTCCCTGAAAACTATGCCAAGGATCTCGCCGGTAAAGACGCAAATTTCGAGGTTACTGTAAAAGAAGTTAAGCAAAAAGATGTACCTGAACTTAATGACGATTTCGCGAAAGATGTCGATGAAAACTGTGAAACGCTGGATGATTTGAAAAAACTTGTCAGAGAGGATCTTGAAAAAGAGGCTAAGCAGATGGCTAAAGACAGAATGTATGATAAGATTATCGAGAAATTGATAGAGGAAAATCCTTTTGAAGTTCCTGATACTATTGTAGATGAGCAGGCCGGCAGACTTGCAGACCAGACGCTGCAGCAATATATGTATATGTACGGCGTTAATCCTGAACAGCTGGGGTTGAATAAAGACAATATAAAAGGGGAATTTAAGGGAAGAGCAGCAACCCAGGTTAAAAGTGCAATTATTCTTAACAAACTTGCTGAGCTGAACAATATAGAAGTCTCCGAGGAAGAGATTGAGAGCAAAATTGAAGAACTTGCTGAAGAGATGAAAAAAGATGTAGAAGAATATAAAAAAGAAATTGAACAACAGGGCGGTAAAGAGAGTCTAAGTAATAATATCATGACAGATAAAATATTCGGTTTTCTCGGCGAACATAATGAAATTACCGAGAAATATGTTGACCCGGATGAGCTTGCTGAAAAACAGAAAGCTGAAGAAACAGCAGAGCAAGAGGAAGAAAATAAAGAGAAAAGCGGGGAAGAATAATGAGTTTTTATGTCCCATATGTAATAGAACAGACAGGCAGAGGAGAAAGAGCCTACGATATATATTCAAGGCTTCTTAAGGATAGAATTATTTTCATGGGAACTCCCATTGAAGATAACCTGGCAAATACCATAATTGCCCAGCTTCTGTTTTTGGAAGCGGATGACCCTGACAAAGACATCCATCTTTATATAAACAGTCCCGGTGGAGTGATTACAAGCGGGTTGGCAATTCTGGACACAATCAATTATATAAAACCTGATGTTTCTACGATCTGTCTCGGACAGGCTGCAAGCATGGCTGCTATTCTTCTGGCGTGCGGAACCAACGGGAAAAGGTATGCTGTACCCAATGCCAGGATAATGATCCATCAGCCTCTTGGCGGGTTTCAGGGACAGGCAAAGGATATAGAGATTCATGCTAAGGAAATATTAAGGATGAAAGCCAGGGTAAATGAAATACTGTCGGAAAAGACCGGAAAGCCTTTGGAGCAGATTGAGGCGGACAGCGACAGAGACTTTTTCATGAGCAGTGAAGAGGCTCTGGAATACGGGCTGATTGACGAAGTTATCTCAAAAAGGTCTTGATAAAATTAAACAATACCGTATCTTTAATAATTGTTGAATCACGGTTTAGTCTAAGAGGTGCCTAATGGCGAAAAAGAAAAATGAAGAGCTTTTCTGCTCTTTTTGCGGAAAGCATCAGGAAGAGGTTAAAAAACTTATAGCAGGACCGACTGATGTATATATCTGCGACGAATGTATATATTTGTGTAATGACATTTTGGAAGAGGATCTTCAAGAGAAAGAAGTTGAGGGCGATGTCGAGCTTTTAAGTCCGAAAGAGATAAAGAACAAACTGGATGATTATGTTATTGGTCAGGAAAGCTCTAAGAAGATTTTGAGTGTTGCCGTATACAATCATTTTAAGCGTGTGTTGTACGGCAAAAAATCTGAAGTTGAACTGGAAAAATCCAATATTCTTCTGCTCGGTTCTACAGGGACAGGGAAGACACTGCTGGCAAGAACATTGGCCAGGATATTGAATGTACCTTTTGCCATAGCTGACGCGACAACACTTACAGAAGCCGGCTATGTCGGTGAGGATGTTGAGAATGTTGTTCTGAAACTTCTTCAATCTGCCGATTTTGATGTGGATAAAACGGAAAAAGGTATCATTTTTATAGACGAAATTGACAAGATTACCCGTAAAACCGACAGCCCATCCATTACCAGGGATGTCAGCGGGGAAGGTGTACAGCAGGCACTGTTGAAAATAATTGAGGGTACTGTTGCCAATATTCCACCTCAGGGTGGCAGGAAACATCCTAATCAAGATTATGTTCAGGTAGACACTTCCAATATCCTGTTTGTATGTGGTGGTGCTTTTGAACATCTTGACGGCATTATTAAAGAACGTATAGGAAAAAAAGCAGTCGGTTTCAAATCGAACAGTAAAAATGTCAGCGATTATGAAAGAGCAGATATCCTGAAGCTTTTACAGCCCGAGGATCTTATAAAATATGGACTGATCCCGGAATTTGTAGGACGTGTTCCTGTCGCAGCTGTTCTGGACGATCTGGATGAAGATGCGCTCGTCTCTATACTTACGGAACCGAAAAACTCGCTGGTAAAACAGTATGAGGAAATTTTCAAATTTGATAATGTAAAGTTATCCTTTACCGATGGTGCTCTTAGAGGAATTGCCAGACAGGCTATAAACAGAAAAACGGGAGCAAGAGGTCTGCGGGGCATACTAGAGGAAACAATGATGGATATTATGTATAAAATACCGTCTCACAAAGATATTAAAGAGTGCATAATTAACGAGGATACGGTTAGCTCCAGGGCTGACCCGGTGATAATAAAAAAGGATGAAAAAGAGTCAGCATAAATTATTCAAGGCGCCTCAAGGCGCCTTTTTTATTCGTATAATTCAGAAATAAATAAAGGAGCTGTAAATAATGGCAGATAAAACAGAGCAGTTTTCTCTGATACCACTCAGAGATGTTGTCATATTTCCCACAATGGTTACTCCCGTGTTTGTGGGAAGAAAAAAGTCCATAAATGCCCTTGATATTGCAGGGGATACAGATAAAAAAATATTTTTGGTTTTGCAAAAGGATTCAGGTGTCAACGATCCCGGTATAGATGATTTGCACAATGTCGGTGTTGTTGCTGATATTCTACAGGTGCTTAAACTTCCCGACGGTAGTATTAAAGTTCTTGTGGAAGGAGCTTATCGTGCAGAGCTTAAAGATATTTTTGTGGAAGAAGAGTGTACTTATGTCAATGCAAAACGTTTAGAAGATAAAAGTGAAGATGAAAAACTTTATAAGTATCTTAAAGAGTCACTGATGCAGCATTTTAAGGAATTTGCCCAATCAGATAATAAAATTCCCAAAGAGCTTTACGATTCAATCGTCAAAATCGATGATTTGAATAACCTGTCATATATGATTGCCTCCAATCTCGGTATTCGGGTAAGTGAGCAGCAGGAAATTCTTGAAAAAACGAGTCTAACCGAAAGGGTTGAGAAAATTATAGAATTTATTGAAACGGAAATCGAAATCAGGAAAATTGATAAAAAGATAAAGCAGCGCGTTAAATCCCAAATGACGAAGACCCAGAGGGAATACTATCTGAATGAACAGATAAAGGCGATTAATAAAGAGCTGGGAAGAGATGAAGATATAAAAGCGGATATTGAAGAGCTTCAGACAGCCATAAATAAAAAAAATATGCCGAAAATTGTTAAGGAAAAAGCTGAGAAAGAGCTTAAAAAACTGAGAATTATGCCGCCTATGAGTGCTGAAACAACGGTGGTACGAAATTATCTTGACTGGATAGTCAATCTTCCATGGGGTGAGTATACAGAAGATATTCTCGATCTTGAGATGGCCGAATATATACTGAACAGGGATCATTACGGATTGGAAAAGCCCAAGGAAAGAATTTTGGAATTTCTTGCGGTAAAAAAATTTTCCGAAAAAATAAAGGGTCCGATACTCTGTTTTGTAGGTCCTCCTGGTGTCGGTAAAACCTCGCTGGCGAAATCTATAGCTGAATCGATGAACAGGAATTTTGTAAGACTTAGCCTTGGCGGAATAAGGGATGAAGCTGAAATACGAGGACACAGGAGAACCTATATAGGCTCAATGCCCGGGAAAATTATTCAGTCTGTAAGAAGGGCTGAAAGTATGAATCCGGTGTTTCTGCTTGATGAGATAGACAAGCTCGGTATGGATTTTCGGGGTGATCCTTCCTCAGCATTACTGGAAGCTCTTGATCCGGAACAGAATAACAGTTTTTCCGATCATTATCTGGAAGTGGACTTTGATCTTTCCAAGGTATTTTTTATTACAACGGCTAACACAGTGGAATCCATTCCCCATGCACTTCTGGACAGAATAGAGGTTATACGTATCCCGGGTTATACCGAACGTGAAAAGCTTAATATTGCTGAAAAATATCTTTTCCCCAAGCAGTTGACAGAGCACAATATTCCGGCTGAAAAGGTTGATATGGCAGATAATGCTATACTGGATGTAATCAGGTATTATACCAAAGAAGCTGGTGTGAGAAATCTCGAAAGAGAACTGGCCTCTATTATCAGAAAAGCTGCAAAAAAACTAGTAACGGACAGCAGGGTTTCTTCAGTGAAGGTTACAAGAAAAAATCTTGAAAATCTTCTCGGAGTGAAGCGTTTTCGTCTTGAGCACGTTGAGGAATCCGAAGATGTGGGAGTTGCCACAGGTCTTGCCTGGACTCCTTACGGCGGAGATATTCTGCAGACGGAAGTCGCTGCTTACGAAGGTAACGGTCAGCTGCAGATTACAGGTCATATCGGGGATGTGATGCAGGAATCTGCCCGAACTGCCCTCTCCGTCGTAAAAAGCAGAGCAAGAAAATTTCAAGTGCCATCATATAAATTTAAGGATTTTGACATTCATTTGCATGTACCGGAAGGTGCAGTTCCTAAAGATGGACCTTCAGCTGGTATTACCATGGCTACTGCGATACTATCTGCATTATCAGGCATATATGTGGACTGCAACATTGCCATGAGTGGCGAAATTAATCTCAGAGGGAAAGTTTTGCCGGTGGGAGGCATAAAAGAGAAAGTCCTTGCTGCTCATCGAGCAGGTGTGAAAAAGGTGATTTTGCCGGAGGAAAACAGGAAGGACTTGACAGAGGTTCCATCAGATGTTAAAAAACAAATCTCGGTAGTTTTTGCTAAAACTATTGATGATGTTTTTGATATTGTTTTAAAAACTAAAATTAAAGAAATGGGGTGATGAACTTGGCAGTAAACGCTGTAGTAAGAGTTGACGGAGAAAATGTTGATTTCGCTTTAAGGCTTCTCAAGAAGAAAATTGAAAGAGAAGGACTTATCAGGGAAATTAAAAAACATACTTATTATGAAAAGCCTACAGAGGTACGAAGAAAGAAAGTACTCAAGGCTAAAAGAAAACAGCAGAAATTAGTCAGAAAACTGCAGGAAAAGTACAAATATTATTAAAATAAAAAAGCCGCCAAAAGGCGGCTTTTTTATTTTAAAGTTTTCAGTATTTCCCGGTAAATGATACTGAAAGATGTTTTTGTTTGGCGGGCAATTTCAGCAACACTTTCATACTCAGGATATATTTTAATAAAACCCTCGTCGGAAAGTTTTTTGAGAGTAACAGAATATCCTTTGAAATCAATCGTGGAGAATTCTCTGTTTAGTACTATTCTTTTTAGTGATCCTATTCTGAGTCCGGCAGTGGAACTTTCTTTGAGCAATTTGTCCGACAGCGATTGGGCTTTTTCAGGGGAACAAAGGATACTGATTTTATATGCCGGTCTGTTTTTTTTCATAAATACCGGCGTAAAGAATACATCCAGAGCTCCTGATTCGAAAAAACTATCCATAATAAAGCCCATCTCCTCTCCGGTCATGTCATCAATATTAGCTTCGATTTCAACAATATCATGCGCCTGGCTCTTTTGTTCCAAAAAAAGTATTCTAAGTATATTAGGTAGCTCTTTAAATGATTTGGAACCTGTGGAATAGGCTGTTTCAAGGATTTTGCCGCTAAATGAGGTATTTGTGTTTGAACAGTAGTATCTTATAATTGCAGACCCGGTTGGTGTGGTGAGTTCATCACCGATATCAATTCTTTTTATATCAAATCCTTTTAGAATTTCCATTGTTGCAGGAGAAGGTACGGGAATTGTACCGTGTTCTGATTTTATTATTCCGGAGCCTGTAATAGGAGTGGAGAATGCGATACTGTCCGGTGATATTTTTTCCAAAAGATAGGCTGTGGAAATAATATCGATTATGGAATCAACAGCTCCGACCTCGTGAAAATGTACATTGTCAATGTCTTGATCATGTATCTTTGATTCAGCTTCCGCAATAATCGTAAAAATTCCTGTTGAGTCCTTTTTTACTTTTTCACTGATAAGAGAGCTTGATGAGATCATTTCTTTTATTGCTGAAAAATTTCTCTTTTTAACTGCACTTTTATCAAAATCTATAGACAACCGGCTGCATTTAATACCATTGACAAAAATGGTTTTTGATACTATTTCCACCCTGCTTTTGAAAAATTCTGAAAATAGTTCGGAGAGCATTCGGCTTTTTATGCCGCTAATATGAAGAAGTCCGGCAACAGTCATGTCGCCGGCAAGACCCGTTGTCATATCAAAATATAATGTATTCATAATTAAAGTGATAATACAGCTGGCACTATTTTGCAATATATTCTCTTTGACAACTGAAGAGAAAACATTAGTTTTATTAGTGTAAGCACACGTATTCAGGGAGGTGTAATAATGAAAAAGGAAATAAACGGAGTGATTCTTGATATTGTTCAGGGTGATATTGCGTCCCAAAAGGATATTGATGCTGTTGTCAATGCCGCAAATGCCAGACTTATGCCGGGCGGGGGTGTTGCCGGTGCGATTCACAGAGCCGCAGGCAGCGGGCTTGCTGAAGAGTGTGAACCTCTTGCTAATATAGAGCCGGGCGATGCGGTGATCACAGGAGCACATAATCTGCCGAATTCACATGTTATACACTGTTTGGGGCCGGTTTATGGTATGGACAAGCCGGAGGAGAAACTTTTACGCAGCTGTTATAAAAAAGCATTGCAACTGGCAGAAGAAAATAATATTGAATCTGTTGCTTTCCCTGCTATTTCCACTGGTGCATTCGGTTATCCATTAAAAGAAGCTACAGAGATAGCTATAGATACTGTTTTAGCTGAAATCCCGGGCTTGAAAAAATTGAAGCTGATTAGATTTGTCCTCTTCGGCAAAAAGGATTTAAAGCTATATGAAGAAATCATTAACGAAAGAATGTAAAAAAACAAATTATTAATGAGCCTCAAGCATTGTTATTCCTTGCCCTGTTGAATTCAAAAAACAGACGGCAGTGCTATTGTTTAACTTTTCCAGAGGGCTTAATAAAAAAGGGAGCTTTTTACAGCTCCCTTATAAATTTTTTATTTAGCAAAAGTATTGCGTAAAGCTTCTGCTGCAGGTTCACCAGTTAGTGTTTTTACCCCTTTCAGCCATTCTTCGACGATGTATAAATTGTTTCCTATCCATTCCTTTGCTACATCTTCAGGTTTCCTTTTTTTATACCCAAATTCATAAATCCATTTACTCTGGATTTCAGAATTGACTTTAATCCGATCGAGAAATTTGTAAACTTCGGGATAATCTCTTTTTAAACCCTTTCGGACAATTGTATAAACAACACTTTCGCTGACAAATTTTTCCGTTCCGGGGACTCCTTCCAGATATTTAATGTCAAGGATGACGTTCATCCAGTGAGGTTTCCAGCATCCAAAAGTGATCCATTTATTTTGCCTCATTTGGGCCTTTACTGTTGCAAGCATTGCAGGGGTGGAGCTTTCCACCTGAGTCCAGTCACCAAGTCCGGCTACACCGTTTGCAATTATTTCTGTCATACTAGTGTTCATCCCAGTGCCAGGTTGAAGATTATATATTTTATAGTCAAATTTTTCCGCATTTTTGTCTAAGTCGGCAAATGATTTTACACCGGATTCCCAAACGTATGTGGGCACGCACAGGCTGATACGTCCTTCTTCCAAATTCATACCGAGCAGCTCTATTTCTCCTTTCTCTTTCAGAGGATCTATCATTGTGTCTTCCTGAGGACTCCATCCCGCCAAATATGCATCAAGATTATTCGTTCTTAAACTTTCAAAAATAGCGGGAGCGCTCAAAACACTCTGTTCTACTTCATATCCCATTGTTTGCAGTATTTGATCAGCTACTTCCGTCTTTACTGTAACACCAGGCCAAGCAGGAACGCCGAATTTGATAACAGGTTTAGCAAAACCTGATACGCTTGTTGTCAAAAACAGAATCAAAAAAAACAGTCTGATAAAAATTTTCATTATCGACCTCCAATGTATATTTTATGTTTACTTCTTATAGACATGAAATATTAAATTGTCAAATATGCATACAGAAAATTCATGCAGTTCGAGAAATTATTATTCATTATTTGGATGTTTCCGATTTACGTTTTGAGGAACTTTGCATAATGTACTTTTTTGCGTTTTGGAAGTGGGACTTTAGTCCCGCAATTCTTTAAATCCAAGATCTCACAAAAATAATTGCCTGGCTAAAGCCGCGTTTCCTGACTTGTGCAAAGCTCTCGTTTTTTGGTGTTTTACGATTTTACTGTAAAAATATAAAAGCCCAAATATTTGTTCAAGTTTCTCACTTACACTTTTTACAAGTCTTTGCTCGCCCTGTTAAATCTATCTTTAATGTGTTCCACATATTTACCAGCCCTCAGCTGGTGTTAAATGGGCTGCCTTCAGCAGCATTTAACGGGACAGGGAGTGAAAACGACGAAGCAATCTCCCTACTTTTCTTATTTTGAGATTGCCACAACCGAACACTTAGATTCTTAAGTGCTCGGTTTCGCAATGACAAAACGAAGTGCTAAACTTGATATATTTGTTCAAAGATATAGAGAGGTTAAAATAGAAAAAAGTAATGAAACCAGCGTAGTTGTGCCGGTTTTATTACTTTATGGGATTAGTATCTGTAATATTCCGGTTTATATGGTCCTTCAACTTTTACACCGATGTAATCAGCCTGTTCTTTTGTCAAAGTTGTCAGTTTTACACCAATCTTTTCCAGATGTAATCTGGCAACTTCTTCATCCAGTTCCTTGGGCAGCATATAGACACTCGGTTTGTATTTGTCTTTATTTTTCCATAAATCAATTTGCGCTAATACCTGATTTGCGAAAGAGTTGGACATTACAAAAGATGGATGTCCGGTGGCACAGCCTAAATTTACAAGTCTTCCTTCAGCAAGCATAAAAATTTCGTGTCCATCCGGAAAACGGTATTTATCCACCTGAGGTTTAATATTTTCCTTTTCTATACCTGAAATTTCGTCAAGTTGTGAGACCTGTATTTCATTATCAAAATGCCCTATATTACATACTATTGTCTGATCCTTCATTTGTGCCATGTGTTCGGCTCTTATCACATCTCTGTTACCTGTGGCGGTAACATAGATATCACCTGTTCCGAGAGTGTCCTCCAGCGTTTTAACTTCATAGCCTTCCATGGATGCCTGAAGTGCACAGATAGGGTCGATTTCGGTGACAATAATTCTCGCACCCATTCCTCTGAGAGCCTGAGCACACCCCTTGCCAACATCTCCGTAACCGCAGACGACAGCTGTCTTGCCTGCTATCATGACATCAGTAGCGCGTTTGATGCCGTCTATGAGGGATTCCCTGCATCCGTAAAGGTTGTCAAACTTGGATTTAGTGACGGAATCATTTACATTGATTGCTGGTATCAGGAGTTCTCCTGTATTCATCATCTGATATAATCTGTGGACACCGGTTGTTGTTTCTTCAGACACACCTTTTAGATTTTTTACAAGATTTTTCCAAAAATTGTCATCCCGCTTCTGAATATCTTTAAGTCGTGCTAACAACTCTTTTTCATCTTCACCATCGGGTGTTTTTGCCAAAACTGAAGCATCTTTCTCAGCTTTGTACCCAAGATGAACCATTAATGTGGCATCTCCTCCGTCATCAACAATAAGATTAGGACCGCCGCCGTCCTCGAATGAAAGTGCCTGCTCTGTGCACCACCAGTACTCCTCCAGAGATTCGCCTTTCCATGCGAATACAGGAACACCTGTTCTTGCAATGGCTGCTGCAGCGTGATCCTGTGTGGAAAAGATATTACAGCTTGCCCATCTTACATCTGCTCCGAGCTCTACAAGCGTTTCAATTAAGACTGCTGTTTGGATTGTCATGTGCAGACTTCCTGATATTTTTACGCCTTTCAGAGGTTTTTCGTCAGCATATTTTTCCCTGATTGCTATTAATCCGGGCATCTCCTTTTCCGCTATTCTTATTTCTTTCCTTCCCCATTCAGCGAGATTTATGTCCTTAACTTTATAGTTCTCCTTTTGCGCCTTCATATTTACCCCTTAGTTATATTTTGAATAAAGTATAGTGATTAATAATAAAATTTTCAAGTTATTAAGAGTTTTTACACCTTCCTATTTTTTAAGAGTTATGACAATAGTGTTATGTTATTGATGAATAGTGAAATAGGGAAATGGGGAAGAAGGCTGAGATAAAGGTTAAGGTTAAGGCAAAAATTATAGTATACTTTCCACTCGATCAATTTATTTAACCACATCAAGTGATATTATAATCCAAAATGAAATTTTTAACGTAAGTTTTAACTCATAAATCACATAATATAGCGAAAGTCTCTATTCCAAACCCATTCCCAACTATAACCAATACCAGCATCTAAAACCCAAAAACCTAATCCCTATTTGACACTATTTTGTGGTGGGACTATACTTAAGATTATGAAAAGGGTATTTATAAGAGATGCTTCTTTATCTGACTTCGGAAAGCTTAAGACCAGCCTTATCGGTATAATTCAGGAGACATTTGAAAGACTCGATATGAGTCCTGATGATGTTGACGCTGTTTTTATCGGACTTATGAATCCTGAAGGCTTTACCGGGGTGGGTAACATTGCTTCGTATATTACGGATAAACTGGGAATTTACGGAAAACCAGCGGTGCGTATCGAAACGGCTTCTTCCACAGGAGCTGCTGTTTTTTACAGTGCATATGCAGCAGTGAAGGCTGGTTTATATAAAAATGTGCTTGTTATCGGCGCTGAGAAAATGACGAGTCTTTCCACTCGTGAGGTTACCGGTTTGATTTCTCAGGTAATTGATCCTTATGAACGCAAAACGGGCCTGACTATGCCTGCTCTGGCTGCTATTGTGGCTAATCGATTTCGTTATGAAAGCCGCATCAGACCTTCAAAATTTCAGAATCTCTTAGCAGAAGTTGCGATAAAAAATCATTTTTACGGAAGCAAAAATCCGGCTGCTCATTTTAAAAAAGAAATAACCAGGGAGAAATATTTTAGCAGCAAATATATATCCGAGCCTTTAAGACTTTTTGACTGTTCACCCGTCAGCGACGGTGCAGCAGCAATTGTTCTCTCATCTGAAAAAGGTGAAGTGGAAATTCTTGGTATAGGTCAGGGTACTGACAGACAGTCTTTGAGTAAGCGTGAGACAATAACATCTTTTGATGCAACGATAAAGGCTGCAACACAGGCTTACCAAATGGCAGGTATCGCACCTGAATCTGTTGATTTTGCAGAGATACACGATGCCTTTACACCTTTTGAAATATTAGGGCTTCTGGACACAGGTCTTTTAAAGCGAAGTGAAATAGAAGATTTTTATCTTTCACAAGAAGGATATCACGACGGGAGATTGCCCGTTAATATTTCAGGCGGACTTAAATCCAGAGGACATCCGCTTGGAGCTTCCGGCTTGGCACAAATTGCAGAGGCTTTTAAAATTATGACGGATTTGTATCCACATGAAATAACACCGGAGAAAAAAAATGTCTGTCTTACCCAGAGTGTGGGAGGTCTGGCAACAAACAATTTTGTAACAATTTTGCGGTTAAAAGGAGCTGCACTTAAGCCTGCGAAAAAAGATACAGAAGAATTTTTCAGCAAACCGCCCCGTTTCAAAAGTGATTCCAATCTCAGGATTTACTCACATACCCGGCTTTATTCCACCACCGAAGGGGTGAAATCCCCTCTTGATCTTGTAATTTGTGAGCATAATTATAAAAAGTTTTTTGCACGTTATTCGGATAAAGACAGACCACGCATTAAAAGCAGAGTTAAAATTTCGAAAAAAGAGAATGGAATTGTTTATGTGAAACAGTGGCGTAGATTTTCGATAAAAGGATAAATCCCCGGTGAATACATTTCAAAAAGACCTTATTGTTGATTATGATGTGGAGAAACTTTTTCGTTACCATGAAAGGCCGGGAGTTTTGAGGCGCCTGACGCCTCCGTGGGTCAATGCCGAAGTGCTTAGAGAACCGGAAAATATCCATGCCGGGAGCTCTGCAGTTATCAGGCTCAAAAAAATCGGGGTTAAATTAGACTGGGTTGCCCGTCACACTGAGTATGAAAAAAACAGTTTTTTTAAAGATGCACAACTGAAAGGTCCTTTCAGATTTTGGCAGCACAACCATTATTTTAAAGATATTTCCCCAGGCAGTTCCAAACTGACCGATTTTGTGGAATATGACCTGCCTTTGTCCGGTCTCCTGGATATTGCTGCCGGAAGATTGGTAAGAAAGGAACTTGAGAGAATGTTTCGTTACAGGCATTCTGTTATCAAAAATGACCTATCAATAATAGAGAAATACGACGTACCTGTTAAAAAAATTCTTATTTCAGGCTCCGGCGGGGTCATTGGAAGGGAGCTGACAACGCTTCTGAGAATGATGGGGCATCAGGTTTATAAACTAATCAGAAGAAAAAGTGGCAGAGATGATGAAATTGTTTACGAACCCTACTCCGGTTATTTTTCTGATTCTTTGGAAGGCTTTGATATTGTCATTCATCTGGCCGGAGACCCTATAGGTAAAGGCAGATGGACGGATAACAAGAAGAAAGTTATCAGGGAAAGCCGTATTAATACAACAAGATTTTTAGTTGAGCGAATCAAACAGCTTAAAAGGCCGCCAGAGGTATTTTTCTCAGCATCCGCAATAGGTTATTACTGTGACAGAGGTGAAACAGAAGTGGACGAGGAAAGCGAAAAAGGCTCAAGCTTTATTTCAGATTTGTGCTGGGATTGGGAAAAAGAGGCTTCAAAGATGAAAGATACCTGCCGGACAGTTATGGGCAGGTTTGGTGTGGTTTTAACACTTAAAGGTGGAGCGTTGAAAGAATACTATGATTTTTACAAATTTGGCTTTGGATTTAAGATTGACAGCGGTGAACAGTGGATCAGCTGGATTTCTCTTGATGATGCTCTATATTCAGTACTTGAATGTATTTTTAATAAAAATATCCGTGGTGCTGTGAACATTGTTTCGGATTCGCCCGTGAGACAGAAGGATTTTGCCGAAACACTGGGGCGCTTTATGAAGAGGCCGATTCTTTTCAAATTACCCGCTTCTTTTATCAGTGGTTTATTCGGACAAAAAGGCAAAGAGATTCTGCTTGAGGGCTGCAAAGTTACACCGTTAAAGCTAAAAGAACAAAAACACCGTTTTTTCTGCAATGATTTAAAATCCGCCTTCACTCACCATATGGGGGGAAAACATGATGCCTAAACCGGTGAAAATTATTTTTCTGTTGACAATGACCTCTGCTCTTAGTTTTGGTTTTATGCATCTTCTCTTTCCGGAAATTAATTTTGAACGTCTTCATATCTTTCTTTTTAACTTATGCAGTGGTGGTACAATAATTTTGTATTTCTCAGAAAATTTCGAATATCTAAGCAAAAAGGTATGGTTATTTTTCATCCTTTCAATATGTTATGCACTCACGGCCTTTTTTGAATTATATGCATTGTCTATTATTCTTGCTTTAGTTTTGGCATACATTGTTGAAAAAGTGCGTGTTGGTGTTTTTAATTTTTTCCCCTCTGATTTTTTCCGAACGGATGTGCCCACGGCGTCCAAGTTTCACCATGCATCTCTTCTTTGTTTGTCAATTGGGCTTGTTTTTTCCGCTTTTGCTGTTCTTAACCATCAGTATATTCATATGCTCCCCTTTAGAAAACTAACTCTTAATACGTTTTTTCTGGGGTTTTCATTCCCCGTTTCCCTCATTACGCTTTCGGTAATGTTCAGCATGATGCACAGGGCAAAAAACATATTCAGAAAACGCCTGAAAGTTTTATGTTTCTGGACGATAACACTTGGTGTTATCGTTTTTTTCGGGTTCATTCTTTTTGAATCGCTCATTCTCGAACTGGTTATTTCCATAATCCTTTTCATAGCAGTGGGAACAGTTTTTTATTTATATATTTTTCTGGGGATAAAAGAACAGAGGAAAAGTTTTCTGACATCAGGGATTATCTTTCTTCTTCTGACCGCTATAACAGGCATTTTATATATTGGTTTATATTTCTTTTTAGGATCCGGAAGTAAAGAAGGAGAGCTTATTTTAAATTTTCACAGAATAATTTCACTCTATGGGTGGAATATGAGCGGACTTGCGGTAATATCCAGATTTCATAATTTCCCAATAAACTTGCATTCAGGTTATGTGATTGTTCTTCACTGGATCATTGTGTTTATTCTTATCCCCATTGGATATTATAATATTGTATTTGCAATTATTTCTATTATAGTTTTTTTCATTTTTCTTGTCCTTCTGTTTTTCAGTAAAGGAAGTGAGGTTATGCCTTCCACCAGGATAGAGGTTGTTTCATAAAGTCAGTGCGAAGTGTTAAGCTCTGATGCTCACAATAAAGGCTGAAGCAGAGACTTAACCTGTTGATTGCCATATAAAATAGCATTCAACAGGTTTTACAAAGCGAGCTTTGAATAAGTACCCCACCTAACCTCCCCTAAATTATGGGAGGCACTTAACGCCCCTCCTATCAGAGAGTTAGGAGGGTGTCGGGGTGGTAAAATTTATAAATGCTTACCCACTGACAAAGCAACCGTTCTGATTTGACCCATCATCTTTATGAATTCATCGGGATTCAATGATTGTGCTCCGTCGCTGAGAGCATTTTCCGGATCAGGGTGCACTTCAACTATCAAACCGTCTGCTCCAACAGCTATGGCGGCTTTTGACAGGGCGGGTACATAATGCCAGTGGCCGGCAGCATGACTGGGGTCTACAATAATTGGGAGATGTGAACGCTCTTTAACAACAGGTATACAGCTGATATCCAAAGTATTCCTGGTTGCCGTTTCGAAAGTTCTTATACCTCTTTCGCAAAGTACAACATCTTTATTGCCTTCAGAAAGTATGTATTCGGCTGCCATGAGAAATTCATCTATTGTTGTAGCCATCCCCCTTTTCAGAAGAACGGGTTTATCCGTTTGTCCCAGGAGTGTAAGGAGAGCAAAATTCTGAATATTTCTTGCACCCACCTGAAACATGTCCGTATATTTATAAACAAGGTCGACATCTCTGGGGTTAACCACTTCGGTTGTAAAAGGAAGACCGGTTTCTTCTCTTGCCTGGGATAGATATTTAAGACCTTCTTCTCCCAATCCCTGAAAAGAATACGGACTGGTCCGCGGTTTAAATGCTCCTCCTCTCAGCATTTTTGCTCCGGCTGCTTTGACATATTGTGCCGACCTGACAATTTGTTCTTCGCTTTCCACTGCACAGGGGCCGGCAATTACCGTTACTTCATCACCTCCAAACTGAACGCCGCTGACATCAACAGTTGAATATTCTTTCTTTACTTCTTTGCTGGCTAGTTTGTAGGGTTTTGTGATGGGCAAAACCCTGTCTACACCTTCCATATCTTCGATAATGCCCATTTCACTTTTACCGAGTCCCACAAGTCCCACCACATTTCTTTCCTTTCCGTAAATCACATGGGGTTTGAATCCCATTTCTTTACCTTTGCTGCAGACCTGATTCAGCTGAGCATCAGGTGCTCCGATTTTCATTACTACAATCATGACAACCTCCGTTTTTAGATATAAAAAAAGGCCGCAAGCGGTGTACCGCCTGCGGCCTTGGTTTACTTTGATAATACACTACCCAGCCTACGCGGCACACCCCGAATCTCTGTTATAAAAAAAGAAAAAATAGAAAGAAAAATACTGAGAAGCAAAAGATATTGATGTAAGTAAAAGATTGAGTACGGGTAAGCTGTTTTTAATCATGTGAAATAAATATAGACTAATAAAAATTATGTCAACAGTTTTTTTTGGCGCCCTCCCATTTTTTAAGAGCTATGGCAATAGAAGGATTTTCACTCATATATGAGAACGAAACTCGTAACTACTGCCAGTAACCGCCTGCCCTCTCCTCTCATAATTGATTTTGATTGCAAATACTTATTAAGTTTAAAAGTTTATTCACAGGGTGTGATCGCTAACTGGCAGTACGTTTCTCAAACATCGATCTCTTCATTCGTGAAAATCCTTCTATCAATCTAACATATTGTCAAACTTTATAAATGTGTAGTTTTTGGGAGGGTGGCAATTTTTTTACCAGAGATAAAAGGAGCGGAGGCGAACCTCCGCTCCTTTTTGGTTTATTTGCCTGCCATCATTGCTTCGATGTCTGTTTCAGGATTTTCAATCGGTTTAATTCCGAAATTTTCAACCAGTACATTTACCACATTAGGCGATAAAAATGCCGGTACTGTGGGTCCCAACCTTATTCCTTTTACACCGAGGGAAAGCAATGCAAGTAGTACACAAACAGCTTTTTGCTCGTACCACGCGATATCGTAAGAAATAGGTAAATCATTGATATCATCCAGACCGAATGCATCTTTAAGCTGTAATGCTATATAAGCCAGTGAGTAGGAGTCATTACACTGACCTGCATCGAGAACTCTCGGTATTCCTCCGATATCCCCAAGATCAAGCATGTTATAGCGGTATTTTGCGCAACCGGCTGTAAGGATTACAGTGTCTTCGGGGAGATCTTTTGCAACTTCAGTATAGTATTCCCTGCTTTTTTGTCTTCCGTCACAGCCGCCCATTACAACGAAACGCTTGATTGCACCGCTTTTTACGGCGTCGATTACTTTATCAGCCAGTTCCATAACCTGGTCTTTTGCAAAGCCTATTGTCAGTTCTTTATTTTCCTGCGGCTGCAAACTTCCAAGCTGTTTGGCATGCTCTATTAACGGAGAAAAGTCTTTCTGTTCCCCTGTCTTTGCATTGGGAATGTGTTTACATCCCGGCCATCCGGCAAGTCCGGTTGTATAAATTCTGTCTTTGTATGATTCTTTAGGCGGAACTATACAATTTGTAGTGAAAAGTATGGGTCCGTTAAATTCTTCAAATTCAGATTTTTGGTTATACCATGCTGTCCCGAAATTTCCGGCCAGGTGATCATATTTCTTAAATTCCGGATATGCATTTGCCGGCAGCATTTCACCGTGTGTATATACATTGATACCTGTTCCTTCCGTCTGTTTGAGAAGTTCTTCAAGATCGAGAAGATCGTGACCTGAAACCAGAATACCGGGACCTTCTTTCAGGCTTGTATTAACTGATGTGATTTCCTGTTTGCCGTATGTGCCTGTATTGGCTTTGTCAAGAATTTCCATTGCTTTGACAGCCGTGTCCCCAGCTTGCATAACAAGCGAGATAAGTTCCTCGGATGTAATATTTTCTCTTGTGGTTTCAGCAAGAGCCGTTTCAGCAAAAGAAAAAATTTCGTCACTCTTTTCATTAAGGACATATGCATGGTCAGCATAGGCTGCAATACCTTTAAGACCATAAATTATAAGTTCCTTAAGGGATCTTATATCTTCATTTTCTTCTGCCAGCACTCCGTCTTCTTCAGCTTTTGCAAGATAATCCTCTTTTGTCTTAGCAGGCTCCCATGCAGCTTCTTTGGGTATTTCTTCGCTGAAATCTATGCCTTCTTTTTGTTTATAGGCATTGAGAAACTCACTTTTGATTTTTGCTTTTAAATCGGCCGCTTTGTTGCAGTACTCAACAAAACGATCTGCGTCAAAATTCACGTTTGTAACGGTAGCGAAAAGTCCTTCAAGAATAAAAAGGTCAACTTCTTCGTCTGTTACTCCGTATTGACGGGCTTTTCTCGCCCAGAATCCTGTACCTTTTAAAATGTAGACAAGCGCATCCTGAAGCTTTGCCACCTCTTCACCTTTTCCACAAACACCTTTTACGGTGCAACCTTCATTTTTTGCCGTTTCCTGGCATTGAAAGCAAAACATACTCATTTGAACCTCCTTTTGTTATTTATATCTTACTATATAATAGCTTGTTAAAAATATTTATTTGATGTATGTCAAAAAATACGAAAAAAATTATAGGGATTTGCAATGAATAAAGATGCGGCAGTTAAAATGTTTCTAAACATATTAACAGGCTCCCGGGATGAGGATGTTTATAATACATTATATCAGATTAGCAGTGTTGTTAGCAAAGAGAAAAAAGAGATTTTCTTTCTGGAAGACGAGGAGGGCAGTCATATCTACTTCTTGCTTTCAGGGATTGTAAAGCTTTCCAAAACAAATGACGAAGGCAAAGAAGCTGTTATCCACTTTGTAAAGAGCGGCGAAATCTTTGCGGAGATACTTCTTTATCTCCAAAACAGATATCCTGTTACAGCTACGGCGCTGGAGGATTGTGAAGCTCTTGCAATCGATTCGAAAAAACTTTTTGACCAGATAAAAAGACAGCCCGAATTTTCAATGAAACTCATAGGTGTGTTAGCCGGAAGGATAAAATATTTTGTTAACATGATAGAAAATCTCACTCTGGCGGACACGAGGAAGAGATTTTTGTCGTATCTCAATAATATCGCAGAGAAACAAAATTCAAAAATTGTGAATCTTCCCGTGAATAAAGGTGAGCTTGCTCTTCTTCTCGGGAGCACTCCGGAAACATTTTCCAGGTTGCTTAAGAAACTTACTGAAGAAGGGGTTATCGAGGTTAGAGGCAAAGAGATAAGTTTGATTGATCTCGGTGAATTGCAATGAAACGTCTTGTTGTGCTTTTTCTGCTGATTCTTTTTATTTCGAGCAATTTAAATGCTTCTGAAAATAATCCTTTGAGCTCACTTTATAACATGTTTCCCAAGATGACCGAACTGAAAGGCGGTAGCTCACGTTGGATTGCCACCGGTGTGGTTCATGAGCTGTATGATAATTATGTCAGGCTGGAAAGTACGTATAACTATTTCAGCGAAAAAACGGAAAAAATATGGGATATCAAGAGAGATAAAAACTATTCTGTGGATGTGAAACTTTTTTTTGCAAAAGATAACAAAGCTGCTGTGAATCTTTATGACAATATGACGGAAAAGAGGCAGAGCAGGTTTGAGCGGGATGTAAAATTCGGAGATGAGGGAAGGATTTTTGTCCGGCCCATTTCAGTGGTCAATATGATTTCAGAGTATAATCTGTTTTTCAGAGAAGAAAACTTTATCATTCATCTTCATACATTTGACGGTTTTGCCCTTATGGATTTCGCCGATTTTTTCCAAAAGAAAATTAATTCTTTTGTTTTGAATAACATAGATATGTACGTTTTTAAAAATTTTCAGCTTAAAACAGAAAAAGAGGGGTATATCCCGGAAGAAGAGGAATTGACAGTTGAAGCGGATAATGCCTCTGCAATTGAAATATCCGGCAGGGTTACCGATGAAGAAGGTAACCCCCTTTCAGGAGTGGGTATAGATGTTCTGGGACATGACAAAACAGCGGTTTCAGACGCTAAAGGGCGATATTCTGTAAAGTTTATATTGAATAAAACAGGTGAAATAAGGGAATTTAAAACCAATTTTAGACTTATAAACAGAAAAGGAGAGAATAAGAAAAGTGACAAAGTAAAGATGTATAAAATGAATGTAAAATATCCCGAAAGAGAGGAAACATTTTACTTGAGAATAAATTTAGATAAAAATTCCGGTGAAATATACATCCCGGACAAGGATATTTTTAATGAGGTTAATGATATTATAAGGCAGGGGAATTATATAGAATTTAAGAGAAACTGCACACCTGAGGGATCACTATTTCAGTGCAGGCAAACATATTCGGGGTTAATGAAAGAATCGGGGTTTAAGGGGAACTGGAAAGGCACGGGTGGCAAAGGTACTTTTGAAGGTATGCCTCTGAAAGTTTCTTCCGAGGAATATAATATTTACGAAACGGATTTTTGCAGTATTAAAACGGTTCCGTTAATATCAGATAATTTATCCGACAAAACCCAAAATAGCTCTGCTCAGCTTTATATAGGCAAAAATCATGGGATTGCCTTGAAATGCAGCAGAGAAGGGAAAGATTTTTTCGTAAAAAATGTAAAACTGAAGATGACCAAACAACCGTCTGATGAAAAATTTTTACTTTATAAGTATAAGGAAAATAAGCAAGAGGGTGTGATTTCTTTAAAAGATAAGATTTATCTTGGAGTGGTTGGTCCCAATGATGATTTTTTAAGTATAGATGTGTTTTTAATGTCTGATTCACTGCAGGAGATGACAGTATTTGCAGGAGATAGATCGAAAACATATGATAAAACTATTTCTTTTGCCTCCGGCGTTCTTTACCCTCGCAGACAGCCTAAATTAATTATTGAAAAATTTATAACGGATAAAGCGAAGCAAAATGTCACCGACGTTAGTGTAAAGTTAAAAAAACTTGAAAGTGAAAAAGATGTTGCAGCGGATAAGGGAACGCTGGGAAGAGATGGAAACAAGGATATGAGCCTGGAGCTCAGGATAAAAGGATTAAAAGGAGATCTTAAAGCTGTTGAGCTCAGTCATAGAGGGGATAATTCCTATGTTTGGAATACAGAACCTTTTGATATTTATCCTGCTGTAGCGTTATTTGCAAAAGGGGAGTTAATTAATCAAAACTCAGGCAAAGTGAATTTTCCTGTGGACAACAATACAGTAATTGATATATTTATTCATAAACCTGAATATTTGAATAATTCAAATATTAATATGACTTATAAAATACTGATTGGTGAAAAATGGTACAGCGGCAGGGTTGAAAAATAGGAGGTTCTCTTGGGTGATTATATAGGCGTAATTGTTTTAATACTGCTTATTGTTGTTTTTGCTTTCTTCGGCGGAGGCGGCTGAGCGGCTGATTCGTGCAGTATCGAGGATCGATACAAAAAAGACAAAAAGAAGAATAAAAAGAAATAAAAGCTGTAGAAGGCGTAACATAGGAAGTGAGGTGGGGAAGTGGAAGAGTGAGGAGATGGGTAAGTAGAGGTATAGGCAAAGGTAAAGGTTGAAAAAGTTGACATGGTTGAGATAGTTGAGATGTCATTGCGGGCGCAGCGAAGCAATCTCCCCTACGGGACATAAGATCGCCGCGGGCTCTTGCCCTCGCGATGACGTTTGCGGTCATTGAGAACGGAGTGAAGCAATCTCTTCTATAGAATGCGAGATTACCACGGCGCTTCCGGTTCCTATCGATAACATGAAAACGTCAATGGCGTTTTCTATGATATCCAGCGACAAAAACTCAGTGGGTATCCCAAAATTATTCAAAAAAGCCTTGAATTCATCATATTGTTACTGCAATATGTATTACAGTAACAAGTATTACGGAGATGAGTTGTGCGGTTTTATGGTAGAAAGTCAGAACTGTCCGATTTAAATAGGTTATACAGGCTGTCTGCTGAAAACTCCCAAATGGCTGTTGTGACGGGAAGAAGACGGATTGGTAAAACCAGACTGATTCAAAAATTCGTGGAAGATAAAAGTGCTATTTATTTTGTTGTTTCGAGGAAGGATGAGCATCTACTATGTGAAGAGTTTGTCGATATTGTTCAAAAACAAACGAATGTAAAATTTTTCGGAAAAATAGAAAGGTTTCATGATTTTTTTGAATTCCTGTTGGAGAATTTTAAGGATAAAGACTTTGTAATAGTTTTTGATGAAATTCAGGAATTCAAATACATAAATCCATCTGTTTATAGTGAAATTCAAAAACTTTGGGACATGTACAAAGATTCTGCATCATTGCAGTTGATTTTTTCCGGCTCTGTCTATTCCATGATGAAAGATATTTTTGAAAATTCCAAAGAGCCACTGTTTGGCAGAGCATCTTTAAAAATTAATCTAAACCCTTTTGACTTAAAAACATTGCAGGATATTTATTTGAGCAATGTGGACAAAGCTGATAAATTTGATTTTTTTGCCTTTTACGCTATTACCGGCGGTGTTCCCAAGTACGTGGAATATTTTGTAGACAGGAAAATTTTTAGTTTTGATGCACTTATCAATGAAATTTTCCGGGAGAACTCTTTTTTTGCTGAAGAAGGTAAATCCACTTTAATAGAAGAATTTGGAAAAGAGTATACTACTTATTTCTCCATATTGTCGTTGATAGCTTCATCTAAAACCAGCCGAAGTGAGATTGAAAGTATTTTGGAAAAAGATGTGGGCGGTTTTCTTCAACGCCTTGAGAAAGATTTTTGTATTATTAAAAAGATAAAGCCGGTTTTCAGCAAACCTAACAGCAGGGTACAAAAGTATGCAATTGAAGATAATTTTTTGAGTTTTTGGTTTCGCTTTATTTACAAATATAACAGTGCTGTGGAAATAGGTAATTATGAATACCTAAAAGACGTTGTCAGGCGTGACTTTAATTCGTATTCAGGTAAAATTCTGGAGAAATATTTCAGAGCTAAGCTGACTATGGAAAGAAGTTTCAATATCATTGGAAATTATTGGGAAAAAGGAAATAGAAACGAGATTGACATTGTAGGGGTTAATGATTATGAGAAGCTGCTTTTGTTTGCCGAAGTGAAATTGGACTCAAAAAAAGCTTCTATGGAAGAATTAAAAGAAAAATCACAAAAAATTATCAGAAAATTCAATTATTATAAAGTGGAGTATCGTATTTTCTCACTGGATGATATGTTTTAAGCAGATACGCAGATATATTTGATATAGAGATTCCTCTCCGTTCGTAGGCGGAGTAGTCGATCACGTCCGAAGCCGGGTGGAGAGATCTCCAATAATGCAATACACTAAACAAATACGCGTGTGTACTTAGAACGAAGTGCGAAACCGGATCAGGGCACTTTTTGCCACGTTTTTTGTATTATTCGAAAAGTCTCTAAGCTTATTAGCACCCTCCCATTTTTTAAGAGCTATGGTAATAGAAGGATTTTTACTCATATACGAGATCGGAACTTGTAACTACTGCCAGTAATCGCCTACCCCCTTCTCTCATAATTGATTTGATAACAAATACTTACTCAATTAAAAAGTTTATTCACAGGGTGTGATCAGTAACTGGCAGTACGTTTCTCTATCACCAGTCTGAAAGACTGGTAAATATGTAGAATACATTAGACATCGATCTCTTCATTCGTGAAAATCCTTCTATAGATCTCACATATTGTTAAATTCTATAAATGTGTAGTTTTTGGGAGGTTGCAAGTAAGCTTAATGTTTTAAAAGTTTAATATTTCTGTTATTATCTAAAACTTAATTCAACTAAAAGGCAGGCAATTTTGTATAGGATATTATTATCGGCTGTATTTTTGTGTGTTTTTGGAGTTTTTTCCCCGGCTCATGCGGAATATCGGATAGTCAGTCTCGCACCTAATGTGACAGAGATTCTTTTTGAAATTGGTTTAGGAAATCATGTTGTAGGTGTAACCGACAAGTGCGATTATCCGGAAAAAGTTAAAAATATAACTGAGATTGGCAGTTATTACAGACCGAGCATTGAAAAGATTCTTATGCTTAAACCGACACATGTTCTGGGAATGAGGGAAGGTTATACAAAAAGGCTTAAGTACAAGCTGGATAAGCTGGGAGTTAGAAACAGGTTTTTTGAAGTGGATGAATACCGCGATATAGTTCGGATGATTAGTGAGATCGGCAAAATATTTGGAAAGCCAACGGGAAATATTCAAACCAGACTGGAGTCTTATTTTAATTCAGGGAAAAAAGATTTTAAAGGAGATGTTGTTTTTCTTATCAATGCGAAACCCGCATATGCCGTTGGAGGGGGTAATTTCGTGAATGATATTCTGGAATGTGCCAATCTCCGAAATGCCCTTGCCGATTATGGCAAGGATTTCCCCCAAATCAATTATGAAAAAATATTTCAGCTAAAGCCTGATTATATCATATTGGCGAAAAGGCATGGAAATTCGCAGGCTGAGGGTTTCTTCTATAAAAAAATTAAACGGTTCGGGGAGGAAACGAAAATCCTGGAAGTTGAACCGGATATCTTTCTCAGACCATCATACAGGATAATAGAAGCATGCGAAACGTTAAAAAAATTAATCAAGTAACATATTCAAAGATTTTCTTTTACTTTTTTATCTGCTTTGCTGTAAGTGTCAGTATCCTTTTCCTCAGTCTTTCTTTTGGCGGTAAATTTATCAATCCTTTCGACTTTTTTTCATCTGAGAGTGCTGTTTTTATGTCACTGCGGCTGCCCAGGGTATTGGCTGATTTTATGGTAGGCGCAGGATTATCCATTGTGGGATGCAGTTTTCAGACATTTTTCAGAAATCCCCTGGCGGATCCTTTTATTCTGGGGATAGCCGGGGCGGCTGCTGTGGGAGTGGCTTTTTCGCTCTTTCTCGGAGTGTCGGGCTTTATCCCGACTCAATTTTTGAGTTTAAGTTTTGCACTTGTTACTATTTTTTTTGTATATTGGGCTGCCGGAGGGCTGAGCTCCGTTACTGCCAATTCTCTGATATTGGTGGGGGTGGGGCTGAATTTCTTTTTTACATCCATTATCACCTTTTTTAATTCGGTATTTTCGGAAAGTTTTACAAAAGACCTGCTTATGTGGTATCTTGGAAGCACCGTTTTTCTTGATCTTAATATTGTTCTTATCAGTTTGTTAATAGTGACTGTTTTATCTGTTATTCTTTATATGCAGAGTGGCAAGCTGAATGTCTATCTGCTTGGGGAATCTTTCGCCGTCAACTCGGGTGTGAGCATAAAACAATTTTCTCTGATAATTTATATTACCGGTTCGCTTATAACTTCGGTATCTGTGGCTCTGTGCGGTGCAATAGGTTTTGTGGGGATTATTATTCCGCATATTGTAAAGATTATTGCAGGACTTGATCACAGACTGAATATGATACTCTGTTTCTTTGCAGGCGGGAGTTTCTTGGTAATTATAGATACATTTTTCAAGACGGTTTTTTTCCCTTATGAGGTTCCTATAGGAGCAGTTACAGCGATAATCGGGACACCATTTTTTATATATATACTTAGAAGGCGTATATGAATATTGGTATCAACAATCTTAAGCTTGGATACAATACGGGTTTCACACTTGATATTGACAATCTTGTTTTTCCTTCGGGGGTGATTGCCGGTATTTTAGGTCCTAACGGAAGTGGAAAAAGTACGCTTCTGAAACTGATATCCGGTATAATCGATTCGGAAGCCGGAATGATTACAGCCGGTGGAAGAGACATCAAGACCCTCTCCAAAGCTGAGCTGGCAAGGTGTATATCCTATGTACCTCCTCAGCTGGACAGCTTTCCGATGATCAGGGTTTTTAATCTGCTTGAGGCCGGGAGATATCCCTATTCTTTGGGGTTTGGAATTCTGGATAAAAAGGATAATGAAAAAATCGATGAAGCGCTTGAAATCTGCGATTTGACAGAAAAGAGAGATTTGTTCCTGAATCAGCTTTCTTCCGGTGAACTGCAACGTGCGCTTATAGCCAAAGCCATTGCACAGGATACGGGAATTGTTCTCATGGATGAACCGTTTTCCAACCTTGATCCGAAGTTTACCCTGAAGATTATAGAAATAATAGAATCAATTAAAATGAATAAAACCATTATTATTGCGGTCCATGATGTCAATATTGCCCATTATTTATGTGACAAACTTGTGGGCTTGAAAAATGGCAGACTTTATTTTGCATTTGACAACAGATCAGAATTTGATATAGAAAGGATTAACAGTCTGTATGAAGTGAATTTCAGAGATATAGATGGTAGTGTTGTTTTAGATTTTAAATAAATTGCTGCAGCGTTTTACATAAGGGGAAGTCCGGTGAAAGTCCGGCGCTGTCCCGCAACTGTGAGCCTGACGAAACTCCATTGTGCCACTATCCTGCCACTAAACAGGAGAACTAAAATTCAATTTAAAACATTGAAATATTAATCCTGTTTAGTGGCGGGATGGGAAGGCGGAGAAGTAGGAGGAAGGCAAGCCAGGAGACCCGGATAAAACGATCGCAGTACCTACTTACGAGGATAAGGGGGTGCCGAATGGTATTTTTTAACAGTTCCTGATTAACCTTCCATAATTTTTAATACCACAAAGCGTAACGGCCAAACGGCGTCATTACGAGGGACGAAGTCCCGAAGTAATCTCATGTCCCGTATATTTGAGATTGCTTCGCTCGCAAAGACGTGGAAAAGCCGAGAGGCGTGATACGTTATACCGTTATGATTAGTGCTAAGCGTTAAGTGCTAAGTTCTAAGCAGAAGCGCAAAAACTATTAGCATATAACAGAGGTATTGTTGTGTTGTTTGACAAGATGTACCCCCTCTTGCATCTCCGCCTAAATTAGGGGGGGAGAGATTAGTTCCCCTTCTAAGATAGGAGGGGACAGGGGTGGTATGAAATTAAGTTGTTTGAGACGAGACCTCTCCGCTTCGGTCGAGGTGACATTTATTTAAGTATGGTTAGGAAAAAAGTATCTTTTAAAAATAAAGGAGGAACAATGAGAATTCTAATAACCATTATTTTTATGTTGTTATCCATAAATATTTATGCAGTTACATTAGAAGGAATAAATGTTTTCGGTGAAAAGTATACAAAAGAAGATTTAAGCAGAAATCCTTCAGTGGAAGTTATCACCAGGAAAAAAATCGAGAAGCTTTCGCCTTCTTCAACCCTTGATCTCCTGAGTTATGCTTCAGGTTTACAGGTAAAATCCTATAACAAAGCCAGTTCAACGATTTCCATGGGCGGCTTTGTAGGCGATAAGGCTGCTTTTAATAATGTTATTCTTGTAAACGGCAGACGGGTTAACCCTGTTGATATGAGTTCTTTTGATATCAACTCAATTCCCGTTGCAATGATAGAAAGGGTGGAGATATATTACGGTCCAAACTCTGTACTTTTCGGTGACAGGGCAACAGGAGGGGCGATAAACATAATTACAAGAAAGCCGCTGAAAAACGGCGGCTATTTGAAAGCTGAAGGCGGTTCTTATGATACATCCGAATATTTTGCCCAGGGCACATTTTCCGGTGAGAAATTTTCTCTGCTGTTTAATGCCGACAAATACAGAACGGACGGTTACCGGGATAACGGGGAGTATTACAAAGAAAGTGTTAGCGGCGAAACCACGTATTATGGAGAAAAATTTGATATAGGGCTTAACGGTTTATACATTGACAAGGAATACGGTTTACCAGGCGGTCTCAGTAAGACTGATATCGATCAGTTCGGCAGAGAACATTCAAATTCTCCTGATGACGGCAGTGAAGATTATGAATGGCTCATTGGAGGTAATACTAAACTTTATACAGATTACGGAGATTTTATACTGGATGTTTCACAATACAAGAGGCACAGAGATACAGACTGGGTATCTTTCGATAGTAAAAGGCGTGATGAAATTGAAAGCTTTTCTGTAGATCCTTCTTACATTTATACAATAAAAAATGGCGGATATTCAAATAAACTTATAGCCGGCTACTCCAACAAAAATACCGATCTGGAAGTATTCACCAGTGACAGTGAACTCAGCAGAAAAAGAGAAAGTTTTTACCTTTCTGATACCGTAAATATTTATAAGACTTTGCTGGAAGCCGGATACAGATATTCTGAAATGGAGGATGAGTATGACAGTATTAATAAAGAAAAAGATTATGATGCCAATGCCTATTTCATAAAGATCGGTTATGATCTGAGTAAAAACAATTTTATTTATGTTAAATATGACAGAAGCTTTCGTTTTCCCACAACGGATGAAATTAATGAATACGGCGGACTGAACACCGAAATTGATAAACAGACTAATAAAACTTATGAAATCGGTTTTAAAAGGGAACATGAACTTTATCATTTCGATGCGCTGGTATACAAACAGCAATCCAGTGATGAGATTTTCACAAATCCTGATTATACTTTTATAGGAACAGAATCTGCCAATACGAATCTGGATACCAAAAAGACTGTTTTTTTAGTAAGGTTCGGTTTGAACAGAAAAAGCACCGTGTTCGATGTGGCATATACTTATACGGATTCTGAAATTGATGAGGACCCCTGGAAAGGCAATACAGCACCACTTGTTTCAAAACATACTGTTAAAACTAACATAGGTTATAAATTTGAAAACGGTTTTGGTATGTATTACTTTTACCGTTATTTCAGTGATTTTTATCAGGGCAATGATTATGGCAATACGGCCGAAAAGATTGATGATTATAGTATAAGTGATGTCAAACTTAGCTATAATTTTGGAAATATTGAGGCATATTTTAAAATTAATAATATTTTTGATGAGGAATACAGTAATTATGTTATTTTCAGCGATTTCGCAGGGTCTAGTTATTACCCTGCTGCCGAAAGGAATTATTTAGCCGGTGTTAAAGTCAGATTTTAACAAATGCGGAGGGGTGAATTCCCCTCTGCTTATTCTTCTTATTGTATTCTCAACACTGTTTCATTTTATCCTTGCCGATATGATTGTGTTTCCTCATTTAAAAAATCATCAGACTGCCCGGTCTCTTGCTGTAAGTTTTTATAAAACAGACAATATCAAAAATTCCAAAAAAACGGAACAAAATAAAGATGCAGAGACTGTTGATAAAGAAACAATTAATAAAAAAAAATCAGTAAAATCAGAGAAGGTTCATAAAGAACCTAATAAAAAGAGTGACGAAAAAAACATTGTAAAAAAGACATCGAAAAAAGCAGAGGATAAGAAAAATAATTCGGAAACTGAAGAATATAAAACACCGGCTAATAATGAAAGTGCCAAAAAAGTTGTAACTGAACGCTATTTGCCAAAACTAACGTTTAACAATGAAAGAAAGCGTGAAATAAATGAAAGAAGTAATTATAATGTGCTAAAAAACAGCGGGAATGAGGAAGAAGAGAAAAAATATCTGGAATATATACGCAAAAAAATAACAAGCCGAATCAAATATCCTCCTATTGCACGAAGAAGAGGTATTGAAGGTAATGTGTTAGTATCGTTTAATATAAAAAAAGACGGAACTATTAAAAATGTTGAATTAGCAAAAAAAAGTTCTTATTCAGTTTTGAATGATGCAGTATTAAAAGCTATGAATAATATTGTTATTACTAAGACCCCTGAAGAAAGCATAGCAGTGAGTATTCCGATAAATTTTACGTTAGAATGAGGAGAGAAAAGGAAACCACCTTGTCAGATATGTAACGATAACCGTTAAAAAATCGGTCAGCATCAGCAATCCTATAATTATCAGTAAAACACCGGCAACCTTTTCCACAATGAACATTGTTTTTCCAGCTTTTCTTGTCTTTTCTATTACAAAGCCAAGAGCGATAGCGGAGATTAAAAAAGGTATCCACAAGCCCAGTGAATAAGTGAAAAGCAGCAACATTCCCTGTGAAACCGTTGCTTCCTGTGAAGCCATAGCGAGTATACCGCCGAGAATTGGGCCGATACACGGTGTCCAGCCGAAAACAAAAGCAACTCCGAGTAGAAAGGCTTCAATATAAAAAGGTCCCTTGTTTCTTTTCTTATAGTTCCATTTCTTCTGGTTCAACAATTTCTGGATTTTAAAAACACCCAGCATATGAAGGCCGAGGATGATGACAACAATTCCTGCAATTTTTGCCAGTACGCCTTTATATTCATTAAGTAGTTGTCCTACACTTGTAGCGCTTGCGCCCAGCATTACAAAGACCAAGGTAAAGCCCAGACCGAAGAAAACAGCTCCGAGCAAAGCTTTCAGCCGTGGGGTACTACTTTCTCCATTGGTCAGGGATTCTATACTCTCACCGGAAATAAACGAGATATATCCCGGAAGAAGGGGGAGTACACAAGGAGACAAGAAAGAAAGCACCCCGGCAAAAAATGCACTGTAAAACGATAAATTTTCCATTGATTTCAAACTTTTTTATTGTATTTTTATCTTATAATATGTAAGAGAGTTTATGATTTATGTCAAGCAATAACATAATGTTTTGAATATATCTGAATAGATGAATATAAAGGGGTGTTTGTATGAAAAAGAGTAAATTTTTGGTAGCCGGGCTTGTAGTTATAGCTGCCGTGGGCTATCTTGTAATTTCCGGTTTTAATTCCAGCAGTGTTTATTACCTTAAAGTTACCGAATTGGTGAATAAATCGTCAGCTTATTCTGAAAAAGGTTTGAGAGTAAGCGGTGATGTAAAAGACGGCACTGTACAAAAAGATGTGGTTAATCAGCATCTGGAATTTGTTATGTCAGACAAAGAAGGGTCTGAAATGAATGTTGTATATAACGGAATCATTCCCGATGCTTTTAATGAAGATGTTCAGGTTATTATTGAGGGTGAATATTCCAAGAAAACAAATACTTTCAAAGCCAGAACGCTTTTGGCAAAATGTCCTTCAAAATACGAAGCCAAAGTTGAAGAAAAATCATAACGGTAATAGGATTTTTTAGTTGAGTAAATTTAAAAAGCGGGCGCTTGACTTAGGTGCCCGCTTTTTTTATGTTATATTAGTAATATGAGAGCTTTGAATAAGTGCCCCACCTATCCTCCCCTAAATTAGGGGAGGAACTTAACTCTCCTCTTATCAAAGAGTTAGGAGGGGGAGGTAAAATTTGCAGTGGTTCAATTATTCAAAGCTCTCAATATATAATGCGTTAAATGTGCAGGAGATTGCTTCACCGCTCACGCATGCCATACAACTGAATGGGGCGGTTTGCAATGAATAAAAAAAGACGCCATTAGGGACGAAGTCCCGGAGTAAGCTAATGCTCTGGAAGCAATGATTACGGCAAAGTCATCGCTTGTCCTGCTGAGTAAATGACTCTGCCATCTTTCTTAATATACAAGAGCTTTGCACAACTATAAAAGGTCATCCCGAACTTGTTTCGGGATCTATGATTATCAACAAGTTACGAGACCCTGAACCAAGTGATTACCTGCGGTTAGCACCAGTCTGAAAGACTGGTAAATATGTGGCTAAACATCCAATTTATCTTCGCTATGCTCAGATGCTACAGGGTGACGGTAAGGTTATTGTGCAAAGCTCTCCTACGATAGCATTAGCTACCGCCCCTATTTGTCGAGCAAGCTCCTTCTGTAAACAGTTGAAAAACTTTTCAAATTCCCCACGTACTTATAGATCTTCAGATCTGTTTTCTTTGACGCCCTCCTCCGGCTCTTCAAAATCGATATAACCTTTTTGTTTTAAGAGTTTTAATCTCTCCATGCATTCTTCTCTGGGGAAATGAGAACTTTCAACAAGCTCGTCGAAGTCTTTTTGACCGTCCACCATGATAAAAATTCTGCGGAGTTTAATGTCTTTTTCCGAGAAATCTTTTAGTGAAATTTTTTTTACGGGTACTACAGTTTCACTGGACATATAAGCCCTCCCTAAATAAAGTTTTATAAAGAAACCTTTAAATTCGATGATAATTATCAAATTTTTCAGCAGGTTTTCTGCCAGACAGTTGTCTGTAACAATAAAAATAAAAAGTATCTAAATAAAAACCTGCTCGAATTTTAGCAGTTTTTCTTTCAGTTTCAATCCTGAAGAAAAGCCTCCTATATTATTTTTGCCCACAACCCGGTGACAGGGGATAATTATAGCAAAATCATTTGAGCTCATAAGAGTGCCGGCGGCTCTTGCCGCATTCGGTTTGCCTGCTTTTGCAGCAAGTGTTGAGTAGGAAATCGTTTCTCCTAACGGAATTTTTGATAAGACCGAGTAAGCTTTATATGCAAAGTCAGACATTTTGCGAAAATTTAGAATAGTAAAATCAATTACCGGATTACTTTCGTAATTGTCGAGGAAAAAGAGCACCTTTTCCTGTTGTCTGCTGCTTATATTGCTTGATAACTGTGTGCTTTTTGCCAAGGACGTAAAAGTTACAGAATCAAGATTACTGTTATAATCATTAAAACTGAGCTTAAGATTTACAATGTTTCTAAAATTGTAATAAAAGTCCATTTGTACTCTTAAATAAAATTATATTATGAGACCTTTGAATAAGTACCCCACCTAACCTCCCCTAAATTAGGGGAGGAACTTAACTCCTCTCTTATCAAAGAGTTAGAAGGGGCTTGGTGTGGTAAAATTTATAATAGCTCAATTATTCAAAACTCTCATTACTTAATGTTCAATTATAAAGTAGATTATGAGATTTTCAAATAGAAAAAGAGACTAAGCTGTTTTTTGTAACAAAGATGCAAAGAAACCGTCTGTAAATGACTTGTGAGGCAGGGTATAGTAAAATTTACCGCAAAGAAAATCTGATGGGATAAAATGAAAATCCGGTGTAACAATTTTGAAATTTGGGTTTGAATCTATAAAAGTATTGATAATATCAATGCCCTCTTCCGCTTCAAGTGAACAGACGCTGTACAGAATAAAGCCTTTCTGAGTGACAAGCTGTGAAGCTTTATTTAAAAATTTTTTTTGATAAGAAGACATTTTTTTGATATCTTTTTTTGTTCTAAGCCAGCGTATCTCCGGATGCCTTTTTATCGTTCCCAGGCCGGTGCACGGTGCATCCAGTAGGATCATCTCGAATTTTTCCTCATCTTTTAAATCAAAATTTAAAAAATCCTTGTTTATTATTTTTACATTTTCTGCATCGTATTTTTGCATATTGTATTCAAGAATATCAAACCTTTTACTGCTTTTTTCCAAAGCTGTGACTTTAGCATCGGTGTGCAGATGTGACAATATAAGCGTCTTACCTCCCGGGGCTGCACATGCATCCAGGATGGAGGCAGGTTTGGCATTTTGAGTAAGCATCGGGATATAAAATGAAGCCAGATCCATTGGATAGGAGTGGTTTGTGTTTTGTGTGTAAGATTCCGGGGTTAGAGTATCAAGGTTAATTGAATAGAATTCGGGACTTTTATTTAAATTTATCAGAAAATTATCCAGTTCATTATCGTTAGCAAAGAAATCCCGCCACCTTTGCACAAACCAGTCCGGGAAGTTTTCTTTTATAGAGTAAGAAAGGATGAGTGTTTCCTTGTTTCTTGCTATATTTCTCAAGGTAGCATTTATGAATTTCTTTAAACCAGTCGGTGCTAATTTTACCGTTTCATTAATGCAGGCATAATCAGGGATGTCGTCCATAAAAAAAATTTGAGACGCACCGAGAACGAGAAGTGATTTCGCTTTTTTATCGTTCAGATTTCTCGTGTGTTCTTTCAGTACTCTTTCAATAAAACCAAGATTTCTGAAAATACTGAAGTAAATTTTTCTGTAAATGCGTTGATATTCGCTGTCTTCAAAAAATTCTTCTTCCAGAAATGAAGACCTATTATTCTGTGAATTGTAAAAAGAAAGAAGGAGGTTTAAAAGCCTCCCTCTGAATTTATCAGGCATATGCCATATTTTCGAGACGTTTGATTCTTTCTTCCACCGGAGGGTGTGTTGAAAAGAGGTTTGCTAAATTTTTTCCTTTAAGTGGATTCATTATAAGCATATGAGTAGTTGCTGCATTGGCTTTCATGGGGGTTTTCTGTACTCCTGCTGAGATCTTTCTCAATGCGCTTGCAAGTGCATGAGGATTGCCGCATAAACTTGCACCTTTCTGATCTGCCAGATATTCTCTCGATCTGGATATGGCCATTTGTACCATCATTGCTGCCAAAGGGGCCACAATCATCGCAATAATTATTCCTGCTATACCGAGTGGATTGTCATCATCATCTCCCATGCCGAAAATAAGCGCCCATTGAGCCCAGTCGGCGAGCATCATAATAGCACCTGCTACAGTTGCAGCAAATGTGCCGATAAGAATATCTCTGCCGTGGACATGTGCCATTTCATGAGCCAGGACCCCTTCCAGCTCATCAGCTGTAAGCATCTCCTTTAGTCCAGTTGTTACAGCCACTGCAGCGTGTTTTGGATTTCTGCCTGTTGCAAAAGCATTCGGTGAAGGATTCTGTATCATGTAAACTTTCGGCATAGGCAGCTGCCCTTTTGTTGCCAGTCTCTGTACAATACTGTAAAGTTCCGGAGCCTCACTTTCCGTTACCGGTTTTGCTTTGTACATTTTCAGTACCATTTTATCGCTGAACCAGTATGTGAAAAAATTTATACCCATAGCTATAACAAAAGCTATGATCATTCCGGTTCTTCCGGCCAGGATTCCTCCCAGACCTATGAAGAGAACCATCAACAGTATCATGAAAAATACTGTTTTCATTGAGTTCGTATTCATTGTTCCTCCTTTAGGTGCCCCGCACACCGGCGGGTGATATATTTAAAAGTTTTATTATTTCTTCAATAAGATCCACATCCACCACGGTGTTTATGCATGGTCCGTTCGGTCTGGAGTTAAAAACTCCGAGAACAGGTAACGGGTACGTATCAAGAACACCGCTTAGCAGATCCCTTTCGCAAGCCACAGCCAGAATAACGTCAGGTAGTTTCTCTTTTATCAGGCGTCTGGCAATAGTTCCGCCTGTAGCTACGTTCATTGTTAAATTATACTTTTCTGCAATTTTTGCAAGACCTCCTATATTGCATCTGCCGCATTTCCTGCATATTAAGATATCCTTTGTGATTTTTAGTTCACAATCTTCCATCTGAATACAGTGAGGCAGCAGCACAAGAAGGTCTTTTATAGTTTTCTTATTGAGATATTCCATTACAAGTTCGTTATTTATTGCTATAAAAGATCGGGTTATTCTGTCTTTATCAAGGTGAAAGAGTTTTGAAACTTTTATTACAAGAGGAAAAAGAAGTTTATTCAACGGTCCCCGCAGTTTTGATGCAATTTTGGACTGTTTGCCCGATATCATGGTAAAAACAAGTACTAAAACGGAAAAAAGTAAAAAAAATCCGAACGCGAGTATAAGGAGTGTAAAAATATTTCCGGCAAATTTTGATATGGAATCCAGACCTTTATAGGATATATACCAGAACAAGCCTGTAAGCACAACCAGCGTTGAGCCGACTATCGACAGAAGTATTATAAAGAGGCGTTTCTTTTCCGGTTTTAACCTATTATCCAAGTTTTATACCCTTTTCTAAGTTATTTCCGGAAAGAAAGTTTTTAACTGTTGTGCGTTTTTTCCCTTCCATCTGCAGCTCCAGAATCCTAAGAAAATCTTTGCCGCATTTAACAGTAAAAGATTCTTTGTTTATTTCAATTATTGTCCCGGGCTCATCAGATGATTTAATATTTTCGACAACCTCAGCTTTAAAAAGTTTTATCAGTTTTCCATTAACATATGAAAAAGCCGACGGCCAGGGCTGAAATCCTCTTATCATTCTCTCTATCTGCGAAGCACTTGCTGCCCAGTCTATAAGCCCGTCTTTCTTTTTGATAACGGGGGCGTAACTGCTTAATCGGTGGTTTTGTTTCTGAGGCTCTATCTCTTCAAAATTTATCAGCGTTTTCGCAATTAATTCAGCCCCGAGTTCCGACAGCTCTTCTGACAGCTCTATGCTGTTTTTTAAATCGATTTCCGTGGATTCCTGCAACAATATGTCCCCTTCATCCAGCCCTTCGGACATAAGCATTGTTGTGACCCCTGTTTGCTCTTCACCGTTAACGATAGCCCAATTAACCGGTGCCGCTCCCCTGTATTTGGGTAGAAGTGAAAAATGTACATTTATCGGTGCGTATTTGGCTGAATATAGAATATCCTTCGGTAAAATTCTGCCGTATGCCACCACAACAATAAAATCTGATTCGATATCTGAGATCTTTTGCATCAGCTCTTTGTTATCTTTTAATGATAAAGGCTGGTAAACTTCAATACCGGCTGCTTCGGCAAATTCCTTTACCGGCGGAGGTGAGAGTTTTTTGCCTCTGCCTTTGGGTTTATCCGGCTGACATATAACAAGAGGTACGTTTATTTCAGAATGGTTTATCAGGCTCTCAAGAGGTTTTATGGCAATACTCGGAGTCCCCATATATATAACTTTCATTTTTGCTCCTTGAAATGCAGCGGTTGTGTCTGGGTGAGGGTGTATATTTCAGCCCTCACCGGCTACACTGAAATTAGAATATAAAATCTTCTTCATAAAGTCTTTTTTTGATTTCTCCGATTATTCTTTCTTCCTCATCAAGAGAGTCCGCTTCAAAAGTTGCACTGAATCGCAGGAAATTTCCGGCATCATCCCATGGTACAGAAGATATATATTTTTCTCTGATCATAAAATTGCAGAATTCTTCTGCATCGTTGAACTTTGTGCCGCTTTTTGTTCCTTTTGGTATCTCAAAGTACAGGTAAAATGTGCCTTTGGGCTGATTTACGTAAAAACCCATATCTGTAAGTATTTCCGATAGTTTTGAAAGGCGTCTTTTGTATTTTTCCCTTGTTTTATCTATAAGTTCCGGATGCTGCAATGCGTATGCTCCTGCTTTCTGAATCGGGATAAACTGCCCGGAGTCATAATTGTCTTTTACCGAGGCAAACGCTTTAACGAGTGTTTCATTGCCGCAAACAAAAGCCAGTCTCCAGCCTGTCATGTTGAATGATTTTGAAAGGGAGTGGATTTCTATTCCGACATCCTTGGCACCTTCAACTGAAAGAAAAGATGGCTGCTTTTCATCGTAGGTAAGTTCTATATACGCAGCATCGTGAACAACGGCTATATTGTTCTCTTTTGCAAATTTTACCACCTTTTCAAAAGAGTCTTTACCGGCTATTGCTCCTGTGGGGTTATTGGGGTAGTTTAAATAGAGCAATTTGGCTTTTTTTCTTATATCCTCAGGTATTGCATCCAAATCGGGGAGAAAATCGTTTTCTTTAGTAAGAGGGAGTGTGTAAATATCACCGCCGAGATATTTTGTAAGACTGCCTGTCACCGGATAACCGGGCACAGTCATCAACGATACATCCCCCGGATTTATCAGAGTGAAAGGTATCATTGCCAGCCCCGGCTTTGATCCGATGCTGTGGTTCACTTCACTTACCGGATCTATCTCGACGTTAAAACGTTTTTTCATATAGTCTGCAGCAACGTCTTTGAATTCCTGTATTCCGTTGTCCGAATAAAATCTGTTTTCCTTTTTATCCACTTCTTTTTTCAGGACATCGGCTATTTCAGCAGGTGCTTTATCATCAGGTTCTCCCACACCCATATCGATCAGCTCAGCTGACGGATCTTTTTCCATTGCCGCCTTTTTAGCCCGTTTTATTTTTTCAAACTTGTAGATTTTCGTGTCTTTGCCGAACATATTGCCCCCGAGCCTTTCGGCAATCATGTTTTGCATAAATTCGCTCATGTTGTCCTCCGTCTTCTTGTTTTTATGTAAAACTGCGTTAATTTCAATTTTTAATCAACATCGATTTTTATCTTTTTGTCACAATTTTCTATACCTGGACAATCTTCGTCTACACACGGCTCAATATGTATAATTACGTCTGAATTTTTTATTTCATCTTCAATCCTTTTTTCAATTTTATCAGCTATTTTATGAGCATCTTTTAAAGAGACTTCCCTGCACAGCGTAAGATGCAGGTCAATAAATTTTTTTGAACCGGCTTGCCTGGTTCTTAAACGGTGGAAATCCAGGTGGTAATCTTCATACTGCTTGATTATATCTATAATTTTTTCTTTTATATCAACCGGCAGCTCAGTATCAACAAGATCTTTTGTTACGTTAAAGTTCAGCTTTAATGCGGAATAAACTATGTAGACGGCTATCAAAACTGACACAACCGGATCGATGATTTCAATGCCTGTGAATTTGACTACCAGAAGTGTTGCTATTACGCCGAGATTTGTCAAAATATCTATTTCATAATGCAGTGCATCCGCTTTGAGTACCGTCGACTCTTCTTTCTTTGCAGTTCTGCGCAGAAAAATTGTGAGAAAGAGAGTGGCCAGTATAGAAAAAACCATAACATATAAACCGTTATTTACATTGCTAACGGCTTCTTTGTTGATGTATTTCGAGTATGCTTCATACAGTATGTAAAATCCTGTCAGCATAATTATTATAGACTGTATAAAGGTTGCAAGGGACTCATATTTGTTATGTCCGAACGGGTGCTCTTTGTCAGGAGGTTGTTCTGAGGCTTTTAAAGCAAAGTAATTTATTGATGAGGCAACAATATCCATTATGGAATCAACGGCTGAAGAGATAATGACGAGCGAGTTTATCATGAGCCCTGTTATAAGTTTGATTACGGCCAGAGTACCGGCTACAAGTACGGAAGTGAGTGCAGCTCCGGTTTTTTTGGTCATTTTTTATCCTTTTTTAAGCGCATCTCATCAAAATGGAACCAGTTGTCAAAAAGACCGAAAAGTGCAACCACAGCCAGCATAAAGGGTTCGGAAAATATAATTATATAGATTAAGAGCCTCAAAAATACAAAAATGTTGAATTTCTGCATGAAAAAATTCACCAGATCGAGTCCCTGGAAAAAGAACAATGTCGAAAATACCACGATTGAATTATAGGAAATCATTTTTAGTACGGTAGTTTCTGTTAAAATAAGAAAACCACCCACTATGAATGGGATTATCAGTATGTCAGGAACTTTGAACAGTTTTATGGGCAGATTCTTAAATTTATAGGCAAAGTTTCTGCTGACAAAAGCCAGCAAAGAAGTGTATGAGTAGCTTAAGCACGGCAGAAGGAAGATTGCCAGGCTGGCAATCTTATCTTTATTATTTGAAATATAGGCAATATACCCGCGTTCTTCCAAAGGTACATTGTTTTGTTGAATTTGTTCCGATATTGCGTCAATATTCTGTATTATCGCATCCTGAAGCAATTGTCTGTATTCAGGTAGAGCCAGCAGAGCTATTACGGTGACGATAAAAATTGGTATCCCGGCGGTTATCACCGGATAAAGTTTTGTCTCCGTGATTGTGTCATAATATAGAAACAAAGCGGGTATAATAACAATCAGTATAAAATAAAAGGCAATTATCGGACTGTAAAAGGCTGCGATTGCTAATGCGATTAAATTATAAATATCGCTTTTCTTATCTCTGTCTCTTCCGTTTAAATAGGTAATAACTATAAGAGGAAGGAAAAATGTCAGGATAAAACCTATCTGAGGAGAAAAAACATTTGCAGTAAATAACAGCAGAGTAATTAATGGTAGCAGTCTGAAAGGAATGTAAGAGTATTTTTTGAAAAAATTTTGAGGCATATCGGCTTATTTAAAAAAGGCAGGCAAATCAGCCCGCCTTTTATTATATTATCTGTTCAATGTGTAGGGAAGAAGTGCAATATTTCTTGCCGTTTTTACTGACGAGGCTAACATACGCTGATGTCTGGAGCATGTTCCTGTCAGTCTTGAGGGCATTATCTTGCCCCTTTCTGTGATGAACTGTTTTAATAGCCTGGTATCTTTATAGTCAATTTCCAGTTTGTCAGCACAAAATTTACAAACTTTTTTTCTTTGAAATTTTCTTCTCATTGCCATTTTATATATTCCTCCTTAAAAGTTTTAGAAAGGGATGTCGTTTTCATCCATAGTATCGTTTCCGGAATGATTATCCGTTATCTGTGAATTGTCAGATGAAGCTGTTCCTTGTGACCTGTTGCTCTGACCGGAAGGGCGGGATATCATCTGGATATTGTCCGCAACGATTTCATGTTTGCTTCTTTTTACACCATCCTGTTCCCATGTTCTGAAAGTCAACCTGCCCTCTACCAGCAGAGGCATACCTTTTGTCACATATTCACCGGTAATTTCGGCAAGTCTGGCAAACGCTGAGATATCTATAAAAAGTGTTTCGTCTTTATATTCATCACCACTTTTATATCTTCTGTTAACAGCAAGCCCGAATTTAGCCACCGGTGTTCCCGATCCCGGTATATATCTTACTTCCGGATTTCTCGTAACGTTACCAAGCAATATGACTTTATTTAAGAATCCCATTTTTTATTCCTTCTCTTTAGTATTCTCTTCTTTCGGTGCACTTTTTTCAGATGTTGAGTTGTTTTCTTCTTTAGGAGCACTTTCTTCGGATGTTGTGCTGTTTTCTTCAGCGGTTTTTACGGTTTCTTCTTTCGGAGCCTCTTCTTCAGTGTCTTCTGGGCTGCCTTTTCTCGGTCTCTCTTTTTTTTCTTTTTCATCGGATTTCTTTTTGAGCTTGAATTTTTTACCGTCAATTTTGACTAAAGAATGTCTCAGGATATTGTCATCATATTTGATACGTTTCTCCAATTCATTAAGGACCGAAGTGTCCGAGTTAAATTGAATGAGAAAATAGAGCCCTTCTTTGTGATCCTGAACCTCATAAGCCAGTCTGAGTTTGCCCCAAGCCTCTGTGTTTACAATTTCACCTTTTTGCTTTTTGATAAGCTCCTGATACTTTTCAGATAACTCCTGCGCGTCCTTTAGCGGCAGCTCAGGGTTAACAAGTAATACCGTTTCGTACAAATTCATTTACACGTTCCTCCTTTTGGATTAATAGCCGAACGCCTAACTGCGCACAGCAAGGTAGTTGATCTTGATAACAATTTAATATATATATGTCAACTGAAATATTGATATAATAAGCTATTTTTGAGGATTGAAGATTGAGAGAAGGTTTAGTTAAACATTTTGTTTCCGATAGGTATTATAGGAGAGTGGATGTCTGCCTTTCCGAGAATTTTGATATATCAAGGTCATTCAGTTCAAATATTATTAAAGAGGGGCGTGTTTATTTAAATAAAAATATGGTTAAGAAGGCATCCGATTGTGTAGAAGAAGGGGATGTTCTGGATATCTTTTTGCCTGAGGAAAATGAAAAAATTATATTAAATCCGGTGGATTTAAACTTGAAAATAGAATATGAGAATGAATGGTACGCTGTAGTTCACAAACCGGCGGGAATTGCTGTTCATCCTTCTGATTCGAATGATGAAGTGACACTTGTGAATGCTTTGTTGTATTCGTTAGAGAGTATTGCAAGGGAGGGAGACGAAGATACCAGACCCGGTATTGTTCACCGTTTGGATAAAGAAACCTCAGGCTTGTTGATTGTTGCAAAGACACCGGCAGCTAAGAAAAAACTGCAAAATCTGTTTAAAAACAGAAAAATAAGCAAAAAGTACGTTTGTGTATGCGCCGGAAAACCTATTGAAAACACCTATAAAATTGAAAACAGGGTGGGAAGGCATCCTGTAGTCAGGTATAAGATGACCGTTTTGAAAGAAGAGGGTAGATTAGCCAGCAGCAGGGTGAAAGTAATAGATCGATTTGACAGTGCGTTTAAGGCTGAAGTGGAGATTTTTACAGGGAGAACTCATCAGATAAGAGTACATATGGCGCATCTTGGATTTCCCATTATCGGAGACAGTCTGTACGGCGGTAAAAAAGCAGCAGGATATTCTATAGAAAGGCAGGCGCTGCATTCCTTTAGTCTCGCATTTTTCTGCCCTTTTGAAAAAAGACAGGTTTATTTTGAGGCGGAATTGCCAGCGGATATGAAAAAACTCTTATGGTTGCTGGCTGAAGAAAAGGCGTGAACAGGTTTGTATGTTTGAGACCTTTAAATAATTAAGAAAGAGCGGTGGGGCAGAACTGTGTGATGCGTAATGCGTGACACGTGATGAGCTACGGGAAGTTTTTAAAGTTGTTGATGTGGTAATCAGTAACAAATTGACCACTCAACCGATACACTAATCAATAAATTACTAAAGTCCCACTTTCGGAAATTATGAAGAAAAACATTATTCAATGGCCACATATTGCATATTTCTATAGATGAAATAGGCGAAAGAAATAACTATTGAATAATTTTATATTGTTGTGCTAAAACAATGTTTATTGTTGACAGAGCATGAGCGGTGTGTTAAGAAATGCATACTGTATACAAAATACAGAGGTGATATTATGAGTCCTTATTTACCAATAGTAATAATGTTAGTAGTTGCAGCTTTGATCGGCATCATCAGTATGGTGGTCGGGGTGCTTATACGCCCCAGTAAGCCTGACAAATCGAAGCTTAGCGTTTATGAATGCGGGGTGCCCGAGTTCGGTGATGCCAGGAAACGTTACAATGTACGTTTTTATGTGATTGCAATGTTGTTTGTAATATTCGATGTGGAGACAGTCTTTTTGTTTCCATGGGCAGTGGCTTTTGATAAAGTCGGTTTGCTTGGGCTTACCTCAGTTTTCGTGTTTCTTATTATATTGATAGTAGGTTATTTTTATGACTGGAAGAAAGGAGTGCTGGAATGGGAGTAATGGAGCATAAGTTTTCGGATAATATCTTAACTACCTCTGTTGACGGACTGGTTAACTGGGCAAGACGTTCTTCTCTGTGGCCTGTGACTTTTGGGCTTGCTTGCTGTGCTATTGAGATGATGGCTGTAGGTGCTGCCAAATATGACCTTGACAGGCTCGGTGTGATTTTCAGGGCTACTCCGAGGCAGTCGGATGTTATGATTGTTGCAGGTACTGTCAGCAGAAAAATGGCACCTGTCCTCAGGAAGGTTTATAATCAGATGCCTGAGCCGAAATGGGTAATTGCCATGGGAAGCTGTGCTACAAGCGGTGGGATTTTCGATACATATGCAACTGTTCAGGGCGTTGATGAGATAGTTCCGGTGGATTTTTACATTCCCGGATGCCCTCCCAGGCCTGAGTCCCTTCTGGATGCTATTGTTGCACTGCAGCAGCAGATTAAGACAGAAAAAATACTCAGGAAATAACGGGGTGTGAGATGAATTTTGAGGATATAAAGAAGAAAGTAGGGGCTGAATTTCCTGAAGATGTTTTCTTCAGCGAAAAGCATGGTTGCAGATTTTTGGATACAAAACCATATGCTTTTAAGAAGGTTTTGAGCTTTTTAAAAGATGAGTGTGACTTCGAGTATCTTGTCGATGTAGTTGCAGCGCATTGGCCGAAAAGAAAAGAGAAATTCGATGTAATATATAATGTGTTTTCTATAACGAACAAAATAAGAGTTTTTGTGAGAATTAAGATTGAATCTGATGCCATTGAAACAGTAACAGATCTCTGGAAGTCAGCACTGTTTCTTGAGAGGGAACAGTATGACTTGGTCGGAGTGCGTTTTGAAGGGCATCCGGATTTACGTAGAATATTGATGCCTGAGTATTTCGAAGGGAATCCTTTGAAAAAAGATTATCCGCTTAAGGGTCGTAAGTGGTTCAATGAAACCGATGAACAGCAACTCGGCATAAGTTTTAGTAAATAAATGTGGGAGTTATGCTATGCAGAATACGGACGTGAAAAATAGAGAGCAAGAACAGATAAGCGAACTTATCACTATAAACATGGGACCTCAGCATCCCAGTACTCATGGGGTTTTAAGGCTAGTTGTGGATCTTGATGGTGAGACGATTGCAGATGTGAGGCCTGATGTAGGCTATCTCCACAGAGGTGTTGAGAAACTCGCGGAAAACAGAACCTATCATCAGTTTATCCCTTTGACAGACAGGCTGGATTATCTGTCATCGCTTTCCAACAATCTGGGTTACTGTCTCGCTGTGGAAAAGTTTTTTGATGTTAAAATACCTGAAAGAGCGGAGTACCTCAGGGTTATACTGGCAGAATTGGCCCGAATCGCAAGCCACCTTGTATGGATAGCTACCCATGCTCTGGATATGGGCGCTATGACAGTTTTTATATATGCATTCAGAGAAAGAGAGTATGTTCTCGATCTTTTTGAGATAGCAACAGGTCAGAGAATGACAAGTTCCTGGATGAGAGTGGGCGGGATGAGAGATGATCTGCCCGAAGAGTTTTTTAAAAGGCTGGGTAAGTTTATTTCAATTCTTGACGAAAGAGTTGACTCTTATGAGAGACTTCTTACTAAGAATAGAATTTGGCTGAAGAGAACAAAAGGTATTGGATATCTTTCCAGAGAGGACGCTCTCAGTTATGGAGTAAGCGGTCCTATTATGAGAGGTTCTGGTGTAGATTTTGACTTGCGAAGGGACGAGCCTTACGGCATTTATGACAGATTTGATTTCGAAGTGCCGGTACAGGAAGAAGGTGATGTTTATGCCAGGTACCTTGTACGCCTGAAAGAAATCAGGGAATCCAAAAAAATCATAAAACAGGCTTTGGAGGGACTTCCGGAAGGACCCGTTATGACCGATGATCCCAGGGTGGCTTATCCTTCACATGAAGAAGTTTATGAGAAGATGGAAGCTCTTATCAGAAGATTTTACATAGTCTCCAAAGGTTTTAAACCACCCAAAGGGCACACGTATGGATCTGTGGAAGCGCCTAAAGGCGAGCTCGGTTTTTATATAATAAGTGACGGGGATGCAAAACCCTACAGGCTTAAGATCAGGGCACCTTCTTTTGTCAACTTGGGCGCATTGCCTGAAATGTCCAGAGGGCATATGCTTGCCGATCTTGTGTCAGTTATAGGTAGTGTGGATATTATACTTGGTGAGATAGACAGGTAAAAGGAGGCGTTTATGGCTGAAAATGCTGTAGCTGAAGAACTTGATCTTTCTAAAATAGATAAAATTTGCGAAAAATATAAAGGCAAAAAAGGTACTACAATTCCGGTTTTACAGGCTGTTCAGGAAGAATACGGATACCTTTCCAGAGATATGCTTGAAAGGATGGGTGATGTTCTGAATGTATCTCCTCATGAGCTTTATGGTGTCTTAACTTTTTATGCTCAGTTTTATACAAGTCCCCGTGGTAAGTATGTAATCAGGGTCTGTAGAGGAACAGCATGCCACGTCAAAGGTTCGGGAAGAATTTCCGAGGTTGTTAAGGAAGAATTCGGAATTGGCGATGGAGAAACAACAGAAGATTATGGTTTTACTCTTGAAGAGGTATCCTGTATTGGTGCCTGCGGTATGGCACCTGTTATTATGGTTAATGATAATACGATTGGAAATTTAACGCCTGAAAAATCAAGAGAGATTTTTAAAGATTATGCAGAAAAATTTAAAGAAGAAGAATAGGGGCAGGTTATGAGTGCTGTTAAATCAGACATTATAGAAGTACATATTTGCACAGGTACAGCAGGAGTTGCATCCGGTGCATTTGAAGTGATGGATGCATTTAATGAGGTTTTTAAAAGCAAGAATGTCCCGGCAATTGTTAAAGAACGTGAATGTAAGGTAAAAAAGACAGGCTGCAGAGGCCTGTGTGAGCGTGATGTACTTGTTGATATTTATCTTCCCGATGAAGAAGTAGCGACATACGAGCATGTAACCCCGGATAAAGTCCAGACTATAGTGGATGAGCATATCGGCGGAGGAGAGCCTGTAAAAAAATGGGCTGCTAAACAAAGTTATTATGATTTCTACAAACTGCAGAAAAGATATGTCCTTAAAGACTGTGGTGTTGTAGATCCGGAAGACGTAGATGACTATATTCAGCTGGGCGGCTACGAAGCTATAACAAAAGTTGTAAAAGAAATGTCTCCTGATGATGTTATAGAGGAAGTTAAAAAGGCTAATCTTAGAGGCAGGGGAGGCGGTGGTTTTCCATCCGGTCTCAAATGGACATTTTGCCGCAAGTCACCGGGAGATCACAAATACCTCGTTTGTAATGCTGATGAAGGGGACCCCGGTGCATTTATGGACAGAAGTATTATCGAAGGAAACCCTCATGATGTTATAGAAGGAATGTTAATCGCCGCATACGCCATCGGATGTAATGAAGGATATATTTATCTGCGGGCTGAGTATCCGCTGGCTATAACTCGGGTGAAGAAAGCTCTCAGAGTTGCTGAGGAACGGGGCTATCTCGGTGATAATATACTGGGTACTGATTTTAATTTTAAACTTCACCTGAAAGAAGGAGCCGGTGCGTTTGTCTGCGGTGAGGAAACGGCACTGCTGGCATCAATTGAAGGCGAAAGAGGAATGCCCAGACCCAGACCGCCCTTTCCTGCCGTGAAAGGTCTCTGGCAGAAGCCCACAAATGTTAACAATGTTGAAACCTATGCCAACTTGCCGATGATAATGTTAAACGGAGCTGACTGGTATACGACAATAGGTACAGAAAAATCCAAAGGTACCAAGATATTTGCTTTGAGTGGCAAGGTTAAAAGTACAGGACTTGTGGAAGTTCCTATGGGAATTACTGTTAAAGAACTTATTTATGATGTGGGTGGTGGTATTCCCAAAAAAAGGAAATTTAAGGCTGTACAAATGGGAGGACCGTCCGGTGGATGTCTGCCGGCGGATCTTTTGGATACACCCATTGACTATGACTCTTTGACAGCAGCCGGTGCCATGATGGGCTCTGGTGGTGTTGTTGTTATGGATGAGACAAACTGCATGGTCAACATTGCAACGTTTTTTCTTACATTCACCCAGCGTGAGTCATGCGGAAAATGTATACCATGTAGGGTTGGAACCAAAACAATGCTGAATATACTCGAACGTATAAGCGAAGGAAAAGGCAGAGAAGGTGATATTGAGCTGCTTGAAAGTTTAGCGGAAGATATCAAAGTTTCTTCCCTATGCGGGTTAGGGCAGACATCGCCAAATCCGGTCTTGACTACAATCAGATACTTCAGAGATGAGTACGAGGCTCATATATATGAGCAAAAATGTCCTGCCAGGGAATGTCCGGAACTTATAGAGTTTGTTGTTATAGACGAAAAATGTAAAAAGTGCGGGATATGCTATAAAGTATGCCCGGTTGATGCTATTTCCTGGGAAAAAGGAAAAGTCGCTTATATAGATAAAGAAAAGTGCGTTAAATGTCGTGAGTGCATTGTTAATTGTCCATTTAATGCAATAGACTAACCGGAGAGGAAGAGCTATGTTAACCCTTACAATAGACGGAATTGAGGTTAAAGTAAAAGAAGGTTCCACAATTCTTGATGCTGCCAAAGAAGCAGGGGTAGATATACCGCTTTTTTGTCATCATAAAATGTTGCATCCGTTCGGTGCCTGTCGGGTGTGTCTTGTAGAAGTGGAAGGCAGCCCGAAGCTCATGACTGCCTGTACGACACCGGCAGCCGATAAAATGAATATTTTTACACAAACAGAGAAATTGCAGAGAGTGAGAAAAACTGCCATTGAGCTTCTACTCATAAATCATCCGCTTGATTGTCCAGTTTGTGACAAGGGCGGTGAATGTACTTTGCAGGATCTGACTTTTGAATTTGGGATCAACGATGAGCGTTTTGATGCTGAGCCGAATGATACTCCGGTGGATCACTCAAACCCTTTTATTGAAAGGGATATAGACAGATGTGTTCTGTGCGGAAAGTGTGTGAGAATATGTGACGAAGTTGTTAATATACAGGCAATCGGTTTTCAGAACAGAGGTACGGATACGATGATCGGTACTTCTTTTGATCAGCCATGGCATTGTGAATATTGTGGTCAATGTATGAGTGTCTGCCCGGTGGGGTCGCTTAATAACAGGGTATACCTCTTTAAAAACAGGCCATGGAATTTGGAAAGTACTCATTCCACATGTGGTTTCTGTTCATGCGGATGTACTATTGTTGTAGACCACCAGGATAATGAAGTATTCAGAATTACAGAAGATACGGATGCCGGTATAAATCACGGTTTTCTGTGTGCCAAGGGAAGGTTCGGATTCGAGCTTTTCAATTCCACCAAACGCAAAACTCAGCCTATGATAAAAGAGAAATCAGGTTTCAGTGAAAAAGAGTACGCAGATGCAATAGATTTTAGCGCTGATAAAATTGCAAAAATAAAAGAAGAGTACGGACCTGAGTCTATCGGTTTGGTTGTTTCACCGAGACTTACCAATGAAGAAGCCTTTCTGGCTCAGAAATTGGGAAGGGACACCATTGGCACCAAAAATATTTATTCATTCGAAACTGCAGATGCTCTTCCGGAAGGGACTTATGAAGATGTGGAAAACAGTGACTATATACTGGTGCTCAACAATGATGTGACTGAATCAAATCCCATTCTGGGACTTGCGGTGAGGAGAGCCGCACGGCACAACCCGGCAAAGCTGAATGTATTTTACAGTAAATATACCGCTTTGAGAAGGGTATCCAGTGAATTCATAAAGGATAATCCAAAGAAAATTTATGAGGAAATGGATGAATTGGTAACTTCTGTAGAGAGTGGAAAGGGCAAATATAAAGAGATGGCTGAAGAGCTTAAGAAGGCTGAAAAACCAGTAGTTGTTTATGACCCGTATGTAAGAAAAGATATAGAATTTGCCAAGAAGTTGAAAAGCTCAGTGAAAAATCTCATAACCGTACCCTGTAAATGGAAAAACAATTCTCAGGGAATAGTTGATATGGGGTGTGTCAACGGATTGGCACCAGGCTATAAAAAGATTGAAAAAGGCGAGGGCTTGAGAGAAGCTCTGGAAACAGACAAGTTAAAAGCACTTGTTGTTTTTGGTGAGAATCTTGCAACAAAAGCTGAGTTAAAAGATCTTGCAGGTTCATTCAAAAAGTTGGATTTTGTAATGGTAAGTGATCCGTTCTTCAGTGAATCTGCTGAGTTAGCTGACGTATATCTGCCGGTAGCTACATTTACTGAAAAGGATGGCAGTTTTACCAATCTTGAAGGACGAGTTCAACAGATTTCTCAGGCATTGGAAAAGGGACTGCCCACCGATGCAGATATAATCGGCGATATCTCCTCCAAACTCTCAAAAGAACTGCCAAGGGATATTGAGTCTGTAAGAGATATGATTAAAAAAGAGAATAAACTGTACTCTTCAATAAGTTTTGAAGGAGAGGTAATAAAGTATCCATATTTATTTGCCGAAGATATAAAAGATGAAAAAATGGATCTTGCCAGTACCGGCAAGTATTATCTTGCGCCCGCTTCACTTAGACTGCATTCGGGATCATATACAAGACATTCTCCTGAATTATCCAAAGTGTATGGGGAGGCAATGCTTGAGGTAAATCCGGAAGATGCAAAGTCGTTGAATGTAGAGGAGAATGAATATCTTGCAGTAAAGATAGGTGATATCACCCGGAAATATAAAGTTACTATTGATAAGCATGTAGATAAAGGAACCGTTTTTCTTCCGAATGATTACAATGAGACGGCGGCTGTATTTCATAAAGGCCGTTACCTTAAAGTGGATTTGGTTAAGCACGAAGCATAGCGCTTAAAAGCGCCGGGACATGAGAGTTTAAGTATTTAATATAAAAATTTTAACGAGGTTAGCTATGCTAATTGATGTGGTTTTGATATTGATCAAAATTTTGCTTGTAATCACAGTATTGTTACTCGGTGTTGCCTATATGACATGGGCAGAGAGAAAAGTTATCGGTCACATGCAGGCAAGGCTTGGTCCCACACATGTGGGGTGGAAAGGCCTTTTGCAGCCTATTGCTGATGGTTTGAAACTGGTGTCCAAAGAGGATATAGTTCCCAGTATGGTGGATAAACCGGTTTATATTATTGCACCGCTTTTAAGTCTTATCCCTGCTCTTGCTGCTTTTGCAGTCATACCTTTTGCCGATAAATTTATGTTTATGGGCAGAGAGATGCAGCCTTATATTGCTGATATTAATATCGGATTGCTATATGTTCTGGCGATCTCTTCTGTTGGAACTTACGGGATTATAATGGCCGGCTGGGCTTCGAATTCCAAATATTCACTGCTCGGCAGTCTTAGATCCTCTGCACAGGTTATAAGCTATGAAACGGCTATGGGACTCGCACTTGTAGGTCCTGTTTTGCTGGCAGGAACACTGAGTCTCAGGGGCATAACCCTGGCACAGGGTCAGACTATCTGGTACATTGTTCCTCAAATTGTCGCTTTTGTGGTTTATCTTATTTCCGCGGTCGCTGAAACAAACAGAGCTCCTTTTGATTTGCCGGAAGCGGAATCAGAAATTGTAGCAGGTTTTCACGTGGAATACTCAAGTATGAAATTCGCTCTGTTTTTTCTGGCAGAATACACAAATATGTATGTAGTTTCCTCCATTGCTGCAATTGTTTTTCTGGGAGGATTCAGCGGCCCTGTACTGCCGGGGTTTGTATGGTTTGTTCTGAAAGTTTTGGTATTCATGTTTTTTTACCTGTGGCTAAGGGCTACATTTCCGCGTTTACGTTTTGACCAGCTTATGCACCTTGGCTGGAAGGTTCTGATACCTGTTGCTCTTGCTAACATCATGGTGACGGCAGTAATAGTTTATATTGTGAGGTGAGGAGTTGGCTATGAAAAATATATTTAACACAATATTATTTACCGAAATGTTGCAGGGGATGGGAGTTACGCTTAAACATTTTTTCAAGAAGCCCGTTACTTACAAGTACCCCTATGAAGCAACACCTATTTTCCCGAGGTTTAGAGGACTGCATTACATGAAAACTAATGAGAAAGGCGAATCTTTATGTGTGGGCTGCTATCTGTGCGAAGCCGTATGTCCTTCGGACTGTATTCATATTGAAACGGATGCAGGCCCGAAAGGTCAGCGGATGGTTAAAAAATATGAGCTTGATCTGGCAAGATGTATATACTGTGGATTTTGCGAGGAAGCATGTCCTGTGGATGCAATTCATATGGGCAACAGGTTTGATATTGTACAGTCCAGACGTGACACATACACAGTAAACATGAAATATTTGGTACAAAATTATAAAGGAGAATAGATTATGGAACAGTTGGCATTTTACGTACTCGCATTTTTAGCGATAATTTCAGCCCTGTTCATGATTACACGGATTAACCCGGTACACTCGGCACTGTGGATGCTTCTTACTTTTTTTGCCGTGGCAGGGATTTTTGTGCAGCTTAATGCTGAATTTATCGCAGCAATCCAGGTGCTCGTTTATGCGGGTGCAATTTTGGTTCTGTATTTATTTGTTGTAATGCTACTGAATCCGAAAACCCGCGGATTTATCAAAGTGCCTGTGAGGTATACAATGGGTACACTGGTGGCTATTGTAGTGGTTGTCCAGATTTTTGCCACGCTTCGAAGCACTAATGTTATCGGTAAGCAAGGAGATATAACCCCTGAAATCATGAAAGAATCCGGAAATGTGTTTCTTTTTGGTAAAGAGCTGTTTACCACGTATCTGGTGCCTTTCGAGGTATCGTCTATATTGCTGCTTGTGGCAATGATCGGGGCCATAGCCCTTGCGAAAAAAGATTAAGGGGGGAAGGCGATGTTATTGCAGCATTATTTGATATTAAGCGCGGTCTTGTTCGGAATCGGTATAACCGGCGTGCTTATACGAAGAAACTTAATTGTGATGTTCATGTCAATGGAATTAATGTTAAACGCGGTCAATATAAATATGGCTGCTTTTTCCAAATACTTACATGCAATGAGCGGGCAGATATTTATCGTTTTTATTATGTGCGTTGCTGCCGCTGAAGCGGCGGTTGGTCTTGCGTTAATTATTTCGCTCTTCAGAAATAAACAGACGATAAATGCAGATGAGTTCAATTTAATGAGTAGATAGGAGAGGAAAATGATTGAGTTAGGGATACTATTAGGACCTCTTGCAGCAATAATTATAAACGCCTTTTTCGGCAGGCTTTATTTAAAGGAGAAAGCAAGTTATGTATCCATTGCAGGTGTACTCATATCACTTGTGCTCTCCATTCTGACGTTTGTGAGAGTTGCCGGCGGATATCACCTCGATACTGTAGTATACGAATGGGTGCTGGCCGGAAATATACACATACCGTTTGGAATTCTTGTAGATCAGTTAACGGCGATTATGCTTATAGTCGTGACCTTTGTAAGTAGTATGGTTCATATCTATTCTCTGGGTTATATGCACGATGACCCCGGTCACTGGAGATTCTTTACATATCTTTCGATTTTTACATTATCGATGCTTATTCTGGTGCTTGGTAATAACTTTCTGATGCTTTTTGTAGGCTGGGAGCTTGTTGGTCTTTCTTCATACTTACTTATCGGTTTCTGGTTTCATAAAAAGAGTGCAGCTGATGCCAGTAAAAAGGCTTTTGTAGTCAACAGAGTGGGTGACTTCGGTTTTTATATAGGTCTCTTACTGGTTATAATCACTTTTAACAGTTTAACTTACAGCGAAGTATTAAATGTACATGCAATAGAACAGGCGAAACAGATAACTTACCCGATATTCGGAATCCGGATGAGTCTTTTGGACATTATGACTTTCGGTCTTTTTTGCGGAGCAATAGGTAAATCGGCACAGTTTCCTCTGCATGTATGGCTTCCGGATGCAATGGAAGGTCCTACACCGGTCTCAGCGCTAATACATGCAGCTACAATGGTTACTGCCGGTGTTTATATGTTAGCACGTTTGAATCCTCTTTTCGCTCAGGCTGAAGTTACCAGTGTGATTGTAGTATATGTAGGTGCAATTACAGCATTTCTGGGTGCTACAATCGCCCTTACGCAGTTTGACTTCAAAAGAGTTCTGGCTTACTCTACAGTCAGCCAGTTGGGATATATGATTATGGCTGCAGGTGCAGGAGCATATGTGGCGGCAATATTCCATCTGTTTACACATGCTTTTTTCAAAGCTCTGCTCTTTCTGTGCTCAGGTAGTGTAATGCACTCAATGCAGAATGAACTTGATATAAGGAAAATGGGTGGATTGATCAAAAAGATGCCCATAACAGGCTATACTTTTCTGATTGGTACTATAGCCATAGCTGGTATACCGCCACTTGCAGGTTACTGGAGTAAAGATGAAATACTCGCAATGACCTTTTCAGCTGATTTTAAACTGGCATGGTTTATAGGCATTGTTGTTGTATTTATGACTGCATTTTATATGTTCAGACTGTGGTGGATGGTTTTTAAAGGCGAACCCAGAGATAAGCACCTTTATGATCATGCCCACGAATCACCCTCTTCAATGACAGTTCCACTTGTTTTACTTGCGATACTTTCAGTTGTAGTGGGTGCTATATTCGGATATCCTCTTGAGAACGGTTATATACATTCTTTCCTCGGACCGGTACTTACACCGGCTCATGGCGGCGAACATCATATGAGTGCAGCACTCTCAGCCGGCTTGATGATTTTATCTATTCTGCTTGCAGTTGCAGGTATATATGTATCGTATCTGTATTACATTCAAAAGCCTGAACTGCCCGCTAAAACAGTGAAAGCTTTTAGGCCTGTACACAAGTTCTTTTATAATAAATGGTACTTCGATGAGTTGTATGATGCAGTTATTATTCAGCCGATTGTGCTTATTTCAAGATTCCTGTGGAAAGGATTCGATAACAATGTGATAGATTTTATAGTAAATGGTGTCGGATGGATCGCAAGATCTCTGGGACGCTTTCTCAGAATAATTCAGACCGGTCGTATGCAGACTTACCTTTTCACGATGGTACTGGGTGTTGTGATTTTACTATCAATATTTTATATGGGATATTAGGGGGAAGGTCATGATAGATAACATTTTGACTACACTTATATTTTTCCCGCTTCTGGCTGCGTTCGTAATCTTTTTGTTCTTCAGAAGCGGAAAAGCCACAATGTGGGCTGCTTTTGTAGCTAGCGTTATTGAACTGATAATGACAATGCCCCTGATGTTTAACTTTAACAAGGGGACTGCATCAATGCAGTTTGTTGAAAAAGTAGACTGGATTCCGGCGTTTGGTATTCAGTACCACCTTGGTGTTGACGGGATCTCCATTTTAATGATTTTCCTGACGACACTGCTTACTGCGATTGCAATACTTGGTTCATTTACCTATATACAGAAAAGACGTAGAGAATTTTACATCTCGATGCTGATTTTGGAAACGGGTATGGTCGGCGTTTTTCTCGCGCTGGATTTCTTTCTCTTCTACATCTTCTGGGAAGCAATGCTTATTCCAATGTATCTTATAATAGGTGTATGGGGAGGGCCAAGACGTATATATGCATCTGTTAAGTTTTTCCTCTATACGTTGGCCGGCTCCTTACTGATGATGCTAGCTATAATTGCACTTTATTTTAAGCATGGTGCAATAACGGGTGTGTACACGTTTGATATACTACAGATTGGATCTGTTACATATCCGGCTGATTTTCAGATTATTGTATTTCTGGCATTTTTTCTCGGTTTTGCCATAAAGGTACCGATGTTTCCTTTTCATACATGGCTTCCTGATGCACACGTGGAGGCCCCAACAGCCGGTTCAGTTATACTGGCAGGGGTGCTGTTGAAAATGGGTGCTTATGGTTTTCTGCGTTTCTGTCTTCCCATTACACCACTTGCGTCAATTAAATTTGTTCCTTTTATTGCCGCACTTTCGGTTATCGCTATTATATATGGCGCTTTAGTGGCAATGGTTCAGGATGATATAAAGAAATTGGTTGCTTATTCATCCGTAAGCCATATGGGGTTTGTTACACTTGGAATTTATGCTTTCAATCCTGCCGGCATAGAGGGCGGAATACTTCAAATGTTTAATCACGGTATAATCACTGGCGCACTCTTTCTTCTGGTGGGTGTGATTTATGAAAGAACGCATACTCGCATCATAGATGAATACGGAGGTATTGCAGCTAAAGTACCGATATTTGCAACTTTTTTCCTTATTTTTACTATGGCGTCGATAGCTCTGCCGAGTATGGGAGGATTTATTGGTGAATTTCTTATACTGGTAGGGAGTTTTCAGGCATTTTCCAACTATGCTATAATAGCAACGATCGGGGTAATTTTTGCAGCAGTTTATATGCTGTGGATGTATCAGCGTGTATTTTTCGATAAATTGAATCCAAAATGGGAAAAACTGCTGGATGTGAATGTCAGAGAAGTAATATTCATGGCTCCGCTGATTATACTGGTGTTCTGGGTAGGTTTATATCCGGAAACTTTTACCTCATACATGCATGAGAGCGTGGCAAAATTGGTTGAAAATATCCAAGCTGTTAAAGTAGCGATGAAATAAGGAGGAGATGATGGGTCAAAGTATAATTGCGATAATGCCTGAAGTTCTGATGACTTTCTTTGCAATTGGCCTTCTGGTTATAGATTTGGTTGCAAGTAATGAAAAGAAATCAGGTATAGCATATTTCGGAATAGCCTTTATATTGATAACACTTTTATTAACAATACCGGTCAGCGGATTCAAAGTAGTTGGATTTGAAGGGATGCTTGTCTGGGATTCATATGCATATGCATTTTTCGTGGTTTTCAGCATAGCTTTTATACTTGGTTCTTTAGGGGCTGTGGACTATATGAAAAGACTTGGTATCAATAAAGGCGAATATTACATAATTCTGTTCCTGAGTATTATCGGGATGCTTTTTATGGTCAGTGCTACAGACTTGACTATTCTGTATCTCGGAATGGAAACGATGGCACTTTCAATGTACATTATAGCCGGGTTTAATAAGTGGAATATGAAATCCAACGAATCCGGTATAAAATATTTTATTATCGGGGCATTTTCTTCGGCTATATTTTTGTTTGGTCTGTCATATGTTTATGGATATACTGGTAGTACAAAATATGCAGAAATCGCTCAGATGATATCTGTAAACGGTCTGGATCACCTTAGCCTTAAGCTTGGTTTGGTTATGATGCTTGCCGGATTTGCGTTTAAAATTTCAGCTGTTCCTTTCCATATGTGGGCTCCCGATGTTTATTCCGGTGCACCTACACCAGCCACCGGATTTATGACTGTGGCACCGAAAGCTGCGGCATTTGGCGCTCTTATAAGATTTGTCTGGGTGGCTTTAGAGCCTGCAACAGCTTCATGGCAGCTGTTCTTTAGTATCTTAGCTGTATTGACTATGACTTACGGTAACCTTGTTGCTATAGCACAGAACAATGTTAAAAGAATGCTGGCGTATTCGGCGATATCACATGCCGGTTATATGCTTATAGGTGTTGTGGCTGCCAATGATCTGGGATATCAGGCTGTAGCACTCTATATGATCATATACGGCTTCATGAATATAGGAGCTTTTACAATTCTTGCACAGATGAAGAATAAAGGAGTTATTGAAGACGAAAGACTGGAAAGCTTTGCAGGTCTGTCTAAGAATAATCCTCTGACGGCTCTGGCTATGCTGTTATTTATGTTTTCACTTGCGGGTATCCCCCCTCTGGCGGGATTTATAGGGAAATTTTATATTTTTGCCGCTGCGATAAAGAGCAATTTTGTATGGCTGGCGATTGTCGGTGTGCTAAACAGTGCTGTAGGATGCTATTATTATTTGCGTGTTACAATCTTTATGTACTTTAAAGAGCCTGAATACGAGGTTGAAAATAACTTACAACCAGCAGGTGCTATTGTTACTTTTGTTGCCACTGTTTTTGTTATACTTATAGGCGTGTTCCCTACATTTTTTGTTAATTTAGTAAAAAATATGGTAATATAATAAAAAGGGTGTGATATAATGGCCGAAATAACAATTAAGAAAGCACTTGAGGATGCAAAAGAAAAAGAGAATCTTGCTTATGAGTTTTATAAGAAGCTGGAAAATATAGTATCTGATTTGGGTGCAAAATCTATAATCAGAGAACTTGCTGAAGAAGAGGTCAAACATATAGATTTTATAGAAAAGGCTATTGAGACCGGAAAAATCGATGAATTTGCAATGAATACCAAATGTTACTATACTGATTTGGGGATTTCAAAAATAGTGATTCCCGAGGTTATTACTGAGGATTTATCCGTACAGGATATTCTCAGAATTGCAATGAAACATGAAGACAATTCCAGGATATTCTATGAAAAAATGGCTGAACGGTTCAAAGGGGAAGAGTCAGAAGAAATATTTCAAAAGCTTGCCGTTGAAGAGTCCTGCCACAGAAATAATATTCAGGAAATATACGACGATATAGTACATAGCGAGAATTAGAAAAAGCCGGTTTAAGCCGGCTTTTTTATTATTTACGAACCATCAGAACAATAAATTAATTTTTCATATTCTTGTCCCTTAATTCTTATTACTCTGTGACCTTAAGAATTCAAATTAATAATTCAAGTTTCGCACTTGTACCTTCTGCAAGTCTTTGCTCGCCCTGTTAAATGCTTCACTGCAGCCCGGTAAACCGGATTTGACAGGGCGAGGAGCGAATATGACGAAGCAATCTCATTACTTTTCATATTTTAGATTGCCACAACCCTGTTTTCACAGGGTTTCGCAATGACAAAACGAAGTGTGAAACTTGAATTATTAATAAAATAACCCGAGAGCTTTGCACAAGGTGTTTTTTGTGTTTTGGAAGCGGGACATCAGCACCGCAAGACTGTAAACAGTGAATTACAAAAAAAGATTTGCCCGGCTGAAGCCGCGCTTCCTGACTTGCGCAAAGCTCTTAACCCGTAAATCTAATCAACAAGGTATCTTACGTTGATTTTAGATTCAAAAGAAATTATAAATGAGTATATTCTAATAAGTACCGGAGGCAGAAATGAGTGAAATTATCGGTATAATCGGCGGTGGAAGCTGGGGGACAGCTCTGGCTGACCTTATAGCCGGCAATGGATACGAAGTGATTGTTTTTGCAAAGGAAAAAGAGGTTATTCAAGGTATAAACATAAGAAATGAGAATGAACTTTTTCTTAAAGGTTATAAATTGCACAATCGAGTAAAAGCTGAAAATCTTGAAAAAGTTAATGATAATAAAATATCCAGGGCAGTCTGGGCTGTTCCAACGCAATTCAGCAGAGATGTTGCATCTATGACTGCATCAACGCTTGAAAACAGTTCCGTAATGATTGCAACAAAGGGTATAGAAATCAGTACTGGTGAGCTGATATATGATATTCTCAGTGAGGAGCTAAACAGTAAAATCACAATATTATCCGGTCCATCCTTTGCAAAAGAAGTTGCAGCTAAAAAGCCAACCGCTGTCAGTATAGCTTCTGATATTGGCGATGAAAGAAATTTCTGGCAAAAGGTCGTTTCAAATAAATTTTTCAGAGCATATACCTCTGATGATGTTATTGGTGTTGAAGTGGGTGGTGCCATTAAGAATGTTGTTGCTATCGCAACCGGTATATCCGATGGACTGGGGTTCGGGCTTAATGCAAGGGCCGGTCTTATTACCAGAGGTCTGGCAGAGATAACCCGCCTGGGACTGGCACTCGGTGCAAAATATGAAACGTTTATGGGACTGAGCGGCATGGGGGATCTTGTACTAACAGCCACCGGTGATCTCAGTAGAAATAGAAACGTAGGGCTTAAAATAGCAGAAGGATTGAGTTTAAAAGAAATAACGGAAAACATGAATATGGTGGCTGAAGGCGTATATACCGCCAAGGCGGCATATTTCTTATCGGATAAACTAAACGTAGAAATGCCAATTACAAAAGAGGTTTACAGGATATTGCATGAAGATAAAAAACCTTATGACTCTGTGATGGATTTGATGAGCAGAGATCTTAAATCTGAGAGCGTAAAATAGATAATTATAGCGGGGTTTTAAATGATTAATCTAATCCTTTGCGGAGGAAGCGGTACGCGTTTGTGGCCTTTGAGCAGGAAATGTATGCCTAAACAGTTTGTTAAGATATTCGACGAAGAGTCACTCTTTCAAAAGACCGTAAGAAGAAATATGCAGGTGTGCGACGAGCTGTTCATAATCTCAGGGGAAGATCAATATTTTCTGGCTGTCGATCAGCTGGAAGAACTTGATATCCTAAGAAATAAAAAGGTCAGGTTTTTTCTGGAATCGGAAGGTAGAAACACTGCGCCTGCAATTGCATTAAGCTGTTTTGACATAGATTCTCAGGAAACGGTTTTGGTTTGCCCGTCAGATCATATTGTATCTGAACACGATGCATATGAAAAAGCTGTTGTCCGGGCAGGAGAGCTTGCGGAAGATAACAATCTTGTTACATTCGGCATTTCCCCGTCTTACCCTGAAACAGGATACGGTTATATACAAGCAAAAGGTGAGGATGTTAATGCGTTCAAGGAAAAACCTGATGCTACCACTGCTCAACAGTATATTAAAAGCGGGGATTATCTCTGGAACAGTGGTATGTTTTGCTTTAAATCCAATGCCTTTCTCCAGGAGTTGAAGAAACGCGCCAGAGATATTTTCAAAACCAGTGAAACTGCATATAATAACAGGACAGTTATCGGTGAAAATCAGTTTAAAACAAGAAAAGAGGACATGCAGAATATTCCGGCTGAAAGCATAGATTACGCAGTCATGGAAAGGGCAGATAATGTAAAGGTAGTGTATGGGGAATTTGGCTGGAGTGATGTGGGAAGCTTTAAGTCATTGTTTGATATATCTAAAAAAGACATTGTGAATAATGCAGTACTGAATCTTGAACCTCAAAAAGTTAATGAACCGATAATGATAAACACCCGCGGTAATCTTATAGTAAATAACAAAAGGCAGATTGCTGTAATAGGAGAGGATAATCTTGTGGTGGTGGACACGGATGATGCTCTGCTTATTGCCAACAAGTCAGAAAGTCAAAAGGTAAAAGAGGTTGTTGACCAATTGAAAGAGAGAGGGTCGGATCTGGCTGAAATTCACAAAACGGTTATAAGACCCTGGGGCTCATACACGATTCTTGAGGACGGTCCGCTTTATAAAATTAAAAATATTACAGTGAAGGCCGGTAAACGTCTCTCCCTTCAGAAACATTTCCACAGAAATGAGCATTGGGTGGTTGTGAGCGGTACTGCAAGGGTCACGCTGGATGACGAAGTATTTCTGCTGAGACAGAACGAATCTACATTTATCAAAATGGGGGTTAAACACAGGCTGGAGAACCCGGGTAATATAGAATTGGTCATAATTGAGTCACAAGTGGGTGAATATACCGGTGAAGACGATATCGTCAGAATTGAAGATGACTTTAAAAGGAGCGAATAATAATTATTTTTTCCAAAAGTATGGAGTAAAGATTATTATAAACGAGTAAAGCTCGAGTCTGCCGGCAATCATGGCAAAACTTAATACCCACTTTATGTAGTCGTTGAAAGCCGCGTAATTGTCTATTGGGCCTACGGAGCCGAATCCGGGGCCTATGTTGCCGATGGTTGCTAAAGATGCGGCGAGTGAAGTCAAAAGATCGTGTCCATCGGCGGCGACCAAGATTGTTACGATAATATTTGTGGCTATATAGAGAAAAAAGAATCCTGAGACAGCGTAAACAATATCTTTTTTTACAGGCATTTTGTTCAGTTTTATTGTGAATATCCCTCTTGGGTGCAGTAAAAATTTCATTTCGTTCAAAGACTGTTTAAATAAAAGCAAAATACGAACTACTTTAATCCCGCCGGCAGTTGAGCCTGAACAACCACCCACAAACATTAGGGAAAAGAGAACTATCTGGGATAAAAAAGGCCAGGATTCATAGTTGTTTGTAACAAAGCCTGTAGTGGTTATGAAAGTCAGTGCCTGAAAAATGGCAAGTCTGAAAGATTCTTCCCCGCCGGATTCGAAACTATAATATAAATTAAAAGTAATTATTATGGTTGAAGTGAGAATGATGACAAGATAAGCCTTTATTTCAGAATTATTAAAAATGTTTTTAAAGTTACCAGTGATTAGATTAAAATGAAATGCAAAGTTTACACTGGCGAGAAACATGAAAGCAGCTATTACGTATTGAATAAAAGGCGAGGTGTAGTGGGCAATACTGTCCTGATTCGGGGAGAAACCACCTGTGGATAATGTGGAAAATGTATGAGTAATTGAATCAAAAAAACTCATTCCGCCAAAAATGAGCAAAATAATAAGCAAAACTGTCAAAGATAAATAAATAAGCCATAAATATTTAGCGGTCGTGGTAATACGGGAAGAAATCTTATCCACGGAAGGACCGGGGGCTTCAGCTTTGATCAGTTGTAGCCCTCCGATACCGAGCAGGGGAAGAATAGCAACAGTCAGAACAATTATTCCCATACCACCAAGCCATTGTGTTAAAGAGCGCCACATTAAAAGTGATTTGGGTAAGCCTTCTATATCACCAAGAATCGAGGCACCGGTTGTAGTAAAACCGGAAGCTGTTTCAAAAAAAGAATTGGTAAATTCCGGAATTGCTCCACTGAGATAAAAGGGCATGGACCCAAAAAAAGAAGCCGTGATCCATGCCAGGCTTACAAGTAAAAAGCTTCCTTTTGTTGACAATATTTTTTGGTTCGTTTTTTTGATAAAAAATAAAAATAAAAGTGAAGTGATAAGTATTATTACAATGGTTATCTGAAAAGACTTAAATGCAGAGAATTCGTTGTAGTATAGAGAGAATAAGCTGCACAAAAACATGAAAAAGGCGAGTATCAGCCAGATTACACTAAGTGTTTTGAATACAAGTGAAAATCTCATAGGCTTATTTTGATATAAACTCTTCGACTTTGTCTATGGAACTTTTCTTTGCAAAGAGAATCAGATTGTCACCTTCATCCAATACATAATTGCCGTCCGGGATTATATTCTTGTTGTTTCTATTTATTGCAACGATAAGAGAATTTTTAGGTAAAGTGAGGTTTTTGATGGCAACATTTTTGTGCTTGCTCTTTGGAGGGATTATAAACTCTATAATCTCAGCTTTGCCGTCAAAAAGGCTGTAAACACCTTTGATATTACCTTTACGGATATGTTTTAAAATAGCATTTGCCGAACTGATTTTCGGGCTGATAGTCGAATCTATTCCCAGTTTTGCAGCCATATTCAGATAATTAACTTTGCTCACAAGCGAGATAGTCTTTTTGATGCCGCTTTCTTTGGCGTAAACGCATGTTAAAATATTAAGTTCTTGATTATTAGTAACGGAGAGCATCAAATCAAAAGAACCTAGATCTTCTTCATCAAAAATGTTTTCATCGGAAATATCGGCATGTATGACAGTAATATCCGGTATTTGCTCAGCAATTTGCTTGCACTTGTTATAATCTTTTTCGATCAGCTTTACATTCTTATCTATAGAAGAGAGATATTCGGCTACAAATTTCCCCGTTCTTCCTCCGCCTACTATAACGATATGCTTCAATCGCTTAAATATTACGCCGGATTTAAAAAGAAATCTGTTCACTCCAACCCTTTCTCCGGTAACAAAAAGATGATCGCCTTCATATACCTTTGTATCCCCTTTGGGAATGATAATATCATTATTTCTCAGGATTCCGGTAATCAGATAATCCTCATTTATTTTCTGTCTTATATCCTTTACGCTTGTTCCGTTTAGCATGGAATCCTTATGAATGAAAAGATCTCTGAACTGTAGATTACCGCTTTCAAAAGTTGTGGTGCCTGCGGTAACTCCCTGCTGAATGGTATTTATTATTGCACGTGCAGCTTCCAGTTCCGGATTGACAACAAAATCCACCCCTACATGATTGTTCTGCAGGAGATTGCTTCGGGAGTAGTCGAGACGTCTTACTCGGGCTATCTTGGTCTTAAGCTTAAGCTCACTGGATACCATAAAGCATGTGATGAGATTGACCTCATCTGAGTCAGTTACTGCAATAAAAATATCATCCTTCTCAATATCAAGAGATCTGATAAGATCCATATCTGTTCCTTCACCTTTCACAACCATGCAGTCAAGATGTGTCTGGGCATACTTTACTTTGTTGATATCTTTATCTATAAGGATAACATCTTTGTTTTCCTTTATCAGCTGCTCAGCAATGTGATAGCCGACTTCGCCGGCACCTACTACTATTACTTTCATTTAAAACTCTCAAAAACAAGATTTGGTGGAATTTCACAATCTAATATTAATACGCTGATTTTGCAAATCATTTTGACTCCGGTGTTGAAATCGATTCATAAATTATTTTAACAGCCTGGTTTGAAAAAACCAGATTTTATGAGGGATTGAAGTATTATATCTTTTACAACTAAATTTCAATAAATTTTTTTGCTATTGATTTTTAATATCAACGGTTTTATTTGTAAACGACTGCTTATGAATGAATTATTTGTTATAGGATTACTCCTTATAATCGGTTACTCTGCCGGCTTGCTTTTGGAAAAAGCAGGGATTCCGAAGATTATAGGCTATATCCTGACCGGTATCGTTTTTAGCCCATATTCTTTCGAATTTGTCCCTGAGAGTATATTAGAAAGTTCAAGCCCCTTGATAGATACCTGCCTGGGCTTTATCATATTTGAAGTAGGTGGCTCACTCAAATGGTCCAAGCTTAAAAATTATAAGAAGCAGCTTCTCAATATTTTGTTATTTGAAAGTTTAACCACCTATATATTAATTATTACAGTGTTTGTTGCAGCGGGTTATGTTTTTGCGGGGCTTTTTACAATAGATCCACTGTGGGTTTTTATCCTTGCCCTTTTATTAGCTCCAATGGGCGCTCCTACAGACCCTACTGCAACATTTGCCATTATGCATGAATACAGTGCAAAAGGTAAACTTTCAAATACTATTATAGAAGTAGCTGCATTGGATGACGCCATGGGTGTCTTTTTGTTCAGTTTATCCACCAGTGTGGCTTTTATTTTAGCAGGTGATGGCGACAGTAGTATAATTATGTCTTCGATAGAAGCATTTTATACTATAGCCGGAGCCTTGGGCTTAGGGGTATTAATAGGATGGATAACCCGAATTATCAGTAATATGTTAAAAACCAGCAAGGAAGGACAATGGATAGTTATATTGGCGGCTTTTATAATATTTACTTTTGGTTTATCTTCAATGCTTGGATTGGATAAAATTCTTGCAATGATGGCTTTTGGGGCTTACACCACTAATTTTAACGAGCAGCAGGAAACAATATTTAAAATTATAGAACGATACACGGAAGAATTGATTATTTTGTTCTTTTTCATATTATCCGCTTTACATTTGGACATAACAGCAATACCCGGCGCAGTTTACCTTATCGGTATCTTTGTAGTTGCCAGACTCTTGGGTAAATATTTCGGTGCAAGAGCAGGAGCATATTTAGGCGGTGCCCCGAAAGAAGTTCAAAAATGTATAGGTGGAGGACTTTTGCCTCAGGGAGGCATAGTTATCGGTTTGGCGCTTATGATATCGCAGGAGCCTGCTTTTAATATAATATCGGATACTTTACTGGCAACTGTCATGGGGGGTGCCGTTATAAATGAAATCATAGGTCCTTTCAGTGCTAAAGCAGCTTTGACAAAAGCAGGAGAAATCAGAGGGGACTAAAATATGAGGTGTAATTCTTTATTAAAAGATTTCGTAAACAGCCAGTCGTCCGTCAAGATTGGCGTTTTTTAGAGGAATTTTGCGGCTTGTTCTAAGCCCTACACTTTTGATTAATTCCCTTTTTCCGAAATATATATATGCTGTTGAGCCTTTGCAGTTCTGTTTTAGGAAATCTCCCATTTGTTTCACAAAATCTTCTATTTGCAAATTTTTGCCGATACGTTTTCCGTATGGCGGGTTTGTAATTATTGTCTTATTTTGGAGTTTTAAATCTCTGAAATCGGAATTCTGTATTTCTATTTTTTGACCACCTGGCAGAGCGGAAAGGTTTTGCCGGGCGTACTTAACAGCTCCTTCATCTATGTCATAGCCGCTTATAAGGTTTTTATTTAACGGTTTTATACCGGCTTCGGCACTTTTTTTTATGTTTTTCCAGACGTTTTTATCAAAATCAGGCATATACATAAATCCGAAATTTTTTCTTAAATATCCTGCCGGTATATTGCAGTGCTTGATCAGAGCTTCGGCCAGGATCGTTCCTGAGCCGCTCATGGGATCAACCAATGGTGTTTCACCATTCCATCCGCTCAGATCGATTACAGCAGCAGCCACATTTTCCATCATGGGAGCCTCTACTGTTTTTTTTCTGTAGCCTCTTCTGTGAAGAGAGCCCCCTGAAGTTTCCAGGCTGAGGACAGCTTTATTGTTGTTTATAAGTATATGAAACCACACATCAGGTGTTTTCGGATTTACATCGGGACGTTCGTCGTATTTTTTCCTGAATTGATCGACAATTGCATCTTTTACGCACAGAGCAGCATATTGGGAATGATTGATAATACTACCGGCAACGTTTGCAAAAACGGCAAATGTATCATCTAAACCCATAAAGTCACTGAAATCGATTTTGCTGACAGTGTTGTAAAGATATCTGGTACTGTGGCAGTCGAAACTGATTAAGGGAGCAACAATTCTGGTTGCGATTCGTGTGTAGTAATTGATTTTATAAAGCGTATCAGATCCACAGGTGAAAAATACACCTTTAAAAGATTTCTCTATATCTTCAGCACCGAGTTTTTCAGCTTCCACGGCAAAAAGTTCTTCCAGCCCGTCCGCTGTTTGTGCAAAATATCTATTGGTTTTCTGATATTGATACATTTTGTCTCCTTGGGAAGTCGGTGATATTATAGTCTGCAGGAAAGATTGTCAATGTTTATACTGATGTTGTTTTGTAAAAAAAATAAATGATAAAAAAAGTCTTGCACTATTTATAATAAGATGTATGATGTCTTTCAAAGTAGTACTGAAGTATTTTAGAAGCGTGCTGTATTCTTCCCGGATACGGTTTCTTGTTTTCGATTAACTTCCGCTACTCAAAAAAATATCCCGGAAAGGGAACGAGAGGTTATGTTATGGAATTAGGAACAGTCAAATGGTTTAGTGATGCAAAAGGATTCGGATTCATCACAAAAGAAAATGGTGATGATGTATTTGTTCACTATACCGCAGTGCAAAAAGACGGATTTAAAAGCCTTAGTGAAGGCGAAAAGGTTCAATTCGATGTTGAAAAAACACCAAAGGGTGCTTCAGCTGTAAACGTTCAGGAAGTATAAACCTATTTAATTCTAAAAAGCACGATGCCCCGTCTTCATAAGACGGGGCTTTTTATTTTCTCTTTTAATTTCATTATTCTTCTGTAGGAATTTTCAATACTTTTTTCATCCACGGCTTTATTTTTAACTGCCTGTTTCAAAATTGATATTACTTTATTTGGAAGATATTTGTCCGGGCTAAAGTAGTTGGCGAATATCAGAATGTCACATCCGGCATTTACAGCTCTTATAACAATATCTTTCATCAAGTAGTACCTACTCAGAGCTTTCATCTGTAAATCGTCCGAAATTACCACTCCGCCGAACCCAAGTTTGTTTCTTAAAATATTGGTGATAATCTTGTGTGATAGTGTTGCAGGGTATTTTTTATCCAAATATCTGTTAAAAAGGTGCCCGACCATGACACTGTCAGCCAAATTATTGTTTATAAGTATCTTAAACGGCTTAAGCTCATATTCAGACCAGGTTTTTGTTATATCAGTTACACCTTTATGGCTGTCTTCAAGAGCACTGCCGTGTCCCGGGAAATGTTTTAAGGTGGTTAAGATATTAAATTTACGGTGGGCTGTGATAAATGTTCGGGCATATTTTACCACTGTATCAGGATTTTTAGAGAAGCTGCGTTCCAAAGCTCCGATAGCAGGAGAATTTTCATTAATATTAAGATCAACAACCGGCGCCAGATTGAAATTAATTCCCGTTTTTTTCAGTTGGGAAGCCATTTCTTCGTACTGATTTAAAGCTTCATTTGGTGTCAGTATATTGGCGGTTTCTTTGGCAGTATTATAATGAGTAAACCCGTTTGTTTCGTTGATGCGCTGGATTTTCCCGCCTTCCTGATCAACGGCGATAAATAGCTGTTCTGGGGAAACATTCTGCAAATAGGAAGTGAGCTGTTTAATCTGAGAAGGGTAAGCTATATTTCTTTTTAAGAGCAAAATGCCGCCCACCTTTTTTTCTTTAATCTGCTCAGCAACTGTTTCTGTCCATCCGTTATTTACTGCTGTTCCTTTAAAGCCGATCATAATCATCTGACCTATTTTTTCTTCAAGAGTTACAGCTCCAGCATTAAAAGTAATTGTAAAAAACAGCAATAAAAGCAACCGGATCATATACACTCTCTGATTTTTTGTTTTCAATGACATTATAGATTAATATTTTTATCTGTTAAAGATATTTTGGCAAGCTCCCATTTTTTAAGATATGTCAATAACGGGGCGTTATTGGTGAGATAAGATAGAGAAGTGGAGAAGTGGAGAAGTGGAGGCAAAGGCATAGTTTGTAGTATACTTTCCACACAATCTACTTATTCAACTATTTCAACCACCTCAACTACCTCCCCCTCACGCATTACGCATCACATATCACATGTTATGCTTATAAATGTGTAAATTTTGTGAGGGAGCTAATAAAGATATGGTCTTGTAAATTCCTTTTTTATTCGTTAGCCTTAGTGAAAATAAAACACAGGAGCAGTAGTATGAGCAATAATTCTCCGGAAAAGATTATTTATTCGATGAGCAAGGTTAGTAAAAGATACCGGAATAAAGAAGTAATTAAAGATATTTCTCTCTCATATTTTTATGGGGCTAAAATAGGTGTTGTTGGTCTGAACGGTGCTGGAAAAAGCACTGTCCTTAAAATTATGGCAGGTGTTGACAATGATTTTGAAGGGGATGTTTCTATTTCCCCCGGTTATTCAATGGGTTATCTCGAGCAGGATCCGGAACTGGATAAGTCCAAAACGGTAAAGGAAATCGTCAGTGAGGGCGCCGGGGAAGTGGTCGATTTGTTAAATGAATTTAATGAAGTGAGTGCTAGATTCGCAGAACCTATGTCCGATGATGAGATGAATGACCTCATCACAAGACAGGGAGAGCTGCAGGAACAGCTGGACAGACTGGACGGCTGGGATATAGATTCAAAACTCGAGATGGCTATGGACGCTCTCAGGTGCCCTCCGCCGGAAACTCCGGTGGATGTTATTTCAGGCGGTGAAAAAAGAAGAGTTGCGTTGTGCAGATTGCTTTTGCAGAAACCGGACATTCTTCTTCTGGATGAGCCCACTAACCATCTGGATGCTGAAACGGTTGCATGGCTTGAACAGCATTTAAAGCAGTATCCGGGTACTGTTATAGCAGTAACTCACGACAGATATTTTCTGGACAATGTGGCTGGTTGGATACTGGAGCTGGAAAACGGTTACGGTCTGCCCTGGAAAGGAAACTATTCCTCCTGGCTTGAGCAGAAACAGGAAGAATTAAGACAGAATAAAAAGAAAGAAAGTGAGAGGCAGAAAACCCTCGAACGTGAGCTGGAATGGATTCGTATGTCAAAGAAAGGCAGACAGTCCAAGTCCAAGGCACGAATCAATTCATATAATGAACTTCTTAGTCAGGACAGCAGTGTAAAATCGAAAGATATGCAGATATATATCCCTCCCGGACCCCGTCTTGGTGATGTTGTTATCGAAGCTGAAGACGTGAGTAAGGTTTATGATGACAGAATTATTTTTGAGGGGATGAATTTTAAAATGCCTGCCGGTGGCATTGTCGGTGTGATAGGTCCCAACGGTGCCGGTAAAACCACCCTTTTTAAGATGGTTACCGGCAAGGAAAAGCCCGACAAAGGCTCTATCAAAGTCGGAGATACTGTAAAACTGGCATATGTGGATCAGGAAAGGGATACCCTTGATCCTTCCAAAACTGTCTGGGAAATTATTTCCGAAGGGAATGATATCATGAAGCTGGGGAATATTGAAGTTAACAGCAGGGCATATGTAGCTAAATTTAATTTCTCCGGAGCGGACCAGCAAAAGAAAGTAAATATGTTATCCGGCGGTGAAAGTAACAGGGTTCACCTGGCATGTGTTCTTAAAGAAGGTGCTAATGTTCTTCTATTGGATGAGCCGACAAATGATCTGGATGTAAATACAATGCGGGCTCTGGAAGAGGCTTTGGAAAATTTTGCAGGCTGCGCTATTGTGATTAGTCACGACAGGTGGTTTCTGGACAGAATTGCCACACACATTCTTGCTTTTGAGGGAGACAGCAGTGTTACATGGTTTGAAGGTAATTATTCGGAATATGAAGAGGACAGAAAAAAACGCCTTGGAAAAGACGCATTGCAGCCTAAAAGAGTGAAGTACAGATATCTTACACGTTAATCAGTGCTGAGTTTTAAGCGTTAAGGTAAAAGCAAGGTTGAGATAGTTATAACTAATCGTCTGAAATGTTTAAGGAACATGAAAAGGTATATTTTACAACCCTCTTAAATCTCAAGAGTTTGTAAGGACAATATCGTATTCAGGTATTTCAACCCTTTTAATTCCGTCTTTTGTCAATATGAGACGCACTTTGTAAGAATAGTATTCTTCTTCGGATTTAAACTCAATTACCAGATTGACATGATAGACTTTGGATGCAGTTATCTTTTTCATTCCGTTGTCAAGAGTGTGCAGAGTAACTGAAGGATCATCCATCTTTCTGATAAAATGATTGACATTAAAACGGATTATGTCGTTCAACCCCTCTATTTTATCATTGAATGATTTAATGATTTTTTTGTTGTTTAATTTTATCTTTTTTTCGTATTTCATTATATCTTCGCCGATGTACCATGTGGAAAGACTGCTGTCTGTTTTTTGCAGCCTTGTCTGAAGAATTTTTTCAGGGATTCGGTTTTTACTAATAAATCTTACCCGTTCTTTATAAAATCCGAAAAGATTGTACCGTTCAGGATCATATATTTTATTTCTGAAATCAAAAACTTTCCTAAAAAATAATTTGTTTTCAAATATTTGCCTGAACAAATCTTTTATCCTGTCCTTAAACATATAGCTGACTACAAGAGCTACGAAAAAGGACAGAGTGAAATTCCCGTATTTTTTCTGAGACAAAAAAGCCACGGTTGTAGCAAAAATCATTGCTATGCCTGCTGCTATTGCATAGAGAAAATGCCTGAATTCCACAGCATCTTCTCTTCTTTTTTGAAAAAGAAAGAGTATGTTATAAAAATATTTTTTGAATACCGAATATTTGTAAATTAATTCTTCATTTTTTGAGTCGTCCTCTGATGCATATGACATTCCACGGAGTTTTCTGTATTCTATTTCATTGTTTATCATATTTAGAATTTGGGTATTTATTTCTGATTTATTCTTCGATAAAGAGTCATAAATTCTGAATATATACATTACCGTTAACAGACTGCTGTATTCATCTGTAAATGTAAGCAAATCTTTTAGAGGCTGCCGGTTTGCATTTTCTGTAAACGTAGGTAGTTTCTTAATTTCTTTCCTGAATACATGTATTTCTTTTATTAAATTCTTTATATCTTCATTGCTGTAATGATTTTTTTTGACCTTTTTTGCAAAATCTCTCAAATATGCTCGATATGAACATATGGTTATTTTGAGTTCGTAGTTTATGTATTCGAAATGTGTATCAATATTATGTTTCTTTAAATTCATGAAGTTAATTATACTTTTCATTCTTTCGGTTAAATCTGGCAGGCTGCTTTTAGGTGTTATTAACCTTAGATAGCCGTATAAATCTTCGAAAAACTGACTGTTTGAGTAATTGTACCTGTTTATTCCCAAATTATTCGGCAGGAAAAAATACAGATTAATATCGTATTCGGTCTTTTTCTTTTTATGATTAATGAGATAACCCAGTTTTATCTCAAATTGGCTTCTGTCGTGAATTCTTATGAGTTCTTCTATATTCATCAATGCCCCTTATGACTGTTCTGTTTTGAAAGATACTTTCAATATAATATTTTTCTCAGATATTACAACATCATGCAACAGCTTGCAGGAAAACACCTGCTTCTGGATGTCTTTTATACATTGACTAAATGATGTGCTTGTCTATCTTACGGTAAAGCATCTGATCGTGTTGTTTAGTAATTTATCTGTTTGCTATTTATGCTGCTTGGTGTTATAAGCTACCGGTTAAAAATTATAAAGAAGGTAAAAAGTAAAATGGGTAATCGTAAAGTAAATGAGAACATAAGAAACATTGCAATCATAGCGCATGTGGATCACGGCAAGACTTCGCTGGTTGACAGTTTGTTTAAGCACAGCGGAATGTTCAGAGAAAACCAGGATGTTGACGACAGAATTATGGATAATATGGATCTTGAAAAGGAGCGGGGCATTACCATTGCTGCTAAGAACTCTTCGGTATTCTGGAAGGACGTTAAAATAAACATTATCGACACTCCCGGGCATGCCGATTTCGGCGGCGAAGTTGAACGTGCTCTTTCCATGGCTGACGGGGCAATTCTGCTTGTGGACTCCTCAGAAGGACCCTTACCTCAGACGAGATTTGTGTTGCAGAAAGCCTTTGCCGCAGGGCTTAAAATGATGGTTATTGTGAATAAAATTGACCGGAAAGATGCAAGAGTGAATGAAGTTCTGGATGAAATATATGAATTGTTTTTTGATCTTGATGCAAACGATGATCAGATAGAATTTCCCGTTCTTTATGCTATCGGCAGAGAGGGTATTGTTAAAAATGAAATGGATGAGCCTGATGGTAATATGGGAATTCTTCTGGATAAAATCATAGACGAGATGCCGGGCTCAGAATATGAAAGTGATGAAATCCTGCAAATTCTTGTTTCCGATCTGGGGTATTCCGATTATCTGGGCAGACTCGCCATAGGGAAAATATTCAACGGCAAGATTAGTAATAATGAGCAGCTTGTCTGTATTGGAGAAGGTGGTGAAATAAACCCTCTTAGAGTAAGTAAGCTGCAGGCTTATGAAGGATTGTCACTGAAGGAAGTGAACCGGGCTGAAATGGGAGATATTGTAATAATTTCCGGAGCTGATGAGATTAGAATTGGTGATACAATAAGTAAAAAAGATACACCAAAGGCTCTGAAAAGAATACAAGTGGACGAACCGACGGTTTCTATGAAATTCAGTGCCAACACATCACCTATGGCCGGGCAGGAAGGCAATATTGTCCAAGCCAGCAAAATATATGAAAGACTCTATAAAGAAACATTGAGAAATGTTGCGATAAGACTTGAGGAAACAGATGACAAAGATGCATTCCTTGTTAAGGGACGCGGAGAATTTCAACTGGCTATTCTCATTGAAACCATGAGAAGGGAAGGATTTGAACTTTCCGTGGGCAGACCTGAGGTTATAGTAAAAAAAGACGAAAACGGCAAAGTGCTCGAGCCTGTTGAGCACCTTTTTGTGGATTGTGATGAGTCTTTTATCGGTGTGGTTACCGAGAAACTTTCTTTACGAAAAGCGAGAATGATTAATATGGTTAACCGAGGCAGCGGTCGTGTCAGAATAGAATTTCATGTCCCTTCAAGGGGGCTGATCGGTTACAGGGATGAATTTTTGTCAGATACAAAAGGAACAGGGGTCCTTAATTCGTATTTGCACGGTTATGAAGAATTTAAAGGGGATATCCCGACACGTTTTACAGGTTCAATAGTTGCTGACAGAAGGGGCAAATCTGTGCCCTATGCACTTTATCATCTGGAGCCCAGGGGAAGACTTTTTATAAAACCGGGAATTGATATTTATGAAGGTATGATAATCGGTGAATACAATAAAGCTAGCGATCTGGATGTGAATGCCTGCAAAGAGAAAAAACTGACGAATGTAAGAGCTGCGGGCAAGGATGATAACATTCTGCTGAAACCTGTTTCACCGCTAACACTTGAGCAGGCTATACATTTTATTGCCGAGGATGAAATGGTTGAGGTGACGCCGCAGTCGATAAGACTAAGGAAGTACTTTCTGCCTTATCAGAAGCGGCAAACGTTGAAATCGAGGAAACTGAACAACAATAATTAGGATGTCTCAAACCTTCTGATAGAGCTCTTGTTTGTCGATAAACTTCAGCCAGCCCTTGACGATTCGGTATATCAGCCAGATGTTTGCTGCCGCCAGAATTACAAAACCGATACCGACCGGGATTAAAATCCCGCCGAGAACCGTCCACAGTATTGTATACCAGAATGACCTTATCTGCCATTTTATATGCGATGCCATCCAGGTATTTTCTGCATCTTCGCGTTTTACATAATCGATGATAACTGCAATTATTAAGGTTATTCCAAAAACAAAATAAACAGCCTGGAGGATATAAACAACGTTGATCACCCTTTTCAAGAGGTGCAGTTTATCATCATTTTTGACTGTTTCAAGATGCTCAATTTCGTTCATTTTATTAAAGTAATTAATAAATTTTTCGTTTCAGGAAGCAAGCACTCTAAATTTTTCAAATCTTGCATTTTTCTGCCTTTTAAAATATTTAGCTTCTACATCTATACCAAAAAATACTCTTGCTATGAGTAAATTCGTTTTTATAAATCTTTTATCTGATATAATTTTTTCATTCCATACTTTTTTTACAAGTCTCTGACCGTATAAATCAATAATTTTCACGATATCATAAAAATCACCGTATTTTAGTACATATTCGATAAAAATAGAGTCTTTAAAATCAAAAAAGCTTATTTCTTTGCTAAAACTCCAGAAAATACCTTTATTTCTAAGCTTATCAAACAGCTTTTCCTTTTCTCTTTCTTTTTTCAATATTTTTGAAATAGAAGATAACGATAGATTAAGAAAAATTGAGATAGCTTTCCGGCTATACCCATCTTTGTAAGCTTTTAAAATAGCTTTGTTTCTTTTATCTGCAAAATTATAGTTTGTAAATTCCTCAGAATAGTTGATTGCTAATTACTCCTGTATTTTATATTTTATTTTAACATAAATCCGGGAAAAATAAAATCAAAAGTTTCCTTTGAAAATTCAGAAATAGTGACTGAAATAAGCCGTAATACATAAAGTATGATGCATAATGTGTAATAGTAAGTTTTTAAATATAGTTAATGTAGTTGAAATACTAATTTGTTTGTATAATCCCTTTTAAATCAAAGTTGTAAGTGGTATATTTTATTTATGAAGAAGGTTTTATATCTCTGGCTTTTGTTTTTTTTCATGGGATTTGTGATGATTAATTTTCCTTTCATCCTTATCTTTGACAAGTTTAGGCTTATTTTTAATATCCCTTTAATTTATTATTATCTGATATTAGGATGGCTGTTTTCGATACTGGTAGTATATGTGTTTGTTAAGAATATAGACAGAGACGAAAATGATTAGTGCACCTGTTCTGGCAAGTGTGACATTCTGCTATCTTATTCTGTTGTTTGTCGTAGCATATTATTCTGAGAAAATTTATAAGAAAAATCCTGCATTTCTGAACAACCCTTATGTGTATACCTTAAGTTTGGCTGTATACTGTACCAGTTGGACATATTACGGTTCTGTTGGAAGGTTTACCACTCACGGGATTGAATTTCTGGCAATTTATATAGGGCCTACACTTGTAATTTTTACGTGGTGGTTTCTGCTTCGGAAGATGGTGCGGATTTCTGAAGAGTACAGCATAACATCACTGGTGGATTTCATCAGTTTCAGATACGGGAAATCCAATATTCTTGGTATTGTTGCGGCTATTTTTTGTTTATTGGGAGTTATTCCTTATATTTCCCTGCAGTTGAAGTCTATGAGCGACACCATTCAGATAATGCTCGGATATGAAGTTGTCAGAGAGGCTAATATTTTTAAAGATGAATCATTTTACGTAGCCCTTTTTATCGCTATTTTTTCAGCTGTTTTCGGTACGAGACATTTCGGTGACAAGCGCAAACATCCAGCATTAGTCGGGGCGATTGCCTTCGAGTCGATTCTCAAGCTGTCAATTTTTCTCCTTGCTGGATTTATGATTACTTTTGTAATGTTTAACGGTGTTTCCGATATATTTACCCAAATGATAAACAGTGACAATATAGACGTACAGAGAAAGTTTTATTCCCTTGCCACTATTCAGGGGTCATCCTCATCCCCTTCCGAATGGCTGGCTGTGATTCTTATGAGTATGATGGCTGTTATGTTCCTGCCGAGACAGTTTCACATGGCTGTTGTGGAAAATCTTAATGAACATCATATACCTAAATCAATGTACTTGTTCCCGTTATATCTTTTTCTTATAAATCTGTTTGTAATACCTATTGCATTTGCAGGCATCATTATTTTTCAGAATTCGGGAAATGCCGATTATTATTCTTTAACAATATTTCTTAAAGAAAAGCAGTTTTTCTGGGCAATACTGGTATATCTGGGTGGGATAGCCGCTAGTACAGGAATGGTTATCATTGCTTCTGTCAGTCTTGGGACAGTGTTTGTAAACAATATACTTTTACCATTTTTCGTCCGGGTTCTTGTTAGAAGAAAGATCGGCTCTATTCTTATACATCTTAAAAGACTTATGATAATAGTGATTATTCTGCTTGGGTATTTGTATTATTATTTTGTGGGCAGCTCATTTTCACTGGTGAGTCTCGGTCTTACATCTTTTGCGGCGGTAACTCAACTTGCACCTATTATTATCTGCGGCATGTTTTTCAGGACTGTAAACGCAAAAGGGGCAATTGCAGGAATTATTGCGGGATTTGTTATATGGTTTTACACACTTATTATCCCTTTTGTGGTAAAAGCGGGACTATTGCCTGGCAGTATTCTTGACGATGGTTTATTCGGAATTTACCTGTTTAATCCGACAGCTTTATTCGGGCTGTCCGGGTTTGATATTTGGTCGCATTCACTTTTCTGGAGTCTGCTTTTTAATATAATCTTCTTTTTCGGAGTTTCCATATTTTCAAATCAAAGTGAATCGGAAAAGGAAACCGCTGAAGCCTGTGTGGAATCTCTGAAACTGGAACGTTTTATCAGATCAAAAGCAGTTATTTCGGGGCTTGGTGTGGATGATATGCAAGATATTCTCAAAGATTTTTTCGGTGAAAAATACGCTGCTAATAAAATCGAAGAATATCTTGAATCCATTGATAAAAAGCGTGGTGAACTGAATGCTTTTGAAATTACAGAGCTGAAGTCATTGACTGAGAAGTACCTGTCAGAAGCTGTGGGACCGGGTGCCGCCAGACTGATTTTAAATTCATATATGGATATGATCGGTTCAAAAGAACAGAAAGTATTTGATGTGTTTAAGGATCTTGTTTCGCTGAGTGTCACTGAATCTAGAGAAACACTCATAAAAAGATTATCTGAGCTCAATCTCCTGCTTGAGGTTTCAAAGGTCTTTGCCGGTGTAGGGGAGTTGCAGTCAAAGATTGATAGAGCACTTTCTTTGATTAAGGAAACGTTTCGTTTCGACCTTGTGATTCTGAGAAATATCAGGGGAGAGAAGCTTGTGGCGGCATCTTATGTGGGTGATATGACAGGAGGGCTTCTTTCCAGCTACAGGGTGCTGGAGCCTGAGCATTCCTATATAGGAAGAGCTGTGCAACTGAGAAAACAGATCGCTATTAATGATATAGACCATATAGAACTGAACCAGTTTTCTTCGGAATTAAAAAGACATGGTGTACTTTCTTTCTGCCACACTCCCATTATTATTGGGGGCAAGTTGCAGGGGATTCTCTCATTTTTCTCAAAAGAATATAAAGGGCTTTTTACAGAGGAATTTCTTGATCTTCTGCAGAGTGTTGCAAACCAGACGGGCTTTTTGATTGATAACAGTAAGCAGACTGAGCAGCTTATAAAGATGCGCGAGATTTCCAAAGAACTTCAAATTGCCAAAGAGATACAAAATTCACTCCTGCCGGCTAAATTTCCGGATGTGAGAGGGATAAAGGTTGATGCAACATGCATATCTTCTGAATATGTAGGCGGGGATTATTTCGATTTTTTTAATGTGACGGAAGACGGGTTTGACTTTGTTGTGGCGGATGTTTCCGGTCATAATATTGCATCCGCTCTTGTGATGTCCGAAGTGAGGAGCCTTTTAAAAAGCATTGTAAACAGCAGAGGTGAATTGTCTCCTGCAGAAATTCTGGGGCACATAAACAGGGGGATGTATGATGATTTGGCAAAACTGGAATTCATCATCACTCTTATTTATATGAGAGTGGATACTAAAAATAATAGGATTACATATGCCAATGCCGGTCAGAACCCTCCTATAATATGTGACAAGGGTAAAGAAGCCTATGAAATTACAGGCGGAGACCCGCTTTTGGGCGTATTTTCCGAGTATTCTTTCAAAGAATTTACGGTTGAACTGAAAGGTGACGAAACAATTCTTGCTTATACTGACGGCTTAACGGATACACAGAATATTTACGGAGATTTTTTCGGAATTGAAAACCTGAAGAAAACGTTATGTGGTGTTATGTTTAAAGATCCCTCTGAACTTAAGTCATATATACTGGATACGCTTATTGAGTTCAGGGGTGACAGAGGTCAGACGGACGATGTAACCATGGTTGTGATAAGTCTTAAATGATTTTAACTTCCCAGCCCGATTATTACTGCTGAGACAATTATACACAGTACAGTAAAAGAAAAAATAATCATTGGAATATCTTTTGTTATCAAGAAAAAAAAGGTTAAATATAACAAACTGGTTATAGGTGTAAAGATTATCACCAAAAGTGCACAGTATAATGTATCTGTGGGATTCATTGAGAAAAGCCCGTTAATGAGGGGGAGTATATCCACTGATGAATAGGCTTCAATGGAAGATTTCAGCAAAACCGTTTCAATCAATGCCAGCACAATAAACAGAAGGCTCAGCACTGTTCCGTATGTGAGAATTCTTGACGTTGTAACATGAACTTTTTCCATTATTTACCCAGCGATCTTATAAGCATCTGAATTGCAACAAAAACTATGAATATCAGAAATATATTTCTTATTGTGGCATCTTTTATCTTGCCTACCGTTCGAGCCGAAATATTTGAACCCAGAATCACCCCTATAACCATCATTCCCGAAGGCAGGGGCTGAACATAACCTGATTTAAAATATATCAGAGCTCCCGCAGAAGCAGTCATGCCTATCATAAAGTTACTTGTCGCTGTAGCCGCTTTCATCGGTAATTTCGATATAGCGTTCATTGCCGGCACTTTGAAAATACCACCTCCAAGCCCCATTGCTCCGGAGATCAAGCCTGCAAAACCTGACAGAAGTGTGGTGTAAGGAATGTTTTTTGCTTTGTAAGTTATATAATCCTTCTTTTGGGCATCATAAAATTTTGTTCGGAATACTCCAGATGTGTCTTTTGCCTGATATTCCATCACATCTTTAGCGCGGGTTCCTTTGTACAATAAAAATGCCATTACTAAAAGGAAAACAGAAAAAGAGAGCATAAGCGGCTTTTCGGGAAGATTGGTGCTGATTAATCCTCCGGCAACAGCTCCTGCAGCTGTAATCATTTCAAGATATATGCCGAGACGTATGTTTACCAGTCCCTTTAAAACGTTTACGGAAGCTGCACTTGAACTTGTTGCCACGATTACTATTAGGCTGGTTGCTATGGCGGTATGTATGGGATAACCGAATACTATCACCATTACTGGGATAATTAAGGCTCCCCCGCCAATTCCCAAAAGAGCACTGAGAAAACCTACACAGACGCCGGTAAAAACTAGTGCAAAAGCTGTAATCATTGCTGAAGATTATAGGAAAATCGCTGCAAAGTCAATATTGTATAGCTCTGCTGCCACTCATAGTGAGTTGGTGAGATAGAGAAGTGGTTAGATGGGGAAGTAGAAAAGTAGTAATTACTTGAGTGGTGTATTAGTGTTAAGTGCTAACTACCTCCAAAGACCTCAACACCCTCAACTACCACGCACTGAGCACAAAATTTATTTGCTCAGTGCGCGGTTGGCACCTCAAATATTTCAACTACTGACGTGGTTAATGAATTTTGAACTTTTTGGGCATTAAAAATAACTAATATTCAGGCAATTTTATTTTGCATGGTTTAATGAAACATGTTAAAGATAATACAATATTCTACAATATTACTGAAAATGAGGTTTGATATGAAAAAGATCATTACAATATTTCTGCTTATTTTACCGGTCACGGTTTTTGCTAGGTTTGAGCCGGTTATAAAAGATATTGATGCGTTCTTTGCCGGCAAGAGCGGGTACATTATAGATGTCTCTTCAGATGAGGTTTATACTGATCTTACCGCTGAAGACGGTGCTTATCCCGGTAAAGCGTATTTTGTTTACAGAGAATCGGAAGTAATAAAGCATCCAGTTACAGGGGAAGTACTGGGCAAAAAGAAAGAAAATATCGGCAAGATAAAAATAGATAAATTGTTTGAGAAATACAGTACAGCTACGATTGAAAGCCGGGATAAACCTTTTAAAAAGGCGGATGTCGTGATGGCTAACCCTCCCTTTAGTGTCTCAGTAAGTTTTGAAAATTTTGGTCAGCGATTACAGCTTCTATTAAAACAGGAGCTAAGCGGTGCCAAAAATATTGAAATATCAAAAAACCCTGAATATGGAATTAAATTTAGTCAGGACAAACAGGGCGGAATTACAGCAGGTATATACGCTAATCAGCAAAAAATCAGGTCATTTTACTATGCGGATATCGCCGCAACTGCAGAATCCGGTGAATCCTCCACAGTGGATTTACTCAGAAGCAAACCGATAGACAGTGAATATAAATCCATAGCGGTGGGGAGTATTTATAAGGACGATCTTGATTACATAGTCGCAGCCGGGGATGAAAAGATTCATATTTATAAATTTGAAGCGAAAGGTTTTGCGCGCGCAGCTGAAATAAAAAGCGATTTCGATGAGATTATCAGTGTGGAAGTGGCTGATCTGAACAAAAACGGATATGATGAGATATATGTATCCAACATTTCAAATACAAGATCGGTAAAATCGATGATATTTGAGTATTCGGCAAAAGACGGGAAATTTAATCTGCTTAAATCGGATATTCCGTTTTTATTCAGGACAGGTCTTGTGAATGATGAAAAGAAACTTTTCTGCCAGCGTGTTTCTTATAAGGGTGAGTATTACGGTAACATTTATGAATATACATTTGATGCCGGTTTTCACAGGGGAGAGTCTATACCAAACACTTCCAAATTCGGTATTTTCGGGTTCGGAATGGGCAATATTGATGGTGACGAAAAAATAGAAAAATTTTACGTCAATGATGATTATAATCTGGAAATATATGAGTCGGGTAAGAAAATTTATGAAAGTAACGTCCGTTTCGGTGATACACCCAATTATTTTGTGATTTCTGAAGAGATAAAGCAAAAGCTGAGCAGTGAAGATTATGCTGACAACCCTTTTGAATTATCCAAATACAAAAACTACCTTAAAGGAAGGGTTTTTGTAACAAACAACAAAGTGCTGTATATGATTAAAAATAAACCTTTCGCCAGTTTCCTCCCCAACTTTGATAAGTTTACCGACTCTCAATTTGGCGGTTACAAATGGGAAGGCAAAATGCTTCGGAGAGTATGGGAATCTGATGTCTTTAAGCCTGTGATAGTGGATTATTATCTGCAGGAGCGTTTTGGCAAGGTTTATGTTTTCCTCCTGCGCACCCACAGCGGAGGACTGCTTGGCGGAAATAAAAGTGAGCTTATATATATGGAAATTAAATAACTTTTTAAACTTACGATTAGGAGTTTGAATAGCGATAAATATTTTAAATATGATTTGATGTTTGGATTTTCTTGACATTTTAAATATCGCTTAATAATATTCATTAACGCAAAAGTATACCACTTATTTAAAAATGATATAGGAGCATAACTTTATGGAAATTGCATATAATCTGAGATCCAGGAATGAGAGAAGGAGTAGTCAGCTGAAACCTGAGAAAACTCTCCCCTTTGGGCAACTGAGAACTGACCATATGTTTCTTATGGATTATAAAGATGGCGGGTGGAAAAATGCCCGTATTGTTCCCTATTCCGATTTCAGTATTTCACCAGGTGCTACTGTTTTGCATTATGCACAGTCCATTTTTGAGGGTGCGAAGGCATTTATGCATGAAGACGGTGAGATATATACATTCAGGTTTGATAAAAATGCAAAAAGATTAAATAAATCTGCCGATGTTTTGTGTATGCCGGAGATTCCCGAAGATATTCAGATGAAAGCTGTTCATGCGCTGATTGATACGGACAGACTGTGGTTTCCTGTGCAAGAAGGCGCTTCTCTTTATATAAGACCTTTTGTATTCGGCACACAGGATTCACTCGGCGTGTTTCCCAGCTCGTCTTATACCTTTGCTGTAATTCTTTCTCCAAGTGGTCCGTACTATCCTCAAGGTTTTACTTCTCCCATAAAGCTGTTGATAACACGGAAATTTCATCGTGCCGTTCCCGGAGGCACCGGCCATATAAAAGCTTCAGGCAATTATGCCGCCTCGCTTCAGGCTGGCGAATATGCTTACAAAAATGGTGCCAATCAGGTATTGTATCTCGACCATACGAATACCTGTATTGATGAAGCCGGTTCGATGAATCATTTTCATGTGACTCGTGATGATAGTGTTGTGATTCCTGAGTTTACGGACACAGTGCTGCGCTCCATTACTTCAGAGTCGGTTATCGAGTTGCAGAAAAGGCTTAAACTGGATGTTGTACAGAAAAGGGTGGAGGTGGATAATTTTATATCAGAAATCAAAAACGGTGATATTAAAGAAGCAGGTGGCTTCGGCACGGCAGCCGTGGTTTCAGCTGTTGGTGAATATCTGATTGAAGACGGTGGTAAGCTGACAGTTGGCAATGGCGAAGTTGGCGAGATTACAAAAAATATCTATGATTTATATACGGGAATTCAGACGGGCAAATATGAAGCACCTAAAGGCTGGCTGCAAAAAGTGGAAAGAAATATTTAATGGCAATCCAATATATATTTATAAACCTGACCCAGTGAAATTCCCCCGTCGTTTGGGGGGATATTTTTGTGAATATAAACGTTGAAGCCGTTTTCCTGCAGAAGTTTTTTTGATATTTTTAAAAGATATATATTCTGAAAAACGCCGCCGCTTAAAACAACTCTGCTGCATCCGCTCCGCTGTCGTATCTTTTTGCAGATATCTGTTATCATCAGCGCTATACTGTAATGGAATTTTTTTGCAATGACTCCAGGGAAGAGACATTTGTCAAGATCGTGCAGCATTCCTTTAAAAAATTTTTTAAAGTCAATCTCGTCTTTCTTTAAATCCCAGGAATAATATTCGGATATCTTTTCATCTTTAATTACATTTTCAAAAAGAATAGCGGTGAAACCTTCGTACTCATTCATTGTCTCGCCGGTCAAAAGAGTACCTGCTGCCTCAAACAGCCTGCCTGCACTTGAAGTGGGGATACTGTTGAGTTTTCTGTCTATCATCTTTTTTATCAGTGTTATCTCATTTTGCTCGATTAAAGGTGCAAGTTTATCAATATGCTCGTCCAATAGATTCATCTGATGCATATAACCTGCGAGCATGCGGACAGGATGTTTTGCCGCGGAATCCAGACCGGGCTGGAGATAGTTTTTCAGATGGAACAGTCTGCTGAGATTTTTTTGAAGAAGAAAAAATTCACCTCCCCAGATATGGCCGTCACTGCCCAAACCGGTTCCATCAAATATAACGCCTATAACATTGTCTGTAATGCCGTGTTCAGCCATACATGAATACAAATGGGCATGGTGATGCTGTACGTTTATAATTTTTGTTGTACTGTTTTTTTCAGCAAACTTTGAAGTGAAATAATCCGGATGGAGATCGGTTATTAAAATTTCTGGTTTAAGGCCGAAAAGGCGGCTCATTTTATCATAAACCTCTTTGTAAAAATCCGTAGTTTTACTATTGTCAAGATCCCCTATGTGTTGGCTTACGAAGGCGTAGTCGTTTTTTGCCAGTGTAATGCTGCTTTTTAGATGGGCTCCCATTCCTGCAATACACAAGCTTGTTTTTTCCGGCAGAATAACGGGAAGCGGTGCATATCCACGTGCTCTTCTGAGCATGTACTCCTCGTTGTTAATTGTAGTGACTACGGAATCGTCCACTCTGGTGTGAATTGGTCTGTTGTGAATGAGAAAATCTTTACTGAAATGTGATAGTTTTTCGTATGCTTCCCTCTCATTGATGCAAATAGGCTCATCGGTCAGGTTGCCGCTGGTTGCCACTATAAAATCTGTTTTCAGATAGCTGAAAAGAATATAATGAAGCGGCGTATAAGCTTTCATTACACCGATTTTTTCCCCTCCGGGATTTATATATTCAGATATCGGTAGTTCTCTCCAGTTTTCTATAACAATCGGTGCCGCCGGTGTATCGAGGATTTTAAGGGCATTTTGGTTATAAGCGCAAGTGTGTTTTTTTAACGTATCGGTATCTTTTACCATAATGGCAAAGGGTTTGTTTTTTCTGTTTTTCAGCTTTCTGAGTTTTTTAACCGCGTCATCATTAGCGGCATCACAGATAACCTGATAGCCTCCGAGTCCTTTTAAATTGAGCAGCCCCCCCTCATTTATTATTGCCGCAGCAGCTTTAAAAGCATTCTCCCCCGTTTCTTCGTTAAATACCACTTGAGGTCCGCAATCGGGGCAACATACGGGCTGAGCGTGGTACCTGCGGTCCAGAACATCTGTGTATTCACTAAAGCACGATTCGCACATTTTAAATTCTGACATTGTTGTCTTATGCCTGTCATAAGGTATGTTTTTTATAATGGAGTATCTCGGTCCGCAGTTTGTACAATTTGTGAATGGATACATAAAACGTTTGTTACCGGGCTCCGAAATATCTTTTATACAATCAGGGCATATAGCCAGATCCGGTGGAATTGCAGTCAGACCTTCGGAATGTTCAGATTTAATAATTTTAAATTCTGAATAATTGCTATTTTCGCTCTGTTTATAATCAATCTCCCTTATTATTGCTCCTGCCGGGGATAAATCTTTGATATTCCGGCAAAAGGATTGCAATTGACGTAGAGTGGCATCAGATATGAAAATCTCCACTCCGTTTTTCGTGTTTTTGACAAAACCGTTGAAGTTATAATTTTTGGCAAGCTTATAGATAAAAGGTCTGAATCCTATCCCCTGGACTACACCTTTTACAATTATTTTAAATGACTGTTTAACCAAAAAGATCCCCGTATTCAGCCTTTATGACCGATTATTATTGCAATTGTTTGCACAATTATCTATTAATAAATTAATATGTCCACTATCAATTTAAAACGATTTCAAGATAAATACAAATATTTATTGGGCGAGAAGTTCAGCGAATTTCATAATGCTTTACAATTACCGCCTTTGAAATATTTCAGGATTAATTCTGTCAGAAATATTGATTATCTAAAAGAGTTCGATGATAGGGGTATTGGATATTCTCCCCGTTATTTCAGTGATTTTTACAAATTAACGGATAACACCCCTGTTTCTGATACAATAACTTTCTCAACGGGAGGGATATATATACAAAACCCCTCGTCAATACTGCCCGTGGATATGCTTATCAATACTTTGGATGGCAAAGATGAGCCGATTTTGCTTGATATGTGTGCTGCACCCGGGGGCAAAACAACAGGTCTCAGTGAGAAGCTGACATGAAGAGGGATGATTGTGGCGAATAAGGAAACAATCTGTTTGCATTTTATGACAATATACCTATTGGCACTGTTAAAGGAGTTAACGGTAGTCTGAAAAAAAAGCCGGACAGATATTTCCTGTATGGAAAATGACTGTTTGATTATACTCCCAGCTTTTCCGCTATTTCTGATAATGATTTTATAACAAACTCTATATGTTCGCCTTTATCCATATCAAGTTCGATGATTCCTTTTTCAATATCATCTCTGTTGACACCTTTTGCGAAAGATTTATCCTTTAGTTTTTTCTTTACGCTTTTTGTTTTTACATTCTCCATTTTTCTGTCAGGCCTTACGTAAGCACATGCCATAAGAAAACCGCATAGTTCATCCACAGCAAAAAGTGTTTTTGCCATCAGAGAATTCCTTTTTACGCCTGTATAATCGGCGTGACCTAAAACAGCATCGATAACATCATGAGGGTAGCCGTTGTTTTTAAGTATTTGGGCACCTTTGAACGGATGCTGCTCTGCAGTAGGGTACTGTTCGTAGTCAAAATCGTGAAGAAGACCGGTGATTCCCCATTTTTCCACATCCTCGCCGAATTTTGAAGCGTACGAGCGCATCGCCTGCTCCACAGCATATGCATGTTTTAACAGTGAATCTGATTTCGTATATTCTTTTAACAGTTTTTCAGCATCTTCTCTTGTTTTCATGCATTCCTCCTTTTTACTGCTATTATTATAAGACCAGCTATAATCATAACAAAGCTTGCCACATGCGGTGCTCTGAACATCCCCATCATCAGATCATCAGCTCTGAAAAATGAAACAAAAAAGCGGATAATGCCGTAAAATATCAAATACAATCCGGTAATAAAACCTTTGCCGATATTTTTATCATTTTTCCAGAAATAAATGAGTATAGATGCAAAAATAACATTCAGAATCATTTCGTAAAAAAAAGTCGGGTGAACAGCCAGTGTGCCGAAGTCCTGATAAGCCGGTGGATTATATTTTGCGGGAAAGCTGATTCCCCATGGAACATATTCCTTTAACTCATACATCTTTCCATGAAAATTTATAAAAATTTCCTTGTTTTTATCAATCATTGCTGCCAGTTTGTTCATCCCTTCAGGAGTGTTCGACAAGTTGAGGGTGTTTAATGTTTTATGCCAGAATTCAGGAAAAATATTCTGCATTTTAAAGATAACAGAAGGAGGTGTTATAACAGGTACTCCGTGGGCCTCTCCGTTGGCAAAATTTCCAAATCTTCCTATCCCCTGTCCCAGCAGAAGAAAGGGCAGTATTATATCACCAAAAGTGAACAGTTTTATCCCATAGTGCTTTCCAACAAGATACGCAGCAATGATTCCGCCTATAATGCCCCCGTGTATCGCCAGACCGCCGTGCCATATTGCAATGATTTCCGAAGGAAACTGCGAATAATACTCCCATTTGAACAGTACGTAATAAATCCTTGCTCCTAAAATCCCTCCCAGGAAAGCAAAAATGACAGTATTTTCCGTATAATTGGGATTTATCTGTATTTTTTTGCTTTTTTGACGTGCAAAGTACAGTGCAATCAAAACAGCGATCAGATACATCACGCTGTAAACACGAATCTGAAAACCGCCGATTTCAAAAAGATATGGAAACATTTAACCTTCCTTTGCTCCTCTTCCGGAGGCTGTTATTATTGCAACAAAAATCAGTGTCATACCTGCCAGCTGAAATATTCCCAGCTTTTCTTCAAATATAAAATAAGCAAGAATGGAGGCTCCTATGGGCTCTCCTAAAATAGATATAGCAACCATACTTGCCTTTAAATGCTTCAATGCCCAGTTGAACGAAGTATGTCCCAAAAGCTGGGGTACAACTGCAAGTAAAATCATAAAAATATACGAGGATGAATTATAGCCTGTAAATGGAGTTTGCGTCAATAGAGAGGTAACAATCAGTGTCGCTGCGCTGAATCCGTATGCAATGGTGATATATGTAAGCAAATCCACATTTTCCCGTACCTTGCTTCCCAATATAAGATAACCGCTTGCTGCTATTGCACCAAGCAGTGCAAGTCCGTCACCAATAAGAGCTGTTTTGTCACTTAGTGCAAGATTGTGAAGACCTCCGTCACCCACAGCAAGTATTGCGCTGCCGGCAAAAGAGAGGATTATTCCTGCTATAAGCGCAGGACTTTGTTTTTCTTTCAGGATAAACCAGGAAAAAATGCCTACGAAAATGGGGTTTGTGGTAACAAGCACCACGCTGCTTGCCACAGAGGTCATTTTTATCGAGGCGAACCAGCTGACAAAGTGAATTGCAAGGATTACTCCGCTCAAGACAGAAAGTAAAAAGTCCTTTTTGTTCAGTCTGCCGAATGTGTGCCCTCTTAATCTGTATATTACCGCCAGAATTATAGAGGCTATTGTTAAACGGTATGTGGCAATCATCAGAGATGGTACTTCGGAGCAGAATCTGACGAATATGGCGGCAAAAGAAATGGAAACAATTCCCACAAGAAGTACAGAAAAGGTTTTCAGCATTTTTTCTTTCTCCATTTAAGTGATGTACCTGTTTCGGCGATTATCATAGCAGAGAACATTAAAAATGCACCAATATATTGTTTGATTTTAAGTACTTCTCCGGCTATGAAATATCCAAAAAAGGGCGAAGAAACGGGTTCCATGGACAGAATTATGGCGACTTTTGTTGGAGTAGTAAATTTTTGCATGGATGTTTGTATAAAAAATGCAACAACCGTTGCAAAGACACCGGTCAGCATCAGGGCGAAAATGTTTTGAGTATTCGGAATAAAATTAAAATTTCCCGAATCCATCATCAAAATAAGTATTAAAGAAGCAAAAGCGATAAAAGTCATCTGAACCGTTGTGAGCTCAAAGGCACTGAATTTCCTGGAATAATAATCAGTCAGAATTACATGAACAGCCAGAAAAAAAGCATTAAGCAGTAAAATGATCTCACCTTTATTAAAAGACAGACCGCTGCCTGAGGTTATATAAAACAGTCCGGCCAATGAGACGCAAACCCCGACCCATGACATGGGGTGAGGATATTTTTTTAAGAATACCGTTGAGAGTATCGGAACGAAAACGATATTAAGACCTGTCAGGAATCCGGCAACAGATGCCGGGGCAAGACCTATTCCAACTGTTTGAAATGTGAATGTAAGAAAAAGAGCACTTCCGAGAATACATCCGCCTTTGATAACATTCCATTTGTATTTTCTTTTGAAGATAATGGAAAGTATTATAAGTAATACGGAAGCAATCAGAAATCTGTAAAAATTAAAGAGATACGGGCTCATACCTTCAAGGGATTCCTTGATTATGATAAAAGTACTCCCCCACAAGAGAGCCACAAAAAAAAGGGAAGTATCAGCAAAATACTCCCATGTTTTACCTTTGAAACGGTTTATCATTTACGATCTGCCCTTAAAAAAGCCAATATTAGCATCTTAAAAATGTTTTGCAATATATTTCGCCCTCTCCCAATTTTTAAAGAGCTATGGCTGTAACGGGACGTTATGAGTGAGATAGGGAGTTAGAGAAGTGGAGAAGTAGAAGCAAAGGTAAAGGTATAGTTTGTAGTATACTTTGCACACAATCAACTTATTTAACTTTTTCAACCACATCAAAGTACCTCTTGTAAGCAGAAACGCGGAAATGATTATCATATAGGGAGGAAATACACTGGTTCCCCTCCTAAGATAAAAGGGGTTAGGGCTTGTCCCGTTGAATGCCGTAGGCAAATGGCGTATCCATTTATTTAACTGGGGGTGGTATGAAAATAGTTGTTTGACGTAAGAGATTCCTCGGCTTCGCTCGGAATGACAGTTTTTTGCATAGCATTCGTATTACATATTTATCATTCTGAACGACCGGTGCCAGCCGCAGGCATTTTTTCGATCGTAAGAAACGATATAGCAAACAAATATTCAATGCTTACCTCAATTACCTCCAACTACTCCGCCTTTAATCAAAGATTAAATGGCGGGATAAACCTCCAACTACCTCCGTGGTTAGGATATTGCCAAATTAAAAGCAATTTTTCACTAAAACTGAAAAAAATATAAAACCGCTTGACATTGAATATTTATGATTTTATAAGAGTAAAAAATAAAATCCTATTTTATTTAGGAGGCATTTTATGTCGCTTATGGAGCAGTTTTGGCAAATGGCAAATACGGCAAAAAAGACCATTGTTTTGCCGGAAGGAAACGATGAGAGAACAATTGATGCTGCACACACTATAGTGGAAAACGGCTTGGCTAAAGTCATTGTGTTGGGTAATGAAAAGGAAGTTACAGATCTTTTTAAGCAGAAAGAGTATCCTGTAAATTGTGAAATAATGGATACCGGGAAAAGCCCATATCTTGATGAGTTTGCCGATGAATACTACATGATAAGAAAATCTAAAGGGATCAGCAAAGATGAAGCACTTGAAACAATGAAAGACGTTTTATATTTCGGTAGTATGCTTATCAAAAAGGGCATTGCCGACGGCTGTGTTACGGGAGCCTGCCATACTACGGCAGATGTACTTCGTTCGGCAATTAGAATTATCGGCACAAAAGAAGGGATGAACACCGTATCAAGCTGTTTTATCATGGTCACAAATAAAAAAGAGTTTGGCAAGGACGGAGCGCTTGTTTTTGCTGACTGTGCAGTAAATCCGAATCCTGATCCTTCTCAGCTGGCGGATATAGCTCTTGCTACGGCAGAGAGCTGTAAGTCTTTTCTGGAAGAGGACCCTAAGGTAGCTATGCTCTCATTTTCAACCAGAGGAAGCGCCAGTCATCCTGATATTGACAAGGTTAACGAGGCATTGAAAATAATAAAACAAAATTCACCTGATTTGAAAGTCGATGGAGAGCTGCAGGCTGATGCTGCACTCGTAAAAAGTGTAGGAGAGAGGAAAGCAAAGGGGAGTGATGTGGCAGGAAACGCCAATGTATTAATTTTCCCCGATCTTGATGCCGGTAATATAGGATACAAACTGGTGGAAAGGGTCGCCGGAGCAGAGGCGATCGGTCCCATTATTCAGGGACTTAACAAGCCTGTTAATGACCTGTCCAGAGGGTGCAAATATATGGATATTGTTAATGTAGCGGCGATTACCGCTGTACAAGCTTAGTTTCAGGAGGTTTATGGATGAAGATTTTAGCATTAAACTGTGGTAGTTCTTCGGTAAAGTATCAGCTTTACTATTGGGAAGAGCATAGAGTTATTGCAAAAGGAATAGTGGAAAGAGTCGGTGTCGGTGATTCTTTTATTGTACATGAAGTTCCCGGTAGGGATACTTACAGAGATGAATATGAGTGCCACGATCACAATACGGCTATTAATTTGATTGTTGACACGCTCGACAGCGGTGACACTGCTGTTATAGATAAAATCACCGATATATCGGCAGTTGGTCACAGAGTCGTGCACGGCGGAGAAAAATTTGCAAAAAGTGTAATGCTCGATGACGATGTTATTAAAGCTATTGAGGATGTTCAGCACCTTGCACCGCTGCACAATCCTCCTAATCTTGCAGGGATCAAAGCAGCCAAAAACGTTTTACCTGAAGTGCCTCATGTGGCTATCTTCGATACAGCTTTTCATCAGACAATGCCCGATTATGCCTATACTTATGCTGTCCCTTATGAATGGTATGAAAATTACGGTGTAAGACGTTACGGCTTTCATGGCACCAGTCATTTATACGTGTCTAAAAGAGCAGCAGCCTTGCTCGGTAAACCAGCCAAGGAATGTAATATTATCACTATGCATATTGGAAACGGTGTTTCCCACACTGCTATTAAAAACGGAGTATCGGTGGATACTTCTATGGGGCTTACGCCTCTTGAAGGGGCTGTTATGGGTACGCGCTGCGGTGACCTGGATCCTGCGATACCGCTTTTTATGCAGCAGCAGCTTGATATAGGACCGAAAGAAATGGATACGATTTTGAATAAGCAATCCGGTATTTTGGGTATTACCGGTAAGTATACCGACCGCAGGGATGTATTGAAACATTGTGATATGAATGAAAAACGCTGTCAAATTGCTGTGGATGTCGAGTCGTACAGAGTGAAAAAATATATAGGTCAGTATTGTGCGGTACTGGGAAAAGTGGATGCTATCGTTTTTACCGCAGGTGTTGGAGAAAATGCCGGTATAATCAGAGAAAAAGCGTTAGAAAATTTAGAAAATCTTGGAATTGTAATTGATAAGGAAAAAAATCTTTCCACTTTCAGCAAATCAGGGGAAACGGAGATTTCCACTCCTGAATCCAAAATAAAGGTTTTTGTAATTCCAACTAATGAGGAGCTGGTTTTTGTGGAAGATGTTGTTGCTATTCTTAATGGCACGTATACAGATCACACGGAATATCCGTATACATTTTTAGACTAATTTTTGAGGGGCTGTGTCCCCTCGAAAGTTAAATTTGAATAATACAGGAAGCACGGCATTAATAACGTTCAAGGTTCAACGTTTAAAACTCAATGCCCTTTTGCTATCTCAACAATTTCAACCTTATCAACTTTTCCACTGGACATATAAAGCTTTAAATTAAACGGAAGTCCTTAGTCCTTATCACCTGAAACTTAATACCAATAAGCTACTCAACAAATTACCATTTCCCTAATTCCCCATCTCACTATCTTACCAAGAATGTACCATATAGGTACTGCGGCGCTAAAGCGCCACTTCCAAAAGACGAGTATTACTTTTTTTGACCATAACCTAGTATCAGTCTTTATATTCTTCCTTCCTCTACGCCGTGGCAGGCTATTTTTCTGCCGTGTTTTTCAAGAAGAATGGGAACTTCGTTTTTGCAGCGCTCGTTTGTATGTCTGCATCTGCCGTGAAAGACGCATCCGGAAGGCAGATTTATAGGTGTCGGCACTTCCCCTTCAAGCGGAATATGCTTTGCTGAAGGTTTACCAAGTTTTGGAATTGCACTGAAAAGTGCTTTGGTGTACGGGTGCTTGGGGTCGGAAAATAACGTTTTCGTATCTGCAAGCTCGCATATCGTCCCCAAATACATCACCATAACTTTATCACTAATGTGCTCTACTACGGATAAGTCGTGTGCAACAAAAAGATATGTCAGTCCCTTTTTGTTTTGAGCTTCTATCAGAAGATTGATTATTTGAGCCTGAATGGATACATCTAACGCTGAAATGGGCTCATCTGCCACAATAAACTCAGGATCGACAATTAAAGACCTTGCAATGCTGATTCTTTGTCTCTGCCCCCCGGAAAATTCATGGGGAAGTCTTTTGAACCAAGCCGTATCACCGCCCACCAACTCCAGTACTTCCGAGGCTTTATCATTTATTTCCGATGCAGATAAGTCCGGGAAGTGAAATTTCAGGGGTGCTGTTAAGATACTTTTAATATTTTTTCTGGGGTTAAGAGATGCATAGGGATCCTGAAAAACCATTTGCATTTTTTTCCTGTAACCAAGCATCTCTTTTTCACTTAAACTATCAATCCGTTTTCCGGAGTAATAAATTTCTCCCCGGTTAATCTTATACAAACCAATAATGCTCCGACCAAGAGTGGATTTGCCGCATCCGCTTTCGCCTACAACGCTGAATGTTTCTCCGGTATTTATATCGAAAGAAACGTTATTGACGGCTTTTACATAAGTTTTATTCAGATAAGGTTTGCCCTTCTCAAAGCTGAGCTTGTCGAGAAAACCGCCTGAAATATCAAAATGCTTGTATACTCCTTTCACTTCCAATAAAGGGGTTTTCGGCATTACTGCTCCTTTTCGTTGTAAAGATGACACGATATTTTACGGTGTAATTTTTTATATTCTTTTAATTCCGGTACTTCCGTTAAACAGATATCCATCATTTTAGTGCACCTGGGATGGAAACTGCAGCCCTCAGGTATTTTGCCAAGTCCGGGCATATTACCTGGTATCTGGTTAAGTTTCTCTTTTGTACTCGCACTTTCCGGCAGTGCTGCAATCAGCCCTTCAGTGTAAGGATGTTTGGGGTTTTCAATTATTTCCAAGGTGTTACCTTCCTCAATGATTTTACCTGCATACATAACTGCCATTCTGTCGGTAACCTGGGATACAACCGCCAGATCGTGCGTAATGAGAATTAAACCCATACCCATGGAATCACACAGTTGAAGCAAAAGTTCCATAATTTCAGCCTGAATCGTTACATCCAGTGCTGTTGTGGGCTCATCAGCGATAATCAGTTCTGGATCAGTAAGTAGTGATATTGCAATAATTATACGCTGCCTCATTCCGCCGGAAAATTCGTGAGGGTATTGCTCAAGACGTTTTTCAGGAGAAGGGATATGAACCTTTTTTAATTTTTCTACGGCTATCTTTCTGGCTTCAGATTTTGATATATTTTTGTGTGCAATAAGTGTTTCCATCATCTGGGTTCCGATGGTAAGCACGGGATTAAGAGTCATCATCGGATCCTGAAAAATCATGCTGATACGATTACCCCTTATTTTTCTGACCGATTCATAGTCCAGTTTTACAAGATCGTTGTTTTTAAAAAGAATTTCTCCCGATTTGATGTATCCGGGTTTACTGATAAGCTTTATTATCGAAAAGCCCGTCACAGATTTACCGGCTCCGCTTTCACCCACTAAACCAAATTTTTCACCCTTTAACAGAGAGAAGGAAACATCGTTTATTGCCGTAACTTCACCGCTGCGCATTTTGAAATTCACAACAAGATTTTTAACCTCAAGCAACTTTTCGGACATTGAGTCTTTACCCCTTGTATAGTTTCGGATTAAGAGTATCCCGCAGCCAGTCACCCAGCATGTTTACGGATAATACAAGAATTACCAGCACGATACCCGGAAAAGCCGTGATCCACCAGGAACCGCTGAAAATATATTCGAAACCTGAATTTATAAGTGAGCCAAGAGAAGGTCTTGTTACCGGCATACCGAGTCCCAGAAAGGAAAGAGCGGCTTCACTCATTACAGCATTGGCTACCTGAATTGTTGAAAGTACAAAAATAGGTGATAAACAGTTGGGCAGTATATGAGACCACATGATTTTTATAGAGCCGAAACCTGTAACCCTAGCTGCCTGCACATATTCTTTCTCTTTTTCAGCCAACACAGAAGCCCGTATGGTCCTTGCATATTGGGGCCACTGGGCAAGTCCTATCACAATGATAAGAAATGGTACAGCCACTTCGCCGAAAGTGCCAACACCGAAAGCTGCTTTGAATATTGCACTGAGAAAAATTGCCACCATAAGGTATGAAAATGAAAGCTGAACATCGGCCAGACGCATAAAGAATGAATCTATTTTACCGCCTATGTAACCGGAAATGAGTCCTATTATTATTCCCAGTATTGCCTGTAAAAGCACTGCGCCTATACCTATAATAATCGATATTCTCAGTCCGTAAATCATTGTGGAGAGTAAATCCCTGCCCTGATCATCCGTGCCCAGCAGAAATTCTTTGCTCCCACCGTCAATCCAGAAAGGAGGCATTTCGGCATTGAGTATAAAAATATTGTCAGGGCTGTAAGGGTTGTAAGGGGAGACGAGCGGGGCAAACACTGCTATAATGAGCAACAACATGAAAACCAAAAAACTGGCTATTGCGAATTTGTCGTTTTTAAAACTGTACCAGAGGTGGGAGTTTCTGAATTTGCTGATTTTATCTATCATTTTCCCGACCCCGTTACCCTGATTGTGGGATTAACAAGTCCGTATATTATATCGACCAATGTATTGACAACAACCATTACGATACCTACGAACATCAGATATGCAATGAGCAGAGATGTATCAGAGCGTTCGACAGCTTCCATAAACAGAAAGCCCAAACCCTGCCATTGAAATACGGTTTCAGTAAGTATTGTAAAAGCTATTGTTATACCCAGTTGTACTCCACCCACTGTTATTACCGGCAAAAGTGTATTTTTGAAAGCATGTACAAACCATACCCGGTATTTATCAAGACCTTTCGCCCATGCGTACTTTATGTATTCCGATTCAAGAACTTCCATCATTTCCGAACGTATCAGTCTGATAAAAAGTGGTAGCATTATTGATGAAAGAGATACACTGGGCAAGATAAGATGCTTCCATCCATCCCACGTTAAAAAACCGGTTTGCCAGCCGTTTATATTAACCAATTCACCTCTTCCGTAAGAAGGAAGCCATCCCAGCTGAATGGAAAAGATATAAATTAGGACGATTGCCGTGAGAAAAACAGGGATGGAAACACCGACAATACTTCCGCCCATTAAAAATCTTGAAAAAAGTTTTTTAGGATAAATTGCCGAATAAATACCCAAAGGTACGGATAGAAAAACTATTATGAATGAGCTGACTAACACGAGTTCAATGGTAGCCGGAGCTTTTGAAATAATGACATCCACAGCGGGTTTTCTGTAAAAATAAGATACCCCGAAATCCCCCTGAACTGCTTTTTTCATAAATCTAAAATATTGTATGTAAACAGGATCGTTTAATCCAAGCTTTTCCCGAAGCTCATCCCTTTCTTTTTCTGATACGGACACGCCTGTAATCTGTCTGATGGGATCACCGACATTGCTTTTAATGGCGAATGAAATGATACTGATGACAAATACCACGATGAGAGCCTGAACAATTCTTCTTACTACAAAAGCAAACAAATTTATCCCCTCAATAAATTTTTCATAAAGAAGCGGGCGTTAAAGCCCGCTTTCTGATTATTTGATTACGAGATCACTAAAATACGGGAAATTCATTACATTTACAATAGGTTTTATCTGAAGATTGTCTTTTCCTGCCCATGATAAGTGCTGCCAGTGCAGAGGTACGTAACCCGCGTCATTGTAAACAATACGGGCTGCTTCTTTTAAAAGCTTGGCACGTTTTTCCTTATCTGTTTCACTTTGGGAAGCAAGTATAAGTTTGTCAACTTTGGAGTTGCAATAATTACCGCTGTTGTATTGACCATACCCTGTTTTTTTACTCGGACACATAAGAAGAAATTCAAAATAATTTGCCGAATCTTCTGTATCCGGATGCCAGCCTATCATCTGCATATCTGCAACCTGTTTGTCAAATTCTGACCAATACTGGGCTTTGGGCATTGTTGTGAGATTTACTTTTATATTGATTTTACCAAGCATGGAAACGATGGCTTCAGCAATTTTTTCATCATTAACATATCTGTTATTCGGCGCAATCATACTCAGTTCAAACCCATCTTCATAACCGGCTTCTTTCATCAGCTTCTTAGCTTTCTGCAGATCGTATCTAGGCTTTAACTCCGGCACGTGACCGTCAAAACCTTCCGGAGACTGCTGACCTGCTGCAGTTGCTTTTCCCTTCATAAGGATCTTTGCGATACCCGGATTATTGATTGCGTGTACAATTGCCTGGCGGACTTTTCTGTTTTTCAGCTCCTCTTTTCGCTCCTGATTCATCTGAAAGGTGATGATTCTGCTACCGGGCATCGTTACAAGTTTGACGCCTTTTGTCCTTTCCAATCTTGCATAATCCTGTGGCGGAACGGGCATAATAAAGTCCACATCCCCTGATAACAGTGCTGCTACTCTAGTTGCATCTTTTTTGATAGGGGTTAAAACAATTTTGTCCACGTTGCCTGGGGAGTTTTTATCCCAATAATTGCCGGTTGCTTCCAAAATCATTTTTACGCCCTGTTCGCGGTATGTTACTTTGTATTTACCGGTGCCTGATTCATGCGAGTTTGCGAAAGATGCACCCACTTTTACAACGGCATCTTTGGATTTGCCGTTTTCATCCACCCCTGAATAAAAATCTTTGTCCATGGGGAATATATATGTAGCCATATTCAGCAATAGAGGGTAGGGCTTCTTGGTAATTACATCTACCGTGTATTTATCCACTACCTTTGCACCTTTAAATGGTTCAAAAAGTCCTTTGAAGTCAGGACTCCTTTTCAATCTGTCAAGTGTCCAGACCACGTCTTCAGCCGTAAACTCATGCCCGCTGTGAAATTTTACTCCTTCTCTCAGGTAAAATCTCATTGTTGTATCGTTAAGTCTTTCCCACTTTTTTGCCAGTCTGGGTTCAAAATTCATATCCTGTGTCCATCTGACAAGTGGATCGAATACGAGATGTGAATACTGAAGCATTCCTCCTGAAAGCTGAGAGTGCGGATCCAGAGAAACGGGATCAGCATCCATGGCAAGCTCAAGTGTTTTGGCATTTGCACTTAATGTAAATATTGCTGTGATGAAAAAAACTGATAAAAAGGTAAAAAGCTTCTTCATAAAATCCTCCTGTAAAATTTGCCTGAACAAAAATAAGCTAAACTTAATTTATGTTTTATTAGCAATTATATACAGATAAGAAAAATCTTATAAGGTGTCAATATATTTATTAAGGTTTAATTATTGTGTTCAATTTTTTGGTTTATTGGTCAAGAAATGATTGTATAGTTTATTATAAGCAAATTTGCAGAAATTATTAATATATAGAGGGAGATCCCTCGGCTTCGCTCGGGATGACATAACTTGTTGTCATTTCGAACGAAGTGAGAAATCTCTACCATAAGAAACGATATAGTAAATAAATATGCAATTACGCTTAAAATATATTTGCTTGCAAAATGTAGACATTTTTGCCAACAATGAAGCTATGAGAAGAATAATCCAAGGTGGTGAAGGATGAAGAAGATAGATCCTTTTTTGGCACTTGAAACAGTTTTAAGAAAATCAGAAACAAAAGGTTCTGAAATAGTCAGTATTTTCGACTCGCTCAACAGAGTAGTTGCGGAAAAAATTCAATCCGGCAGAAATCTTCCTCCAAGGGATAACTCTGCTATGGATGGTTTTGCCGTTAGATATGAGGATATAGAAAAAATTCCTGCTATCATTAAAATCAAGGGACTTATAAAGGCCGGAGACAATATCGATTCCCTTAAAGTTGAAAAGGGGGAATGTTACAGAATTATGACCGGAGCTTTTGTTCCTGAAGGTGCGGATACGGTTGTTGAATTTGAAGCAACACAAGAAGAGGGAAATAATAAAGTAAAAATCGTTAAAGAAAAAAAACGGGGAGCCAATATAAGGAAGAGGGGTGAGGATATAGGCAAAGGCGACCTGATTGATATGGCAGGTTACCCTGTGAATGCTTACAGGCAGTCCAGACTGATTTCCGTCGGCACCACTGTATTACCGGTTTACAGAAAATCGAAAGTAGCCATTATTGCCACAGGAGATGAACTGGAGTATCCTTCGGCTGGTGTGAATGAAGATAAGATTATCGATTCGAATTCTTTTTTTATCAAATCTACGTTATATAATATGGGAATAGATGCCCAATATATCGGAATATCCAAAGATAATGTGGAGGATCTGGTAGATATATTTTCCGGCTTGGAAAATTATGATGTGATTGTTACTTCAGCCGGTATATCTTTCGGTGATTATGATGTTATGACCAATGCCGCTGAAAAACTGGGAATAAACTGGTTGTTTACAACTGTTAATCAGAAACCGGGCAAGCCTTTTTCATTCGGGAAAAGAGATGACACTCTGATATTTTCACTTCCAGGCAACCCTGTAAGCTCTGCTTTCTGTACGTATTTTTACCTTCAGCCGGCTTTACGCAAGATGCTGGGGTATAAAATGTATCATAATAAACAAATTACAGCCGAGCTGAATGGAAAATTTTACAAACGAAATGAGCGTGTTCATTTTAACAGAGTAAATATTGTTTATGACGATAATCGCTTTTTTGCTGTCCCTTACGATTCCCAGGGGTCTCATCTTATCTCCTCCCTGGTCGTGTCAAACGGTTTTGCAGTGATTGATGCTGATAAGACAGGTGAAATACCCCCCGGAACACTGTTGAAAGTATATGTGTATGATTTCGAATCCATCTTTTAAAGAGTTTGTAGTCTATGAGGACGAAAGTATAGTTGTGCTGGATAAGCCCCACGGTCTGCTGGTAACGGAAGACAGGTACGATAAAAATATACATTATCTGAAAAAGATGCTTTCTGAATACTATGGTAAAATTTTTGTTGTCCACAGGCTTGATAAGGGGACGGGAGGGCTTATAGTATTCGCCAAGGACAAAGATGCCCACCGTTTTTTGTGTTCAGAGTTTGAAAAAGGAGAGGTTGGCAAAAGGTATCTCTGTATTGTCAAAGGGAAATTTGAAAATGCTGTGACTTGTATGCTTCCATTAGCTGCAAGAGCTCAGCGGGGGAAGTATAAAATCAATTTTAAAAGTGGCAGAAAAGCCGTTACATCTTTTTATCCGGCTAAAGCCGGGGAAAAATCCAGTTTGGTTAAAGCAGAATTGCATACCGGCAGGACTCATCAGATCAGAGTGCATTTAAAAGCACTGGGGCATCCCCTTTTTCAGGATTTTTTATATAATGAAAAGATAGATGATAAAAGACTAACCCTCTTTTGCAGCAGTATTGCATTTAAACATCCTGTAAGGGGAGTGACAATGCATTTTGAAAGGCCTTTGAGCAAATTTATGAGGGATTTTGGTAATAGACATTCAAATAGTTCAGAATAAACTGCAGGAAATACCGTTCAACGTTAGTGAAAGTTTGCCCTGTTGAATGCGTAAGCAATCAGCGGAGCTGATATTCAACAGGGTAAGAGTATCCAAAGCCTACAAAACAAATAACCTATACAACTTCTACAACCCTTACGACTTCTACAACCTCATTATATCACCATTTCACTAATAGACCAATACACTACTCAACAAATTATCAAAGCTCCACTTCCAAGCACATGAAAAACACAGTATTCAAAGGCTTTTTTATGACTGATTGTGGCAGTTCTGACACGTTTCAAGCGGTGCATGATAACCGTCTTTGGGCCACTGGTCATGGCATTCAAAACAATTCTCTCCGCAGCCTTCATCTCCGCGGGGCATATTTAAAAGTGAATCAGCAGACAGCTCAGGTTTTTTTTCGGCAGGATCGTGACAATCGATACATGTTTTTAGGGATTTGTGCTCTTCAGAATTTTTTAACTCGGAGTGACAGGTCATACAGTCGCCTGTGCATCCGGCATAAGCTTTATTGCCTGCAATTCCAAAAACTATAATTCCCAGATATATTGCTGCACAGAATCCAATAAGAGCAAGCCTTTTTGTGAAAGACATATGTTGTCTCCATTTACAGTTAATATATTTTCATCAATAAGAAGTGATATCTCATTTATAAAGTCAGAAAAATTTTTATCGTATTTTTTTGCAATAAAATCAAGATTTATTCCTTTTGATTTTCGCAATCCAAAAATAATATCTTCCTTAAACATCTCTTCTTTAGAGATATGATTAATTTCCTTGCTGAAAGTTCCCGAGAGATATTTGTTCAAGTCGGCAGGGTTCGAATAACGAATTCTGCAACCCTTTTCATCGTAAAGCATGGAATGAGCTGCTGCCCCCAGACCAACGTATTCGTCCATATTCCAGTAAAGGAGGTTGTGCCTAGAATGATGCCCCTTTTTAAAGTAATTGGATATTTCATATTGGGCATAACCGTTTTTTGAAAGTGTCTCTTTTACCAGCAAATATTCTTCTTCAGAATCTTTGACTTTTATATTTTTAAAATAATCTGTGTCGGGTGAAAAGGAGTATGCCGAAATGTGATCCGGCTGTAATTTTTTTAAATAATGGAGTGAATTTTTTGTGTTTTGTTTGGAAATACCCGGAATGTCGAAAATAATATCAAGGTTAATTGCAATATGATCGCTGAAATTTCTTACCATTTCACATGTTGTTATTATATCCTCTTTTTTATGAATTCTGCCAAGATATTTTAATGTATCATTATCAAAAGATTGTGCACCGAGACTTATTCTGTTTACTCCGTACTTATGCAAGATTCTCAGCTGATCAATAGTAAACGATTCCGGGTTAACTTCAAAGGTAGATTCGGTATTTTTAAAATTAAAAGTTTTGAACAGTTCACTGAAAAGCTTGTCCAATGTTATCGGATCTATTATACTGGGAGTGCCGCCTCCAATGTAAATAGTATCAAAGTCTTTGTTCTTAATCTCTGAAGCTTCTTTTATAAGTGAGTCAATGTATTGTGAAATGTAACCGCTGTAATTTGACAGGGAGTAAAAACCGCAATATTTACACTTGCTTTTGCAAAAAGGGATATGTATATATAGGCCTCGCATGGTGAGCTTAAAGTAGATACTTTTCAAAGATAATCAAGAGGTTAATTTGAAATTTCTCAAAAGATTATGGCAGTATTTTAAAAAATACAAACTGCTCATAGTACTTTCTTTTATTTTTTCACTTATTGTTGCTGCCACTAGCGGGGGTATTGCCTACATTGTAAAACCCACTCTTGACGGAATATTCATCAATAAAAATGAGGATAAACTCATTTTGATGCCGTTTGTCATTGTCGGTATTTATCTTGTGAAAGGCACTTTCAGATTTTTACAGAATTATCTAATGAAAAAGGTAGGTCAGCTGGGTGTTGCAGAGATACGTAATGATCTTTACGCCAAAATAATTAAGCTTCCTCTTAATTTTTTCGGCAAAAGCTCCACCGGCACACTTATGTCCAGAATAACTAATGATGTTAATCTGATGCAGAATGCTGTTTCTCATGTTGTTACTGGTATCAGAGAGTGTTTTACCATAATTGGTCTGGCGGCTGTTGTGCTTTATCAGGACGCTTATTTGGGAAGTTTTGCCCTCTTTGTATTACCCCTGTTAGTTATTCCTATTGTGCTGATAGGTAAAAAGATCAGAAAATACAGTAAGCGTGGACAAACCAAAATGGGTGATTTGTCTGATGTTTTGCAGGAAACCTTTTCGGGTATAAAGGTCGTTAAGGCTTTTGTTAATGAAAAGTATGAGCAGGCAAAATTTAAAGCACATAACAATAAATATGTTAAGTTTCAATTAAGAAGAATGGTTTATAATGAGGCCAGCTCACCTTTAATGGAATTAATCGGTGCAATCGGTTTGGCGCTGGTTGTATATTACGGCGGATTAAAGGTAATCAACGGTGAATCTACACCGGGGACTTTTTTCTCTTTTATGACAGCGATTGTGATGATGTATGATCCTTTTAAAAGGATAAATAATGCAAATAATGCAATTCAGGCAGCTATAGGGGCAGCTGAGAGGGTCTTTCATATTATGGATACTCAGAACGAAATACTTGAAAATGACGGAGAACTGGATTGTGAAGCTGTTAATAAAGAAATCTGTTTTAACAATGTTTTTTTCAGGTATTCAGAAAATGATGATTATGTTTTAAGGAATACAAATATTAATTTTTCACCGGGTACTACAAATGCTTTGGTTGGAGCAAGCGGAGCTGGTAAAAGTACTTTTATTAATCTTATACCTAGGTTTTACGATGTAAGTGAGGGCTCAATAAATATAGGTGATGTGGATCTCAGAGATTTCAAAGTGTATTCTCTAAGAAGAAATATTGGTATAGTTTCGCAGGATCCTTTTTTGTTTAACGACAGTGTTTCACGTAATATAGCCTACGGTATCGGGAATGTAAGTCAGCAGGAAGTTGTTAATGCAGCTAAGGCGGCATTTGCTCACGATTTTATAACAGATTTGTCTGAAGGTTATGAAACAATTATAGGCGAAAGAGGTGTGCGACTTTCCGGCGGACAGAAACAGAGAATTACTATAGCCAGAGCTATCCTGAAGAATCCACCGATCCTTATACTGGATGAAGCAACAAGTGCTCTGGATACGGAATCGGAAAAAATTGTTCAAAAAGCCCTTGAAAACCTGATGAAAGATAGAACCAGTTTTGTTATTGCACATAGATTATCCACAGTGATAAATGCTGATAAAATTGTAGTTTTGGATAAAGGTAAAATAGCAGATACTGGCAAACATTCGGAACTGCTGAAAACTTCTGAAATCTATAAAACACTTTACAGGATGCAGTTCAAGGATAATGAGGTATGAAAGTACTGCATTTAGATACCGGTATAGAATGGAGGGGGGGGCAGAGACAGACCCTGCTTCTACATGAGGGTTTACTGGAGCAAGGTATTGAAAGTTATCTGGCGGGTAATGATTCGGGAAAACTGATGAAGAAATGTAAAAAAAACTGCCTGCCATATACTTATAAAGGAGAGATTAACCCCGTTAGTATTATTAATCTGAAAAAGATTATCAAGCATGTTAAACCTGATATAGTGCACTCCCATGATGCTCATTCCCTTACTCCCCCATTAATATTAAAATATGCAGGTTTTAAATATAAACTGGTGCACACACGCAGAGTGGATTTCCATATAAAAAATGGTATGATGAGCAGATGGAAGTATAATAATAAAAATATCGATTCTTTGGTCGCCATATCGGAAGCTGTGAAAAATATTCTTATTGAAGATGGCATAAAAATACCTGTTGAAAAGATTTACAGCGGCTTAGACAGAAATTCCGTTGTTAAACTGTCAGATAATAAGAAAAAGGATTTAAGAAGAAATCTGGGTATTAATGACAGTGATTTTGTAATAGGCAGTGTGGGAAATTTTGTTCCTCATAAAGATTTTGAAACACTTATCAGAGCTTTTAAATTGGTTTATGATGAAAAAAAGAATGTTAAACTTTTGCTTGCGGGAGAAGGAGAACTGCTGAAGGATATGAAAAAACTGTCAGAAGAGCTTAATATATCCAGTAGCGTTGTTTTTACCGGTTATGTAGAGAATGTTGGTGAACTTATGAATATTATGGATTTATATGCCGCCACTTCCCAAGAAGAAGGTCTTAATACATCTGTGATTGAGGCAATGATGCACGGTCTGCCTGTTGTTGCCACAAAAGCTGGTGGGCTGCCTGAACTGGTGAAAGATGATTATAACGGCTATCTGTGTGATGTTAAAGATTATAAATGTATTTCAACAAAAATACTTTGCTTTATATCAGATATGAAGAAATCAGAGGAATTTTCAGTAAATGTACTGTCGCACTCGAAGATTTTTGGTATGGAATCAATGATCAAAAATTACTTAAATTTATATAAAGAATTAAGAGGATAGCTTATGTTATCGGTAGCTATTATTACCTATAATGAAGAGGAAAATATCAGGAAAACTCTTGAAGCTGTAAGGAATTTGGCTGATGAAATAATAGTTGTCGATTCATTTTCGACAGATAAAACAGTAGATATAGCAAAGGAATATGGTTCAAAAATATATATTGAAAAATTTAAAGGTTTTATAGATCAGAAGAACTCAGCTATGGAAAAATGCAGTAATGAGTGGATACTGTTTCTGGATGCAGATGAGGTAGCTACACCAGAGTTGAAAGAGTCTATAAGAAACGCATTATCAAAAGATGAAATTCGCGGCTATATTATTAATAGACGCACTTTTTATCTTGGGAAATTATTGAAATACAGTTGGCAGCCTGATCGAAAACTCAGATTGGTGCATAAATCCTTGAACCCCAAGTGGGGTAAGAGCAGTCCGCATGAAAAGCTTTATATTAATGGAAAATCCGAAATTCTTGAAGGGGAAATTATTCATTATTCATATAAAAATTTAAATGAACATATTCAAAAACTTAACTATTATGCTCAAAGTGTTGCTCAAAACTATTACATTAACGGTAGACATTTTAAATTATATAACATACTACTAAATCCCTTTTTAGCTTTTTTTAAAAAATATTTGTTCAAATTGGGATTTCTGGATGGTTACCGTGGTTTCTTTGTGGCTGTTTCCAGTTTTATATATGTTTTTCTTAAGTATGCATATTTGTGGGAAAGAAGTAAGGTAAAAAGTAACCAATAAAAGAAGAATACTGGAGCTTATAAAGTTGACGATGTCAATGAATAAAAAAATATAGATTTGGTTTATCTGCTCTGTGAAACAGTTGCCAAGTATAAAAATAAAAATCCTGATTATTATAAAAAACTGATAAGCTTTGTGAAAGACAGACCCGGACATGATTATATATATGCAATTAACTGTGATAAAATCAAAAAAGAGCTTAACTGGAATCAAAGAATAAATTTTAAAAAAGGTTCAGATATAAGTGTGAATAATTCAAAATGAAAATGAGCTGTTAATATGTGTACAGGAGCTTTTTATATGACTGTGGGTGTGTTTGCGTTAGTTATCTCTTATTGTTTGTTTATGGAGAATTTTTTTACTATTGAACAACTGCAGATAAGGTTCTTTTTTGTTAGGTTATGAAAAAAGTACTGTTTCGTATAACAAACAATTTGAATGTAGGCGGTGTACAAAAAAGGCTGCTGGAGACGCTGCCTGAACTTTTGCCCTATTTTAACATTCATATCATTGTTTATAAAGAAAAAGGCACTCTTGCTGAGGAATTTGAAAAAAGAGGAATAAAGGTTCATTTTGTTCCTTCAAAGAGCACATGGGACATTTCGTGTATTTTAAAGATTAAAGATTTTTTTAAAAAATATCATGCCGACATTGTGCACACTCATTCTTACGGCGGGTGTATCAAAGGTGCTATTGCTGCTAAATTGGCAGGCGTGAAAAAAGTTATTTCGCATATTCATGTTCCTTTGGAAATGCATTGGTACGGAAAGTGGAAAGCAAAAAGATATAAAAAAATGATTATAGAAAAATTAGTGCATAAGTTTTTTGTGAGTAAAGTTGTCTTTGTTTCAAAAACTTTAAAGGATGAGTACATTAATAAATATATATTTATAGATAACCGTGACAAATTGAGAGTTTTATATAATGGTTTTGATTTATCGCGTTTCCCTTTATTTCCAAAACAATATAATGGAGATGTTTTTATAATCGGTAGTATGGGAAGAATAGTTGAGTCTAAAAACTTTTTCTTTTTTTTGCATGTGGCATCGGAATTGGTAAAGCAGGATGTAAATTTTTTGTTCTATATCATTGGTGACGGACCTTTGCTGAATCGGCTAAAAAGTTATGTTAAAGAAAAAAGAATAGAAAGATATTTTATTTTTGCAGGGATGATTAAAAACCCAATACAGGTTTTGAATGATGTTCATTTGTATCTTTTTTGCTCGAAAACTGAAGGATTAGGAGGTGCTCTTATAGAGCCTTTGTTGACAGGGACACCTGTTCTTGCTGTTGAAAACAGGGTAAACAGAGAAATAATGGATTTAGGCAGAGGGGGAGAAGTTCTGCCTGAGGATAAAGAGTTATTTGTTAAAAGAATATTTGATATTAAAAATAATTATGATAACTATATAGCATCATTGAGTTTTGGACAATACAGAAGTATTTTTAGTATGGAAAGGCTGATATCTGACTATAAGGAATTATATGAAATTGGATAATAATAAGCTTATTTTTTTATCTATAGCTTCTTTATTCTTTTTACTTTTCGTTTCCCTCGTTGTTTCTCATAAAGGTGTAGCCTACATAAGATATGTGGTTTTATTGATAGGTTTATTTTATCCCTGGTATTTTCTAAAGATATTAAAAACAGATTTATCAATTGCTATTTTTTCATTTTTCTTGATTGCCTTAGCAAGTTTGTTGTTTAACAATTTACCGGTTTATGAAAGTGTGAGGGTTCTTAACTGGTATTTGGCTTTTTTTGCAGGCTGTTTCTTTGCAATTTTTCTGAATTCCAAAACAAAAATTTTATATGCCGGTTTCTATTCTTATATTTTATCGTATATAATACTTTTTATTTTACTTGTTTTCTCAAATAGCGGGATGGGTTTTGAAAATAGCAGGTATCTCGGATTTACATCGACTCCTAATGCAATGGGTGAGCTTATCGGCTTAGGTGTTATTTTTCTTATGTATGTTTTGGTTAAAAGTTGTGAGAAAAAGAATTATAGAATAGTTACTGCTAATGTATTTTTAATTATAATTTCTGCTTATATTTTGTTTGAAACGGGTTCAAGAACAGCTTTTTTTGTAACAATCTTCATGACGATTGTCATTTTGTTTTTAGAATTAAGAATTAAAAAGTATTTAATTCTGTTGTCTACATTATTTGTTTTGGTATTTTTGATATTATTGCAAAACAAGCTCGATGACAGCAGGATTTTTCACAACATAACTGACCCTTTTTCTATATCATCAATGCAGGCAAGACTGCCCATTTATAATGCTGCCTGGAATTGTTTTGTAGAGAGACCAATACTTGGGTACGGTTTTACAAATTTTGGAAGTTGTTATGCTTCTCAAAAAAACCACATGGAGCAGAAATATACTTTAGTTTTAGATAAAATTCCCGATGCACATAATTTCATTTTACAGTTTTTGGCAGAAACAGGTTTATTGGGTTTTTTTATTATAATGTATATTTTCATTAAAGGTTGCTATCTTTCTTTTAAACATTTTAGGGTTGCTTTTTATGTATTAATAGCCATGTTTTTGTTTTTTATGATTAATATGAATCTGTATCTTAGAGAATTATCAACTATATTTTTTTTAATGATAGGTTTGTCATTTTTTTATAGAACCCAACCAATGTTTTCCGGTGGCGATTCTACATATTAGGCTATGAAATCTTTTAAGTTCTCTTTATATGAGTGAGGTATTATGAAAAAAGTGTTGTTTATCACTGATTCCGACAAGCAATTATCAGGCGGTCTTAAACAATTATACTTGAATGCAATTGGTTTGTTGGAAAAAAAGTGTCAAATATATTTAACTGCGAAAAATAATGCAGGAATAGTTACTTTGCTGCAAAAACATATTTCAGGGTATTTGCCTCTTGATTTTGCAAATTATAGATCGGACGGTATAAAATTGGCCGATTTTATAGAAAATAATCAAATTGATATAGTCCATACGTTTCATAACAAGGGGCACAAAGTAGGAGTTTGGGCTAAAAAGTATAATCAGAATTTTAAGCTTTTCATAAATCGTGGTGTTGATTTTGTTCCCACAAATTTTTTCTATTATCTCAATCCCAAAATAGATGGTTTTATATGTAACTCACACAGTGTTGCAGATAAATTAAGAAAAATATTTATTCCAGGTAAAAAGATTAACGTTTTATATAATGCTTTTACTCTTGAGGGTGAATTTCACGAAAACAGCAAAAAAAATAATATTACCAAAAATGATAAACTAAACATATGCACCATTGCTTCCGGCGCAAAATGGAAAGGCTTTGTTTACACATTAAAAAGTATTAATGAAGTGAATTGTGATTTTGACTTTTATGTCTTAGGCGTTGATAAAAAAAATGAATACATCCAGCTGCTAAGTTCGGATGCAGCTAAAAAAACTCACTGGCTTGGACGGCGTAAAGACATTATTCCTATTTTGTCCAATATGGATTTATTTATATATACTCCCATCAGCGGAGATTCCTGTCCCAATGTGATTCTGGAGGCAATGTATGCTGGTTTGCCGGTTATTTCAACTTATGTTGGCGGGATACCCGAAGTTGTTAAAAATGACAAGGGTGGAATAATTGTTAAAAAGAAGGATTATAGAAGTGCTGCCCGATGTATTGAATTGATGTTAAAAAATGATGAAAAACGAAGAAATATGAGTACATTTAATAAAAAACAGATCGCAAAATATTCTCTGGAGAGAAAAATTAACGGACTTTTGGAAATTTACAACGGTATAAACAAAAGAGAAAACATATGAATATAAATCTTTTTGTAAAATACCTGGATGACAAAACGGGAGGAGAAAAGATTGCATATTATTTTGCAGAGTATTTGTATAAACAAAAAATTCCATTCACCCTTTATTGCGGGAAAATAAAAACAAAAAATGTTCCACTTTTTGCAGAAAATGTAAAAGAATTGGGTTTGGTTGGTTTAAACAGGTTTACGAAATATTTCAGTTTTCACCGGAAATGCGATAGAATTGTAAGAAATTCAGAAGATATTTCATTTGCTTTTGATAGAATAGTTGGATGCGATATATATAGAAACGGATCGGGGTTGCATTTTGACTATCTTAAAACATCTATTGAACACTACCCAGCTTCTCAAAAGTTGTTTAAGAAGTTTAAAAGAAAAATAACTCCGATAAATTATTATCTCAAGAAAATTGAAGATGAGTTATATAATAATAGAAATTTGAAAAGTGTAATAGTTAATTCCGAATTAATAAAAAAGACTTTGAAAAACAAATTTCCGTTTCTTGAAAACAAAATAAATGTTGTGCACAATGGTATTGATAAAGCCAAATTTAATTTTGATGTGACTTTGAATAAGAGAGATGAGCTTAAAAAACAGTATAAATTGTATGACTCTTTTGTTATAGGTCATGCTTCCAATAATTTTGAAAGAAAAGGGCTTCGATTTATTATTCAGGCGTTACCCAAGCTGCCTGAAAAGTTTATCTTGTTTGTTGCAGGCAGCAGAGATGCAGGTTACTATAAAGAATTATCTAAAAAATGCGGTGTTTCTGACAGAGTGTTCTTTTTGGGGAAGATTGATGATATGACTGAATTTTATCCGATGCTTGATCTTTTTTGTCTTCCATCCTTGTATGACCCTTTTCCCAATGTTGTTCCTGAATCTCTTGGGATGGGTATTCCTGTGGTGTGTTCACAACATATTGGGAGTTCAGAAATTATTGTAAATAATAAAAATGGAATGTTACTGAATAGAATTTCAGCGGAAGAGATTGCATTGGCTATAAAAGGTTGTTCGGAAATTAATGTGCAGGACTTTTCCTCAGATGTTCCGGGTTTGAGTGATATGTATGATAAGTATCTTAAAATTATTGAAAAAGTATCTGAAGAGAAAAAATGAATATAGCTTTTGTAACGTCCACGAAAAGGTGGGGAGGAGTAAAAACATGGATCCTGGAATTTTCTTTAGAACTGAAAAAGTTGGGTCACAATATACTTATTTTTGCAAAAGATGAAAAGTTTATAAACAAAGCGGAAGAAAACGGCTTGAATGCACTTAGAATCAATTTCGGTTTTGATTATAATCCTAAGACCGTAGTTAAATTCATAAGATATTTTAAAGAATATAATATAGATATAGCGTGTCTTAACGTTCAGAAAGAACTCAGAAGTGCAGGTATCGCAGCCAGGATTCTCGGTGTGCCTGTTGTCCACAGGGTGGGCCTTGCCAGTGATATCGTCGATAAATTTGATTTTAAAATCATTAATAAATATGTAACCGACAAAATCCTTGTACCGTGCAAAACAATGAAAAAGGAACTTACATATAAGCACAAGTTTATTGATGAGGCAGGTATTTCCGTTGTTTACAACGGTAAAACACCTATTGTATCCAATCCTTCCACAAGTGTGCATGACCCTGTTAAGTTTGTGATCACTTCAAAAGTTGAGAAAAGCAAGGGGCATGACTATCTTGCAAACGTCCTTTTAACCCTCAAAAACAAAGGATTATCTTTTCATCTTGACATTTTTGGTGAGGGAAATTTGTCAGGCTGGTTCGAAGATTTTATCAAAAAAAATCAGTTAGATGGTTATGTTCGATTTAAAGGTTTTGAACCGGATATTAAACATTTTCTTCCCGAATACGATTTTGGCTTATTAACTTCCTATTCCGAAGGTTTTCCTAATGTATTACTTGAGTATATGTCGGCAGGGTTGCCTGTAATATCCTCAAATGTTTCGGGGGTGGCTGAGATTGTCGAAGAAAATTTTAACGGTTTTCTTTTTAAGGCAGGGGACGAGAACAAGCTTGAAATATTGTTTGAAAAAGCTATATTAATAGATATCCGGAAATATGAAGGTATGTCATCAAATGCACTGGATACTATGAGTAAAAGGTTTAATTTAAAAACCAATGCCTTTTCTCTTGTAAATTTCTTTGAAAATGTTATAAAAACAAAAAATACACAATTAGGGAATAGAAATTAAGAACATTATTAAGAACCAAACACATTATTTTTTAAGTAATCTTTTTCTGACTTCTCTTGTATTTATATTTTACATTGTTTTTACAAACAAAAGCGACAGTACATTGTCATGGATTTTTCTGCCGTCTGCACTTCTTTCTACATCTTTTATGTTAAATTTTATTGTTTTTTTATTGCTTCTGGTTCTCAGTTTGATTTTGCGTAATGTTAAAGTCATTTCTGTCGTATCTGTTTTGGCATATTCAGCCTTTTTTATCTTTATTATCGTGGATCTTTTTATTTTTAGACTTTACAATTTTCACTTTAACGGCATGGTTGTGAATATGTTATCGACAGAAGGATTCTGGGATTCCGTGAGCCTGGGATCGAGTACCTGGTTAAGTACATTTATTATCGTTGCGTTGGTAATTCTATTCCAATCTTTTCTGTTATTTGTAAGTTCAAAAATCCAGTTCAGAAAATCAGTATTTACCAAATTGTTACTAATTTTGTTAACAATTACAGTTTTTGAAAAATTTCTGTATGCCTATGCCGATATATATAATAAGATAAACATAACCCGATATACCGAATTGTTTCCTCTTTATCAGCCTTTTACAATGAAAGGCTTTGCAAACAAATTTATCGATGTGGATAATGAAGAGCATGTTAGTTTCAATGTCCAGGATTCGCTTCTCAATTACCCTAAGCAGCCCATAAAGATTGATAAAAAAAACAAGGAACGGCCAAATATAATAATTGTAGCTATAGACGGATGGCGTTTTGATATGCTTAACAAAAAAGTTACTCCCAACATAAGCCGTTTTGCCGAGAAATCTCTTGTTTTTAAAAATCATTTTAGTGGAGGCAACGCATCGCGCTTTGGAGTTTTTAGTATGTTTTATGGAATACATGGCTATTATTGGCATTCTTTTTTAGATGAAAGACAGAGTCCGGTTTTAATGGATACTTTGCAGAAACTAAATTATAATTTTGAAATAATATCCAGTACCAGATTGACTTTCCCTGAATTCAGGAAAACTGCTTTTGTGAAAATTCCGGATTCTATTTATGACACCAATGCAGGAGATAATGCTGCTGAGAAAGATAACAGTTCTATAAGACGCTTTATTAAGTGGCATAAAAATTATAATGAGAAAAACCCTTATTTCAGTTTTATTTTTCTGGATGCTCCTCATGCCAAAGAATTTCCTGACAATTTTAACAAATTTAATGTGGAAAGCGGTAAAACAAATTATTTGTTAGTTGGCAAAAAAAATATAACAAAAAAGAAACATGCATATATGAATGCCATATATTATGATGACTATCTGTTGGGTAAGCTCCTTGATTATCTTAAAAAATCAAATTCGCTTAAAAATACTATAGTAATAATAACTGCTGACCATGGGGAAGAATTTTATGAAGAAGGTAATTTCGGTCATAACAGTGCTTTTACCGAGTATCAGCTGGAAGTTCCGTTAGTAATGTATATGCCTAACAGGGGGCATAAAGAAATAAAATACATGACCAGTCATCTGGATATTGTTCCTACTTTAATGAAAAAATTGGGTGTAAGAAATAAGCCGTCCGATTACAGTTTGGGTACAAATATGCTGAAAAAAACCGGGAGAAAATATATTGTTGCCTGTAACTGGGACAGTTGTGCAATTTATGACAATAACTCTTCCTTGGTTTTTTCTTTCGAAACGTATAAATCCACTTTTGCTGAGTTATACAATGAAGATTATCAGCTGGTGGAGAATCAGAAAATGGTTAACAAAAAATCAGAGCGTATTTTGCCCGTTGCAAAAGATTTTGCTCATTTTTTCAAATAGACTTTAAAAACATTAGCTTTTTCCGTTCTTTTTACCATATAGCACAGGGTTAAGGTTTGGATCGTTATACATCTTCATCTGCCTGTATACTTTGAAATATTTAGTGCCTTTAAGTAAATCATTCATGAGCTCTGTAAGGCAAACAGATAAATCTTCTTTTTGTATTTCCAGGATATTCAATTTTTGACGGCAGCTTTCAATATGCTTTTGAGAAGCATCTGTTCTCTGCGTCTGTTCTTTCATATGGTAAATTTTAAGCATGTTTATGGAGAGTCTGTCAATTATACTCCCCGGGGTCTCGCTGTTCATTGTTGCATCCTTATTAACTTCAATATTTTTATCGGAGAGTATATCTGAAATTTTTTCATCAACTTTTTCAATCATATCATTCCGCTTTTGATTCAACTTATCAATATTTCGTTTAACCCGGGCTATTTCTGTATCAGTCGCTTTGGGATCTCGTGCGATGTCTTCCTGATGCCAGAGTTCATAGTTATAGCGGAGCAAAAGAACAATTGCATCTTCTATACTGCCCTTCAATGTATCTGCATTGAAATTGTTTTTAATATGCCAGTCCGCTATAAGCTTGTACATCTTATCTGCCAGTTTTTGAGTCTCAATCATAATAACTCCTCGCTTTTTATTATATTCTCAATTTCATCAATTACTCTTTCCGCGGTAATTAACTTAAGGCATTCTAAGCCGCACTCAGGATAAGTGCAATTTTTTTTACAGCCGGGATCATATCCAATTCCTGCATTTATATCTGAATCAGGCGGTGTCCATCTTGCAGCCATTGGTCTGCCGAAAATTGCAACGGTAGGTATGCCGGATGAAATTGCTATGTGCATAGGACCGTTGTCATTGCCTATATGCATTACAGCTTTTTCAAATAAAGCCCTGGTTTCTGCAAGGCTGATAGGCGGATAGAGCGGCAGTGTATTATTATTCATCATGGATTTTACATCTTCAATAAAATGCTCTTCGCCGGGGCCGTAAATAAAGAGAATTTTTACTCTGTATTTTTCTATTAAATAGTCGCAAATCTCTGCAAAATTTTCTGCCGGCCACACCTTATATGGCTGTCTGGATACAGGGGATACGGTTATAAACTTTTCATTTTCTTTTATGTCAAGATTTTTTAAAAAATTTTTTGCGAAATATCTTTCCTTATCTGATATGAAAAAATCTATTTTTGTGAACAATGGTCTAATCCCACTTTCTTCAAGAAGACTTAGTTTGGAGTAAGCTGTATAAAAATATTTACCTGTTTCTACAGGGTGGGTATATAAAAGTTTTCTTAATTTATGGTATTTTCCTACTCTCTTTTTTGCCCCTGAAAGAAAAGTAAACCAGCTGCTGGAAGGATTGTTATGAAAATCAACGACCAGGTCATATTTTTCTTTGCGAAGTTGTGATATCAGTTTAACTCTATCCACAAAAGAGGAGTCCTTTTGTGATTTTATGATTTTGTCTATAAAGGGGTTGTACTGTAAGACCTGATCAGCCGGTGGTTCTGTCAAAAAATGTATAACGGCGTCCGGATAAGCTTTTCTTACAGATCTCACAGCCGGGGTACACATCATGACGTCACCGATTCTTCTGAGCTGTATTAAAAGTATTTTCATATTTAAACCCAAAAAGTATTTGAAAGAGAACTAAAGTATTTTTCACAAAACTTCAAGTATTTTAGATTTTTAAAAGTTGAAGTTCAATATTTATTGACACGACCGGCAGTATATATAAAATAGCGTAACCAACGAGGGGGCTTTATGGATAGAAATTCTAAACTCATGCTTATAGGAATATTGCTGGTAATAGCTTTTACGGTTTTTATTTATTACAGGTTAAATGTTAGTAAAAACAGTATGAATAATATTGATCAGAAAACAGAACAGTTGTTTTCAAAAGAGTTGAAAACTTACAGACTTGAGAATATCGGACTCAAAATTAAGTCACCGGCTCCTTTGAAAGAATTGGATTCAGGGCTTAATGCTAAAAGCGAGGCAGTTATAAAAAGTTTCGGTTCATATGGATATAATATGGGGTTTTTCAGTATCAGGGCTTCAAAGGCGGAGTTTAGACAAGAGGGAATGAGCAGTTTGTCCCGTATAAAAGATTCTCTGATTCAACAGGTTTCAAGTGTGCAAGGAATATCGTCTCCTGAATTCAGTTATGAAAAAACCACTTTTTCCGGCATGCAGTCTATGACGATAAGCGGTAAGGCTGATATTGATGATTATGGAAAACAGCTGGGTGTGAGAAGCTTGCTTTTTGTTGATAACAAAACATTCTGGCAGGTGGTGGTCACTTATGCAAAGGCGGATAAAAGTGTTACAAATACTATTAATGAAATAATGAATTCCATTGCTCTGATTGAAAAGTGAAGTCATTGAAAAACAAACGGTACATTAATCTACAAATTAAAATAACGGTTCTGGTTTTTGTTATTCTTCTTTCTCTGTCTTATCTTATCGGGCTGTATCTGTCCTCCAATGTAAAAAACAAAGCTCTGGATATTTCGAAAACATATCTCACAAGCTTACCGTCTTTGATAGACAATTCCATAAATAATTTTATGGTAGCCGGCGACAAAACAATTGTTAAGCAGCTTGTAAAAGAATTATCAACAGATGAAAATATCATCGGTATTCATATTTTTGATGCAGAAGGTGATATTTCCTGTGCTTTTTCCGACTTTGAATCAAGGTATCCCAACAAATATCTGCATATGATATATTCCAATTACACGAAGAAGGAAACTTTGAAAGAAATTAAATCGGAAAAGATCGACATGTTGGCATATTATAAACCTTATGAAAATAAGAAAGAATGCAGAAGATGCCACCCCGCCGGGAAGAAGATAATCGGTGTATTAAATATTAATGTTGATATGAGTCAGTTTACAGGAAAGCTAAAATCTGAAGCTAATACTGTTAAGGCTATACTGATGCTCTCTACCTTTATTTTGGCGGGCATACTCTCTTATGTTATCAATTATCTTATTACCAGACCTGTGAGAAAGCTTGAGAACGGCATGAAAGAAGTATCCAACAATAATCTCAATACAACTGTGAAAATCAATTCCCGTGATGAGCTGGAAAAGCTTGCCGATTACTTTAATCAGATGGTAAAATCTTTGAGAAAAGCAAATAAAGAAATAGATTCTTTTCAAAAAAGCCTTATCCATACGGACAGGCTAATGACGGTAGGTCAACTTACAGCTTCCCTGAGCCATGAGATAAAGAATCCTCTCAATTCCATTTTTATTACGGCGGATCTCCTGCATGCGAAGTGTGAGCAGCTGAATGACCCTTATTACACAAGGTTAATAGATAACATTGTAAGTGATTCGGAGAGGATAAGGGATATTATCAGCCAGACGCTGAATTTTTCAAAGCTTGATAATTCCGGTTTAGAGGCTGTTCCTATAAAAGACCTTCTGAACAATATCTTGATTTATGCCGGCAGAATACTTTTTGATAATGAGAGAATTAATTTTGAACTGGATGCGGATGACAGACTTATGCAGTGTAGTTTAAAAGTTAACAAGACGAGTATGGAGCAGGTGTTTATTAATCTGCTGAAAAATGCTGTTGAAAGTATCCCTGACAACAAAAACGGTGAAGTAAGACTTGTCATTAAAAGGTATGAGACCAACTATGTTACTTTTGTTATCAGTGATACAGGAGTGGGAATTCCGGAATCTGTTCAGGATAATATCTTTAGTCAGTTTTATACCACCAAAACGCAGGGTACCGGTCTCGGACTTTCCATTGTGAAAGAGCTTGTTGAGTTTCATGACGGTGAAATACGGGTGGAGTCAGAAGAGGGCGGAGGAACAAGTTTTATAGTCAAGCTTCCGGTAGCCGACTGTGAACAGAGAGCTTCCCATGATGGGGAGTAAAATATTTCATTGATTTTCAAATGAATGAGGTTTATAGAATATATGCTGTTTGATGTAGGGTGTTTTTAGATGTAAATAAAATAAAAGCTTCTTTTTTTATTAATCACATATTCTTCGGAGGCGATCTAATTGCGAGAAGGTTATTCTGTTGTTGTGCCGGTTTTCAATGAAGAACGAAATATTGTACTGCTTCATAAGGAATTGGTCACTGTACTGAAATCTCTTAATTTGCCTTATGAAATAATACTGGTCGATGACGGAAGTACTGATAACAGCCTGAATGAAATAAAAAATCTATCTTCGAATGATTCTTCAGTAAAATACATCTCTTTTAAAAAAAATCTCGGGCAGTCCGCAGCTTTAAAGAGCGGATTTCAGTATTGCGGATACAGTATTACAATAACAATGGATTCAGATCTGCAGAATGATCCGGCGGATATTCCCAGGCTTTTGCAGTTTTACGGTGAGTATCAGATGATAAACGGGTGGCGTAAATATCGCAGAGATACTTTCTCCAAAAAAATCGGGAGCAAAATCGGGAATTTTGTAAGGAACCTGTTTGTTCACGATAATATAAAAGACACAGGCTGTTCTTTGAAAATAATGGATACAGCAATGCTTAAAAAAATTAAAATCTTTAACGGACTTCACCGCTTTTTACCAGTTTTGATGATGAGTGAAGGAGCAAAGGTAAAGGAAGTTCCTGTTAATCACAGGCAAAGGATGCATGGAATTTCAAAGTATAATAATTTCGGAAGGGCTTTTGCCGGCTTATATGATCTTATATGTGTCAGGTGGATGATAAAGCGCCAAATAAATGAGGAAATAAGGGAAAAAAATGTCTAAAGCAGAAATTGTGATGCTGACAATAGGCTTCACAGGTCAGTTTATGTTTTTTATGCGATTTTTTGTACAGTGGCTTTATGCGGAAAAGCACAGAAAGAGTATGATCCCGGTAGCGTTCTGGTATTTTAGTCTGGGCGGAAGTTTTTGTCTTTTAACATATGCTATTCTGCGTAAGGATATCGTTTTTATTGTAGGACAATCCACCGGATCTGTAATATATCTGAGAAATCTTTATTTCATACATAAAGAAAGGGAAAAGAAGCTGTATGAAAATGATTAGTAACAGAAGTACAATCTTTTTTTTGCTTTTATACTTTTTTATTCTTTTGATACCAGCTTACAATCTGCCTTTATTTGAAACAACTGAAGCCCGTTATGCTGAAGTCGCAAGGGAAATGATTGTGACCGGCAATTATTTGGAGCCTCAGTTCGAAGGTGTAAAACATTTTCATAAACCCCCACTTGCCTATTGGATGATGGCTGCCGGTATGAAGATTTTCGGGACAAACGGTTTTGGCGTTAGATTTTTAGGTGTTGTTGCAGCGGTTTTTTCGGTGTTCTTTTTGTACAAATCCGCCGGATTGTTTTTTAAGGAAAGACAAGACTGGTTTTTAAATTCGCTGGTTTTGGCATCCTCTCTGCTTTTTCTTGTCATATCCAGGATTGCATCCACAGATATTTATCTGACATTTTTCACTCTGGCGGCTCAATATTTTCTGTTTAAACAGATATTTTATGAGAAATCTGTCTTTAATGTTTCAGCTTATGGAATTCTGCTGGGGCTCGGATTTATTACAAAAGGGCCTATAATATTTCTATTCACTATTTTGCCGTATTTGACAGGGAAAATATTTTTTAAATCTCATCGACAAAATTTCACATTAAAAGAGATTGTATATTCCCTTTTGTTGTTCTTAGCTGTATCGCTTCCCTGGTATATGACTGTGATAGTTAAAAATCCTGATCTGTTGTACTATTTTTTGAAAGTTCAGACGGTTGACAGAGTGGCTACAAACAGGTTTGGTAGAGATAAAGATTTTTATTACTTTTTCCTGATATTTCTTGTCTCTTTTTTCCCCCATATAGTATATTTTATCAAATCACTTATAAACTTTAAAAAACTGGACAGTTTTGTTAAAGCTATTTTAATATATATCCTCTTCCCGTTTATTGTTTTTCAGATCTCAGTGAGTAAGCTTGCAACCTACATCCTTCCCTTTTATGGGACAGCTTCCATTGTTGCATATTATGGTTATAAAAATTTCAGTTCCGCTGTTTTAAACAGAACAATAATTCTTGTTTCATTTATTTTCCCAGCAGCTTTGGCTTTCTCAGGGTATTTCTATGAGCCGTTGTATGATCTTCGTTATTATGCAATGCTATGCGCTTTTCTTTTACTTGTTTTTCTGTTTGCTCTTTTTAAGCATATTTACAGTTTTAAAAGCTTTTTGAGAGGAATAGGCTTTTTTTACATAATACTTACACTTATGCTCTACTTTTTCATTCCCCATATCGGTCCTGAAATCAAAGGTTACAAACAAATGAGTCAGAAGCTGAACAGCCTTGATCCAGACCGGAATATACAAACCTTGTTGTATAAAACCAGTAAACCTTCAATTTCATTTTACAGGAATAAGCTTGCGGTAACTGCTCTTGAGACAGACAGGTATCTCGGTTTTGAGAAAACGGATGAATATAAAGAATATTACTATACATTAGAAGAACAGGTGGAACAATTTGTGGGTACCCATGAAATATTTTTCATGGTAACAAAGCCGGAAAAATATCTTGACTTTAAAAAGAAGTACGGGACACAATGTGACAAGGTGTTTGAACAGAGAAAATACTCAGCTTATGAGTGTACCGGCAAGGAGTTAAAATGATTGAACTGTTAAGAAAAAGAAGAAGTGTTCGGAAATTTCAGGAAAAAAATGTTGATACGGAAAAAATAAAAATATTGGGAGAGGCGGCTCTCAGAGCGCCCACTTCGAGAAATATTAAGCCGTGGGAGTTTATTTTTATCACAGATAAAGATAAACTGAAAAAATTGTCTGAAGCCAAACAGCACGGCTCTGCTTTTGTTGCAGGTGCACCTTTGGCTGTTGTTGTTTGTGCTGATACAACCAAATCAGATGTTTGGGTGGAAGACTGCAGTATTGCGTCAATAATACTTCAGATGACAGGGCTTGAATTAGGACTGGGCAGCTGCTGGTCACAGATCAGGAACCGTAAGCACAATGAATCTGAATCTGCAGAGGCGTACATCCAAAATTTGCTCGGTATCCCTGAGCACTTTGCAGTGGAATGTATTGTTGCCTTGGGTTATCCCGATGAAGAAAAAGAACCTGTATTGTATTCAGATTTACCCCTGAAAAAAATCCATACAGAAAAATTCTGAATTTATATACAATACAATCTAAAATCTATTTAATGAGAGCTTTTAATAACTACAAAAGGTCATCCCGTAGCTTCAACATTTAAGTTGAAAAATTTGTGCAAACAACCAGTTGTTTCGGGATCTTTTATTGTCAGTAACTTACGAGACCCTGAAACAAGTGATTACCGAAGGATAGCATCAGTCTTTCAGACTGGTAAATATGTTGCCAAACATCCAATTTATCTTTGCAATGCTCAGATGCTACAGGGTGACAATTGTGGAATCATGCAAAGGTCTTAACTCTGTAATCCCTTAATTCTTATCTAAACACTTAGCATTTAATACTTAACACTGCCCTACTCATTTTCCACTTTGGAGTGTTATTGTTACCAGGGTAAAGGATCCTTCTTTTGATTTGATTTCCAGCTCACCGTTCAAATCATCAATGATACGCTTTACAATGCTTAATCCCAATCCGCTTCCTGTGTATTTTTTTTTGATATTTTCCACTCTGTAAAAGCGTTGTGTTATTTTCTGAATTTTGTCGCCGGGAATTCCTATACCGGTGTCATAAAATGATAATATGATCTTTTCATCTTTTTCTTCGGCTGATATTTCAATCGCACCGTTCTCTTTGTTATATTTTATGCTGTTGCTGATAAGATTGTTTACCACATAGGATAATGCCTGGGAGTCTGCATAAAAATGCAGATTTTCAGGGACATTAATCTTAATTTCCAGATTCTTAAGATTAACTTCTTCTTCAAAAAACTCGATTTTATCTCTTATTAAATCATAAAAGTATATCTCTTCATGCTCATATTCGTAGCTGAAATGCTCGAGTTTAGTGATTGTTATCACCTGGTTGAAAAGTATGTTCAACGTTTTTGAATTTCGCTTTATCACTTTTACAGCCTTTTCATGTATTTCATCATCATTTTTCATATTCGGATCGAGGAGTATCTCCGTGTAGGACAGTATTTTGGTCATGGGAGTTCTTACCTCATGAGCCACTGAATCCAGTACGTCTGTTTTAAATTTGGTTGTTCTTCTAAGCTCCTGATTTTTTTTGCGAAGTTCTTCATTTAGTTTCACATATCCGGATACGGCGTCTTTCAGACGGCTTTTGAGATTCTCTTCACTTTTTGCCACTCTTTTACACATAAGCTCAAAAGCATCCGAAAGCTCCTGTATTTCATCGTTTGTTTTTATATCGGTTTTTATGTCGTAATTTTTGTTAAATACAGAGTGGGCAGCAACATTAAGCTTTTTCAGGTGTTTTAATATCAGGTTATTCAGCAGTACAATAACAGCGAATAAAATCCCCGTGTAAATAATAAAACCGGAGATATAAAAAAGAATATTCGTGGATTGCATTGCAGCTTCAATGTTTTTCATAGGGACATACACCGAGATACCTCCCCGGAATTCTCCCACCTCATATCCCTGATAATAGTGGCATTTAAGGCATGATTCGTTTATATAAAGAGGAGCCATATATCTGTAAATTTTTTCACCTTTATCATTTTCAATTATTTTTGCGTATTCTTCAGCCCGTCCTTCTTTAAAAGCTTTCATCGCTTTTTTTTCAAATTTATCCGGAGCATTTTCCGGATTTACCAGCTTGTCGCTTGTGATGTGAAATCTGAAATCAGCCATTCTGCTGGCATATTGTGAAAGTTCTTTAGTTGCAACTGCAGGAACAGGGTCTATTCGTCTGTCATTTTCAGCCACCCATTGCCTTGTGATAACAATCATCTCGAATAACGTTTCGGCTTGAATTTTTGCCTGCTCCATCAAAGTGTTGCGCTGGTGGTTCCATATGAGCAGAGAAGCGGGAATAAGAATTATTAAAGTGATAATAGAAAGAAAAGTAATAATTTTACCGGTTAATTTCATGACTCAACTTTGTATCCGACACCTGAAACGGTTTTAATAAAACTGGGATTTTTTGGATTATCCTCTATCTTTTGCCTCAAATGCTGTACATGAACATCTAGGCTGCGTGAAAATTTATATAAAATATCTGTACCCCAAAGCTCCTTTATTATCTTATCTCTGCTCAATGTCTGCCCTTTGTTACGAATAAAATATAACAGGAGATCATATTCTTTCGGTGTCATCTCTATCAGCCTGGAGTCTTTCTTTACATTTCGCTCATGCGTATTAATTATTAGATCTTTATAATGTATTTCGCCTTTCTCATTTTCATTTATCTCCGGTTCCGGGCAGCATCTGCGCATTATTGCCTTTATTCTGGCAACCAGTTCAATATTTTCAAAAGGCTTTGTAAGGTAATCATCAGCACCGTATTCAAAGCATAAGACCTTGTTTGTAGCGCTTTCTTTGGCTGAAAGAATCAGAATCGGTGTGTTGTGCTGCTTTCTGATTAATTTGCAGAGCTGCTCTCCGTCGATATCCGGCAAACCCAGATCCAGTATCACTAAGGAATAACTATTGTTCTTGAGGAGCTCAAGCCCCTGAAGGCCGGAAGTGCTGGTAACAACTTCAAAATCCTCCATTTTGAGGAGTATTTTTATCAAATCAAGTATTTCAATGTCATCGTCTATTACAAGTATTTTACATTTCATTTGACAATAATATCATATACATATCATAATTCAATAGAATTTAAATCTGAGCGTATCCCTTTTTTTATTGTCGGAGCAGGAATCTATACATATTCCGCAGTTGTGACATAACGGATTTTTCCCTTCATTCATAGGATTTATTACCATCGGACAGGATTTGATGCACGATTTGCACATGCTGCACTCCGATTCGATTTTTGTGACCTTCATAGCTTTTTTTCTGTCGATCAGGGATAAAAAAATCCCTGTGGGGCACAGCAGTCGGCACCAGAAAAAATAAAATAAAAAAAACTCCAGAATCAGCAGGATAAGTATAAATACAATCTCAAACGTAAAATAGTGAAATTTTACCAAAACCAGCGCCTGAGATGATATTATGCCAGGGGCTGAAATAAGGTTAAGCAAAGGTATTCCCGCTATCCCAGTGATAAACAAGCCAGTAAGCAGAAAAAGCAGCCGTATGCGATTACTTCTGTTAACCAAATTTTTCGAGTATTTCGGCTTCTTTGATTTGAGTTTTAATATATTTCTTAATTTTTGCAGCATTTCCACCAGAAAATGGTAGGGGCAGAACCAGCTGCACCATACACGTCCGAAAAGCAGGGCAAGCAAAACCGGTATGATTACAGAAATCAACATTACTGTATTTATCGTTTTAGACGTGAGGACAGACTGGAATACAGCCAATGGATCAGCCATGGCTACATCACCGACATCAATAGAGTAAAAAGTTCCTTTTATGAAATAAATTTCAAGAACATTAAGCAAGGGTATCACAAATATGCCAATCAAGACCACAATCTGAATAATCCTTCTGTAAAATGAAATTTTCAACTAATATACCTCTCTAAGAGTTCAATGCTTACCCTGTTAAGTGCCGTAGGCAATCAGCGTAGCTGATATTTAACAGGATCAAACTTAACACTTAGTACTTAACACTAATATTTCCTAAAACCCAAAACCTATTACCATGTTTTCTTCTCACTCCCTCACCATCTCACTAATTCCCTATTTCCCTTACTCTCTTTACTCACTCAGTCCCAGCCTTCTATATTTTTCTGTATTTCAAAGTCGTATTCAAAATCGGGTTCCGCGTCGAAGGATGATATTCCCTCTTTTTTCTCAATTGTTTTTTCATGTTTGTTAGTACTGTTATTGTCTATTTCTTCTGCAGGTTTTATGTTGTATTTCCGATAAAAGAATCCGGCTTCCTGTTTATTTATCATTCCTTCAGGAATAATATTTATCGCTTTCTCGGGGACAGTTGGGCATTTTTCAGTGCATATTCCGCAACCCACACACTTTTCCGTTGTAACGGGGAGGATGAATTTTTCCATTATGATTGCTTCATCCATAAGCGGACAGGCGTTATAACATGTGGAGCAGAGCAGGGCTTTGCCGGTGGTCTTTTTTGTTTTTTCTTCTCTGTAATATATGTAATTATAACAGAGTTCCTGATCTATAAGGGCTTTACCCATTGTTACCTGTTTTTTGTCGGTAACTTTCGGGTTAAGAGCTTTAGTGGGGCAAACTTCCGGACATTTCATACACAGATAGCATGCTTTGTCCTCTGCAAACACATACGGTGTGCCGATTTGAAGTCTTTCATAAAGATCAGCACGCTTAATAGAATCGTACGGGCATACTTCTATACATCTTGCACAACGGATGCACAGTTCCATAAACCGTTTTTCTGAGACCGCCCCGGGTGGTCTCAGCCTATTAATTTTATAATAACCTTTAAAAGGATTATTATTAAGGAGATTTCTTAAATCCTCCAGGATGCTCATAATTGCTTTTTCTTCTTTTTGCCAAAGCCTTTAAGGCTTATATTCTGTTTATTTCCTTTTTCAATTTCTTCCACCTCTTCTTCAAAATGAAAATAATGATGTGCAATATTTATTATATTTTCATTACTGCTTAATGTCTTACACAGCTCTTCCAATTTCTCATCGCTTTCTGCTTCAATAGCCACAACAATATTTTGTTTATTTTCAGAAGAGGTATAAATTTCAACCTGAGGATAGCCCTTTAAAAATTCCTTAACATTTTCCAGTTTGTTTTCTTTTACGGTAACCAGACTTCCCGAAAAGATCATTTCGCCTCCTAATATTGGTTGAATTAGGAGGGGTATCATACCCCTCCCTGTAAATTTTTTATACTCCCGGAAATTCAGAGTTTATATTTTCAATGACATATCTATCTGCAACATTTTTGGGACCGGATATACGCTCGATTTTAACAGCGGCTATTTTGAATTCCGGCTGTTTTGAACCTTTATCCACGGCATCGTTGCAGACAAAGTTTATCATCCTGTCGATATGCTGATCAAACCACGGTACAAAAAGGATCCCGGGCATTGAGTTTTCAACTATTACTGCAGGAAGAATGTTTGTGCCGCGTTTGCTTGTAATTTTTATCATATCGCCACTGGTAATATTGTATTTTTTTGCATCATCAGGGTGGATTTCAAGGTATCCGTTGGGATGGGCTCTTGCTATTTCAGGCACTCTCATTGTCATTGTGCCGGTATGCCACTGTTCAATCACCCTCCCTGTTGTCAAATAGAAAGGATATTCTGCAGAAGGAGTTTCAGCAGGTCCTGCGTACGGTCTCAAGAAAATATTGGCTTTGCCTTCGCCTTTTTTATCCATATAGAAGTAGATTTTTTCATCCGAAGGGATCTCCTTGTTAAATAATTTCTTGAATCCATCATGGTTGAACATTGGATCCATCCCACGCACATATCTTTTATAAGTGCCGGGATGATCAAGGGAAGGGCAGGGCCACTGAAGACCGGCAGGTTCTTTTTTCAGCCTGTCGTATTTTGCCCCCCAGAGAGTATGTTCTGTATCTTTAGTTACAGTAATATAATCGGTCCAGGCTTTTTCGTTTGCAGTCATTGAATCATCATCGCTCCACGGGATAATCTTTTCCAGCCCCATTCTTTTAGCCAGCTGGGCTGCAATCCATATATCAGGTTTTGCCTCGCCCGGAGGGTTAACGCACTTTTCTGTCAATTGGCTTCTCCGTTCGGAACATCCATATACCCCGCCCTTTTCATAAATAAAAGCGGCAGGCAAAACTACGTCTGCAAGCTGCGTGGTTCTTGTGGGAAAGATATCCAATACTACTAAAAAGGCATCTTCCATTCCTTTAAGATATTTATTCAGATTCGGAAGTGATTGAGCAGGATTTGTAGTGGATGTAAGCATCCCTTTGATCGGTTTATCCGGGTTGTTCTCTCCGCCCAGATTGTCAAACATTTTTATCGTGTGAAAGCCTGGTTTCGCATCTATTGTGCCTTCAGGGATTTCCCATGCTTTTTCCACATAGCTGCGCCACATATCGTTTGCCACAGGTTTTGTGCCGGGAAGCAGGTGGCACAGTGAACCTGTTTCTCTGACACCGCCGCAGGCATTTGGCTGACCTGTTAAAGAAAATGAATCTGCTCCCGGTTTTGCTATGTTGCCTGTTATCAGATGAAGATTATGCATGAGATTGTTTGCCCACACACCTCTGATTCTCTGATTCAGCCCCATTGTCCACATTGTATAGGTTGCTCCGCTGTTCGCAAACCACTCTGCAGCTTTTTTTATGTTCTCGGCGGGGCACCGGGTCAGTTTTTCTACTTTTTCCGGAGTGAATTGATCGACAAAGTCAGCGTATTTCTTAAAGTCGTAAGTGTTTTTTCCGTCAGTAATTCTGGCATTGTTTTTTATAAAATCTTCATTGTGCCAGTTATTTTTTATAATTTCCCTTGCCATGCTGTGAAATACCGCTAAATCTGTACCCGGATCCACCGGCAGCCATAAGTCGGCGATTTTTGCCGTGTTTGTTTTTCTCGGTTCACACACGATAATTTTTACATCGGGGTTGTTTAGTTTATGTCTCATGACACGCCGGAATATGATAGGATGGCATTCGCTGGTGTTGGAACCCACAAGGAATATGCATTTGGATTTTTCTATATCGGCATAGCTTCCAACAGGCTCATCGGAGCCGAATGTTGTAACATATCCGCCCACCGCGCTGGCCATGCAAAGTCTTGGGTTACCTTCAACCATATTACTTCTGAACCCGCCTTTCCAGAGCTTGTTAAATGTATAGCTCTCTTCGGTCATACACTGACCTGAACCGTAATATGCCACTGAATCTTTGCTGTATTTATTTTGTAAATATCTGAATTTATCCGCAACGTGATCCAGGGCTTTGTCCCAGCTTACCCGTTTGAAGTTTCCGTCATTTTGTCTGATCATCGGATATTTCAATCTGTCAGGGTGATACATTACTTTATAAGCAAGGAAGCCTTTAACACACAGAAAACCGAAATTCGTTTTTGCATCCGGATTGCCTTTTATGGCAACTGCTTTTCCGTTTTTTACCCCAACGTAGACGCCGCATCCTGTGCCACAGAATCTGCATGCACCTTTCACCCACTTATCAATAACCTCCCGGGCTTTGGCATTTTTTGGAAAATTTATTCCCACTGAAGCCGCAGTAGCTGCTGCAGCACTTAACTTAATAAAATTCCGTCTGGTTACATTCATATCTTTACCTCCTAATAAAATTTGATGTTATTTGTGATATACGAAACTGTGCTCCAGGTGACATGAACTGCAGTTTTTTTCAGGCTTAGGGTTATGGGAGTATTCTCCCGGATGGCAACCTCTGCAGGTTTCATTGGGGGTTGCTACGACAAAGTTGTCCTGGCTTCCATGACAAACCTGGCATTTAACCATTGCAAGACCGTGCATACTTTTCTCCCATTCTTTATATAAATCGGGAGTCATTTCACTGTGGCATTCACTGCAGTCTTTATTCCCCATTTCAATGGGGTGCTCCGCAGCTTTTTTCATTTTAGTATCGGCATTTTTCTCAGAAAAATTTTGACTGTTCACAGCACAGGCTGATATAAGCAGTGCCGCACAAAATAGAAGAACAGAAAAATAAAAATCTTTGGAATACATGTTCACCTCCAAGGTTTTGTAATGATCAAATTATACCGGTAATTTTGTTAATGTGAGGTAAAAAGAAAAAAGAACAGGTAAACTTTGTAAAGAATTTTGTTAACATTTTTTACAGTCAAATAACTTCTTTTACCGAACATTAACAAGCAACCGGGTTATATTTTAAAATCAAAACTTATCGGAGGTGTTTGTATGAGGAAGTTTTTATTCTTGTTTATTGTGGCGGCATTAACAATGCTGTTTGCCGGTACAGTATCCGCTATTACCATTAAAGGTGTCCAGGTGGATGCTGACTCGGCTGAGTGCATAAGCTGCCATGAAGCAGAAGTTATTGCTCCCAAAGTTAATGAGCAGTGGTCTCACAGTGCGCACGCAAAAAACGGCATAGGCTGTCTTTCATGCCATATGGCTGAAGAAAGCGATTTTGATGTAATGGATCACTACGGGCAATACGTTGCCAAGCATCCAACTCCAAAAGACTGTTCAATGTGCCATCCACAGGAAGTTGAGGAAAATACTAAAAGTAAACACGCTTATCCTTTCTGGCTGTATGCATCTGCCGACAGGTCTGTCTTCGAACCTATTGTTGGAACCAAGCAGGGATGCGAATCATGCCATAATGTTTCTGCTATGTGGCCGGATGGAAGTGTAGGTGAGTGCGATGTATGTCACTCCAAACACACTTTTGATGTCAAGCAGGCAAGACATCCCAATACCTGCGGCGAATGCCACCTTGGACCTGATCACCCGCAGAGAGAAATTTACTATGAATCCAAGCACGGAAATATTTTTAGAGCGAATGAAGCAAATCTGAATCTTGATTATGATTCATCAGAAGTGGACGGAATTCCTCTCCCTTCACCGGTCTGCACAACCTGTCACATGGATAATGTTCCGGGAGTAAAAGGTACCCACAATGTCAGTGAAAGACTGGCATGGGAAGCACAGGCTCCGTGGAGCTACAGAACTATTTGGTTTGAAGAGGAGCTGGGTACATGGCAGGAAAAGAATGATAGAATGAAGACTGTATGTAAAAACTGCCACGCACCGGCTTTTGTTGAAGATTATTTCATGATGTACGACCTTGTAAATCTTCAGTACAACGAAATCAGACGTCAGTTTGTTAAATGGGCAAAACTGTATGTTGATAAAGGACTGATCAAGCCCCTTAAAGAAACTACCGTTGACGGGCATACAAAAACATATTCCGGTACAGTAATTAATGCCAGCTGGTACACCAAAGCCAGTGAACTTCTTTACAATTCATGGCACCATGAAGGCAGAAGATTCAGAATGGGTGCGGCTATGCAGGCGCCAGATTATGTGCAGTGGCACGGTATATGGGAATTGCAGCACAATCTTCAGGAAATGATAGCCTGGGGTGCTGAAAGAGGTGTGGAAGAAGCTAAAAAGATTTATGAAAGCGATTCTCCCACAAAATTCTTCACCTATAAAATTTACGATGTTCCAGGCGGTTTGTATTCACTTGTGACACCGGAGCAGTTTGACGTTCCTATGCTTTATCAGGTAATACCCAATTATTGGGAGAAGGCAAAGGCAAACGTTAAAGCCGCTTATAAGCAGGGACTTATCACAAAAGAAACCTGGGAAAGATGGCTTACAAGGTATGAAAACAAAGACAAATACCTCGGCAAAGACTATGCCGGTCATGAGATTTTCCAGAAGTATAATGAGCGCAGAAAGAAAGAGCTCGTTGATGATGACGGTCCGCTTTCCGATGCGATAGGTCTTGATCTGCCTTCAGAGACACCGTTTGAAGAAAAAGAGAAATAACAGTTATACAGGGGGCGGTTTTCCGCCCCCGCTTTATTATATTTGTCCAGATTTTTATCTAAACTTTTTTAGGTGATTTTCTGGCTGAATATAAAAGATTAGGAGGAAATTTATGAAAAAAGTTTTAGGTGTTTTACTGGTAATTATTATGGCGGGAGTTTTCTCAACTGTTAGTGCGGAAAAACAAGTTGCCCGTCTTGATGATGAGATTATAACAAAGTCAACTTTAGTAGAATATGTTGAAAATTTTCTGGGTGAAGATTACAAAAAAATGCTGAATTCCGAGAGTGGGCTGAAAAAACTTGCAGATTTTTATATAAATAGGCAGATTATCCTGCAAAAGGCAAAAAAAACGATAAAACCTGAAAACGAACTGATAAAAGGACACATGCATGGTAAAAAGGAAGATGAAAAAACGGAAAATACCATGTATATTACCGCATTTTTAAAGCAGGAAATAAATGACAAACTTAACCTTACAAAAAATGAGATGCAGCGCTATATGAAACAAAACAATATCGATTCAAAAAGAGAAGCGGAGGTCAAATTGAGTAACGAGAAGAGAAAAAAAATGTTCGGTGAACTTATTGCAGAATTAAGAGCTGAACACACTATAAAATACTTTTAATTCATTCAAAGAACAGTGTTAAGTACTAAGCGCTAAGCAAAGAAGGTTCAACATTAGTGAAAGGGGAAATAAATAGTTATTTATTGTTACTCTTTGTTATTCGTGGTTATTCATTGGGAAAACGTGCCCTGCTTGCCCTGTTAAATACAGAGTTCATCTCACCGGGGTTAAAATAGCCAAATTTGATAGAGGTACTCAAAACTTACTACTTAACACTTAGTACTTAGGCACTTAACACTTAGCACTTAGCACTAATACACCAATACACAACTCAACCAATCCCACCTTTTTTTGTCCCCGGCCGGTTTATTTATCTGTTATTAATAAAATTTTCAAGATCTATAAGTGTAAAACAGGTTTCCCTGAAAATACGTTTCATAAGTATGCGGAAAAAGACTGAAGTGGCTTCTGCGTCATAAAGAGCCCTGTGCCTTTGATACGGTCCTTTGATTCTTATGTTGTACATTTCTGTGATATTATCCAGATTGTGCTTGCCTGCATTTGGATTCATGATGCGGGAAAGTCTCAGCGTGTCCAGGACAAAACGAAAAGGTGTAATCCTTCATTTCACTTTTTAAAAAGGCGAAATCTTTTCGGGCGTCGTGTGCGACAATTATGCTGTTTTTTGCGAAATCTATAAAATCATAAAGTGCTACGCATATGTCCGGAGCATCGCTGATCTTTTCGTTCGTAATTCCGTGAATTTTCGTGGAGGATTCTGGTATCGTTATTTCTGGGTTTACAAGCGTGTGAAATTTGGAACGCTGGATTCTGAAGCCGGGCGCAATTTTTACAGCTCCGATTTCAACGATTTTATCCCCCTCTTCAGGGTTAGTACCTGTGGTTTCCAGATCAAAAACAACATAGCTGAGTTTGTTAAGCGGCGTATCCAGAATTTCAACTGCCGTACTGTCCCAATGTTTCATAATATCCTTTCGAACGAAGTGAGAAATCTCTTTCTTATTAGCCAACATATTAAACTAATATTCGATTAATTCTACTTATTATAATTATTCAAAACTCTCCCTCTACTAAACGGGATAATTTTTTTACTTTTCAACCTGACCGGATTTTAATATGCGGAATGCAGCCATTGCAGCTCCGAAACCGTTGTCTATATTTACCACAGTTATTCCGCCTGCACAGCTGGAGAGCATAGACAACAAAGCGCTGTAGCCGCCTGATGACACACCGTAGCCTACCGACGCAGGTACAGCCACCACAGGCTGGGCAAACATACCGCCGATTACCGTGGGGAGTGCACCTTCCATTCCGGCGATCACTATCAATACATTTGATTCAGCTATTTTTTCCTTAAAATGGAATACTCTGTGAATTCCCGCAACACCGATATCTATAAATTTTTCGCAGTTTACACCGAGACAGTTCAAAATCTCTCCCGTTTCGTGTGCCACTTTTGCATCGGAAGTACCTGCTGTTATTATAGCAGCTTTGCCGTTTATTTTTTGCGGAACGGATGAAATGTTTTTCATGACACCGGCTTTGGGAATAAACTCAAATTCGGGGAACTCTTTTTTTAAAATGTCCATTTTTTTACCATCCAGTCCGGTACAGATAAAATCGAGTTTTTCCTGCTTGTACTTGTGCGTTATCTTTGCTATCTGATCGACCGTTTTGGACATTCCGAAAATTATTTCATCAAAACCCAGCCTTTGTTTGCGGTCTTTATCGATAAAATAATCTTCTCCGATCATTTCATTCTTTTTTGCAAGATCCAATGCCTCATCTGCAGATAGTTCACCGGCTTCAATCTTGGCAAAAAGTTCTGCAATTTTATTTTCCATTTGTATATCCTTTACATATAAGATAAATTTCAAAGGAGTTTTTTCTTGTGGATTTCGGTCTGTAGACAGAAACTTTTTGAAACGACTTTTTCAGTTCATCCACAAAATTTTTTGTATCTTCCCCGTCGAAAAGTTTAGCGATAAAATTACCATTATTTTTTAAAACTTTTCTGCTGAAATCATATATATTTTTTACAAGTTCGATACTGTTTGCATGATCGGCAAATTTCTGCCCGGAAGTGTTGGGAGCCGCATCCGATACCACAACATCATAAGAGCCGCTTATGTTAAGTATTTTTTCAAGAGTATCTTCTTCAAAAAGATCCCCTTTGATAAATGTGAAGTTATTATTACTGATTCCATCTATATCCAGCAAATCAACCCCGACAATTTTCCCGCCTTTGCCGACGATTTCCAGAAGGATCTGAGACCATCCGCCCGGCGCCGCACCGGCATCCAGGACATAATCATTCTTCGATATAATATTATGTTTGTCGTTGATTTCCTTCAGTTTATAGGCAGCTCTGGATTTATATCCTTCCTGTTTTGCCTTTTTATAAAATCTGTCCTTTCTTTTGTACATTACACCGTTTCCAGCGGGATAACATCGAAGTGTTCCAGATGATATTTATCGTTCGGTTTGATTTCTATATTTATGCTGTATGTAAGCTCTATTTCGTCGATGCTTTCCTTTTCATAGTTTAGTATGTTGTCAACCACATCCGAATGAGCTTCCACAAAAATTCTCTTTTTGGTGAAATAGGGCGCAATCCTTCTGACTTCTCTAAGGATATCGTAACATGTTGTTACTTTTGATTTTACCAAACCTCTGCCTTCACAATAGGGACAGGCTTCACTCAATGTTTTTGTCAGGCTGTCCTGAACGCGTTTTCGGGTGATTTCAAAAAGTCCGAGCGGGGAAATATTCACCACCGAGGCTTTGGCTCTGTCGCTTTTTAGCTCATTTTCCAGTGTCTGGAGTACTTTTTGTTTATGTTCGTTCTTTTCCATATCAATAAAGTCAACTATGATTATGCCCGCAAGATTTCTTAGTCTGAGCTGCAAAGCTATCTCTTTGGCAGCTTCCAGATTGGTTTTCAGAACCGTTTCGTCAAAATTCCTTTTTCCAACATAACGCCCGGTGTTGACGTCTATAACTGTAAGCGCTTCAGCCTGATCGATAACGATGTAACCGCCTGATTTTAGCCATACTCTTCTGTCGAGCAGTCTGCTTATTTCGATTTCAATATTATAATAATCGAAGATCGGCATATCGTTTTCATAAAGCTGCAGCTCAACTTTTAAGTCCGGAAGGTATTCGCGGATGAAGGATTTCATGTTCATAAACGTGGATTTATTATCAATGATAATGCTTTTTACATCATCGGTGGTCATATCTCTTAATATTCTGTAAACAAGATCCAGATCTTCATATATCAGGGAAGGAACATTTCCTTTTTGTGAATGATTTTGTGTTTTCGACCAGATACGCATCAAATAATCCATATCCTGTCGTAACTCTTCTTCGTCGAAGCCTTCGCTTACCGTTCTTGCAATAAGACCGATGTTATCGGGTTTTATTGAGAGCAGTATATTTTTCAGCCGCTCTCTCTCCTCCTCACTTTCGATCCTTCTGGATACTCCGATATGATCGTAGGTGGGCATCAGTACAAGGTATCTTCCGGGGATTGTCAAATGTGTGGTTATCCGGGCACCTTTCTGTCCGATCTGTTCTTTTGACACCTGAACGACTATTTCCTGTTCTTCCTGAAGAAGATCTTCTATCGGGACAAAAACTTTTTCCTTGATGCCTCCGTTTTCATCCACGTCCACATCATCATCTATTTCATTGGCGACCCTATCTTCCATCAGGGAAAAATGGTCCGTATCGCTTATATATACATCAGCCACATGTAAAAAAGCGGCTTTGTTCAGTCCGATGTCCACAAAAGCAGATTGCATGCCGGGCAGAACTTTTACAACCTTCCCTCTGTATATGTTACCCGCAACACCTTTGTTTTTGGTTCTTTCTATATAGATTTCCGACACGCTGCCGTTATCCAGGACGGCGATACGTGCTTCGTTTACCGTTGAATTTATTATTATATCTTTTGCCAAAATTTACCCCTTAATCTTTTTGATCACATCCTTGACTGCACCCTTCAGTGTGTCAAAAACGCCCTTTCCCTGAATGGCTACAGCTTCATAAGATTTGACATTTCTGTAATTGAGCGCTTTTTCCAGCTCATTGACAGGAATGATATCCGCCAGGTCTCTTTTGTTATACTGCAGTACCAGAGGTAGCTTGTCCAGGTTGTAACCGTGTTCCTGGAGGTTATCACGGAGATTGTCGAAGCTGTCCAGATTTGCATCCATCCTATCAACCTGTGAGTCTGCTACAAAAACAATGCCGTCGGCACCTTTTAAAATCAGCTTTCTGCTGGCATTGTAAAATACCTGACCGGGAACGGTATACAGGTGAAAGCGTACTTTAAACCCTTTGATTTCCCCCAGTTTAAGGGGCATAAAATCAAAAAAGAGGGTTCTTTCTGTTTCGGTGGCCAGGGAGATCATCTTTCCCTTACTTTTTTCGTCTGTTTTGTTGTGGATATATTGTAAATTCGTCGTTTTACCACATAAACCGGGACCGTAATATACGATTTTACAGTTCAGCTCTTTAGTGGAATAGTTTATAAATGACACCTGTACACCCCTTTAATGCTCCGATTCATCTGAGTCAAACAGTCCTTCTATTTCATCATCGGTAATATCTCCGAAAATATTTTTCGTGTCTTTTTCAGCGTTATTAAAGGAAGCTTTCAGGAATTTCTCCATCTTTGATATAAATTTTTTCACCCTCAGCCTTATAAGACCCAGCGAGGTTGATTCGTCAAAGATAACAACCAGAATTACAACATTGAAAATCAGACTTATATGAACGTGCTCATTTTCACCTTCATGGAAAAGAAGGGAGAACTCTTTTTCTCCGAGAAGTTTTGCCAGACCGTCGGTCGCAGCTACATTGCCTGCTACCAGTGCTGCTATGGATGTGGTATCATATTCGGACACCGAAGAAGATGTTGCAATCGACTGACCGTTTTTGTCCACAAGGAAAGCGGCTGTTGCCCCTGATTCGTTTTTCAGCAGCTCAACTTCTTTTTCAAGTCTTTTTATGATTTTCTCATCATAGATCCATGAACTGTCGCTCATAATATATTCCTTTAAAAATAAATATATTTAAGAGATTTGAACAATTATTTTCATTAACCGTCAGTCGGTCAAATGAAAACGTTAAACAAATCCCTTCATATTAATATTTTTAATACATCTCTCTTCTATTCTCAATAGCTTTTAATATAGTGATGTCATCGGAAAATTCCAGTAATCCTCCGGTGGGGACACCACTGGCTATTCTTGTCATTTTAACATCAAAATCTTTAAGCAGCTTATATACGTAGGTTGCGGTGGTTTCACCTTCAATGTCGGGGTTCGTGGCTATAATAACTTCATCAACCTTATTTTCACAAGCTAGATTAATAAGTCTCTGAAGATTCAACTCATCAGGACCTATTCCGTCCAAAGGTGCAATTTTGCCCCCGAGGACGTGATATACCCCTTTATATCTTCCGCTGGCTTCAATGACAAATATATCTTTGGGCTCCTCCACAACACAGACAACTCTTTTATCTCTGTAGGAGTCTGCACATATACTGCATAATTCTCCGTCAGACAATCCGCCGCATTCTTTACAGAATTTTATATTCTGTTTTAAGTCAACTATACTGTCCGCGAGTTCTTTAACATCCCTTTCATTCATCTTCATGATGTACATGGCAAGTCTCAGGGCTGTCTTCCGCCCGACACCGGGCAGCTTGGCCAATTCGAAAACACATTTGTCAAAACTTTTGATCTTCAGCATTTTTTAAAACATGCCGGGGATATTCATCCCCATTCCTCCCGTTATTTCTGACATTCTTTCCTGTACCATATCGTGAGCCTTCTTCATCCCTTCATTAACAGCGGCGATAATGAGATCAGAAAGCATATCTTTATCTTCGGGATTTACCACGTCATCTTCTATGTTAATTTCCACAAGCTCCTGTTTTCCGTTAACTTTGACGGTAACCATCCCACCGCCTGCTGATGCTTCCACAATTTCCTTGGCAGCCTCTTCCTGGACTTCTTCCATTTTCTTTTGCATTTTTTGTGCCTGTTTCATCATTTGTTGAATGTTCATTTTATATTCCTCCTGAAATTTTTCATAAATATTTGTTAATTTTAATATTTAAAATCTAATCTATTTGTTAGCTTTGTAAACTTTTATATCAGTTATTTTGCCATTAAATTCATTTTTAATTTTATTGATCATCTCATTTTTATTTATTTCTTCCTTGGTTTTTTTCTCGTGATAGGTTTCAAGTTCCTGTTTTTTCTCACTCAGGCCTTTTTTTTTACTGCCGTTTTCAATTACGATAGAGAGTTTTCTGTCATCACCGAAGAAATTCCTGATAGCGCTTCTGATGATATCCAGGTGTTCTTTCTTGTTCACAATGTCGTAATGGAAACGTTTTGCCTCACTAAAACCCACTTTAAAATTACTGCTGTCTGAATTTATGATATAACCGTGACCAAGGTTTGCTGAAGTTGCCGGGTTTTGTTTGCTTATTTGCTCAAGCAGCTCATCCCACATCTTGTCGGTATCATTTAAATCTATTTTGCTGCCTGTGTTTTTATTCTGTGCTGTTGTTGTCTCACCAACAGTTTTGTTTTCAGGCGGAGTACCTGATTTAGGAACACCTGCAGAGGCATCAATGATTTTTGATATGTTTGTAGCTTTGTAGAGACCAAATTCGAAAACATATTGCTGCATATCATAAAATTTTAAGTCCTGTAACAGTTTCTGAAAAAGCTGAAACAGAACAAAAGCCCGATTTTCATCAATTTTTTCCATGATTTTTGTGAAATACCTGATTTCTTCTGAGGTGAGTTCCTTTTCGGGAAAACTGCCCGTGGCTTTGGCAAACATAATATGCTTCAAATATTCTATGAGCGTTTTTATGATAAAGATGTAGTCGAGCCCTTTCAGATTAATTTCTTCCGTATGTTTGACAACGGCTGCAATATCCTCTTCCAGCAGGAGCTCAAACAGGCGGTTTATAATGGTATAGTCCGAAAGACCGAGAAGATATGAGGCGTCCTGGATGTTAACGGTACCTCCGGAATAGGCCACAATTTGGTCCACCAGAGACAGAGCATCCCTCATACACCCTTCGGAATTGCGCATTATAACACTGACCGCGTCTTTATCGTGTTCTATATTTTCCTTTTGCAATACTCCGCTGAGATAGTCGTACATAAAATCTGCGGGTATCTTTTTGAAATCGTATCTTTGGCATCTTGAAAGTATTGTTGGCGGGATTCTGTGAGCGTCAGTTGTTGCCATTATAAATATTACATGCTCAGGGGGTTCCTCCAGTGTTTTCAATAGTGCGTTGAAAGCCGGTTCTGTGAGCATATGTACTTCATCTATAATATAAATTTTGTAATTGCATTTGGCTGGTATGAATCGGACGGATTCCCTGAGTTGCCTGATTTCATCAATTCCCCTGTTGGATGCTCCGTCTATTTCCATGACGTCCATGGAAGAGCCGTCTGTTATTTCTTCACATATTTCACAAGTGTTGCAGGGGTTTACACCTTCGGGTGTTTTGCAGTTAACGGCTTTTGCAAAAATACGAGCTGTACTTGTTTTGCCAACACCTCTCGGACCGGTAAAAAGATATGCGTGCGATATCCTTCCCAGCTCAATTGCATTGCTCAGTGTTTTTACCACAAAGTCCTGTCCGACTATTTCGTGAAAATTCTGTGGTCTGTATTTTCTTGCTAAAGCCAAATACGCCATCTGATTTATTCCTCTAAATTAGCTGATATGCCCATTTTTGGGTTAAATATCCGGTTTGCGGATAAAAAATTACACATTTTGTAAGATTTATTTATGTAAGTTAATTTAGTTTAACAGAATAATCAATCATATTTTAGCATCTTTTGCAATAGCGAAAAGCTTTAGCATACGCCCATCTCTACACCAATGCCTTTGCATTATGACCAAAAATGATTTATTTGAAAATCTGGTTTTTTGAAATAAGAATATAGGAATAGCTGAGCCAAATATTTATTCAGTTATAGCAGTTTTAAAACTTTGTCTGACAAATGTGGCACCTCTTTATTAATCTGCAACTTTTACATATTCTTCGAGTTCATCCGGAAACTTAATAGGTTTTCCTGTATTTTTGTCAAGACATACCATTGTTGTCGATGCCGTGGCAAATGTTACCGATTTGCCGTTATTGATTTCATATTCTATCACAAAGCTGGTTTTTCCTTTGGAAGTAATCTCAAATTCCACATAAACGGAATCTGTAAGTGTTACAGGCTTTAGATAGCTGCATTCGGCTTTTACTACAATCAGTAAAATCCCTTTTTCCATTAAATTGTTAAAAGCCTTTAAAAAGGTATTGGTCCTGGCTGTTTCAAGATAAGTAAAAAAAGTAGCATTGTTTACGTGACCGTAAGCATCCAGGTCGGCAAATCTAACCTTTATTTCTTCTTTGAATCTGCATTCCATATAAACTCCTCCTGTATGTTATTTACCAAGCATTCCTTTTTTGAGACCTCCGTCAGCCGGTTCTTCTCCCAGGTAGATTTTATAAACGGCTGTGCCGATGTCTTTTCCGTTAACTGCATCCAAAATGTTTCCATTGTAGAAAATAGTTACCGAATCTTTATCTTTAATAAAAAGGGTTATAACATCGCCTTCTGCTACATTAAAGTCAAAAATGTTTATAAATTTTTTGACATAATCAGTATCTGAAAGCATTGGAGAGTTATTTTCTATTCCTTCCCTGAAAGCGTCTTTGATCTTTTCAGCTTCAACTTCGCTGTAGACAAATTTCATTTTAATTGCTCCCGGATATCCATTCTTAAGTATAACGTCTTCTTTCCCGATACTCTGACTCTCAGCCAAGATTTTCTCAGGAAGGTAAAGGGAGCCTCTGTATACCTTTATGAAAAATTTTGACCGGTAACCTGAGCCGTTAAGCAGTAGTGTGTTGTTATCGATAGTAATAGATTTTGCAGGTTCGGCCTTTACGGGAGCAGAAAATAAAACAACAAAGAAAATTAGAGCCGGCAGAATCAGAATTTTTTTCATGGTTATCTCCTTGTGAATTTTAATTCTTATGTTTAAAAACAATGTTTTATATATCATGTTATAGAGTTTTTGTCCAGAATAATATGCTCTGCATTTTTTATTGGTAAAATAGTGAAATGGGAAGGTAGTGAGATAGGGAAGTGTGTAAGTAGAGGTAAAGGTTGAGGTTAAGGACGTTGACCAGATTGAGATTGTTGATAAAGTTGAGTGTGCGGTTGGTACCTCAACAACACATAACTCGTTACGTATTACGTTTCACGGCTTTTTCAAATGTGAATAATAGTTCAATTAAAATGATATAGTGTTATAATAAATATTGACAAAGAAAATGTGTTTGCTATATAGTATAATTAATAATCTAAGTTAATATTAAATAAAGGGGGAAGTATGAGTGAGTATCTGAAAACAGAAAAGAAAAATAGTATCCTTTATATAACCATCGACAGGCAAAAGCAACTTAATGCCATTAACAGAGATATTATGGATGAGCTGACGGATATTGTGGGCAGCGCGAAAGCTTCCGATGTAAGAGCCGTGATTTTGACAGGTGCCGGAGAAAAAGCTTTTGTAGCAGGCGGAGATATCAGTGAAATGAAGGATAAAAATGCAGTTGAGGCAAAAGAGTTTGCTGAAAACAGTCATAAGCTGATACGAACTTTCAGAGAGTGTCCTGTGCCTGTAATCGCTGCAGTAAACGGCTATGCGCTGGGTGGAGGATTTGAGATTGCTCTCGCGTGTGACTTTATTTACGCATCGAAAAATGCAATGTTTGGTTTTCCGGAGGTTAAGCTTGGTATAATTCCCGGTTTTGGCGGCACCCAGCTGCTTTCCAGAGTAGCTGGTCCTAATGTGGCAAAGGAGCTGATTTTCAGCGGCAGATTCATAAAAGCGGAAGAAGCGGCCGCACTAAGAATCGTTAATAAGGTTACCGACCCGGAAAATCTCATTGCGGAAACGGAAAAATATATAAAAGAAGTGGCCGGGCGGGGCCCGCTGGCGGTAAATCTGGCAAAGCAGGCTATAGATAAGGGGTTTAATCTGAGCCTTGACGAAGCGTTAACCATTGAAGCCACATCTTTTTCCATACTTTTTTCCTCAAAGGATCAGAAAGAGGGGATGAAAGCGTTTTTTGAAAAAAGAGACCCGGAATTTCGGGGAGAATAGGAGGATTATATGGATTTTAATCTGAGCGAAGACCATAAGATATTGAAAGATTCGGTTGCAGATTTTGTAAAAAAAGAGCTGGCACCGGAAGCTGCGGAAATAGATGCAAAGCATGAAATTCCCGAAAGCATTGTTAAGCAGATTTCCGAATTAGGATTTTTGGGTTCCTATGTACCGGAAGAATATGGCGGAGCTGGACTGGATTATATGTCATATGTACTTGTTATTGAAGAAGTTTCAAAAGCCTGTGCGTCAACCGGGGTTCTTATTTCAGCCCATACTTCGCTGTGCTGCGATCCTGTTTTGCAGTTCGGCAGTGAAGAACAGAAAAAGAAATATCTTCCAAAGTTATGTTCGGGAGAAAAGATAGGCTGTATTATGCTGACGGAGCCGGAAGCAGGCAGTGATGTTGCAAACATTTCCACAAAATATGAAGATGCCGGCGAACACTTTGTTGCAAACGGGAATAAGATTTTTATTACAAACGGCGGATTTAAGGGTTACGGTATTCTTTTTGCCACAAAGGATAAACAGCTGAGACACAAAGGTCTGTCGGCTTTTATCCTGGACCTGGAATCAGAGGGTATTGAGATTCAGCGGAATGAGGAAAAAATGGGTATCAGGGGCAGCTATACAACGGCTGTGAATCTGAATAATGTAAAAATACCCAAAAAAAATCTGCTTGGCAGTGAAGGTGACGGTTTTAAAATCGCAATGGAAACATTGAACGGCGGGAGAATAGGTATAGCTGCGCAGGCGTTAGGAATAGCTGAAGGGGCCTTTGAAAAGGCAAAAAATTACGCAATGGAAAGAAAGCAGTTTGGCAAGCCTATAGGGTCTTTTCAGGCGATACAGTTCAAACTGGCTGATATGGTGACAAGGATAGAGGCTGCAAAGCTTATCACTTACAAAGCGGCTTGGCTGAAGGATATGAAAAAAACCAATGCTATGGAATCAGCGATGTCAAAACTGTATGCTTCCGAAGCTGCAAGCTATGTTGCAGCTGAGGCGGTGCAGATACACGGCGGATACGGTTATATAACGGAATACGAAGTGGAAAGAATGATGAGGGATGCAAAAATTACGGAGATTTATGAAGGGACAAATGAGGTGCAGCGTATCACAATAGCCAAGATGTTGATGAAATAGAGGGGAATCCGGAGGGTTTAATGGAATTTTCAAGACAAATTTATTGGAATGTGGGACATGTTGTTCTTATACCAATGTATCTGCTTGCATTTATTGCTATAGGTATAATGATCTACGGTTTTTATAAAAGGTATCTTGTTTATAAAACAGCAGGATCTGAAAATCGGATGGATTCACTCTCTGAAAGAATTTTTTACATGCTCAGAAATGTTTTCAGCCAAAAAAAAGTCATAAAAGAAAAAATTCCGGGTATCTTTCACGGTATTTTTTTCTGGGGTTTTTTACTCCTTTTTATCGGTACCGTTTTGGTTCTGCTTCAGGCTGATTTTACCAATCCGTTGTTCGGCATAAAATTTTTAACGGGTACTTTTTATCTTGTTTTTTCCCTTGTACTGGATTTGGCAGGTTTGGCTGCAATTGTAATGTTGTCAGCTCTTTTGATAAGACGGTTTTTCATAAAACCGGAAGGGCTGGAAACTATCAGAGACGATTATATTATTCACGGAATTCTGCTTGTTATATTAATCACGGGCTTTGTCATAGAAGGTTTAAGAATTTCGGTAACTGAGCTGGGCAGCGGAAGTATTCTTCCCTTTTTCTCTCCGGTGGGGATGTTTGTTGCCAATATTTTTACCGGTTTCGATGCCGGGAATCTGCAGAGTGCTCATAAGTTTATCTGGTGGTTTCATTTTCTGCTTGCGATGACTTTTATCGGCATTATTCCGTTTACAAAGCTAAGGCACATTTTTACTACTTCGGCCAATCTGATGTTTCGTGATAACAGGCTGAAAGGATTTATCAATACACCTGATCTTGAAGACGAGGAAGCGGAGCAGTTCGGCTGTGAAAAACTGACCGATTTCACATGGAAGGATATTTTTGACGGGGACGCCTGCACCAAATGCAAAAGATGCCAGGACAGGTGTCCCGCTTATGCCACGGATAAACCGTTATCACCCATGAAAGTGATTCAGCAGTTTCAGGAGGCTGCATTTTATGCAAACACTGAGAATATGGTGGATTTTGTAACGTCCGATGTTCTGTGGTCGTGTACCACCTGCAGAGCATGTCAGGAAACGTGTCCGGCGGATATTGAGCATGTAAACAAAATTCTGGAAATGCGGAGAAATCTTGTCCTTATGAAAGGTGAGTTTCCCGGCGACGAAGTTGTAACGGCGGCAGACAGTCTGGAAGTGAACGGAAATCCACTCGGTTTCGGATTCGCTAAAAGAGGGGACTGGGCAGAAGGTCTCGATGTAAGCCTGATGAGTGAACAGGCAGATGTGGATATTCTGTATTTCCCGGGATGTTTCGCTTCTTTTGATAAGAGGAATATAACTGTTGCTAAAAATTTTATCAGTATTTGTAATGAATTGGGACTGAAAGTCGGTATTCTGGGTAAAGAAGAGAAGTGCTGCGGGGAGCCTGCAAGAAAACTGGGTAATGAATATCTTTATCAGATGACAGCAATGGAAAATATAGAGAAATTTTCAGACTATAATGTTAAAAAGATTGTTACGACCTGCCCTCACTGCTTTAACACTTTGTCCAAAGATTACAGGGAGTTGGGGCTGGAGCAATCAGTAGAAGTGGAGCATTATACGACATTCTTATATAAAATGTTTGAGGAAAAAGATATCGACTTAGAATCAGACGGTTTTGAATGTACTTATCACGATTCATGCTATATGGCGCGTTATAACGATATTCTGGATGAGCCCAGAGCCTTGATAGAATCAGCGGGCGGCAGGATTAATGAGATGGATAAAAACCGCTGTGAAAGTTTCTGCTGCGGAGGAGGCGGCGGAAGGATATTAGTGGATGAGAAAATCGGTACAAAAGTGAATGCCACCAGGGCAAAAATGGCTGCTGATACAGGAAGCGGGACATTGATCTCAAACTGCCCCTTCTGTCTCAGTATGTTTGAGGATGGTATTAAAACTGCGGAGCTGGAGGATAAAATAAAGGTTAAAGATTTGTCTGAAATAATAGTTGATAAGATAAAAAGGAGGAGCTGATGAAAATTCTTGTTTGTGTGAAGCAGGTTCCCGACATGGAATCGAAATTCAAACTCGATAAGGAAAATAAATGGTTTTCGGAAGAAGACCTTGCTTTCAGAATGAATGAATACGATGAGTATGCCGTGGAGCAGGCTGTGCAATTGAAAGAGCAGACTGGTGATGCCGAAGTGGTTGTGGTATCTCTGGGACCTGACAGAGCCAAGGAAGCCGTAAAAAAGGCATTGGCTATGGGTTGTGACAGGGCGATACACATCAAAGACGATGATTATTATAAAAAAGATTCTTATTCGGTTGCAAAAAATATTTACGAATATGTGAAGGATGAGAATTTTGATATTGTTTTCACCGGTCTACAGTCTCAGGACAGAGGCTCTGCACAGGTTGGAGTTATCCTGGCCGAATTTCTGGATTATCCGTGTGTTACAACCATTATAGAATTTGAGTACAATAACGGTGAAATTCAGGTAAAAAGGGAGCTTGAAGGCGGTGAAAAGGCAATTGTTAAAGTGAAAGCACCCGTTATTCTGACCTGTCAGCTCGGTCTTAACACTCCAAGATATCCCACACTGCCTAATATTATGAAGGCGAAGAAAAAAGAAATCAAAGCTGCTGAACCGGTTGATACTGAAAATCTGCTTACATTTACCGATATAGATTATCCCGAAAAGAAAGGTGCTGCTGAAATTCTTGAGGGTGATGTGAAGGAACTTGTGGATAAAACCATGGAAATTCTAAAACAAAAAACGTCTGTTTTGAAATAGGAGGCAAAAATGAAATTACTTTTGATAGCGGAATACAAAAATAAAAAATTCCTGGAATCAAATTACGAGCTGATTGCATTTGCTGATAAACTAAATGCAGACTATGTAATGTTTGGCGTGGGGGGTGGTTCGGATCTGCCGAAATGTGACGGAAAGTTTTATCTGGCTGACAGTGAAAAAGCCGGTGAATATAATCCTTCTCTGCATAAAAAGCTGATTGCAGAGGTTATGGAAAAAGAGAAGGCAGATTTTATCGTTTTGTCTCACACCTCATACGGCTGGGATCTTGCTCCGCGTCTTTCTGCAGAGCTGACTTTACCACAGGTTAGTGAAGTGGTGGATGTAAGTGGCAATAATTTTATACTGCCCGCATGTAATGGTAAACTCTGGAGAAAGGTTTCAACAGATGGAAAAGGTATAATTACAATACAAGGGGGAGCTTTTAATCCTGAAAGTGATTATGAAGGTACTCCGGAAGTTATAAATATTGAAGTGCCGTCTGTTGAGACAAAAGTCCGATTTGAAGGTTATGAAAAGGCCGAGGCCGTTGGTGTAGATCTGACGAAAGCGGAAATCATCGTGAGTGCAGGCCGCGGTGTCGGTAAAAAAGAAAATGTTGAAAACGTAAGGAAACTGGCTGAAGCTCTCGGCGGGGAGCTTGGAGCAAGCAGACCTGTAGTGGATTCTGAATGGGTGGAGCACAGTCATCAGGTTGGAACGACAGGTCAAACAGTGGCACCGAAACTTTATGTGGCCTGTGGTATATCCGGCGCAATACAGCATTTGGCAGGGATGAAAAAATCAGATTTTATCCTGGCTGTAAATACGGACAAGGATGCTCCTATTGCGGAAGTTGCCGATGTGCTGGTTGTTTCCGATGTCAATCAGTTTGCCCCTGCACTTGCTGACAAAATAAGTTCTAAATAATAAATATAATTGCATATATGCTTGGTATATTATATAAAAAAAAGAGACCTCCCGACTTCAGCCGGATTCGCTCGAGGTGACATTATCTTGTGTCATCCTGAGCGGAGTCGAAGGATCTACGATTTTATGCCTTCAATTACTTTGAATCTATTTATTCAAGTTTCGCACTTCGTTATGTCATTGCGAAACCCTGTGGAAACAGGGTTGTGGCAATCTCAAAATAATAAAAAAAGAGAGATTGCTTCGTCGTTATCACTCCTCGCCCTGTTAAATCCGGTTTAACCGGGCTGCAGTGCAGCATTTAACAGGGCGAGCAAAGACTTGCAGAAGGTACAAGTGCGAAACTTGATCTATTTAATTTTAATTGTTTGCATAAATACCCCACTTACACGGGCACTAAAAATATTTAAGTCCCCGTTTGGAAGCGGGGCGTTATTTGTGAAATGATGAGGCAGGAAGATAGTGAAGTGGTGAGGTAGTAAAGTAGGAGTTAAATGCACCAACATTTTATCCATAACCAAAGAACCATTACCTATCAACTATCACCTAAAACCTAAAACCCATCACACATTACGGTCTTTACTTGTTTTTTATCAAATCGTATATTGCTGCAAAATCGTCGTTAAAATTGCCCTTGGCTCCTGTCATTGTGTACATCTGTTTTAATAGCCCGCCGATAAGTGCCGGCTGCTGAAAACTGTAGGCCAACTCTTCCATATATTCCAGATCTTTTACAAGAGCCTGGGTGGAAAAATGCGGACTGAAATCTTCACTTAACAGTTTTGCCTTTTTCGCATTAAGAGTCTTTGATTCTCCGGCGCCTGCAGCCAGAAGATCCAGGGCTTCATCTTTACTGAAACCTGCTTTTTCTGCCAAAGAAACAGCTTCCGACAAGGTTGCCATGAACGATCCGAGCACCATATTGTTTATAAGTTTTATCTTTGTTGCTTTCCCAGTTTCGGCAAAATGGAAAATTTTGCCGCCCAAGGAATTGAAAATCACACGCGCCTGATCGTAAGCTTGATTATCGCCGCTCACTACTATCATGAGCATACCTTTCTCTGCGGGGATAACACTGCCTATAACCGGTGCTTCAAGATAACTGCCGCCGGCGTTTTTTACCAGCCTGTGAAAATTTGGCACGCTGTCAAAGTGGTTTGTTGTTGTATCGATAATTATTTTATTTTTCAGATTACCTTCCAGAAGGCCGTTTTCGGCATTAAGAATATCGATAACAGCTTTGCTGTCATATACATTTATAATGATTTGTCCTACATCTTTTTCAGCAAGTTCCGCCGGTGTTTTTACATATTCAAAACCTGATTTTTCGGCCTTTTCCAGAGTCCTGTTGTAAACGATTAACTCATGTCCCTCTTCATCCAGTCTTTTCGCCATTGCACTGCCGAGTTTTCCCAATCCTATTAATCCTACTTTCATCATCTGCCTCCTTCGAAATTTTTTCTAATGATTTTATCATCTTGTAAAGTAAAGTGAGAGGATGTAACAGTATTTTCAAGGTCAAGTTTAACTCCCTTCATAATTAATTTTGTTCCTGCTTCTGCTGATTCTTTTACAGTTATTCCGAAAACCGCGTTTTTTTGCACAAATTCTGCACTGTCAGAAATATTACCGCTAATATCGTCTATCAATTCATTTATTGAATCGTATTTTTGCTGCAGCTGCTTTTTCTTTTCAGCATTATCGATTTTAAGAAGATATCTTTTGATGTTATCGAGCCTTGAAAGAAGTGTTTTCTTTTCTTTAAATAAAGAGGCAATTTTTTCATCGATAATAACCGATCGTCCGGACTCAAGCGCTGTGGGTTTGTCACCGCTGCCGACTTTTGCCACACAGACAGTTTTTAATGAAGATATCTCAGCTGCATTCACATGATCATTTATAGATATATCATCATTGGAGATGATTCTGGAGTTTTCAACAATGTTGATTGTGGCACTTTTTTCTGCAACTACAGTGGATCCAGAAACCTTGTCTGCATAAAATCTACCGCTTGCATATATTACAGATTCATTGTTTTTGTAAGAAGCCACTTCGTTTCGTATTTGGATATCTCCGCCGGCTATCAGTTGTACCCCTAATGCGTTGTCTGCAATTATACTGCCCGCAGCTTCCACTGTAGCCCCCTTTAGAACATCGGCGTCAATTTGGATATCTCCGTCGTGTTTCAGATGAGTGTCAGGGTTTTCCACATTTTTCTCGATTTTCAATAGTTCTTTTTTCATAGCAAGTTACCTCATTCGCTAAATGTATTATTGTTTCAAATCGTTGTTTATAAAAGGTTTTACATATTTTTTACATAAATTCCACATGCTTTTTTTCAGTATCACTTGCTTAAGAAGATGAGTGATTAAAATTTCATCAATCATGCTTCTCTATCGATCTTTAAAATGCTTTCTAAAAAGCTCTATACTTTTGCGGGATTCAGGTTTATGCTTGCAGGCTGGGCGTGTATAATTTTTGACATTTATTTCGAAAAGCTTGTCTTCACTGTGTATCTCGCTGGATATTAGGCTGTGTAATTCCGGAACCCACTTTTTTATAAATTCAGCATTTTTGTCAAACTTTTCGGCCTGTCTGTAAGGATTGAACACTCTGAAATACGGTTGAGCATCGCAGCCTGTGCCTGCCGCCCACTGCCATGATCCTATGTTGGAGGAGGCTTCGTAATCGAAGAGCTTTTGTTTAAAATATTCTTCCCCCCATCTCCAATCTGTGTGGAGATCTTTTGTGAGAAATGATGAGACAATCATTCTCAGTCTGTTGTGCATGTAACCCGTTTCGTTCAGCTGCCTCATAGCTGCATCCACTATCGGTACACCTGTTGTCCCGTTTTTCCAGTGCTCAAAAAACTTCAAATCATTTTCCCAGGGAATTTCAACGTCTTTGAAATTTTCAAATTCGCTGTGGGGAAAATTGTATAATACGGAATTAAGGAACTCTCTCCATAAAAGTTGTTTCATAAATGTTTCGGTTTGAAGACCTTCGCCTTTAAGTGACTTAATAAATCTTGCCAGCTCTCTGATGGAAATTGTGCCGAATCTCAAATGGACTCCCATGTGAGATGTTTCATCGAGAACGGGGTATTCCCTGTTTGATTCATAATTATTAATCAAATTTTTCAATCTTTTACATAAATATTTGGGGGTTTTATCAGCTGCAAAATTATCAACATAATTTTCCACAAAGCCTATGTTGTCAATGCTGATTGGTTTGTTAACAATTTCATTATTTTCGATAATATGGATTTTATCATAATTAAATTCTGAAACTTTTGAATAAGCAAAAAGGAATTTAATAAGCTTACTTTCATCCATTTTATTTGCCGCCGTCTTGTAAAAGGGTGTGAACATTTTATACGGTGTGCCGTCGATTTTTTTGATTTCTGAAGGGTGAAAGAGGAAGTTGTCTTGTACTATTGATGTATCGATGATTTCAGAAACCTGATTATCCCTTTCAAGCGCCCTTTTGTTATAATCCTGGGAAAAAATAACCTTGTTAAAGCCTTCATTTTTAAGGTATCTGAAAATTTCGGCAGGGTAACCGTAAAATATTGCTAAGTTCATACCTTTTTTTAGTAAATCCGTTTTTAAATCCTTTACTTTGTTGAAAATAAAAGTAATACGCGGATCATTTTTATTAAATTCACCAAGTATTTTTTTGTCAAATATAAAAACGGGGAGACTGTTTTTTCCTGATGCTGAGAACAGGGGATTGTCTTTTATCCTTATATCCCTTCTGAACCATAAAATTGTTTTCATTAATACCTCTGATAAACTTCGGAACGCTGTATAACCGTGCGCAGCTTTATGAAGAGATTACAGAAATGCTGAGAACCTGTCAAAACTTTTGAAAAAATATTGACAAATTTTTATCTGTATTTTATATGTATACTTAAGAGGTAAACAATGACACACTTTATTCACAGGGAAGCCGATTATGCTATCCGGATTGTTGCCTATCTTGCAGGCAAAAAAGAAAAAATTAAGATTAAAGAAGTATGTGAAAAACTTTATTTGAATAAACCTACAGTTATCAAAATTGTGCATAAATTAAGAAAGTGTGGTATAATTATTACTGAAACTGGTAAAAACGGCGGTATTAAAGTGAGCCCTAAAATTGTTGATTTGACGCTGTATGATGTACTTGTTTGTATGGGGTTTAACAGCAGTATGAATATCTGTGTTGATAAACCTGAAGAGTGCGAGCTTAATCCTATTTGTAATATTACTTATTTTTTTTCAAACATTCAAAATCAAATAATTGATCAGCTGAAAAAAGCAAAGATTAAGGATTTTATTTTTGAAGATACAGAGTTGGAAAACCTTTATTAATTAATACAAGGAGGTCTTTATGGATGCTTTAATGCTTGCCAGATTGCAGTTTGCCATGACTGCAATGTTCCATTTTATTTTTGTTCCGTTGACACTGGGGCTCTCAGTTTTGATAGCCATTATGGAAACCATTTATGTGAAAACGGGCAATGAAACATATCTCAGGATGACAAAGTTCTGGGGTAAATTATTTCTTATAAACTTTGCAGTTGGTGTTGTTACCGGTCTTACCATGGAGTTTCAGTTCGGGATGAACTGGGCTGAATATTCAAAATATGTGGGTGATATTTTCGGAGCCCCTCTGGCTATAGAAGCTACTATGGCTTTTTTTCTGGAATCTGTTTTCCTCGGCGTGTGGATTTTCGGGTGGAAGAAGATTTCAAAAAAAGCTCATGCTTTTGCTATGTGGATGGTGGCCTTAGGCTCTAATATGTCGGCACTATGGATTCTTATCGCAAATGCCTGGATGCAGCATCCGGTGGGTTATGTTTTAAGGAACAACAGGGCAGAGCTGAATGATTTTGCCGAAGTGATATTCTCTCCTTATGCCTGGCTGAAATTTTTTCACACTGTAATGGGTGGATATATTGTAGGTGCTTTCTTTGTGATGGGCGTTGCAGCTTATCACATTCTCAGAAAAAATCAGCTGGATTTTTTCAAAAGGTCTTTTAAAATAGCTGCCATTTTTGGTTTGATTATGTCTCTTGGGATAGCAATTATAGGTGATTTTCATGCCAAGGAAGTGGCAAAAACCCAGCCGTCAAAGATGGCTGCTATGGAGACTCTGTGGGAGACTCAGAAGAGTGCTCCGATATATATGTTTGCATGGCCTGATGCTGAAAATGAGCGAAATGATTTTGAATTTTTAGCTATCCCCGGTCTTTTAAGTTATATGGCCCATGGTGATTTTAATGCCGAGGTAACGGGATTGAAAGATATTCCGCAAAATGAAAGGCCGCCCGTGTGGCCTACTTTCCTTAGTTTCAGGTTAATGGTTTTTCTGGGAGTGATTTTTATAGTTCTCAGTTTGCTGGCTTTTATTTATTCAAAAAAAGATACCCTGGAGGATAAACGATGGTTTCTGAGGCTTATGCTTTATGCAATTCCTCTACCCTTTATTGCAGCTCAGGTTGGTTGGATTGTAGCTGAAGTTGGGCGGCAGCCATGGATTGTTTACGGTGTTATGAAGACTTCAGACGCTGTTTCAAAAAGTGTTACATCAGGTCAGGTCTGGACGTCACTGATAGGATTTTTCATTTTTTACGGCATTTTGGCTGTTGTTGATTTATCTCTTCTTACGAAGTTTTCCAGAAAAGGGCCCGAGCCCGAGAAAACTGCGTAAAAGGTTTTAAAAGGAGGATTATTATGGAAGCGAATGTTTTTCAGTTAATATGGTTCGGTCTGTGGGGTCTTTTATGGGCAGTATACTTCATGCTGGACGGATTTGACCTGGGAGCAGGTATACTGCACCCGTTTATTGCAAAAAATGATACGGAAAGACGGATGGTTATAAATACATTAGGGCCCGTGTGGGACGGAAATGAGGTGTGGTTAGTTACCGCCGGCGGTGCCACTTTTGCAGCATTTCCGACTACTTATGCATATATGTTCAGCTACCTTTACACCCCTTTGCTTATTATACTTTTTGCTTTGATTATCAGAGGTGTTTCTTTTGAATTCAGAGGCAAAAAAGATTCTGAAGGCTGGAAAAAAGGGTGGGACTTTGCCATCTTTATCGGCAGTCTTCTTCCCGCATTGTTATTTGGTGTGGCTTTTGGAAACATTTTTCAGGGTCTGCCTATAGATGCGGCAGGTTATCATGGGAATCTTTTTACACTTCTCAATCCTTACGGTATCTTAACCGGGATACTTTTTGTCTGTCTGTTTCTCGTTCATGCTTCTCTGTGGCTGTCAATAAAGGCCACGGGTGAGCTGAGAGAAAGAGCTCAGAAACTTGCCAAAAAGCTCTGGCCGGTTCTGTTAATTGTAGCAGTTCTTTTTCTGGTATACACTTGGTTTGCAACAAAGCTGTATGACAACTTTTTTACAGCACCAGTGGGACTTGTGATTCCAATACTTGCCGTTGTGGCATTGCTTTTGAATTATGTGTTTATGAATTTATCGTATGTCAAAGCATTCTATTCATCATGTGTTACAATTCTCATGGTAGTTTTTACGGGGATTTACGGACTGTTCCCTAATCTTATTCCGTCAAGTATTGATACAGCTTACAGCCTAACTGCCATAAATTCATCGTCCAGTGTATATACACTGAAAATTATGACGGTTGTTGTGGCTATTTTTGTTCCGATTGTTCTGATTTATCAGATTTGGGCGTATAAGGTTTTCAGCAGTCCTGTAACAGAAGAAGAAATATATGATGAGGAAGTTGAAGCTTATTAGGACTACTTAAGCAGGGGGGTACTCCCCCTGCTTATAACTCTTTTGTGCAATCTTTTCGTATAAACAGTGCAAAAGTTCCACTGTTTTTCTGTTGATAATTTATTTCACTTTTCCTGATAATATGAAAGCTTTGAATAATTCAGGAAGCGCGGCTTCAGCCGTGCAATGTTTAATTTGTAACAAAGTGTTGTCAAGCGTGCGGGACTGAAGTCCCACTTCCAAAAGCTTGGAGAAACACATTATTCAAAGGTCTTTAATATGTTAATTTTTTCATAAAAATGATATTGATTATTAAATTGGGTTTCATATCTAAATTCACTCATTGAAAAAAAAGATGCTGAAATTTAATGCGGTTTTTTGAACTGCCAAATCATATCGGAGGGTTTTAATGTTTAATTTTAGGAAGATTGTTTCGCTTACAATGCTGCTGTCATTCATTGTAGTGGTTTATTCAGGGGTTTTTCTTTTTATTGTCCCTGAAGGAAAAGTTGCTTATTGGGTGAACTGGGAACTTTTCGGACTCAGTAAGACTCAGTATGCAGAGGTGCATGATGTCGGTGTGCTATTATTTTTAATAAGTTCTGTTCTGCATATTTATTTAAACTGGAAGGCGGTATTGAATTACCTTAAGAACAAATCGAAAAAGATTGTTTTATTTACGCCAAATTTTATTGTGGCATTGCTGATAACACTGATTTTTACTGCAGGGAGTTTATATAAATTCACGCCTTTTGAAAGTTTTCTGAATATTGCCACCAGTATGGATAAATATTGGGCACACGAATACGGTAAACCTCCTTTTGGACATGCCGAACTTTCAGGATTAAAAAGTTTGTGCAGCAAGATGAATTTAGATTTTGAAGAGGCGAAAAAACTTCTTGAGGAGAAGGGGATAACTGTTAAAAGCGAAAATGAAACACTTTTAAAGATATCTGAAAGAGCCGGCATGACCCCTGCAGAGGTGTACAAGATTATAAAACCGGCCAAAATTGAAGGAAGTGAAGAAGTTCCCACAGGACTGGGAAAGATGACTTTGCGGGAAGTGTGCAATGATTATGATATTGATACAAATAAAGCTTTGGAAATTTTGAAGAGTCAGGGTTTCAACGTTTCACCAGAGTCACAGATGAAAGAGCTTTCTGAGCAAAGAGGAATGCTGCCTATGGATATCTATGAACTTATAAAGCAGTAGGTGGGCTTATATGAACTTTTAATTCAGGCCATTTTACCGGTTTTTAAACTTGACATTTTTCATAAACAAGCATATAAAAATCCCACAATTCAGGCATTTAGCCACTTTGCCCGGGTGGCGGAATTGGTAGACGCACAGGACTTAAAATCCTGTGGGAGCCTGCTCCCGTGCCGGTTCGATTCCGGCCCCGGGCACCATTATTACCAACAAGTTACACACCAATCCCTCTTATCAAACAGAATAGATTATTTTTTCTTGGATACACTTTTGGATACACTTTCGGCTCCGGTTTTGTCTGGATACATGTGAAAAGAGAATATAATGACTCTTATATTTTTTGAAACATATTAAGACATCAAATAGTCTTAAAATAAAAAATACAACCAGATAAAATCTAATTCAATTTAGATAAAACATGAATTTACAGAAAAATTGTTGTTTTATCTTTTTCACTCATTCTTTTAGTTTTCTGTGAGATTACTATAGCGTATTTCCTTGGTTAACTCAATCATTGTCAAATGTTTAAATAGTTTTTCAGGGCTAACTATTTAGATTTCGAAAACCCAAGCTACCTAAATTAGGTCCTATAATTGATGAATTACTAAATAAACGTTCACTTGGCATGATGCTGTGAAAAAATGGGAGGGCGCCAACTCTTGACGATTTGACACCAGCTGAGTATATGATGGAAAAAACAGAATTCTCTAACTAAAAACTGTCCACTTAAAGGGGAAGCTTACGACGCCAATAAAGTATGACTTGATAAATGAGATTTAATTGATATAATTTTATTAATAAGGTTTGGTTGCTATATTTTATTTGAGTAAAATAGAGGATTAATTTTTTATGTTAAAAAAGATGTTGGATGAAGTTTTCAATGACTATGAAGCTCTTGGTCAAAGAGCGGGCGAATTATCACGTGGCGCCAGTTTTTTTCAGTTCACAACGGCTCGAGTTGAAGATGCTTATAAAACATTTGAAGCTTTGTATGATGTTGTACGAAACTGTTTAGACAATTCTGGTAGATTAAGTTATATAGATATTGTGGAAAATAAGCCGGAATTGCTCTCCCCGATTATAAATATTGCCAGAAGGCATCACTACAGAGGTGTTACACTGGATTTTTTCATGTCATGCTGGAAAGTGATTGTCCATGCTATAGAGGAAAAGGCTAATAGTTTAACAGATTATGATGCAGGAGATGTGCAATATTTACAATCAGTAATCAGAAAAACGTATGATGCCTGCGAAACGTTATTTTTAAAAGAATGGATGGAAACACAGGTGGATATTCTGCAGGATGAACTTATGAAGTCAAACCGCGAAATGACTCTGTCAAAAAATAAATATCAAAATATATTTGATGGAGTCAGTGATCTGATCATTGTTACGGATAGCAATGGTGATATTGTTGAACTCAACACAGCCGCAAAAAAGTATTTCGGAAAATATTTGAATCAGAACAATTTGAGTGTTTGTGATCTGTTTGGTACCGACTGTGATCCTTTTTTTGTTTCTTTTGGGGATATGTCGGATGATGATGAAAAATATATAACATTACACAGTAATGATCATTTTCTGATAAAAGTATGTTCTTTGGATAAAGTTGCACAGAATTATAGAGGTTTCATAGTGATGCTCAATGATGTAACAGGCGTTGTAATTAGAAATCAGATGCTGAAAAGTGAAGTAAGTAAAAAAACCTCGGAGCTCAGGAAATCGAAAAAGTTTTTCCAGTCTATTTTTTCGTCGACCAATGCAGGCATTTTTATTTTTGATTCTGATTTTAAGGTTTATATACAAAATAGCACGGCTGAGAATATCGTTGGTATAGATGTTCAGCATTTGAATAGTTTGGGTATTAATAACTATCTGATTATTGAGGATGACTCGGGTGTTACGAATGTGATGAAAAATTTGGAATCAAACAGTACGTGGTCTGGAGAGTTAAGATTAAATACTTGTAATAATACTATATATATTTTAGCTACCATTAATGCGATGGATGTTGAGGATAAAAAGTTTTATTCTCTTATATTTATTGATATTTCTGAAATTAAAAATCTTGAATACCAGCTTATCAGTGAAAAAAGGATGGTTGAAGAAAAGAATATTGCACTGAGAAATGTTATACAGGCAATGATGGAGGAGAACAAGGAGAATATTAAGGAATTGTGCAAATATGCTTCTTCTCAATTGGAACCTATGCTTAACGATATAGCAACAGAAAGCAGGCATGAAGTCCGAAAAGAACTTAAATCTAATATTTTGCTGAAGATGAGATCCTTTAAAGATGAATTTCATAAAAATGAGCTGAGCGATGAATTTGCCGGTCTCACTCACTCTGAGAGCATTGTTTGCAATTATATAAAAGCAGGATATTCCACCAAAGAAATTGCAGAAAAACTGAATGTATCTATCGATACAATCCAGACACACAGAAAAAATATTCGCAAAAAATTTGGTATAACTGATAAAAGTATAAATTTGTATTCCTATGTAAAAAGTAATTACTAATTCGAAATACCCATTTCTTCACCATTATTTCCCCAAAACTTCCCAGTTTACATTAGCAAATAATACTCTAAAAAAGTATTATAGAATCATAGTTTTTCGTTTATTAAATCTGAAAAGGAGGTTTTATGGTTAATTTGTTACGCATATTTTATGCGTCGCTGCTGCTGGTGTTTTTAGCATTTCCTGTAATGGCATTTGAAGATTACAGATATGTGACACCGGACACATGGTCTATGCATGCATCTCCGGGGAAGTTTAAGGAGATGTATCGCGGGCTTTCTATCGGAGATGCAAACTTGAATCTTGGTCTGACATCAAGATATAGACTCCGGACTAATGATTACTCTAGTGATCAGAATTTTTATCAGTATTTAAGGGCAAATGTGGATTCTGTTAAGGTTGGTCAGGGCACAATGACCGCTACCTTGTTTACCAGGTTTGCTGATGATATTGACGGTGATTCAAATCGTGATTGGCGCGATAGTTATTATTACTATTACGAGGATTCTTTGGACAGGGAGCTTGATGATAATGATTGGGCCCCCCGTGTATATCAGGCTAAATTTGAGCTGAAAAATGTCATCCCCAATACAGATATAACCGGCGGACGTTTCTATCTTGACCATTTGAATACGTTCCAGATGGACGGCGGAGATTTTACCGTAAACCTTGGAGACAAAGTTGATGTATACGGTTTTGCAGGCAAGCCGGTGAGTTATTATTATGATACGGATGATGATTATTTTTACGGCGCCGGGACAAAGATTCAGGCAACAGAGACAACAAAAATCTCCGGGGAATACATAAGGCTTGATGTGGAAGATCTGGATGATGATTACACGAAGGCAAGACTGGATCAAAGTGTTCCTTACGGAAACATTGCTGTTGAATATACCAACATTAATTCGGCGTCAGAATATCAGCTTGTGGGCAATTTTGAAATACCCACAACAAATACAATGGTAAACGTTGAGTATAAAACATTGCGGGATGAAATGGACACTGACAATTCATATGTTGTAAATCCCCTGACATATGCTCTCTTGCCTGAAAATAAATACAACCTGCTTGATTTGTCTGTATATCAGGGAGCTGGAGATCACTTAGTTTTTGGAGGGGGTTATGAAGTAAGAGCGGTTGATGATAGTGATGATGAAGATTTCGGCAATCGAAATTATGATAGGTATTATGGGAATTTGGATATTATAGGTATTCCTACTTATAACACTTACATTTCGTTTAAAGCTGATTACTGGGATGTTGAAGAAAACCAAGATGTTAGCAGTAATGAAAAAGTGCAATACGGGGTGGAAATCAGCCAGAAAATCAGTGATACGGTGGATGTGTGGCTTGGTACCGATTTCAATAAATACGAATACGACTATATCAATGACCGCCGTAAGGATTCTGTGAGAATGTATTATACAGGAGGCCAGTGGGAGCCCAATAACATCTTTAGTTTTCTTGTGGACTTTAGCTATGAAGACAGTGAAATGTATGACACCGATGATTTGGAAGAGATTTATACAGTAGAAGCCTGGGCAAATATTGTTTTTTAGAAAAGGAGGATATATGAGATTGAAAGTAACATTGATTTTAGGAATGCTGGTTCTTTTTGCATGCGTCAGTCTGGCAGTTGACTCTAATAAACCGTCCAGTCATGATACATCCTGGATGAAAAGACATGGGCAGGCAAGCAAAGTAAATTCTGATGAATGCTATACATGTCATACAAATAAGACAGATTGTATTAGATGCCATGAGGAAGTGATGCCAAGGAATCATACTCCTTCCTGGATAAAAAGAGGGCACGGTTTGGAAGCAAGATGGAACAGAGATTCCTGTACTACCTGTCACAAGGAGGATTCCTGTATTGAATGCCACCAAAGCACACCACCTGCCAGTCATAGGCCTGGTTGGAGAGAGCCGCTTAACAGACATTGTAACAGTTGTCATTATCCTATTCAGGATAATATGTGTTTCACGTGTCATAAATCGGCACATGCGCCCGGAACATATGAATAATTAATTGACAATAAAAGGAGGAAATAATGGGTATAAGCGATAAGCTGAGTGAATCAAACGTAAGCCGTCGTAGTTTTCTGAAGGGAATGACTGCGATAGGAGCTACCGCAGCAATCTACGGATGCGGTGGTGACGGAAGCGGCGGACAGACATATTTGGAAGAAGCCGAGGAATCAAGACCTACTGCTCCGGAAATAGGAGGTGCGGTAGTTGCCGGTGCAGCGCCTCACAACTGCGGCGGAAGATGTGTAACAAAAGCTTATGTTGAAAATGGAGTGATAAAAAGATTTGTTACTGATGAAAGGCCGGATGAAAACCTTGTTGATGGAAATGGGAAAGATCATCCTCAACTCAGAGCTTGTGTTAGATGCAGAAGTAACCGCCAGAGATTTTACAGAAGCGACAGAATCCTTACACCTCTTAAGCAGACAGGAAATAGAGGGGATGTTAATGGGTTCGTTAAAATAAGCTGGGATCAGGCAGCTCGGGAAATAGCAGATAAGCTCCAGCAGATAAAAAATGAATATGGTCCTGAAGCTTTATATAATCATTATGCTTCAGGAGATGGCAATGAGGTTGGTGGAGCTGCTCAATGCTCAGGACGTCTTCTTAATTTGCTAGGCGGGCAAATGACCTATAGAAGTGATTATAGTTGGCCATCGTTAGAGCATACCAGCTGGTTTTTCTTTGGACAGAATTTCTTTTTTCCTCCGGGAAAATCACGCCAAGATGCCTTCAATAGTGACGCTGTTGTAGTGTGGAGTGGTAATTATGCTGAAAGCATATGGGGTACTAACACCGGTTGGTATTTGCAACAACTTAATGAAATGGTAGGGGAAGTAATAGTTGTTGACAGTAGATACTCGAAGACAGCTTCTACTCAGGCTACTCAGTATCTTGCTCCGGTTCCCGGGACAGATGCAGCTGTAGCAGCTGCCATTATTTATGAACTTATTACTCAAACATGGGATGAAAAAGGCAATAAAGTAGGTAGTGCACTTGATGAGGAATTTATCCTTAAATATACTCATGGCTTTTTTGATGATGTTGCTTATGACATTAATCCAAGTATTCAAAAAACTTATCATAGCGACCTAGATACAGCGAAATACAAAGTGCCTAATGGATCCTCTATGAGTGCAATGGTAATGGGTTCTGATAATAGGTTAGTTAACGCAAATCTTAACGGAGACACTTCGGTTTACCCTGCTAAGATCGGCTACAATAACTATAATCCACAGGATCCAGACGATCCTCTTAAGGATGCTCTTGTCCCAATTTATGGTCAGGAACCCAAAACGCCTGAGTGGGCAGAAGAAATTTCAGGTGTGCCCGCCTCTGATATTAGAAAACTTGCAACCACATTTGCTACCAAGAAAGTTACTTTATGGTTAGGCGGCGGATTTCAGAGACAATCTGAAGGCGAACAGGGGCCCTTAAGCTGCTATGCTTTAGGGGTAATCACTAAAAACTTCGGGGTTCCTGGCAGGCACGTTGGCGTATATTCAGACAGAAAACCGGTGTCTTTTGCACTGACTATGCCCACCGGCGAAAACTCTGTAGCACTTAACCTTTATGATACTACAAAGCTTACCGCTCCCAACTACACACCTGTTATAACAAGGAATACTTTTCCTGTTTTCATGTGGCCGGATATAGCAAAGTATGGTGGTACAGGAAAATCCATGTGGAATGATGGTCAGACAAAGCGTATGCCTACTAAAATGAAAGCACTTATGAACTTTGGAGGTAATTGTCTTGTTAACCAGTGCGGAGATTATAATACAGTCTCAGAGATTATAAAAGATAAGAATAACATAGAACTTATTGTTAATTCAGATCAGTTTATGACACCTTCTGCAAAATTTTCAGATTATATACTTCCTGCAGCAACGGCTTTTGAGAAAGAAGGTGCTTGTTCCGGTTGGCTTGCAGGTGATGCACTAATTTGCATGAATAAAGGTGTGAAGCCCCAGGGTGATGCCAAAGCTGACTATGATATTGCTTCACTTATTGCCGATAAAATGGGGCTAAAAAGTGAATTTACTGAAGGTAAAACAATAGATGATTGGAGACGGGAAGCAGTTGAGCCTCTGCTCAATGCATATGGAAATATGACATATGAAGAGTGGAAAGAAAAAGGTGCATTCAGTCTTGATGAATCATATGGTATAACAGATCCTTTAGCAGCATTTAGATCAAATCCCCAATCAAATCCACTTTTGACGCCTACCGGTAAGTTTGAGATATACAGCCAGGCTATGGTGGAAGATTACGAAGCCAGAGGATACGATAATCTGGACGAAAGAATAGCTCTAGGGGGCTCCTTGCATGATTATGAAACAAATGGTAGGTTTGTCTATGCAATACCGATGTTTATACCCATTTTAGAAGGTATATTTGCTAACGGAAAACATCCTGATCCTCAAAACTTAGATAGTGAGTATCCTTTGACACTCAATGGCTGGCATATGATGTACAGGTCACACTCAACACATAATAATAATGCCTATTTAAATGAGCTATATAAGAAAGATCAAAAGGGCAAAGAAGCTTTTCTTGATTACAGCAACAGAGAAGTCGCTAATGTTTGGGATGACGAAGTATATGAGCCTATATGGATAAGTCCCTCTGAGGCAAACAGATATAAAGTTTCTACAGGAGATAGACTTGTAGTTTCTAGCCCAAGAGGCAGTATATATGCTACAGCTGTGGTTACTGAAAGAGTTAGAGCAGGCATAGTAGCTATGGGACAAGGTGGCTGGGCCAATGGAGACAATGCAAATGGGAGTCCTGATATAGGAGGAGCTATAAATGTTTTGACTAAGCTTAGACCAGCACGAATATGCCAAGGTATGACTTTAGGGGCAGATACCAGGGTCAAAATCGAGAAAGCGTAAATAATTAGAGGAGGAAAATATGGCTAATAAGCAGATGGCATTTTATTTTGATCAGAATAGATGCATGGGCTGCAACACATGTGTTGTATCTTGCAAAGACTGGAATGATGTGAAACCCGGGCCGGCGGATTGGCGAAATCTTACTGTAGAAGAATCAGGGACTTTTCCTAACATAACTGTTTTCAATCTTGTTATGGCATGTAATCACTGTACAAATCCAGCCTGTGTAGAAGCGTGTCCAGTGGGGGCTATTTTCAAGAGAGACGAAGACGGGATTGTGATTGTTGACAGGGATGTATGCCAGGATTTGAGATCATGTGTAGCAAAATGCCCTTTTGGCGCTCCTCAGTTTGGAAACGATCAGAGTGAGCCTAATAAGAAAGCCACTTGGGCAGTAAAACACCCTATGCAAAAATGTACCTTTTGCTGGGACAGGCTTGATGAAGGCAAAGCACCGTCATGTGTGGCATCGTGCCCCCAAAGAGCTCTTGATTACGGAACGGTAGATGAACTTTATGCTAAATATCCTAATGCTCAAAAGACAGTGGTAGGTTTCCCTGATTCATCTACTACACCTGATGGTACACCATTGGATAAAGATACATTACCCAATATTTTATTTAAACCTAAACAATATTAATTAGATTGAGCAGGCTTTATGCCTGCTCGTGATATTTACAACGACAATAAAAAATAATTTGAATATCACCAGATGGTTATTAATGAAGATACAAATGATGCATTTACACATAACATTTTTGTTTTTATCTTTCTGTAGGTTGCCAGCAGTGCTATGATTCTATACGTATGGAAGTATGGCCTGCTGGCAAATTTTTAAAAAGAAAGAGCGAAGAAATCATTGCATATGATTCTTTTAAATGTATTTTATGTTTTGAATTTACAAATTAACAAAAGGATTACTACAGGCATTAAATGAAGATTTTATAGAAGGATAATATGCTTATTAATTTAGATACTAAAACTATTACAAAAGTTAATGACAGGAAGTTTTTTGAAGAAGCACTAATATATTTGAGGCCTTATCAACAGTTAATAAACGATATAAATTCATTAGGTCTTGATATTGCAGATTACAATGAAGAATTAACGGCAAAAAAAAGAACTTTGATTGATTCTCTGAAGCAAAGAGGGGCTAAATTCAGAAATGATAATAAAAGCATTTATATAAATTATTTGTCAAAAGCCTGCTGGGAATGTAAAAAGGGTGACAGGTCAATAACTTATTTTTATTCATTAGCGTGTAATAGAGATTGTTACTTTTGTAGCAACAAAAACCAGGAGAATTATGATTATTACGTACACAACCAGAGAGATATAATATCGGAACTGGATAAAATAAAAGATCCTGAAACTTTAAAAGCTGTGGCAGTGACGGGTGGTGAGCCATTGTTAGATACAGAAAAATTATTCCACATACTTTCCTCTGTAAAGACTAAATGCCCAATGGCTCACACCCGTCTTTATACAAATGGAGATTTAATAAATTACAATATTTTGGAAAATTTACAAAGGAATAATTTAGATGAAATAAGGTTTAGCGTCAAACCGGATGAAAACGGTAAATTAGATGAAAGCACAATTCAGAAAATTATTTTAGCAAAAAGATACATTTTTGAAGTTGTTGTCGAAATGCCGGTTATACCTGGTTCTCTAAACGAAATGAAGAAATTACTAACTGTTTTGAATGAGAATGAAATAACAGGTGTTAATTTGCTGGAATTCCTTTTTCCCTGGGTTAATCCCAAGGAATACACAAAAAGAGGCTTAAAAATTAAAAACAAGCCTTACGAAATCCTTTATTCTTATACATATGCAGGTGGACTTCCTATAAGCGGCAGTGAAGAAGAATGCCTGGAGTTGCTGTTGTATGGACTGGAAAATGATTATTCCATTGGCTTGCATTATTGCTCATTGGAAAATAAGCTGACCTCGCAAATTTATAGCCAAAACTCTGGTATCAAAACGCTACCTTATGAAATTTTTTCAGACAAAGATTTTTTTATAAAATCAGCTAAAGTCTACGGCAAAAATGCAAAGATAGCTAAGAATGCTTTTGATAAATGCCGGGAAGATATTTTTTATAATTATGATTCGGAAATAGGTGTAATTGAGTTTAATCCTAAAGATATTGAAAAGCTACAACAGAATATAGAGGTAGCAATTAGCTATAATATTGTAGAACAGCAATCAAAACAAAAAGTATTAAAAGAGATAAAACTGGATTTAACATATCCGGAAATTTTTGAATTTCAAAAAGACATTTGAGGAGTATGTGCTATGAATCATAGTGAAATAAACAGAGGCAGAAACGTAATTTATAATTTTTTATCAAAAAGCTTATGGGATATACCTGATTCAAATTATATGAGCATGTTTGAAGATTTGCATTTGTATATCTTTGAGTTGTTTAACAACAGTGATAATGAGGATCTTAGGAGGGCCGGGGAAACAATTATGATGTTTCGAAAAGACAACATACTTCAGGAAGAAAAGAGCCAAGATGAAGTGATACTTGATCTATCGAAGGAATATACCAGACTGTTTTATCTGGGAGTACACAGTGTCCCGGTCTGTGAATCCGCGTATTTGTCTCCGATGAAAGCCTATATGCAGGAACCTTGGGAGGAAGTAAAAAACGTTTACGCAGAGAATAAGTTTATGCCCGAGAATAAAGGGAATAAGCCGGAAGATCATATCACTTTTGAATTGCTTTTTATGAGTTTTCTGTCCCAAAAGGCATCGATAGAAGCGGAACAAAACGAGGATAGTGGGCTGACATATATTTATCAAAAACAGCAGGATTTTATGGAAGAACATCTGTTGAAATGGGTCGATGACCTGTGTGAAAAAATTCTCAGTATATGTGTCAAAGAGAATTCTCTTTATGCCGGGATAGCGTTTTTTCTGAGAGGCTATCTGCATGAAGACTATAAGTTTTTAAGGGACATGACCTTATAGGTTAAAAATGCGTACAGCATACAAAGCACTGGAAAATTTAAATAAAAATCTGAATGTGGTAAACCATTCCTGTCTGAATTTCAGGCACAAAAACAGTAGCTGTGACATATGTATGTCACAGTGTCCGTCCGGAGCGATAAACATAACCTCCTACAGAAAAAAAATTACCATAGACTGGGAAAAGTGTTTAGGGTGCTTTGGTTGTACATCAGTTTGCCCCACTGAGGTTTTCTGGCCAAAAACTGGAGAAATAAAAAATTTTATTGAGAGTGCTTTTAATTACTTAAAAAATTGTAACCATCTACGTGTAGCATGCTACAACAGCAAAAAAATTATTGACGTGGATGGAGTTCTTTATATTCCTTCAATACTAATGATAAGTCATGTTTATTTATTAATGTTTACATATAAGTCTTTGAAAAGAATAGATTTTATCTCTGGTAATTGCGGGAACTGTGATATATCTAAATGTAAAGATCATTTAAATGTTGAAATAGAAACGCTAAAAAATATACTGTTATTGCTTGGTAGAGATATGCCAATAATTGGCATATCTAAAGCTGATGATTACAAAGCATTTGAACATACAAATCACAAGCCGTTAAAGGATAATACTTTTATTACTAGAAGAGAAATGTTTGGCCTGCTTAAAAGGAGAGCAAAAGACAGTTTAAGCTCATCCTTTAGTATGCTAGAAAATAATGATGACCAAAAGAGGTTTATTGCTGAAAACTACAGGTTGCCCAAGAAAAGACAATTACTCTTGGATTTGCTGGAAAGAGTAGATAAAAAAAACCCTACTAAATTAGAAAAAAAAGCAGATTTATCTATCTTGGGTTTTGCAGAAATTGTAATAGATGCTGAAAAGTGCACCACATGTAAAGTGTGTACAAAAATATGCCCAACCGGCGCACTTTTTACAAAAAATAATGAAAAAGATGACAGTCAAATATTTTTTATATCTGCATATTGTGTTAATTGTGGTCTATGTGAAATTTCATGCTTAAATCATGCAATTTCAAAAACTGAAGAGATTGATATAAAAAATATCGCTAATCAACATAGACGAACTTTGAAGTCATAGTTAATCTCCTACGTTGTTTTATGTTATGGTTGTTGCCACAAAAGTTGTTAAGGATATATAAATTTAAAAGGGTTAGGGACAGAGGACTTTAAAGGTCTTAAGCTTAAAAGCTTCTAATCAAGTCTGTCCCCCGTCCCTTGATTCCGTATTAGAAAAGAGGAAAAAGGGGACACCCATAACAAGTTTTTTGTCAAATAGATATTCCTCCACTGTACGCATTTTTTTTGCAATCTATTTGCTAAACTATAATATTTGCAAATTAAGCACCTTTTCTGCACCTGTGTTTTCAATAGATTGTGTCAGCATAATGTTTGCTGCACCAGACACCCATCAGGATTTAGGTATCACCAAATATTCCAGGATACCCGTTTCGCATTCCGCGAACCAGAAAAACGTCAGTACCATGCGATGTCTATA